>Ga0116229_10010449_pt1 | contig 13924 bp, 10 predicted proteins | sample S1TSphgellanicum_3_FD_87313 | JGI IMG/M metagenome (GOLD analysis project Ga0116229, IMG submission 87313) | Host-associated microbial communities from peat moss isolated from Minnesota, USA - S1T2_Fc - Sphagnum magellanicum MG | ecosystem: Host-associated > Plants > Peat moss > Unclassified...
AGGGTTTCAAAGTTTAGAATTAATGAGGGTGTCAATAGGTCAATAGTTAGTAGGGTTAAGTCTTTAGTTGTTTAGTCGTTTAATCAGAGTTTAGTTAGTAGTTAATTTAGGGTTTAGTTCGATTTAGGGTTTAACAAGTAAGCGGCGCCGCTTGTTGCTTATTATAAAACAAATGTTTCAGAGCTGCTTATTTATTGTGTGTGAGTTTGTTTTGCTCTCTTGCATTTTATTTTCTTTTTTATTCAGCTTAATATGCTTGATTAGTTAGTTTGTTTAGTGTTGCTTTGCACTCCTCTTGCTTGACTTGTTATTCCACTCCTTTTGTTCAATTGGTTGTGTTCTTTTTGTTCGACATGTTGTTCCATTCTTTTTGCTCGACCTATTGTTCTTCTCTTGTTGCTCAACTTGTTGTTTCGTTCTTGTTGCTCAACTTGCTACTTCGTTCTTGTTGCTCAACTTGTTGCTTCGCTCTTCTTACTCAACTCGTTATTTCATTCTTCTTGTTCGAATTGCTTTGCTTTTCTTGCTCGATTTGTTGTTTCGCTCTTCTTGTTCGACTTGTTCTACTCCTCTTGTTCGACCTATTCTTCCATTCCTTTTGCTCAACTTGCTTTGTTCTTTTTGTTCGACCTGTTGCTCTGCTACTCTTGCTCGACTTGTTTTGCTCCTCTTGCTTGACCTCTTTGCCCAAATACCTTTTTGTTATGCTCATGATTTTGTTGCTCCACTCCTTTTGTTCAACCTCTTTGCTTAGGTACCTCTCTAATACGCCTATGATTTTGCTGTTCCTTGTTCTTCTTGCTCAACCTTGTTGTTTTTCTCCTCTTGTTTCAGATTGGTACCCTCAACCCCCACCTCCTTTTCTTTTTTGCAAGTGCGGAATGTGGAAGAATTGTTTAAATTCAAATCCTTCAAGCCAAACTTGGAAAGTTTGAATTTTTGTGTTCAATTTTTGTTTGTTGAGTTTTTCTTAATTATCCATGTTTTTGGGAAATGGTGGTTGATAATGTGTTTGTTTTTTAGTGTAGGAATATTTGGACATTGTACATTTAATTATACACATTGCATCTGATTTTTACACATTGCATTTCATTTGCACAATTACATTGTGTATTTTTTTAACACACTGCATTTTTTTTTCTTTCAATTATTTATAAATGTTTAGGTTGATTTTCATATAGTTGGCAGAATATTATTTTGGCAATTTTTTATTTTTTATTTCTAATTTCTCCTTCAAGGACGATAATATTTTGGTAGAAAATGGGGGAGTCAAGTCAAAATGATAATTTAATTTTGGTTGAAGAAAATTAGACAAATGAAAATGAAATGTACATTCAAGAAGATGTGGAAAGAGGAAAAAGTGAAAATGTGCAAACAAAAAATAACATAATTGAAGAAAATGGGGAACAAATAATGAAGAAAATTTTGGAGGCATAATAAAAATTCTTTATGTTGGGCGTTTTATTATGTGAATGATGGGAAAAAAATTGAAGTTGCATCCCCTCAAGTCATGAGATGTATTTTATGTTATGATAGGGTAATACATATTCCTATTGCAAGAACTAAATAAAGAAAAGGATTAATAATTTATTATAAAACTTATGGTATAACTGTTCTTAAAAAACATGTAGGTGCAGATCATTCTATAATTGTGAAAAAAATTGAAGAAGAAATTAACAATGAAACAATACGAACTATTGAAAAACAACCTACAAAGAAAAGGCCAAATGTTCTAACAAGTGAAATATTTGTTTTTTTTGCTATAAAGGAACCTTTCAATAAAGATGATGTGCAACAAAAAGACTTTCGCAAGATGTTGGCCTTTTGGATGAATATGATAGGAGAACTTTATATCCTATGCTTTTGAAGTGTTATCATCATTTGCATCCAATGATAGAATCTGTTGAATGTGTAAATCAAACAAGTGATGAAGATTCTAATATGGATATTTTTCAATAGACTGCATCTACAAGTGAACCATCAAAAGAACATGTCACTAAGGAACTATTGATTTTCAGACGTTACCAAGAAGATCCCAAGGCCACAAATGTCTTCTTCAATGGTGGGGACAACATGAAGTTATGTTTCCTGCAATTGGTTTTGTGGCTTGTCAAATCTTAGGCATTGTAGGGTCACAAATTGAAACAAAAAGATTTTTTTCTTTAACAGGCATACTTACAAATCTTAGGAGATGTCGTTTACAATTAGAAACCTTAGAAAATTTGATTTTTGTGAGCAAAATTGGCCAACTGAACTTAGGGATGGATGTAAACTGCCTTCCAATTAGGTAAAGTTGACTCAAATAGGTTTGAGTTAGAAGAATTTGAAATTTCATTTGAACGAGATGAAATAGTGGACATATAAAGTGTTGAATTATTTTTTAAATTATTAATTTTTTGTGCAATTTTGTTATTTTTGAACATAGAAAATTAATTTTTGAGATAATAAAAATTCTAATAACCAGTATGTGAAAACTAGCTTTGAAAATTGATTGGTATGACATGTTGGAAAACCGGTGCTTTGAAACTCAGGTAATATTATTTTTTGCAAATTTTTTAAACCCTGCCTAGGTCTTTAAAAAATGAAAATAAAAATTAAAAAAAGAACCAAGTTGGGTCTTTCAAAATAGTTTCATACATGGACTCAATGGTTATCATAAAAACTAAAGACCCACCCAACACTAGTTGTTACTAGAGTTGGGTGGGCATCACAAATACCCACGAGCATCACCTAGGTATCATTCGATCATCCCAATCTAATCCCCTAATGGTATCACCATGAATGATATCTTGATTGAAAATTGAACTACTAGTTCTCACGCATGAAAAATGGATGGAAAACTGGTTTTTAAAAAAAAACAATTTTTTTTGAAAATTGGGTAAGGTTTGACCCCTTATTCGGGTCAAGGTCTTAGGGTTTAGCCACCATAAAAAATTAGTACAAGCAATGAGAAAGAAGTTATAAACATCAAACTTAATTATGTTTCTATGTAGAATGGAACAACGTTTTACTTACTAGATATTGTTGATCATTCATGGACCATGGGGTTTGAACTTTGGAGGTACGGTATTAAGTCAATTTAATTTAATTAAGGTTAAAAAAGGGACACTTTCATCACTATACCTACATCAAAAATTGCCTATTAGGTCTAATTTGCCTTAGGGAAATGGGAGATCCAAAGGAGGGTTAGTATTTGGTGGTAGGTATTTATTAATGGTAGGCCAGATCAAATGGTAATGATGTTTAGAGAGTTTATTTTAAATGATGATTTATTTTAGAAATCTTTCAAAAACTTTGAACCAAAGGTTTTTTTATTTTGAATTTTTTCAAAAAGCCAAAGCTGTTGTTAAAAAAAGAGATCAAATAAATAATTATTTAATCTTTAATTTGATTTTTGATTTTTAATGTTTAATTAAAAATATAAAATAATACTTAGTTTGTGAGAACCGGCAAAGGATAGCCAATTGTTTTCAAATTTTTGAAAACCACCATTGTGAAAACTAATTTAAGTTTTTAAAAAAATGTTGATACCCTTGCCTAATGTAAAAATTTAATTTTTTTTTTGAGGAGAACCAAACCCTTTTATAAATTACTTTGTGAAAACTAGACTTGACAAATATCATAAAATTGCGATACCCGCCCAACACTGATTTTCAATGGTAATTAAGGTGGTTGGGGCTTTCTAGTCCATGGCTGACATGTGGTAGCCTATAAAATAAATTAGTTGAATTTTTTTAATCTCATCATTTTGTGGGCAAAAATGTGTGTATTTTGTGTTTTTTATGTTAGAAGGTTGGTGGTTATAAAGTCATTGCCATTCTTAGTTTTAGAGGCAATTATATTTTTCTACAAGTAAAAAAAACATTGAAAAAAAGGTAGAATTTGGCATCCAAACTATTAAGCAAGTGGAATTTATCTCATATAAACCTTAAAAGCAAAATCTCCTATGGGAATTCAACACCAATTTAAATGGATCTTGCCCATTCCAACAAGATATAGGTTTACAGAACAATTAGCCAACTAATGTTTGAAACCTGATTCAAACACCATATTAATGTGTAATGTTTATACAACATGTAATTCCTCCTAGAAAATTGAATGTTGCATATTCAATCCTTGCAGTTGGTTCAATAACCCAAACATGATGTAAAACATCATTACAATTGTCCACAATATTGAAAAATTTACTGAAATCATTATGCTCATACCTTGTTAATTCATCACAATATATTCAATAAAGATCCCCTTCACAACTCTTGATAATAACAACAAAATCACAAATAAAGATATTTTGGGTTTGAACAAACTTAGAAAGACTTTGAACATAGGGCAACATACGGATAATGCAATCAAAACCCAAAAAAACTTCAATACCACAAAGGAGTTCTAGTTTTGCCTTTTTAGATTCATTTGACATTTGTTTTACAAACATTTGGATCACCAAGGTCTTATACTTAGTAAAATCCACTTGGTAGTGAAAAACATGGAGATCCAACATATCTTGACATTGCAAAAGATCTTCAAAGCTTATTTTCCAGAAATTCAGCCAACATGCATCCATCCAAAACATGCTTAGGGGATGTACAATAATAATTGTACATAGATTGTAATAAAGCTTCAATCTTGGACACCAGTGACAACTTGGAGAGCATTTGAATAACAAAATTGGTTCAATGGGCAACACAACGCACCCCTAGCATGAACGGGGCATGTTTTTCTTTCAATTGTGTAATAACACTAGTCTTAAGCCCTTAAAAAACTGATAGACCATCAACACCAAAGTTAATTAGTTTGGAAGCCAAATTAGTCTTAAAAGGGCCTCCATATTGTAACAAGTTTGCTGTAATCACCTTAGTTAAGTTGTTTGTAGTAACACTAAACAACACTTGTTCCAATGTAAACAAAATAGGTATGTGCTTCCAACCTTCAACCACATACACATGAACAACAATCCACCCATGGCAATCCATAGTGGTGACTTCATCAAAAGACAAAGGAAGGAACTTTGTTGATTAAATAACTAATTGTACTTTCATAAGCACAAGCTTTTGCATGCATTTGGCCATTGTCCAAGCACTTATGTCATTCTAGTGATGTTGAAGGCTTTTTGGGACTTGTAAAAAATCAAACAATTCCTTCATGTTTTTGTGGTCTATAATTGGGCGCCCATGTTTCAAGAGATGATAAATTGTCACAAGTTGGGTCAAAACACATAACAAGGAGTCAAAAAGGGCATTAGATGTTAGACCTAATTAGTTAAAATCAAACATTTGAATTTTTATTGTCATTTAAAACCATAGTAATCATGACAAGTTAGTCATTTTTCCCTGATATGGATGTTGAAAAACTTAAAGTAAAAATTCATTTGATTCAATTTTAAATTTTGGTTTTAATTTAAGATGTTTGAAAATGTACACCTATTGAATCAAATGAAGTCAATTTTGTAAAGGACTATCAAAAGGATTCATGTAATAAAATAATTTTCATTGAAAAAAATATAAATGATAAAAACATATTAACCACACTAAAAAAACATTCATAATTTTAAAAACACGGAATTTTAAAAGTTTAAAAATTCAAAGAATGTTTCAAAATTGCTTTAGAATTTCAGAGTTTCAAAAGTCCTTTACCACATATAAATGGGTTATAATGTACATGATGTGTTAAGAAAAGTTATAGCTTAAAGTATAGTAAAACTAAATAATGTGAAAAATTAATTTTTGGTGATGACTTAAAATTTTGATCATTTTTCAAGATGAAACATTGAATCTATAAGAATTTTTCACATTTTAAAAAAATTCATATTTACTCAATAATGACTAACCCAAAAAATGCAATGCATTAAGGAAAATTTTAATATTTTAAAAACCAAGTTATGAAAAATTTCATTCAAAATTTCATTTGTATGTAAAAGTTATTTTTGGGAAAAAGGTCTTGTAATTCATTTTTAAGTAATCCTTTTGGCTCCTAGTTACAGGTTTTGACCCAATTGTAAGGTACAAATGGGCTAATAGGAGCCACTGGCACCCCCTTAGGTGATTGCTTTTGGGGGAATATTCTTGGAATATTCTTCAAAAATTCTTCAAAAAAATTTTTAATTTTTTTTATTTTGTAAAGGTTTGTGTTAAAAATTTGCCAAAAATATGTCATTTTCAAAGATTTCCAAGTCCATTTACAAGTCCTTTTACTTTTTTAAAGTAATGGTTACAAGTATTTTTACACTACTTTTGAAGGTCCAAATATTAATGAAATAATTTCATATTTTGAACATTTATTAAATGTGATGTTAGATTTGATAATATGTGAAAAAATTAATTTATTTTCAAGTAAATTATTTTTAAAGAAAAATTGGTGTCAAAAAACATAATTAAGTAGTGGTTACAATTGTTTTTGGTTCCTATTAGCATGATTGCACCCTACAGAAATTTACATTTGTGTTTAGAATTTGATCTAGCTTAAAAATTATCAAAAATATAACTTTTACCATGCAATGTTGTAAATTGATGTTTGTTATTGGCATGCTGGTTAGTCAAACTAGCAACATACTGAACTTTTGTTACCCCTAACCTAATTACAAAAACCTTTCAACAACCTATGTGTTTTTTAACACCATCAAATTTGGGGATAAAATTTTTTTTGTGTTTCTTTTCTTTAATACAAATTTTACATCTAACCATTGACAACTTACCATTCAAACCAACAACTCCATTTTTTCCCAAGGCAATTTGGCAACCCAAATGTCTTGAAAAACTTGATTAAGCTCCCATTCATGCATCTTTGGTTTCTTGTAATGACTAGGATTAGGATCATTGAAGCATGGGCTTTTTCCCTAACATTAACAATGATAGAGGATGAAGTTCTATGCGTGGTTACAAACATTGACACCTCAAGGATTTCAAAGTTTTATTACATTGCAATAGTCAAACCATGTTTTGACAATTGTTCAGTGACACACATCAACAATAGGTTTGGAAAAACAATGTCAATACTTAAATTTTGTTAAAGGTTTTAAGGGAGTCATACCTTAGATTAAAAACAAAACGCAAAAGCATATTGAAGACCTCATTGTGAATAAAACATAAGATGTAAAGAAATATTTAAATATAATTTAACAATTTATTATTAATAGTTAAATGTTTAAAACTTTCCAAGCTTGTAATGTAACACAACATCATTCAATTCATAAGTGGCAATAAAGTTAATGAACATTAAGTTCAGCAATTCAAGACCCCATTTATACTTGATTAAGGCAATTAGTAAGTATTAACTTTTAGTTCCATGCAAAACACACTCAAAACAAGTATCAAATTGATGAATAAACTCTTGATTTTTAAATTTACTAACAACATCTTCATATAGTCTTAATAGATCCTCTACTTGAAGATAGTCACTAGATTTTGTTATGCAAACCTTATTTCCTTTTAGTTTTTTACACCCAATCTTTACATGTTCTGCCACACATAAACAAGTGCTTTCAAAAACATCAAAATCTACAAAGAAGAGTGATACACAACCAAAATAAGGAGGAGGGGAAATGTTGCCCCATTTCCTTCCAAACCCCCATTTGAAACAATGAGAATTCAAAAACTACCGTGTGTCCCAATTTGAACTAGTTGTCAAATTGCCTACTTGTTTAATCCTTATGATGCCTACCCTAAACCATCAACATACTTGGGCATGTGCAAACATCATGGAGCTTGAGCCTTGTTACATTATTGCAATAACACAACAGCCTTGATTTTTCAATTAAATTTTCACGAAAATGTTTGTTGCATTCTAAAATCCATGGGTGATAATTCGAATCTCATATGCATCTTGCATCACACACCAAGTTAACAAGCAATGAGCACCTTGAATGAAGATTTGAAAAAAAAATCTGATGCTACAAAACAATATACAAACTCTAAAATCCAGAAAAGTTTTCAAATATAATAGTCACATTCAACAATTTCATTAAACCTTGTAAACAACTATGTATAGATTCATGAGAGCAAAAAGGTGGCAAAGCTTCGAATAAAGTTCTCAGAAAAGGCGATGAGGTGCAATGGAATATCATTGGAAGATAATCAATTCTTAATCATTGCACATAAAAAACGAGCATCCAAGGGTTTGCATAAATCAGGATTAGGAGCAACGAACTTAAGCTATTTGTTCAATTGATGGCCCTAAAAGCTAAAGCAATGTTGATCTCTAGAGAATTCAATAGAATTCTAACTTAAACTTTTAATGTGCAATTAGAATCCCATTTTTCTAGGTTGAAAATGTGCAAAATTTTGCCATTAAAAAAATGTAGGTTGTTATTGAATAACTTGTGTCTTTTGGCCCATATTCCAATTAACTTTGACATTTTTTGGGCTAAGGGTTTATTTAACCTCTTCAATGGAGATTGTCATTCCCCTAAGTAGGTTTATAACCCCAAATTTCTAGATTGACGAATCACATGTTTGTAAGTTGGGTTGGGTATTTTAGGGTCACAAGGCCATGGTCGGTAATGTTGTTGTTGTTTTTCAAGGGGTGTGGCTTCACCCATTTCAACTTGGGCCATTTTAGATGAAGGTTTAAGGTCCATGGTCCAATGAAATAAAATTGAGAGCCATAAATTGAACCCACAACCTTTAAATGAAGGTTCAAAACCAAAAAGTGAGAAATTGAGGTTAAACCTACATGGCACCAATTTGTAAGGAAAATCAATTACTTCAAACCATAGAAAAGAACTAAAAAAAGGAAAACTCATGATTTGGAGAACCAAAATGCAAGCTAGAGTCCAAGGGAAGGTTCAACTCAAAGATTCAATTTGCTTCAAATGAATCCAAATTGGTTTTTAAAATTTGGGATCTTAGACCCCATTTAAAGTGGGCCTAAAAATGGGTTGCACATTACATACCTGATTTGCATCATAATTTCCCAAACAAAACTATTGTAATTGTCAACCAATGAATATTATAATACCTAGCTTGATTAGGCATTAATTAATCATATCTTGAAATTGTAGACTTTTTTGAAAAACACCTATTGACATGTCAAGAATTTGAAAAAAACTATCAAGCACATTAATTTTATTATTTATTATAATATTGAATTGTAAAATACTAATATTTTGATGGGTAAATGTAAATGACCCCAAAAATATATACCATAACATACGACCAATTTACACATTTACAAGATAAGTAGTTTTTTTAATTCAAAAGAAAATGACATATTATGGTATTGTTGTATGAGGAATGAAATTATTTAGATTGTAGCCTATGATAATTATGATTGTTTTCCACATTTTCAACTTCATGTTTTCATGAAAATTCATTTCACTATTTTAAGGATCATTTTGTTAATGTTAAATGCCTTCATGTTGAAACAATTTGAGTTATTTGCTAGTGGTGTGAGTGTGGAATATATTAGTTAATTTGAAGTTCTTGATCCCAACCTTTCCACTTTTGGGAAATATTGGGCTAAAAGCTAGAGGGGACAATTGTGAGCCATTTTTTGATGATATTTTTCATGGCAAGCCAAATTTCAAAAATGTTGGAGAATTCAAAGGGGGGAAAAGGTGATGGCACTTTGAAACCACAACAACCTTGAATGCCAATGTTCTTGGTCTTGAACATACTAAGTGAAGAGCCTTCAAAAGGAGTTGTGCATTGGGGTTTGGGTTCCTTTAGACTTTCTTAAGGCTATATTATTATAAGAATTGGAAAAACCCTGAGGTATTTTTCCACCTCACTATAAGCCAAGGACATGAAAGTCAATGATGGAAAATGACATGAAGGAACTTCAACTTGGTGACTCTTTGTGTGTTTTCAATCTTTGACTTGATGGTTAAAATGATGGTAAAAAGAGGTTAAACAACCACATGGCATGTCAATTGATCCAAAGATTTTTTTTTCATTTTTTCAAGAACACATAGGTGCAAGGATTTCAAATAAACAAGCCACATAAACTTTTCTTCATCAAGATTTGTTTTTGATCTTAGCCATGCCTTCAATTTGTGAAGGCAAAACAAAAAAGGCATCAAGATTTCCAAACCTAATTCCTAAGGCTAGAGGCGTTGTTATTCAAATGTTTCATAAGTCACAATTGGGTGAAAATACACTCAAGGGAGCCACAAAGAGTGTCGGATGTCAAAACTACCAAAAACAATTAAAGACTTATTTATTTACTACCATTTGAGACCATGGTAATCAAGGCATGTTATTCTTTTATAACACATATGAATGTCAAGAAATTCAAATTAAAAATCCATTTGATCCAATTTTAAGTCTTGATTTCATTAAAGACTTTTGAAAATGAAAATTTGTTCCATTCAAAATGGACATTTTTACAAAGGACTTTCAAAGGACTCATATAATAAAAGCAAGTTGATAGTAAAAAATATTAGATGATAATAACCTATTAAACACACTTTAAAAACATTCATAATTTTAAAAACTTGGAGCTTTAAGAAGTTGAAAATCTATAATATGTTTTTTTAATTTCAAATTTTCAAGTGTGTTTTACCACATATATATGGGGTATAATGTACATGATGTATTGGACAGAATTATACTTTATAATACATGAAATTGAATTTTAAAATAATGAACATTGTTTGGTATCATTTGAAATTATCATCATTTTTCAAAATCAAACATAAAATTTGTAAGGAATTTGCAAAATTTTATAAAATCCTATTATTAAAAATTGATTAAGTAAAAAAATTGATTTATTCAAGTAACTCTAACCATTTTTTATAACAAGTTGCAACAAATTTCATTAAAAAATTCATGTGTATGAAAAACTTATTTTGGGGAAAAGGGACATGTAGTCCAATTCTAAAGTAATGCAAATGGCTCCTTTGTCTATGTTTTGACCCAACTTACTTCTCAAGATGTGACTAGGAGCCATGGTTATCTCCTTCACCAATGCCAATTTTAGCATGGGAGCCCTTGCACAATTTTTAACATTTGTTAGTTTACATTATCAAAGACAACAAACTAGTTTGAACCCAAGGACTAGTGATTGGGTAGTGTATTGGGCGCCACCCATTGCACAAGGACTTGAGCAAATGCATGCAATTGCACTTACATGAGAAATTTGTTTCAATGAAGTTTTTCATGCAAGGTTTTTTCAAAGTTATATTTCTTAAATTTGTATTCCATACTTTTGTGATGGGTGACAATTCAAATGGAAAGACCTTTGAAACTTTGAAGTTAGGAAATGATTTTTGTCATTTCAACAAAGGAGTTCCTTAGGATCCAACAATGGTGGTTTTGAGCTTGTGCTTGGGACATTGGGCCAATTTCATGAATGATTCAAACCCACAAAGATATTTGCCTAGCCTATTCAATCTCAAAGGTTGAAGACTCTTTAATATTGGCACAAGAGTTCAAGAAAGAGCCCAACTCTTATAGACTCATCAAAACTAATCTTGATGAGGTGCACATTTTTTCTTTTGATTCAAATGCATAACAAAGATTTCATATAAAAGTATATTTGAAAATTTGAAACCTAGTTAGATTAAAACATATTTTTCATCCATTTTTCTTATACTAAAATTCCTCGCACTTTATGTGTAACTTACCATAAACTCAATGGAGTGCACCATTTCTTCATAATGAAAGTTCAAAAAAAATTGAATATTTTTTTCATGTTTGTGCCAAAAATGTGATTTTGATTACATGTGGGATAATTTTTTCACATATTTTACCATGCTTTCACCCTCTACTTCAAAAACTAATAAAAAAGACACCTTTGGGTTTCATCCAACTTTATCAAAGTGCCATTTAAAACAAGTCAATTTCAACATAACCACATAGACCAATGTCATTTTGACTAATCAATATGGACTTCATTGACAATTTTGTGTAGCAATTGTTTTAGGTTCCAAAAAAATTGACAATAATTTATTTGTGCCAATAAATAAGCAATATGTAAATAGGTAATAAGAAAATCAAATTATTTTCATCCACCAACCAATTACATTTAATGGACCCAAATATTTCATGACAAGTAAACACATTGCATCAAAATATTAGCCATAACTCTAATGTCCTTTAGCATTACAATGCTAAAAGATATTAGTATGTCAATAATGAAACAAAATAATGATACTTTGTTTCATTATTCATATATCATTTCTTTATTTCATACATAGTGTTGACGTTTGAAATTTGTTGTTTTTGGTTCAATCCACAAATCAAAATCTTTCCTTATTAGTCCAACCTACAAACTAAAAACTTCCTTTTTCCCTTATGCAAGGTTCAAATTACATACTAAAACTTTAGTTTCTATTTCAAACAACAAACTAGAAAAATTACTTCTACCTTTTATAGGAGGTTCAAACTACAAATTAAAATTTATACTCCCTTACTTGATATAAATTCTTATTGAAATGCATACATTCTCTATGGGTAGAGCTAAAAATAATTTTTTTTCAATGTGACATTAAAGATCAAATTAAAGTCAATAATTAAGCTCCTAACATGATTTCACATACAAAAGCTTATTGGATTATGTCAAATCAATATGGTTGATTCTATTAAACCTTGACCATCTTTGCTATTTTTTTTCTTTTTAATCCCTTTTGATTAGATGTCCAAATTAACACTTGGTCAAAAATGTTTTTTTAATCAAATGTATTAGTAAAAAATAACATGTGTATTTCATGCCCCAGACCCCTAACCAAGTTGATAAAAAAACACATGTTACAATGTTTAATGAGTGTTTTTGAGAACTTTTTATTTATCGGATATTTTTCAAATTAATTTAATGATATATTATGAATCTTACTATATAAAAACATCTTATATTTTCAACACCAAATTAAATTATCATTTTTAAACGTGAAAAACTAAGCACACGTTACACTCACCATAGCTCCTATTAGTGTGATTGCACCCCTATTGCATATTGTTATGTTCCTATAATTAGAGTTTAATGTAATTAACAAAGAAAATTTTCCAATAATCTATTGGATGTTGTGTAAAAGACCTTTTGATCCTTAATCAATTGAGGGTTAGTTGTCCATCCTATAGTTTTTTTTTCTAAATGCAAAAAGAATGCATAAAATTGTGCAATTTTTTTTCAATTTTTTTTACAACAAACACATGTTTCCTTTTTTGCAAGTACATATTCATTGGGTTAATTTGATGGAAAAAAATTCATATATCACAATTCTAAAGGCTTGAAATTTTAAACCAAAAAAATACAAGAGAAAAGGATTTTCAAAAAATCATTTGATAATTTTGCATTTATTAGGCTCATAATTAATAGCTTCAAGTAGAAATCACATGTGAAAAAATAATTGTGCAAAAAACCATGTTTAGTTGTCCATAGAAGCTTATTTTTTCATTTTTTGATATTTTAGCTCCTAAACCAAAACATCAATGCAAAATAATGTTCACATGTGAAAAACCGCCAACACTGCATCAATTATCTTAACTTAGACATTTCATGTTTTCTCGCTTAAATTTATCCTATAGAGATGCTATTTGTTAAAAACAAGTTTTTTTTAATGAAAGTCTTGCTGTCCTTTTTATTCTCCATTTTTTGGAATTCCAACCCTAAATGAGACTATGATTCTCTTTGACACTGAAACTTTTTTCAGTTCTCTATTTTGTGCTGGCTAATTTATCTTCACATTGCTTCATCCCTTGACTTAGGCCCCATGCAGGTTTTGGCTATTGGGTTCCAATTTCCCACCGGGCTTGACTTTGTTGGCCTTGCCTACCAAGGCAAGGATATTGTGTTTAGATTCTTTATAGAGTATATAGTAGCTTAAGGGATTTTGGCCCCTCAGTAATAATAGGTCTAATTTTGATATGAGGATTTTTGAAAGATGATATTTTGGCTTGTGTTGAAACTTGAGATTAGTTATAGAGTTATAATATCTTGAAGGATTTTGGTTTGTTTTAGAGAATTTTTTGAAGATTATATTTTTGCATGGTGA
>Ga0116229_10010451_pt1 | contig 13922 bp, 18 predicted proteins | sample S1TSphgellanicum_3_FD_87313 | JGI IMG/M metagenome (GOLD analysis project Ga0116229, IMG submission 87313) | Host-associated microbial communities from peat moss isolated from Minnesota, USA - S1T2_Fc - Sphagnum magellanicum MG | ecosystem: Host-associated > Plants > Peat moss > Unclassified...
AGGGTACGCTCCGACATTGACTTTTTCCGGTGGTGTCGCTCGCAGACTCGCTCAACCACCGGCTACGGTGCTTTTATCCCTTCGGGATAAGCGAGGAATCCGCCAACCTAAACCGAAAATGCACTGCTAGCTTTCGCCTCGCTCAGTTGACTGCAGTCCGCAGGACCTAAAACGAGCCGCTGATGCCGGCTTCCGCGTAGGGCGCGCCCTTACCAATATCATTGTGGAAGCTGGTGTCGTGTTGGTCGAAGCCGATTTCATCGGGATGGATATCGAAGTCGCGATAGGGCATGTAACCGCCGGAGACATCAAGGCTCAGGTTAGGCGTGAATTTCCAAGTCAAACCGGCTCCCACGCGCACTTCGGTGAAGTCACAAATATTGTCGTTGAACTGGGCGTTGGTCGTACCCGGGCCATGGCCGTGGTTTGAGCCGAAAGCATCATTGAGGTGGTAGGTGCCGGCCAGGATTTCAGCGCCGGTATAGAGCGTCAGGCTGTTGTTGACCTCATATTGAAGTTGCGGCTTGGGCGGGATGGCCGAGAGCACCCACTTGTCGGCGAATTGCCAGCGAAATCCAGGCAGGCCGATGATCGGGTAATTCGATTTGAGGTCGATCTGAATGCCGAAGATGATTTGAAAATCGCTGCTGTAAAGATAGGTGCCGCCGATCTGCACCGGCATGTCGAAGTCGTTTCCGCTCACATTGACAAAATCGCTGTAGATGCCGGGATGGAGCTCAATGCGGACGATGGTCTTGTCGCCAAAAGCCAGGTCGGTGCCGATGATGGCGTTAACCGATTGCAGGGTGTTGGGCAGGGGAGCGGCGGCAGGCAGGCTGAAGGAATTGCGCTCCGTATCGATGCCGAGCCGCAGGAGGAAGCCGTCCTTGATCTGGGGCGAGACGACGTAATCGAAATGGGAGTTGATATTGCCCACCCCGCCAATCGAGGCGTTGCCCTGCTTGGTCGTCGACTTGCCCGTATAGCTGCCTTCCGAGTCAAATTCCTGGGAGACGGGAACGCTCGTGTCCTGCGGCGCCGCGACCGTCGGCGCGAGGTCGTCCTTGCCATCGGCCCAGGCGCTCGACGCCGTCAGGGAACAAAGGGTCACGACTCGGAGGAGAGCGGGAAAGTTCGTTTTCATGAGGTTTCGCGGTAATGAAAGGCGGTATCGAGGAAAAAGACAAACAAAAGTTTGGAGATGAGAGACTTGTAGCCGCCGCCGTAAGGCGGTGGACCACGATCTTACGAGCGTGGCTACTTAAACTCGGAACGAAAGGCTTCGATGCCCTGTTTGGTTTCCTGGAGCATGATCATGCCGGAGGCCAGGCGCTCCGTGCCGTGGAGGTAGGCGATGTTCGGGGCGGAAACCAGGTCGTCGCGCCAGACAAGCGTTTCCGTTTTACCGTTCACGGTGACAGGCCAGAGCTGTTCGAGCTCGATTTCGCAGATGATGCCGGAGTTGACGTAATACTCGATGTCGGCGGATTGAATGGCCGTGCCATTGGTGGCCTGATAAACGGCCCCGGTGCCAATGGCGGCAGAGCCTTCGACGTCGAAGCACTCGAAGTAGAGATCGGCGGGAGTCAACTTCGCGCCACCGCTACCGGCGAGGGCCTTGGCCGGGGTCTGGTTGAGCAGGTGCTGATATTCGCCGTAAACCTTGATGTCGGAATGGAGCAGGCTTTTGATATCGCTTAACGGATGGACATCGCCCTCGGAGGTGGAAACGACATCGACTGCGGCTTGACCGCCGAGAAAGCTGTTGATGCGGCCGGTGAGAATCTGACTCCACGCTTGAGTGAAGAGCGCCTTGGGGTCTTTATTCTGCGCGGCGGTCGAGGCAATCAACTGCGCTTCCTGCTTGCTGACTTGAAGCGAGGGGCTGGCCGGATCGAGCTTGGCCGTGGAGTCGATTTGGAATTGGACGGAGCTGTTGTCGGGCAGATTGCCCAGCTCGGAGAAGTCAGCGGCGGTCGGTGGCACGGGCAGGGCCTTGTGATGGAGCCAGACCTTCAGCTCGGAGTGGCTGGCGGGGTTCCAGTGGACCAGCTTGCCCGCCACGTCAGGCGGCAGCGCGTCGATGATGTAGAGCGATTGCGTGGTGATCCCGCGCGGAAAGCTGAGCAGACCGCCCCGGGCCTGGGAGACGGTGCCGCCCGCAAGGCTGTTGAGATCGACGTTCTGAAACGCGGTGAAGGCGAGATCGCCGTTGAGATCGGCCCGGAGCGGCGCGGAAATGACAACGCCGAAAATCAGGAGCGCGATGGTACGGAAGGATTTCAAGTAGGGGAGATGGAGGTGAATCATGACGATTAGGGATGAGAATCAGGCTTTAAAGCGGCTAAGCAATACTTCTTTGGTAAGACGTATGGCCTCCTCGCTCAGGTCATTAATTTGTTGGGCCAGGGCGAAATCCTTGTCGGTGACGGTGTGGCCGGCGGAGTGGGTCGAAAGGCTGAGATGCACGGTGCGATAGCGGATGTCGATGTCGGGATGATGATTGACCGCCTCGGCGAGCTTGCCAATTTCGAGGACAAGCGCAAGTGCCTCGACAAAATCGGCACGCAAGATCGTGCGGGTCAGCGCGTCGTTCGCCAAAGTCCAGTTTTGCGGGACGGTTTGCGGCATTTGATCACGCTAGGGGCTCTCTCTCGCAGGGCAAGCCCCCACGTTGGGGCTCCTGCGGAGGCCAGATTTTGCGGATGCACTCGCCTTTTGTCCTATAGGTCCTATAAGTCACATCTGTCCTATTGCTTTACCAAACCCATGCTCGACGAAATTATCTCCCTGAAGGAACAAATCCTTGCCGCCATCGCCGCCGCGCCGGACGCGGACGCGCTCGAAGCGGTGCGCATCCAATATCTCGCGCGCAGCGGCAGTTTGCCCGTGCTTTTGGAAAAAATGGCTACGGTGCCGAAGGAACAACGCCCCGTCGTGGGCAAAGCCGCCAACGAAGCCAAGACGGCGGTCGCGGCCGCCTACGAAGCGCGCCAGGCCGAACTGACCGCCGCCGCCGAATCGGCCGATTTCGATCCGACGCTGCCGGGCCGTTACGAAGCGCCGGGTTCGCTGCATCCGGTGCTGCAGGTGCGGGACCGCGCGATCGAGATTTTCCGGCGGCTCGGTTTCGCGCTGGCCGACGGCCCCGACATCGAGAACGAGGTCTTCAATTTCGACGCGCTGAACACGCCGCTCGATCACCCGGCGCGCAACGAGCAGGACACGTTTTATCTCAAGGAAGACGGCCTCGCGCCGAGCCGCGGACTCGACGGCACCAGCGTGGGTGGTCGCCGCCTGATGCGGACGCAGACTTCCACGGTGCAGATTCACGCCATGCTCAAGCAGCCGCCGCCGATCCGGATCATCGCGCCGGGTCGGTGCTATCGCCGGGACGAAATCGACGCGACGCACGGCATGTCGTTCTTCCAGATGGAGGGGCTGGTGGTCGACGAGGGCGTCACGCTGGCCGACCTGAAGGGCACGCTCGAATATTTCTTCCGCGAGTTGCTGGGCGAAGACTTGAAGTTCCGTTTCCGGCCCCATTTCTTCCCGTTCACCGAGCCAAGCTTCGAGGTCGATTGCTCACGCACGGGCAGCCAGGTGAAGGGCAGGGAATGGCTGGAGATTTGCGGTTGCGGCATGGTCGACCCGGCGGTCTTCGAGCAGGTCGGCTACGACCCCGAGAAGTACACGGGCTATGCGTTCGGCTTCGGCATCGAGCGCATCGCGATCATGCGCCACGGCATTCCCGACCTGCGTTTCTTCACCGACAATGACGTGCGCTTCCTGCGCCAGTTCAGTACACGGATTGATTCGTAAAGGTCGCGGCGGTCTGTGACCGTCGCTGATTTTTCTCCTATAGCCAAAAACGATCGGCCATGACTCAAATCTTAATAAAGATTATTTCTTCTATCTGCCTTGCGCCAGTGATTATATTTCCCTGAACCATGGCCCGCAAACGCAGCTCTTCCCTGACCTGGAAATTCGAGCGCGGGTTGCGTCCGGAAGGCGCGGCCATCATCGCGGGCGTGGATGAAGTCGGGCGCGGCTGCTGGGCGGGACCGGTCTTCGCGGCGGCGGCGATTCTGCCTGACGGCTTGAAGCACGAGCATCTCAATGACTCGAAGCTGCTCAAGGCCGAATGCCGTACGGAATTGAGCGCGTTTCTCTGCGGCCACGTGGAAGTCCTTTGGGCCTTGGGAATTGCCTCCGTCGAAGAAATCGAGGCGCACAATATTCTCGGCGCGAGCCTGCTCGCCATGCGCCGCGCCGTTGCAGGCCTGGCGCTGCAGCCGCACTTGTGTCTCGTCGACGGCAACCAGAAAGCCCGTCTCCCGTGCCCGGAGCTCGCCGTCGTCGATGGCGATGCGCGCTGCCCCTCCATCGCCGCCGCGTCGGTCATTGCCAAGGTCGCCCGCGATCGCGCCATGGAGGAACTCGCCGCGCTTTACCCCGCCTATGGTTTGGAGAATCATAAGGGCTACGGAACCCCGGAACACGCGCGTGCCCTTACCCTTCACGGCCCTTGCCCAATTCATCGCCGATCTTTTAAGCCGATACGAGAGCGCTCCTCCTCCGCAACTATCGACGGCCGCGGAGATCGGGAATTATGGTGAGTGCGTCGCGGCCGCTTTTTTGCGCCGTCATGGTTATCGCGTCCTGACCCGCAATTACAAGGTCACCGGCGGCGAGATCGACCTCGTCTGCCGCCACGGCGATGTCCTGGCTTTCGTCGAGGTCCGCACCCGCGCGGGCGAAATGTTTGGCCGTCCCGCGGAAAGCATCGATGCCCGCAAGGAGGACGCGCTTCGCCTCGCCGGCCGCCGCTATCTGGAACTACTGCAAATCGAGGATGTTACCTACCGCTTCGACGCCGTCGAAGTCCGGCTCAAACCCGGCGTTGTGCCCGCCTGCACGTTGATACCCAATTTGTTTGCTTGAGATTACTATGCCTTCCTCTGTGTAGCCGCGCTCGTGAGAGCGCGGAGGGAGAAATAAGGCTCTTCGCTCAGACCTCCGCCGTCTCACGACGGCGGCTACGGGGCAGAGTCACCGCACGGATAGATTTGACGATTGCCCGCGAAGACGGAACACTACGCAGCTTATTTATGCCAACTGCCAAACCTGTCGTCATCATGGGTGCGGGCCCGGCCGGACTGACGGCGGCCTGGCAACTCATTCACGCCGGACGCGACGTCGTCGTTTGGGAGGCCGATCCCTCCTACGTCGGCGGCATATCGCGCACGGTCGTGGTCGAGGGCTTTCGCTTCGATATCGGCGGGCATCGCTTCTTCAGCAAATCGCAGGAGGTTAATGAAGTCTGGCGCCAAATCATGCCGGACGACTTCATCGATTGCCCGCGCCTGTCGCGCATCTATTACAAAGGCAAGTTCTTCAACTATCCGCTTGAGGCCATGAACGCTTTCACCAACCTGGGGCCGATCGAGACCGTCAACATTCTCTGGAGTTACCTCCGGGCGCGGATGAAGCCGGTCAAGCCGGAGCTCTCCTTCGCGCAGTGGGTCACCAATCGCTTCGGCAAGCGCCTGTTCGAAATCTTTTTCAAATCCTACACGGAAAAGGTCTGGGGCATTTCCTGCGACGAGATCAGCGCCGACTGGGCCGCCCAGCGCATCAAGGGCCTCTCCCTGCGCGAGGCCGTCATCTCCGCGTTCCAGGGCAAAAAAGCCGCGCCGACGGCCAAGACGCTCATCCGCAATTTTTTCTATCCGCGCCTCGGTCCCGGCCAGATGTGGGAGACGGCGGCGCATAAGGTCTGGGAAAAAGGCGGCGCCGTCTTCCTCGACCGCAAGGTTCAGACGATCCACTGGGATGAAACCGGCGTGACGCACATCACCGGGACCAACTCGGCCGGCGAGTTTTTCCAGCAGGAGGGCTCCCATTTTCTCTCCTCGATCCCGCTGCAGGAGCTGATGCTCTCGCTCGATCCGCTGCCGCCGAAGGAAGTCCAGGCCGCGGCCCGGGCGCTCCGTTACCGCGACTTCGTCACCGTCTGCCTCATCGTGAACCGCGCCGACGTTTTCCCCGATACCTGGATTTATATCCACGACCCGTCGGTCAAGGTCGGCCGCGTGCAGAATTACAAGAACTGGAGCGCCGCGATGGTGCCCGACCCGAAGTTCACCTCCCTCGGCATGGAGTATTTTTGCTTCGAGGGCGACACCATTTGGGCCGCCACCAACCACGATCTGGCCCAGCTCGCCATTCGCGAAGCGGTGCAGATCGGCCTGATCAAGAAGGAGGAAATCAAGGACGCCTTTGTCGTGCGCATGCCCAAGGCCTACCCCATTTACGACCAGCATTACCAGGATCACCTCAAGGTCATCAAGGCGTGGGTCTGCCAATTCGCCAATCTGCAGCCGGTGGGCCGCAACGGCATGCACCAGTACAACAACCAGGATCATTCCATGATGACCGCGATCCTCGCGGTGCGGAATATCCAGGGCGGCGACTACGATTGCTGGAAGGTGAACTCCGACGCCGAATACCACGAGGGGGAAAGCGTTCTGAAAACCTTCAAGATCGCATTCCGTTTGAAGAAGGAGGCGGCTTCGCAGGAGGAAACCGTCAAAGCGAAAAACGAGAATGAGGCACGCAGTTTGGTGCAGACCAAACACGCGCTGGCAACCTATCTGATTGTTAGCGTTACCGAAATTAAGGGCTAGACTATCGAAGCCCATGCCCGAACGCCGCCCTCCTCCTGTCCGCCTTGACCTGAAAGCGACGACCAAAAAACGTCCCGCGCCGAAAACGAAATCGCCGAAGCGCACCCGCACGAGCAAGCCGCGCACACCCCGGGACAATTCCACCCTGCTCTATTGGATTGCCGGCGGGCTCGTCGTCATCCTCGTCTTGCTCGCCGCGATTTACTATGAGACGCCGGAAATCAAAAGCTGGTTCGCCGGCGAAAATACTCCCGAAGTCCCGCCCGAGAATCTCCTGCCCCTGCCGCAGAAGCCATCGGCTCCGATTGCGACTCAGCCCAGCGAGGACGAAATTCGTCTCGAAAAGCTGAAGGAAAAAGAGGCCGGGGCTAAACTTCTGCTCGCGGAGCAATCCAAGCCCAAGCCGGTCGTTGCGTCGACGCCGAAGCCAGTCGCTAAGGTCGTCCCGCCCGCCCCGCCTCTCAATCTTCCGCCGCCGCTGGTTGAGCCGGTCCCGATTGGCGCGATCCAGGGCGCGCCCGCCCGCGCCTTGCCGCTTGACCCCAACAAACTCGACACCGAGCGCATCGCCGCGTACCAGGTCGCGCTCGAGCGCATCCATTTCTCGTGCGGCTTCGTCGATGGCGACCAGGGCATGCGCACGCAGCGAATGTTGCGCGCTTTTCAGGCCAGCCGCGGCTTGCCCACCACCGGCTTTCTCGATCAAGCGACGCGCGATGCCATCGGCGAACCGGGCGAGCCGTTTCTCACTTACACCGTAACCGCGGACGACGTCGACTCGATCATGCCCAAACCTGAAACGTGGATCGCCAAGAGCAAGGCGACGCGGCTCGGCTATAACGACATCTGGGAATTGCTCGCCGAGAAATTCCATTGCACGCGCGCCTACCTGAAGGGCCTCAACCCCGGCGTCACGACTCCGGTCGCCGGCACGGAAGTCATCGGACCGAAGGTCTATCCCGCCGCGCGGATTCCCCAGGCTGCGTCGCTCCGCATTTCGCTCTCGGACACCAGCATCGAGGCGCTCGACGCCAGCGGCAAGATCATCGCCTTCTTCCCCTGCTCGATCGCGAAGGACAAGGCCAAGCGCCCGCACGGGCTGCTCACCGTCAAGGTCGTCGATCCCCATCCCGACTACACCTTCGATCCGGCGCTTTTCGCCGACGCGGCCAAGGCCGAGGGCATCACGCACAAGATGGTGCTCCCGCCCGGCCCGCGCAATCCGGTCGGCACAACCTGGGTCGGCCTGAGCCTGCCCGGCTACGGAATCCACGGCACGCCCGAGCCGGAGAATATCTCGCGCACGCAATCGCATGGCTGCTTCCGCCTCGCCAACTGGAATGCGGAGAAAGTGCTGAAGATGGTCAAGGTCGGCACACCGGTGGATGTGGTGCCGTAGGCTTGTGTCCGAAGTTAATTGCTTGCACCTAATAACGCGCTGCGTTACTATCACGCATGATCCAGAGTTTCCGGTGTAACGAAACGAAGGACGTCTTTGAAGGTATTCGTCCACGTCGTCTTCCCGGCAACTTGCTGGCGGTCATGCAAAGAAAACTCAAGATGTTGGATGCGGCGATGAAGTTGCAAGAGTTGCGCGTGCCTCCGGGCAATCGCCTGGAAGCATTAAAGGGCGGCCGAAAGGGACACCATAGCATCCGGGTCAATGACCAGTGGCGGGTATGCTTTCGCTGGGAGGAAGAAGGCCCGTGCGACGTGGAGATTGTCGATTACCATTAGAAAAGAGCCTGACATGAAGAAAAAACTGCTTCCCCTAACCACTCCCGGCGAAGTCTTATACGAGGAATTTTTAATTCCGCTGGGAATCACGCAATATCGCGCTGCCAAAGACATCGGCATTTCACCCCGTCGCATCAACGAGATTGTGCACGGGAAACGCGCCATCACACCGGATACGGCCTTGCGCCTTGGAAAGTATTTTGGCGTCTCCGCTCAATTCTGGCTCAATCTGCAAGTCCGGCATGACTTGCAGACAGCCGAGAGGACGTCTGGCTTCCTCTCGCGCATTCAGCCATGCCCGGCATTGATGGCAGCTTAGGAAATCGAGCGCCGTCTCACAACGGCGGCTACGAACTTAAGCCTTCGCGGCGGCTTCCTTGTCGGCCTTGGCTTTACGGGCGGCGGTGGCTTTTTCCTTCTTGGCCACGGTCGCCTTGACGCGTTCCTTCACGAAGAGAGCTTCCTTGCCTTTGCGGCCACGGAGATAAAACAGCTTGGCGCGGCGGACCTGGCCTTCGCGTTCCACTTCCAGCTTCTCGATGCGGGGCGAGTTAAGCGGGAATTTGCGCTCCACGCCTTCGCCGTAGCTGATGCGCCGCACGGTGAAGCTTTCGTTCATGCCCCGGCCCTGGTGCGCAATCACGATGCCCGCGAAAATCTGCGTGCGTTCCTTCTCGCCTTCCCTGACGCGCGTATGGACTTTGACAGAGTCGCCCACGCGGAACGACACATGTTTCTTAATTTGTTCGCCTTCGATTTTTTCGATCAGTTTCATAGTTTTTGCTTGGGTTAAAATTATTTGCCGAGGTGATTGCGCTCCGCGACGGGATCATCGGCGACTTGCCTTAAGAGATCGGGCCGGACCTGCTTCGTGCGATGCAAGCCCTGCGCCTCGCTCCATTCCTGGATTTTACCGTGATGACCGGAAAGCAGAATCTCCGGCACGCGCCAACCCTGGAATTCCTCGGGACGCGTGTACTGCGGGCCTTCGAGCCAGGGACGCTCGACGCTAAACGATTCGGACTGCGTGCTCGCCTCATTGCCGACGACATGGGGCAGGAGGCGCACGACCGCATCGATGACGACCAGCGCGGCCAGCGCGCCGTTGGTGAGAATGAAATCGCCGATGCAAAGCTCTTCTTCGACGAGATGTTCGCGCACGCGTTCGTCGACGCCTTCATAATGGCCGCAAACGAAAACGATGCGCTCCAGCGAGGCCAGTTCGCGCGCCTTGGCCTGATCGAATCGAGCGCCGCCAGGGCTAAGTAAAATGACGCGTCCCGGCTTGGCGGCCTTCGCCTGCACATCCTGCACTGCCGCGAAAATCGGTTCGCACTTCAGCAGCATGCCGGGGCCGCCGCCGTAGGGCTTGTCATCGACGGTGTGATGCTTGTCGGTCGCATAATCGCGCAGTTGGTGCAGCACGATCTCGGCCTGTCCACCGCGCTGGGCGCGTCCCAGGATCGACGCGTCGAGCGGTCCGCGCAGGATCTCGGGAAAAAGGGTGATGACGTCGATGCGCATGAGATGCAGGGATATTTTTTGACGGGATTAACAAGATTTACAAGATGGGGAAGCAGGGAAAATTTAAGCTATGATTATGCGGAACAGGTTGCCTTTAAAATCATGTTAATCCTGTCTAAAATCAGTCAGGAATTCTCGACGACTTCGACGGCCAGATGATTGCCGGCTTTGTTCGCCGCGTTGATCACGGAGCGGATGGCGCTGATGGTGCGTCCGCCCTTGCCAATCACCAACCCGACATCAGCCGGATGCAGCCCGATGCGATAGCCCGTTTCCTTCGCCCCGGTGACCTCGGTAATCTGAACGTCGTCCGGGTTATCGACAAGACTGCGCACCACATATTCCAGGAAGTGTTTCATGGGTGCGCATTTTCCTCTGATTAGGCAGTGACGGCTTCTTCTTTTTCCGCCTTGGCCGCTTTCGCCTTGGCTTTCTTCAAGATGCTCTTGACGGTGTCGGAAGGGAGGGCGCCGAGCTTCATCCAATGGGCGGCGCGCTCGAGCTTGATCGTCGAGTTGTCGCCCTTCTTCTTCGGATCGTAGGTGCCGATGAGTTCGAGGAATTTGCCGTCGCGGGGACTATGCTTGTCCGCCACCACGATGCGGTAGTAGGGACTGTTTTTCGCGCCGTCGCGCCGGAGTCGGATGATCACTGCCATAATAGTTGTTCTTTCTTAGCTTACCTGGACTTGCCCATTAAATTGCGCAGCATCTTGTCGGGGCTTCCGCCGCGAGTGAGCCGCTGCATCATCTTCTTCATCTCTTCGAACCGATGCAAAAGTTCGTTGAGTTCCGTGACGCTGGTGCCGCTGCCGCGCGCGATGCGCTGCCGCCGACGGGCGTTCAGGACGGACGGGCGAGACCGTTCCTCGGGGGTCATGGAGCGAATCATCGCCTCGACCCGGCGAAGCGATTTCTCACCATCGACCGAATCTGGCATCTTAGGCATTCCCGGAATCATGCCAAGCACATTTTGCAGCGGGCCGAGCTTCTTTACCATTTTGATCTGGTCCAGGAAATCCTGCAGGTCGAACGAGTTCTTCTTCAACTTCTCCGCCATTTTCTCAGTCGAGGCGATGTCGAACTCGGCCTGCGCCTTCTCGACCAACCCCACGATGTCGCCCATGCCGAGCAACCGCCCCACGAGACGCTCCGGCTCAAAGAGTTCCAGCGCGTCGATCCCTTCCCCGGTGCCGAGGAAGCGAATCGGGACTTGCGTCACCCGCTGGAATGACAAAGCTGCGCCGCCGCGCGTGTCGGCATCGAACTTGGACAGAACGAGGCCGGTCAGCGGCACCCGGCTCTGGAAAGCCTGCGCGACTTTGACCGCCGTCTGGCCCGTCGCGGCATCGGCCACGAGCAGCGATTCCTGCGGTTCCCATGCCTTGCCGACCGCTTCGAGTTCCGCCAGCAACGAATCGTCGACATCGAGCCGGCCGGCGGCGTCGAAAATCGCAACCTCCGCCCGAAGCCGCGTGACCTCCTCGCGCGCCAGTTCCGCGACCTTGGCGGGACTCTTCTCGCCGGGGAAAGTCAGGACCGTCACGCCAATTTGCTTGCCCAAAATCTGTAATTGCTCGATCGCCGCCGGACGCGCCAGATCGCCCGCGACCAAAACGACATGCTGCTTCTGCCGATTCTTGAACCACGCCGCCAGCTTGCCTGCCGTCGTCGTCTTGCCCGCGCCGTTCAACCCGCACAGCAGGATGCGCAGTGGCCGGTTCGGCGTCAGCTCCTTCGTCTCGCTGCCAAAAATCGCCAGCAACTCGTCGTGGACGATCTTCACGAATTGCTCGCCGGGCCGGATGCTCGCCAGCACCTCCGCGCCCATCGCCTTCGTCTTCACTTCCTCGCAGAAATCCTTCGCGACCTGGTAATTCACATCCGCCGCCAGCAGCGCCAGGCGCACCTCGCGCACGGCATCGGCGACATTGCTTTCGCTCAGCTTGCCGTACCCGCGCAGCGTCTTGAACACGCTCTGCAGCTTTTCTTTGAGAAGATCGAGGCTCATGGGCCTTTCACTCTACCGAGAATTCTGCGTTCTGTCATCCATTAGGGCTGGGCTGCGTGGCCGGCGAAGTAATGGTAAAAGACCACGCCAGCAACAATCGCAATAACGAGAAAGAGCCAGGGTCTCCACTTTTGCTGACTCGATGTTGACTCTACAAATCCCGTCTGGATTCCTCGCTGCTGAAGCTTCTTCGCCTCGATTAGACTATACCACACCAAACACGATCCAGGCAGTGCGGCAAAAAGCCAATAAGGGTCTGGAATGCCAAAACCAAACATTCCGGCCATACCCGCCACCGTGAGGATTGGGCCAGCCACGGAAGCGAATAAATAGAACGCGCGCATATCTAATCGGAGGATATTGCTCACAACTCTTCCCTCGACAAGCTCCAGATGACGGAACTCTAAGCAAGCCGAAGGCTTGCCACAATCCTAGCCGGTGGTTGAGCCCGAAGGGCGACACCACCGGAACCCACCCCCAACGCGCCCGACCCCGGAGGGGTCGCACAAAGCTTTAACGGCACGGTGCGACCCCATCCGGGGTCGATCGTTATCTGCGAGATTGCCGGTGGTATCGCTGCGCTCAACCACCGGCTAGGATTGTGGCATTCCTCCGGAATGCCGTCGCACAAACCACATCTCGCACTTAATCCAAATACCGCTCATCGAAATTCACGCCCGAGCGCTTGAGCAAGATAACCAATTCCTCCCGGAAACTCCGCGCCCGGTGATGCTCCTCCTGATTCTCGATATATCGCCGCACCTTATCCGAACCGGAAGCGCTTACCGTGAAAGCGGCATAACCCTCCTGCCACGCAAATCCCCGTTGCGCCATCTCTTCCCGAACCCAGGCTGACGACGCCTTCTTCAACTCGCGCATAAAGTCCGCCAGCCGGTGCATGGCTCCCAACCGAACCAGAAGATGAACGTGATCATCCGTTCCACCGACAATTTCGCATTTCCCTCCAAGTCCCTCGACAATTCCCCGCATATATCCCTGCAACTTCGCACGCCATGCTGCGGCCATAATCGGCGCGCGCTCCTTGGTCGAAAAGACGAGATGGTAATAGAGGCTTAAATAGGTGGACGCCATGTGCGACCCCTGCGGGGTCGGTCCCTTATGCCACAAATACCGGTGGTGTCGCGCACTTCGTGCGCTCAACCACCGGCTAGGATTGTACCAAGCCTCCGGCTTGGATTGAAGCCTCAGTCGGGAGGTTCCAGATTGGACGGAAGTGCGTTGAAGCCATGTTCAGGCCGTCCAGAATTGAACCAACCTCCGGCTTGGATGAACGAAATCGATCATCGAATCGAAACCGCTCCATCGACAAACTCGGGAGGTGGCACCATTTGCCACGACATCGCCCCCCCCTCCGATGCTTCCGGCAAGCCGAAGGCTTGCCACAACCCTAGCCGGTGGTTGAGCCCGAAGGGCGACACCACCGGACCGGACCCCCAACGCGCCCCGACCCCGGAGGGGTCGCACAACCCGCCCTTACAATATAAACACACAAAAACATTGCCGCTGAGGGCATCCCGTGTATATTGTCCCACTCACATGGCACTGGAAAACGCAACGGACGTCATCGAAGTCGAAGGCAAGGTCATCACGATCCTGCCCGGCACGATGTTTCGCGTCGAGCTGGACAACAGCAAGCACGTCGTCCTGGCCCATATCTCGGGCAAGATGCGCAAGCGTTTCATCCGCCTGACCCCTGGCGATCGCGTGAAAATGGAAATGTCGCAGCACGACTTCACCAAGGCCCGCATCGTCTACCGGCTCGACTCCAAGTCGTATCCCCGCCCTGTCCCGCAATAAGCGGTCTGACGGGTTGGTTTCCTTGGGATTGATGGTCCTGACATCTGGCGGGCTAATGCGCAGTCGCAAACCGTTCTCCAAGAAGGTCCATACCACTTCATACCACTCCATAACGGTACATTCCGCCCCCCCCCCCCCACCCAC
>Ga0116229_10010452_pt1 | contig 13920 bp, 16 predicted proteins | sample S1TSphgellanicum_3_FD_87313 | JGI IMG/M metagenome (GOLD analysis project Ga0116229, IMG submission 87313) | Host-associated microbial communities from peat moss isolated from Minnesota, USA - S1T2_Fc - Sphagnum magellanicum MG | ecosystem: Host-associated > Plants > Peat moss > Unclassified...
GATAAAGGTGAATGTCCTGAATGCTACGCGCAAAGAGGGTTCCACACATCGTCATCCCGTAAAATACGATAAGCTGAATTTTATTGTCGATGGGATCTTGACCCCAGCCCGCAATAAAGAATGCTGTTAACAGCGTCGAAGAGATGCCGAGCCAGATCAGATACCTTATATCAATTCGAAGAAAATAGACGCCGGTGGAGATAACAATGAGGGCCATGTTCAGACGCCCATCAACCACCGCTGGATCACCAACAGCAACCCCGAAAACCCCGCCGATGGCCAGCATTAGAAGGCAAGCCGCGATGATGACATAATGTTCGCGGTTCTTGAAAATTTTTAAACGAATGCAATACGCGCTTGCGATAAATATCGTGGCTATCGTAATGCGGCACATAATGTCGACCGGCCGGTAGCCAGGCGGCTGGACATCAAAAATGCTGGTCGCCATGACAATCGCGCTTATGCCGATGCACCAGTTGAACATCATATAGATTGTGCTTTTATGCGCACGCTCCCTATAGAGCGCCATGATGTCGGAGGGCAGCTTGAGATCGCGCAGGCGCATGGCCAGCAATGCCTCGACCTTCTCGGACAGATCATCCGGCAGCTTCGGCGCCATGGCATTTGGCAAGGTGCTCATCTTTGTTGCATCACGCCGCGGGCGCCAGCTGATGCCTAGCCTGCCCTTGCATGAACCACCCAAACCTCCGCCGCGTGAGAGTAGCATTCATCCTACAGTTACCGACCGGTCGCAGCTCACCACGCAGTTGCGTCCCCGGGCCTTCGCCCGGTAAAGTGCGGCATCAGCCTGCGCGATAAGGTCTTCGATCCTCAGCGGCGGCGCGGCCGAGATTGATACGCCAAAACTCGCCGTCACGACCCGCACAGCCGAACCTGGATTCGGATGGCCCAGATTGAACACCGCTATGCGGCTCTGCTCCGCCACCTCCAGCGCACCTGGCAGGTTGGTTTGCGGCATTAAAATAACGAACTCCTCGCCCCCATAACGCGCCAGAATATCGCTGCGGCGGCGCAAGCTATTGCGTATCGCCGCCGCCACCAAATGCAGGCACCTGTCACCCTGCAAATGCCCCAGGCTGTCATTCAGCCCCTTGAAATGGTCGATATCCACCATGCACACGGCGAGCGGAAACAGATTCGCCGTGGTGTCGCTCATCGTGGCGCAGATTTCATCAAAATACCGCCGGTTCGGCACCTCGGTTAACTTGTCAATGTAGGCGATCTGCGAGAGCTGCTCACCGCGCTCCTGCGCCTCCTTCACCCGTATCTCTTCTCGCATGCGCAGAAGGAACAACTCGTGCAGATACAGATCCTGCACATCTCGCCCTGCTATAACCCCGATCATCGTCATTGTGTAAAACGCGACCAGTTGCACCTTGTCATCAATCGCGTGGCCGGCAAAAACCACGATCAACAGCACCATCAGTCCGGTCGACAAGGCGGCTATCCAGATCAGGTATTTTCTATCAATCCGCACGAACAGAATCGCGAGATCAACCGCGAAGTTAATCATCGTCAACTTGCGCTCAAGATCAATCGTATCATGGGTGTAAGCCGCGAACAGCCCATCCAACCACAGCAGCAAAAGGCAGGATATGATCAAATATGGCTCCCGGCCACGGAACAACCGCAACCGGATCAAGCCGCTGCTGATCAGGAACAGCAAAGATATAAAAAAGTGCAGGGCAACATCCAGCTTATACATGTTCGATTGAAAATCGAACAGGCCATCCACCTGGTTGACGATGCCGACGGAACAGAACCAGCTGACCAGCATTTTGGCGCTGCTTTTATATGTCCGCTGTTTGTAAAGCGCCATGATTTCGGGGGGCAATTTCAAATTGCGGCGCCGCATGGCCAGCAATTTGTCGATTTTGCGCGACAAATCGTCCGGCAGCACCTCAGCCTCAACGCCCGCCGACCTATTCATTTCTTATCCATTACGAAGGAAGCCCGGACTCCGAAAGCAACGCCGTGACCGCCGCCAGCAGCGCCGCCCGAACGAACGGCTTGACCAGCACGGCATCCGCGCCGAAATTTTTGACACCCGTAACCGAGGGCGCGGCACTGCCTTCCGGATCGCCGCCAGTGATCGCCAGAAATCGCGTACCCGGTGAGCGCGCGCGGCCGCGGCTTATCACATCTACCCCGTTCAGCCCCGGCATCCAGATATCCGTCACCACCAAATCAAACATCGTATCGAAAATCAGCCGCAGCCCGGTGATGCCATCGGTGGCACAGGTCACGTCATGGCCACCGGATACGAGATTGGCTTGTAATGACATCAAAACCGACGGCATGTCCTCTATGACAAGTATCTTCGCTGCTGCTTGGCGCTTGCCGGTTCGTCCGGCCGAAACCACCTCGGTTAAAGGCCGCGTGTCATCCAAAGGCGCGCGACTCCACCAGCAACTCCGCCACGACCGCCAGCAGGTCGGCTTGGCTGAAAGGCAGGGACAGCAAGCCATCCGCCCATAATTTGCCCGCCGCCGGCGGTTTTTCGGCATTGACGATGGCAAGAAACCGCGTGCCAGGGGCGCGCACCCTGCCGCGGCTGATCAGCTCCGCGGCACTCAACCCCGGCATCCTGATATCCGCAATCACGAGATTGAAACTCGTTTCGGTCAACTGCCGCAGGCCGCCTAAAACATCCAAGGCACGTGTCACCTGATACCCTTCCGCGGCTAGGATGGCGGGCAGGATGGCCAAAACAGCGGCCTGATCCGTGATCAACAGGATGGACGGCATGATTCAATCGTTCCCGGCAAGAACGAGTGGAAACGAATCCGCCTCGCCCAGTGCCGCCAGCCGATCCAGCATCAAGGCAGGACCAGCGGCCGCGGGCGATTTATGAAAATTCAACATGCCCTGTATTCGAGAGCCTGCGCCCAAGTTGTCCAGCCCCTAAGGCGGGCTTAGCCCGGTTTGCGGAAATTTACCTCAACCAGGATCGTATCTGTCTCAAACACCGCGCTATGCCAGGCATTTGGCGCAAAATGCACAACCACGCCAGGCCGCAACGCGATATCGCCTTCGGCACAGGTTAGCAAGCCTGTCCCTTCATGAATCATAAAGAACTGCTCGAATTCATGGGAATGCCGCGCCGCCACCGTGCCAGCCTTTACCGCGACGCGCTTCAAATCCCCGGCCACGCCCGCAATAACGCGCCGATCCGCCTTATCATCTCCGCTCGGAGTCACGTCGTCCCACAAAAAATGTGTCGTCCGCGCCTCTGTCGTTCCCGTCATGGCAGCCTCCAAAAAAAACAGCCCCGGAATGGGGCTGTCTTTTACCAAGCTGGCGAGACGCGCTCAAACCAGTTTTTTAAGGCTCGGCGACGCTTTGAAGCGCACGGTCTTGCCGGCCTTGACCTTGATCTCAGCGCCGGTGCGCGGGTTAACGCCCTTGCGGGCCTTGGTCTTGCGCACGGTAAACGTACCGAAGCTCGGCAGCGTGAATTTCCCGTTCTTTTTCAGGTCCTTAACAATCGCCTCGATCAGATCAGCCGCGGCCCGGTTGGCCGCAACACCGGTAATTTCAGCGGACCCCTGAATTACGGATGCAATAAACGCTTTCGACATTGGTAGCCTCTTTCCTGTTGCAAATGGCCAGACAAGACACTGCCTGCCAGCCAGTATTTTGATAAAACGCCGACGGCCCAAGCTTTGCGAATCGGCGCGTCGGCAAACAACTAGCTTGCGCCTACAGAAAACACCATAGCAATAATTATCCTAACGCGCGTTCCGGTTGAAAAAATTTCAATCCTGCCGCCCGAACCAAAGAAAAAAGGGGAAAATGGTGCCCAGGACTGGAATTGAACCAGTGACACTGCGATTTTCAGTCGCATGCTCTACCAACTGAGCTACCTGGGCGCCGGGGAGACGCCTAGCGGAAGCTGTCGCCCGTTTCAAGCCACCCTAAGTTCACGCTCTGTTCGCACAGTCTTGACAGCACCGCCATCTCGCGGCGCTGTCCATGATCCGCGCTCATAAGCATATGAATGGCATGAATATTCATGACAATTTTTGCGGCCTGCGGCGGCATTGCCGCCGGGCCAAAACCCTCGCTACGGCTTTACACAACCATTCAGGAACGAGCCTAACGCGCGTTTCACGGCTGGCCCCGCCATGGTTAGCCTGCCGGGCGGCGCAAAAATCCAGTTTGGAGCGCCGGCGGGAAGGAAAAGGGGCCGAATGAACGCCGGAGTCGCGTTGCAACAGCGATACATGGATTGCCGCCCAAAGCGCGGCTGGGCCGCGTGGTGCTGTCACAGGGAATTGAACCCTGGACCTCTTCATTACCAATGAAGTGCTCTACCCCTGAGCTATGACAGCCGCGCGCCGAGCCGCCTATATCCCCCAACCCCTATTCAGGCAACCTCCGGGCTTGACGGAACCTCTCCCACCCGGCTTGAACATCCCATGCCGCCCCAAGACGATTCCGCACCCGCCAAGGCCGAACGCGCCGCTTCACTTCGCGCCGCCCGCCGGGCCGCGCTGGAAGCCAAAGCGTTGCGCGAAAACCTGGCGCGCCGCAAAGCCCAATCCCGCGCCCGCGCCACCAATCCGGCCACGGCGGCAGGAGGAGGAGAAAAAGAATGCCGGTGATGCCCGACCACTGGATCCGCGAACAAGCCCAGCAACACGCCATGATCGAACCGTTCGTCGAGAGCCAAAAGCGGGATGGCGTTATCTCCTACGGCCTGTCCTCCTATGGCTACGACGCGCGCTGCGCCGAGCATTTTAAAATCTTTACCAATGTTGACAGTGCGGTGGTGGACCCGAAATCGTTCAATCCTTCGAGTTTTGTGGATCGCACCGGGCCTGTCTGCATCATCCCGCCGAATAGTTTCGCGCTTACCCACACAATCGAGTATTTCCGCATCCCGCGGGACATTCTGGTTATTTGCCTTGGCAAATCCACCTATGCGCGGTGCGGGATTATTGTGAACGTCACACCTTTGGAACCGGAATGGGAAGGCCAGGTGACAATAGAAATTTCCAACACCACCCCTCTGCCCGCCAAAATCTATGCCGGGGAAGGGATTTGCCAGTTTTTGTTCCTGCAAGGCGCTTCCCCTTGCGAAATTTCCTACGCTGACAAAGCCGGCAAATACCAAGGCCAGCGCGGCGTTTCGCTTCCCAGAATGTAGCCCTCCCGGCCTGTTTTCTGACAACTGACGACTAACAATTGAGAGCTGACTTATGGACCGAATCCGCATCCTCGGCGGCGTACCGCTCGAAGGCACCATCACCATCTCCGGCGCCAAAAACGCCGCGCTGCCGCTGATGGTCTGCGGCCTGCTCACGGATGAGCGGCTGGTGCTCTCCAACGTCGCCAAGCTGGCTGATTTGCAGACCATGGCCGAGCTTCTTGCCCAGCACGGCATTGCGGTTGAGCCGGAAGGCCGCAACCTTTCCCTGGGCGGCCGCATCAACAATACCGAGGCGCCTTACGACATCGTCCGCAAAATGCGCACCTCCATCCTGGTGCTCGGCGCGCTCCTCGCCCGCACGGGGGAGGCCCGCGTCTCCCTGCCCGGCGGCTGCAATATCGGCACAAGGCCCGTGGATTTGCACCTGAAGGGGCTGGAGGCGATGGGGGCGGTGATCAAGCTGGATGCCGGCTATGTCGACGCCACCGCGCCCACCGGCCTGCATGGCGCTGCCATCGTCTTCCCCTTCGTCTCTGTCGGCGCCACCGAAAATCTTCTGATGGCCGCATCCCTCGCCGAGGGCACAACGATCCTCAAAAATGCCGCGCGGGAGCCGGAAATCGCCGATCTCGCCAAGTGCCTCACCGCCATGGGCGCCAAAATTGAAGGCATCGGCACGGACACGCTTACCATTGAGGGGGTGAAAAGCCTGCATGGCGCGGCGCATGCCATTCTGCCGGATCGCATCGAAACCGGCACTTATGCCTGTGCCGCCGCCATCACCGGCGGCAATGTCTTTTTGGAAAACGCCCGGATCGACGACTTGGGCGCGGTTATCTCCGCGTTGCGAGAGGCGGGTGTTATTATAACGGAGGCGCAAAACGGTTTCTCCGTCGCCCGCAAAAACGGCCTGCAGGGCACGGATGTGACCACCGAACCCTTCCCCGGCTTCCCAACCGACATGCAGGCGCAGTTCATGGCGCTGATGGCCGTCGCCGAAGGGGCTTCCATGATCACCGAAACCATTTTTGAAAACCGCTTTATGCATGTGCCGGAACTCAACCGCATGGGCGCACGCATAAACGCAGTCGGCGCATCCGCCATTGTCCGTGGTGTCGCCAAACTTTCCGGCGCGCAGGTAATGGCGACGGATTTGCGGGCCTCAGTCTCCCTGGTCCTCGCCGGCCTGGCCGCCGAGGGAGACACCACAATCAACCGCGTCTACCATCTCGACCGCGGCTACGAATCGGTCGAACAGAAACTGGCGGCCTGCGGCGCCCGCATTGAACGTATCTAACCCTGCGTTCCCTTACCCGGCGCGCCCGTGCTATCCCAGGGGCATGTCGATTGTCCTTGCCCTCCCCAAAGGCCGCATTCTTGATGAAAGCGGTCCTCTCCTAGCCGCCGCCGGTATTGCCCCGGCGCCGGATTATGCGGATGAATCCAGCCGCCGCCTGCGTTTTCCGACCAGCCATAAGGACCTGGACGTCATCCGCGTCCGTGCCTTTGATGTCGCCACTTTTGTCGCTTTCGGCGCCGCCGATATCGGTTTTTGCGGCGGCGATGTGCTGATGGAGTTTGACTACCCGGAAGTCTACGCGCCGCTGGACCTGAATATCGGCCATTGCCGCATTTCTGTTGCCGAGCCGAAGGACGCCGCCGGCCAGACCAACCTTGCCGAAATCTCGCGCATCCGGGTTGCCACCAAATACCCCAACATAACCCGCAAGCATTTTGCCGCGCGCGGGGTGCAGGCGGAAATTGTTGCCCTTAACGGCTCCATGGAGCTTGCCCCGGGCCTCGGCCTTTCCCGGCTTATCGTGGATCTGGTGCAAACCGGGAGCACCCTGAAAGCCAATGGCCTAGTGGAGACCGACGTGATCGCCGAGGTTTCCTGCCGGCTGATCGTCAACCGCATCGCGCTGAAGACGCGGCCGGATGAAATCTCCGCCTGGGTGGAGCGTTTTCGCGCGGCACTCACCACCGAAAGCAAAGCCGCATGAAGCGCCTGAACTGCATGGATGCGGATTTCGAAGCCCGTTTCGTCGCCCTCATCGAACGCGAGGCTGGCGAGACGGCAACGGTTGCTGAAACCGTACGCGACATCATCGCCCGCGTCCGCCGGGACGGTGATGCCGCCGTGCTCGACCTCACCAACCATTTTGACCGCGTGCAGCTTGGGCTTGGCCGGATGAGGATTTCCCCCGGGGAAATCGCCGAAGCCGCCGCCAGCATACCGGCTGAACTTATGGCTGCCCTTTCGCTAGCTGCCACACGCATAGAAACCTTTCACAAAGCCCAACTGCCGGCCGACCTGCAATTTACGGACAATGCCGGCGCCACGATGGGGCTGCGCTGGGGGCCGCTTGATTCGGTCGGCCTGTACGTGCCCGGCGGCAAGGCCTCCTACCCCTCATCGGTGTTGATGAACGCCATCCCGGCCCGCGCCGCCGGGGTGCCGCGTATTGCCATGTGCGTGCCGGCACCTGATGGCATTTTGAACCCGCTGGTCCTTGCCGCCGCGCAGCTTGCCGGTGTGACCGAAATCTACCGCATAGGCGGTGCCCAGGCCGTGGCGGCGCTGGCCTATGGCACCGCCATCATCCAACCGGTTGACCGCATCGTCGGGCCTGGCAATGCCTTTGTGGCGGAGGCCAAGCGCCAGGTTTTTGGCAAAGTGGGCATCGACGCGATCGCTGGGCCCTCGGAAGTCGTCATCATCGCGGATTCGGCGAATAATCCCGCAAACATCGCGCTGGATTTGCTTGCCCAGGCCGAACACGGCGAGGACTCGCCGTGCATTTTGATCACCGATAATTCTGCTTTCGCGGACGAAGTCGCCGAGGCCATTGATTTGGCCTTAAAAACCCTGCCCCGCGCCGCCATTGCCGGTGCGGCGTGGCGGGCGCTCGGCGCGATCATCGTGGTGCAAACCTGGCAGGAAGCCGCCAACCTTACCAACCGCATCGCGCCCGAGCATTTGCAAGTGATGACCGCCAACCCTGAAGAGTTGTTCGGCAAGATTCGGCACGCGGGCTCGGCCTTCCTGGGGGATTGCCCGGTGGCCATTGGCGACTACATCGCCGGGCCCAACCATGTGCTGCCCACCTCCGGCACGGCCCGCTTTGCCTCCGGCCTTACCGTGTACGATTTTCTCAAACGCACCAGCTGGGTGTCTCTCGCCCCCGGCGCCATCGACAGAATCGGCCCCGCCGCCGTCGCGCTGGCTAATTCCGAAAATCTGACCACCCACGCCCTCTCCATCGCCGCGCGGCTGAAACACTGACCATTGGCCACCGCGGCAAACTTGACCAATCCGCCGTCTCGGCCCATTTCACCGCCAGCGTTAACAACTCCCAGAGGTATTGTTGTCTAAGGAAGATATGATCGAGTTCAGTGGCATGGTCACCGAACTTCTGCCGAACGCGATGTTTCGCGTAAAACTCGACAACGAACACGTCATTCTTGCTCATACAAGCGGCAAGATGCGCAAAAACCGCATCCGCGTGCTGGCCGGCGACCGGGTGAATGTTGAGATGACCCCGTATGACCTGACCAAGGGCCGGATCACATTCCGCTTCAAGTAGTTTTATGCTCCGCCAGCCCGCGCCGGCTGGAACTGCTCCGGCAGATCGGCATTGAGCCCGCCGAGATTTTTGCGCCGAACATCGACGAGACGCCCCGCAAAGGGGAATCCCCGCGCGCCCACGCCCATCGCCTCGCCACCGAGAAACTTTTGTCCTGCCAGCGCGACGCTTTTGTCATCGCCGCCGACACGGTCGTTGCCGCGGGCGCCAGAATTTTGCCAAAGGCCGAGCTGCCGGAAGACGCCGAGAACTGCTTGGCCCTGCTCTCGGGCCGGCGCCATCGCGTATACACCGCCGTCGCCGTTCAGGCGCCTGGCGGCAAACAGGCCAGCAGGACGGTCCTTTCCGTCGTCGGATTCGCCCGGCTCACGCCCAGGCAAATCGAAAATTATGTCGCCACGCGGGAATGGGAGCAAAAAGCCGGCGGCTACGCCATTCAGGGGGCAGCCGCAGCGTTCATAAATTTTCTGTCCGGCTCATACTCCGGCGTCGTCGGCCTGCCGCTTTACGAAACTTTTTCGCTCCTCACCGGACTCGGCTATCAATGATGATTGCCGTATCCGTCCGCGCCGCCATCGCCCGCATCGCCCTGCTGAATGGCGACATTCTAACAGAATATGCCGTCTGGAATCCCGAATCTCCGGATGGCGTGGGCGACATTCACACCGCCCGCATCACAGCCCGCGCCCCCGCCATGGCCGGCAGTTTTCTGGACCTTGGCGGCGAAACCGGTTTTTTGCCGGATAGCGCCGGTGCTGCTGGCCTTTCAGAAGGCAGTTACCTTACCGTCCGCATTACCCGCGCCGCGCAATCCGGCAAAGGCCCGCGCCTGGCCGCCGCCGACGAACCGCCAGGGCAAAAACCCGGCCTGCTGCGCCGCGGCCCTGGACCGTTATTGGAGCTTGCCGCACGTTTTCCGCAAGCTTCGGTCATGATCGACGATTATGCCCTTATGGCTTCCCTGCGCCCAACGCTTGAAGGCCGCATGACCTATGAACAAGTCACCTTCGATGCAATTCTGGAAGACGAAATCGCCGGCCTTGCCGAACCCAGCGCCGCCTTGGCCCATGGCGCGGCCATGCATATTTCTGTCACCCCGGCGCTCACCGGCATCGATATCGATGCCGGCGCCGCCACATCCGAAACTGCCGCAAAACCGCAATCGCAGCTCGCTTTGAATGCCGCCATCATCCCCGAACTCACCCGCCAGATTCGACTCCGCAACCTTTCTGGTGCCATCCTTATCGATTTTGCCGGCATGAAATCCGCCACCCGCGCCAAACTGGCCGCCGCCCTGAAAGCGGCGCTCGCGCCAGACCCGCTAAAGCCCCGCCTGCTCGGTTTTTCAAACCTCGGCTTCGCCGAAATTTCTCGTCCGCGCATCCGCCCGCCTCTGCACGAAATGCTGAGTCATTTTCGGCACGCGGCCGCCCCGCCAACCCCGCGCGCAACCGCATGACCAAATGCCCGATCTGCAAAAAACCCGCGACCGAAGAGCATAAACCCTTCTGCTCCAAGCGCTGCGCGGATATCGACCTCGGCCGCTGGCTTACCGAATCCTACGCCCTGCCCGCCAAGCCCGAAACCGATGAAGAAGACCCTGAAGCCTAACCCTGAACGCCATCCTTGCTATCAGCGGCATAAAAATTGACGGCTGATGACTGATCAGGCAGCAGCAGTGAAATATGCACGGAGAGCACCACCGCGTCCTGCTCGCCCTGCGAGACAAAAGCGTGGCGCATGCCGGCATCCAGGTAACAGCTATCGCCCTGATTCAGAACCACCGGGCTATAGGCATCGGTATAAAATTCCAGAGTACCACCAAGCACATAAATGAAATTCTCGCCGTCATAGCGCGTCCATTCCTCTGGCACCGGCACCTCCCGCGCCGCAATCCGCATCACCACCGGAATCATCTTTTTATTCGTAACCGCGGCGGCATGCATTGCATATGCAAAATTCTCGCTGCCATATTCCGGCGCATCGCCCGCCCGCGTCACTGACCGCCGGGAAGCCCCGTTCTGCCCCGCGGGATGATCCAGCATTTGCATGAAATTGATATGCAGCGCCCGGGCCACACGCAACACAGTCTCAAAGGATGGCTTTTGCTGATGGTTCTCGATTTTCGAAATCGTCGAAATCGAGACGCCACTCATTCCCCCCAATTCCTCCAGCGTCAGCCCATTTGAAAGCCGGAGTGATTTCAACTTCTGGGCGAAGTTGGCAATAATCGTTGACTCGTCCATCAGCCGGCCGCCTGACCAGCGAATCCCAAGCACCTACCGAAGAACATTGCTATTGAATCCGCCATGGACACTTCACCCCGCTATTGAGACCAACGGTTGCCGTATCACGGGGCGAGAGAATTACAAACAGAAGAAAGTTTTTTCGTTTCAGAAAAAGTTTTGAGAATTCGCCGCGTAATGTGACTTATTGCTTAAGAATCATCAAACCCTGTCAGCACGTTAACGGCATTAACACCAATTTCTGCCACCGCGTAGCCGCCCTCCATTACAAATAATACGGGCTTCATTAAATTTGCTGTCATCCGACCGATCACCATGAAATGCTCGGACTCCAATCGAAATTTGGAGATTGGGTCATTTTTATACGTGTCAACACCCAGAGATACCACAACGGCATCCGGCCCAAACGCCAGAACACGAGCGATGCTCGTTTCGAGTGCCGCGCGCCATTCCGGCCATTGCGTTCCCCAAGGCAGCGGCAGGTTCAAATTAAACCCTTCACCGGCGGCTTCGCCAGACTCATCGGAGAAGCCTAGCATATAAGGATACTCCTCGTCAGGATCGGCATGGATATTGACGACCAGCACGTCGTTGCGCCGGTAAAAAATCTGCTGCGTTCCATTGCCGTGATGATAATCGACATCCAAAATCGCCACGCGCCTGGCACCGTCATCCAGCAATTTTTGCGCGGCCAGCGCTGCGTTGTTCAAAAAACAATAGCCGCCAAAATGGTCGGACCCGGCATGGTGACCCGGTGGCCGGCACAGGGCGAATACCGCCCTTTCGCCAGCCGAAATCATTTCCGCGCCGGTCAACGCTACATCGGCCGAGGCTTTTATCGCCCGCCAGCTCGTCGCGGTAATCGGCGTACCGCAATCAAAACCGTAAAACCCAAGCCGGCCATCCAGATTTTTGGGCACCCTATCCGCGCGCATGCCGCGCGCCGCCCAGGTGTATGGATAGGCAGCACCAGTGCGGCCCATCGCCACCCATTCCTCATGCGCCGTCATCAACAGATTCACCAAGCCCGGCGCATGAATTTTCGTCAGCGCTTCAGCCGGAAACACGTCTGGCCCACGTACCTCACCCAGCCCAACCTCTTTCACGCGCGCCAGAATCAGCGCCGCGCGCTCGGGTTTCTCGAAAGCCGGGACGAATTCGGAATAAATCAGCTCGCCGGGACTTTGGTGCAGCGCGTGGTCGGGAGAAAATACGGTAATCATCGGAATTTTTATCAATCCTTTATGCTGGCGCGGTCAATGATGTCTCTTAAAGCCAGACCCTCAGGCAATGTGCCCAGCGCCATGCCGCGCCCGCCCGCCAGGCGCGAGGTACAAAATGCATCCGCCATCGCGGAAGGCGCATGGCGCAGCAGAAGTGACGCACTGACCGCCAGCGCCATTTCCTCGACAATCCGCCGCGCATTCGCCTCAAACCGGCCCGGTGCCGCCAGCATCACCTCAAGCCTTGGCAACGCCGCATCCAAGGCCGGATGCATTCCTTTCGCCGACGAAATTTCGTCCATCAACGCCGCAACCGATTCCGGCGAGCGCCCGATGCCGCGCATCACATCCAAGCAAATCACATTGCCAGAACCTTCCCAAACGCCGTTCAGCGGCGCGTCCCGGTACAGGCGGGAGACAAAATGGTCTTCAACATAACCATTTCCGCCATGTACTTCCAGCACTTCCGCGGCCACGGCCGGCGCTCTGCGGCACACCCAGTATTTTGCAATCGGGGTAAGAATCCGGTTCAGCGCTTTTTCGCCCTCGTCACGTTCACTTGCATCAAGTGCTGCCGCGGCGCGCATGGCAAGCCACATCGCCGCCTCGGATTCCACGGCAAGATCGGCCAGCAAATTCGTCATTATAGGCTGGTCCACCAGCGCTTTTTGAAACGCGACGCGGTGCCGCGCATGAAAAATGGCCTGCGCCACGGCTTGCCGGATTAGCGCCGCTGACCCAATCGCGCATTCAAGCCGGGTCAGATGCGCCATTTCCAGCAGGGTACGGATTCCCGCCCCTTCATCGCCGATCATCACCGCTTCCAGATCCCGAAATTCTATCTCGGAAGAGGCATTTGACCGATTCCCGCATTTTTCTTTCAGCCTTTGGATCATCAGCCGATTGCGGCTGCCATCCTCCAGCCAGCCGCGCGCCAGAAAGCACGAAACGCCCGCACCCGTGCGTGCGAGCGTGAGAAAAAGATCGCTCATCGGCACCGAAAAAAACCATTTATGGCCGGTAATAAAATATTTTTCGCCAGGCCCCGTGGCGCGGCCGGCGGGCTGGGCTTGTGTCTGCGTCTGCCGCAAATCGGACCCCGCCTGTTTTTCCGTCATCGCCATCGCCACGGTCAGCGCTTTTTTCTGGTCCGCCGGCAGCGGACGCGGATCGTATTCCGGAGACAGAATCCCATCCCGAAATTGCGCCAAAATTTCCGGCGCATGGCGTAGCGCGCCAATCGAGGCAAAAGTCATCGTCGCCGGGCAGCCGACGCCTGATTCACCCTGCCCCCATAAATAAGCCAGCCCGGCCCGCGCGACCTGCGCGCCCGGCCGGTTCGCGGTCCAGCCCAGGCTATGCGATTCGCCGGCCCGCAGCAGGCCCATCAATTCGTGCCAGGCTAGATGATACTCTACCGTATCAATCCGGTTGCCGAACCGGTCATGGGTGCGCAATTCCGGCACAAACCGATTCGCCGCCCGCGCCAGTTCCACCATGCGCGCCGAGCCGATCAATGCGCCCGTTTTCAAAAACCGCGCCTCGGCCCATTGCGCGCCAAAGGCGCCCATCGCGTCGCGGAGCGCCAAATCCGCGCCAAAGGCATTAAACCCGGTCAGTTCCCCTGGCTGATTCGAAACCTCGTGCGTCGCATAGCCAGATGCATCAACCATGTCGTTCCTCCTGCC
>Ga0116229_10010455_pt1 | contig 13919 bp, 7 predicted proteins | sample S1TSphgellanicum_3_FD_87313 | JGI IMG/M metagenome (GOLD analysis project Ga0116229, IMG submission 87313) | Host-associated microbial communities from peat moss isolated from Minnesota, USA - S1T2_Fc - Sphagnum magellanicum MG | ecosystem: Host-associated > Plants > Peat moss > Unclassified...
ACCCCTTCAGCAATCACCTTGAATCCGAGATTATGTGCAAGTGCAATCACAGCGACCACAATGGTTGAATCGTCCGCATCGACGAGCATATTTCGTACGAAGGATTGATCGATTTTCAAAGTATCTACTCTAAATCGCTTCAAATAGCTAAGACTTGAATAGCCGGTGCCAAAGTCATCGATTGACAGCTTTACCCCGCTTTCCTTGAGTTCCCTGACCACCTCTATTGTTTTTTCGGTGTCCTGCGCGATCAGGCTCTCGGTCAGCTCCAACTCGAGGCTAGAAGAGGCAAGCCCCGTGGCTTCCAGTGTCCCGCCTACCCAGCGAACGACGTCCTGTTGCAGAAACTGGCGGGCGGACAGGTTTACCGACATTACGATCAATGGAAATCCTGCATCCTGCCATGATTTGTTTTGTTTGCAGGCGCTAAGAAGAACCCAATCCCCGATTGGGACGATAAGCCCTGATTCCTCCGCGACAGGAATGAAACGAACCGGAGGTACCTCGCCTAGCTCCGGGTGGAACCACCGCAATAGTGCTTCACATCCACTGATCTTTCCGGTGGCAAGATCTACCTTGGGTTGATACAGCAGGCGCAGCTGACTCCGCGCGATTGCGCTTCTAAGCTTGGTTTCGAGATCAACCCTGTACTGGATCTCCTTGCTCAACTCGAGCGTGAAGAACTGGTATGTATTGCGTCCCAGATCTTTTGCACGATACATAGCGACGTCTGCATTGTGTATCAATGTGTTTGCCGAAATCCCATCTTGAGGAAACACACTGACGCCGATGCTCACGGTGAGAAAGATTTCACGACCGTCGATGTCAAAAGGCTCGGTGAACAATTCGCAAAGCTCCTGCGTAACCCCAAACACATCGGTGCCTCGTCGCAAATCGTTGAGTAACACGAGGAACTCGTCACCACCGATTCGAGCGACGGTATCGCCGTCTCGGATAAATGATGTCAATCGACTTGCGGCGGCCCGAATGACCTGGTCTCCTACCGAGTGGCCACAACCATCGTTGATGACCTTGAAGCGGTCCAGATCGATATGGAGAACGGCAATCTGTCCCTGGCTGCGCTTTGCGTGCGCTAGAGATTGCGTGATTCGATCGATGATGAGGTTCCGATTTGGAAGCCCCGTGAGTGCGTCGTGGGTTGCCAGGAATTCAATACGTGATTCGTGGCCAAGAGTGTCCAGGGCAAATGAGATGTCAGATGCCATCTCATCCAAAAGTTTAATGAGGGGGTCGTCAAAATAGTCTCGCTCTGTCATATGAAGGCTGACTGCACCAGCAACTATTCCGTTGCGTCGAAACGGAAATGCGACCAGCGACTGAGTACCGAGATGGGCTACGGCCTCGCGCCAAGGAAGCGTGTTCGGATCGGCGTGAAAATCATTGCAGATGTACGGGCGCCCCTCGTGCAGCGAAATCGCAACGGGACCTCGTGGCGCGTCATCTCCCACACCAATCGGCAAAATCAGCCCGGATAGGAATGAATCGCCAGGGCCTGCCCAGATATGGGTAACGATGCGATCCCCTTCGACTAACGCTATAAAGGCAATCTTGGCATGAGCATGCTCAACGCAAATGGCGCAGATTTCCCTGTAGAGATCCTCCTCGTTCCGGGCTCGTACGATCGCTTTATTCGTCCGAGACAAAGCCGCATAAAAGTCAGTCAGTCGACGAACGTGCTTTTCCGCTTCGAGGCGCTCGGAGATATCGCGCATTATTGAGGATGCGCCGACAATCTCGCCGGCTGGGTTCTTGATCGGAGATATCGTCAGCGCGACGTCGAGGATGACTCCGTCTTTGCGGCGACGCTTCGATTCATGATTTATGAAGCGCTCGCCGCGTGCGATTCGATGAATGATCATCTCTTCTTCGTGTTGCCGATCGGCCGGAACGAGCACTGCAATTGGTTCCCCAACGATCTCACTAGTTTCGTATCCGAGGAGTCGTGTCGCTCCTGGATTCCAGGTCTGGATAGTGCCATTTAGGGTCTTGCTAATAATTCCGTCGTCAGAAGAATCAACGATGGCTGATAGCACCGATCTAACTTGCTCCATTTGTGTGCGCTGGGAGACGTCGGTCATGGCGCCGATGATGCGGACCGCTTTTGCAGACGGATCGCGCAGCACGAGTGCGCGGTCCCAGATCTCCGCATAGGATCCATCCGCGCGCCTGAAGCGGAAACGGTCAGACCAAGATTCGCCGCGGCCGTCTAGAATCCGTTGCAAGCTGTCCTGTACGCGTTGGCGATCACCCGGGTGGATTCGAAGGGTACGCGAATCCGGCCCGGGCTCGATCTCGGAGAGGTTGTAGCCGAACTGCTCCACAAGCCCATCGTTCCACCAGATCGTGCTCGTGGCAAGGTCCCAGTCCCAAATCGTGTCACTGGTCGCGCGTGCGACAGTCTGGAATCGCTCCAAGGCCACCTGGGCATCGGCGATGGCCCTTCGATACGCGGTTATGTCGCGAATGGTCGACTGCGCGGCGGGCTTGCCGTGAAGGGTCATCGGCGCAGATGCAAGTTCGACAGCCACAGCGGTTTGATCGAAGCGAATGATGGACAGTTCGATTCGGGGTTGCGATTCACCCGCATATAGTGCAGTTGCACGCCTTGTGAACAACCCGGCTTCTTCTGGACCAAACATGGATGTTGCCGATAGTCCGACCAGTTGCGCCGCATTTTGCGCGCGCGTCAGTTCGACCATTGAGCGGTTGACGAACACCATGCATTGCTCTTGGTGAATCATGATCGCGTCGGGCGAGTTCTCCGCGAGATGTCGATAGCGCTCTTCGGACATGCGAAGACCCTCATTCGCTTTGCGGAGCGCCGCCGTTGTACGGGCGTCATACAATGAAGCAGCCAAAGTAACCGCCATGAGACCCAGGGCGAACAATCCTACTGACGCTGCCAGCCACGCGTTGTTGATTTGCTGCGCCGGTACCAGACAGATGCTGTTCACAGCGAATTCGGCCGCCGCCATGCCGGTGTAGTGCATTCCGGCGATTGCCAGTCCCATGACTACGGCCCCGCCTGCCTTCTGCCAGAACGGCACAAAGCCAAACTCGGAGCGGAACCGAAATGCAATTCTGAGCGCGGCTATCGAGGCACCAATTGCGATCGCGATCGATGCGGTAAACCAGCCTAGCCGATAGTGAATCGATGGTGATAGCTGCATCGCCGCCATTCCGAGGTAATGCATGCCCGCTATGCCACAGCCCATCAGTACGCCTGCGGTCAAGAGACGTGCGGTCGAGAGTGTTCCGAAGCCGATGAGTTGAAGTGCGAATGCGGAGACCGCGATCGCAATGAACAGCGACACGGTCGTCTTCGTAACGTCGTATGACACGGCAATCGGAAGTTGAAACGCCAGCATTCCGATGAAATGCATGGACCAAATTCCTGCGCCGAAGCAAAGCGCGCCGCCGACAAGCCAAAACCAGCGTGCCTTGGCACTCGTTGAAGGAACGGTCCTTGAGACCAGATCAAGTGCTACGTAGGACGCAAGTATGGCGACCGAAACTGATAAAGTTACGAGCCAAGGATTGTAGACACCCGTCATCGCGGCACTCCTGCGACTCTCCATCATGCGCTTTAATGAGGTGCCAAATCGTCGATTTGCCACTGCGAAATGAATTAAAGGCCAGAGCCGCGCCAGGCCATGAATTGACTAATGGACTGGAATCAACTTGATTTGATGCGTTGCGGCGCGTCTTTGCATTGATGGTCCCCGGGAAGATTCATCACTGCGCCACGATTGATCGGGCTGAATTGTTGCAGTGCATGACCGGAGAATCTGAGGGTCTACAAACCAGGTAGCTGGATCATGGTGTCAGGAAGTGCTTCGTCACATCTGCATTGGACTCGCGACTGGACTTGGGTACGAGCACCTGGCGTCAAGCGGCTGAGCAGATTCGACGAGAGGGCGACGACGGGACGTTTCTCAAGCTTGGCGACGTATAGTTTCTCGTCAGGAATTCAGGTGCCCGTGAGAAGGCGGGCGATCACATCGGACAAGGTTTCACCGGCGTGGCTGAAAGCCCCACGCGATCAGCTCGCCGCGATGGCATCGAGCCTCTCGCGCTGCTGGTGCCTCAGTTTGGTTGGCCGCCGTTGCCATGCCCTCTATGAGGTGGGCTAGCTGGTTCCAATCGCGTGGTCGTCTGCGCTGGGGCATCCCATGATCTTGCGCGGCACGCGCGCGAGGGCAACCGGAGTAACATTCAAACTGAGACACTACCCGAGCCATGGGTTGCTGCGCATCCGGGGAGACCGCATGCTTGCCTTGAGCCACGTTGCCTTAGTTGTTGCTGATCCAGCCCGCACGGCGAAATTGTTCTACGACCTGTTTGGTGTCAAACCGCTAAAGAGGATCGATGAAGAGGGCCACGACGAGACGTATTTCAAGCTTGGCGACGTCTGGTTGTTGCTCGTCAAACATTCAGTCACCCGCGAGAAGACGGGCGATCACATCGGATTTAAGGTTTCACCGGAGTTGCTGAAAGCCACGCGCGACAAGCTCGCGGCGATGGACATGGAGTTCATCCTTGCGCGCGGCGACACGTCGCTTTATTTCTTCGATTATGACAATCATGTGTTCGAACTTGAGACCGTCGATCTTGCGTTCGAGCTGTCGCAGTCGACGTGAATTGCGCCTTGAAGACTGCCATCGAAGGCCACGGCTCTTTCGAGGCGGGACCACCGGTCAATCCGCGCTGTCCTCACCGATGCGCTTGATGGTCAAGGGCCACCAGTTGGCGGCAGCGTGGTAACCATCGGCCTCTTGCCACAGGCGCAGGTCCAGCGGCTTCATCATCGGGCACACCTTGTAGTCGACCGACAGGTGCAGCGTGCGGCCATCGAAAGTGCCGTCAAAGGGTTCATCGACGAGGTCATAGCAGATCGAGCGCACGTAGAAATCGAGTTTGCCGTGGACGTGGCCACTCTTCTCGTCGATCGCCTCAACGTGCACCTTGACCCAGTTGCGGGTGTCAGCGGGATGCACGAACGGAGCTGCGGGACGCTCCCATTGGCCGCTGAATTCTGTCGGCGCGGACAGGGCAAATGTGATTTTTTCGTGTGTTGGCGATGCCTCGGCAGCTAACAGCGCGACAGGCGCGCCAGTGAGAATTGCCAAGGTGACGCTCGCGGAAATCAAGCTCATGATCGTTCTCCCCTGGCAGAAGAATTTTCCCGCCAGAGCCTGAACCGATGGCTCGATGGCGCGGGTCACTCGATGGTTATCGATAATAGACCCGTATGGCCGCATGCGCACGCCGCACGGCCACGGCATTCAGGTGCAAACCGCCGTCTTGAGGTACTGTTTGCCAACCAAAGCGCAAGGAGCTGAGGATGACTTTTAGCGAGACTCAGGCGAGGGTGATTTCTGTGGCGAAGCTTGCAGCTTCGCTTTCGGAGCACTGGTCCCCGCGTATCGTAGCCGAGGTCGATGATGCCTACGTCAAGGTGGCGAAGGTGAAGGGGTCTTTGACCTGGCATAGCCACGAAAATGAAGACGAGCTTTTCTTCGTCCTCAAGGGCAGGCTGACCATCGAGATGGATGACCGGGTTGTCGATCTCATCGAAGGCGACGCGTTTGTCGTGCCCAAGGGAGTAAGGCACAACCCGGTTGCCATCGAGGAATGTCTTGTGATGCTCGTCGAGCGCAAATCGACGCTGCATACGGGATCGGAATTGACCGATCGCACACGCGATCTGGCGTCCCAGCTGCGTCCGGTCTGATTCGATCGCCAAGGCCGCAGAAGACGTGGATATCGAGTTTCACTCTGGCATGCCGTATCTGATCGCGGCACGGGCGGGGTTTTACGCCAACACCGCCTGGCTCATTTGCCCACGCGGCGCAAGGCGTTGACGACAACCATCCGATATCGAGGCGTTTGCGGTTGACGTATTTGCCGATGGCAGGCGGCAGACCGCGCACTGGAAGGCTCCCGCGCCCGCGGTCTACCAACCTATCACTGCTACCGCTTCCATCAGGCCGTCAAGGAGCACCTGAAAGAATGCCCCGGTTTTCTGGCCGCAGAAGGCCTCGTGCCTGGCTAGTGCGGACGGGACCGAAAGCGTGCCGACAAGGTCCTTGACGTTCGATCAGGGCGCTGCAGGGTATTTGCAGCCGCTGTCGCTGCAGGTCAGCGCGACAAAGACTTCCGAGCGGATCAGCCAGCGGCCGTCGCGTTTCACCCATTGTGCTGCGTAGCGGCCGCTAATGACAGGCGTCATGCCGACCGCTCCCAGATATCCGGACCAGCGGCCTTCCTCGTAGGCGAGCGGCCAGTTCGTGCTGACATCCAGTGAGACCGTCTCGCGCTGGTAGACCACGACCGGAGCTCCCGTGGTACTGGGCTCCATCACCTTGCGTGCTGCCTCGATGCCGGTAAGAGGCTGCCCAAGTGCCCGCCTGATGGTGACATCCGGTGTCCAGTAGCTCGCAACGGTATCCAGATCGAAACTGGCAATCGCCTTGGTCTGTGCGATCCGCGCAGCACGAATCGCGCTTTCGTCAGCACTTTGGGATGATTGCGCATTGGCGATGGCAAAAGGTAGTGTGGCCAGTGCAAGTGAAAAGGCGGTCAGGGTGTGCTTATGAAGTAGGTTCACGGGGCTCCTTTCAGGTTGAGCAGGCACGATCCGGCAGCTATCAAATCGAAATCGATGGCGCACTCATTTTGCCATCGGCCAAGGCGTGGATGCGCAAAGTTCTTGCGACTTGCGGTCGATGGAAGTCCCCCGTGTTGATGCCGATGATTTCCAATCCATGCGTCGCTTGGGCCTAGTGGCTGCTATGCGCGGCAAGCGCGAAGGTCTTCCCATCCAGCCTGACGATCTCGATCAGATTGCCAAGGACGAGGTTCATGTCGTCAAGATGCAGGCCCCAGCTGGGTAGGGGCCTTCCGCGCACGACCAGGTCCCCCGGGATATCGAGCGGCCACGCGCTATTGTCGGGATGAATGGTAATGGCCAGGTAGGACGCGTGGTTCGCAAAGACACAGCGGGCGTCGATATATCCTGGAAAGGAGACAAACGGCGTGTCAACGGTGGCCGCCATCTTCTTCCAGCTGGGCTCGCTACTGGGATCGCCTAGCAGGTTGGTCGACACAGGCAGAGCGGCGTCGACGGCCTTGCCGCTTAGGATCACCGGGTCGGTACATGCGGCCTGCATGCCAGGTGTGCCGCTGTAGCCGAAGTGAACCAGACCCGCCGGCATTCCAAGTGGAGGGCTGGTCGCACGAAACGACATGAACGAGACGACGCAGCCGGTTTGGCCAGGTGACGTGCATAGCGGGACGTTGGCAAAGCTGCCGCCAACGGTCTGGCCTTCCGGCACGTCGACGCTGATGCCAATCAGGAGCGCCGCTACAAGGCGCGAACGCTCTTCGGATTTGTCGATCTCGTCCTGAATCAGCCTGAGCAGGATGCGCGCGCCTTGCGAGTGACCGATGAGGACCACGCCGCGGCCATGGTTATCATATTTCAGATAATGCTGCCACGCTGCGCGCACATCGGAGTAGGCAAGTTCGACATCGAGCTTCATCGGGTTGGACGAGTACAGGCTTGCAAAGCCGGCAAGCGTGACCTGGCGATAGATTGGCGCATACGGACGGCAAACCGAGGCGAAGCGGGCGAATTGTTGCCGCACGGCGCGAATTTCCCCGGGGCCCGGAGTCAGGCTGCTGTTGCCGGTCGGATCCTCCGAGATCGTCGGATAGACGTAGAAGCAATCGATCAGCGGGTCATGGGCGGGCGCCCAGGGCATTCGCATTCGCGTGCCATCGCGATTCACGATGGTCGTTGACTCGTCGCCCGAGCAGGCATCGCTGCGTCCTGGAAGGCAAAGCCAACCGGCAGCCGAATCATAGATATGGGCCTCGTCTCGGTCGGACGGCTGCGCATGGGCAAGCCCTGTGGATGCCGCGATCAATGCCGGGGCGAAGAGGCGTGCCAGACGAAATAAGCAGGGCATGGCAAGTAGGGCGGGCAAGCGTCGGCTAAGCGTAACATTTCGACGAGGCAGAGCCAATGCGACGCCGATATGTATTGCTGGCAGCTGGATTTTTTGATTCAATCGATCTGACGTCACGCTGGCATCGCTTGACAGGGATAGTTCGTCTTGAATGCGTTAACGATCGCATCGGCGAAGCACGCCTCGCAAATGGAAACTGCATGCTCGACCTTCGCCGAGTCGTTTGCCCTTTTATCGTCTTGTACTTCACACTGTGTCACGCCGCGGCGGCCGAAGGTCGCAGCGATCGCACGGATGATCTTATCGCTCGTGGCGTGGCACTTAGGGACGAGGGCCGCCTCGACCTCTCCGTCGATACGCTCGCGCTTGCCGCCACTTCTGATGCCTCGCCCGACGCGCATCTGCGGGCAGAAGGCGAACTCGGCGCGAGCCTGTTTCAGGCGCACCGCTACGATGAGGCGAAAGGTCACCTTGAGGCCGCGTATGGCGCCGCAAGCGGCACCGAGCGCGCTCGTTATGCGATTGATCTTGGCAATCTCGCGGTCGTAAAGCACGATCCGGCAAAGGCGCGCCAGTACTTTGACCAGGGGCTTGTCTCAGGCGACGGCGCGACGCGCATCAGCGCGGAATTGAACCTCGCGCGCCTGACTGATGCGGCTGCAAGGCTTTCTGCCCTCTCGCGTGCCGCAAGTGATATTGCTGGCCTTGCCGATCCGACTCAGCGCGCGAGGCTTGCCCTGAACGCAGGCGACCAGGCGGCAAAACTTGGCACTGCCGGATTGCGACTTGCCTATGGCGAGCTTGATCTTTCAAGATCGACTGCCGACGCCATCGGTGACAAGCGCCTGGCGGTCGAAAGCCGCGATGCGCTGGCTGCGCTCTATGAAGGTCAACACCGGCCAGCCGAGGCATTGCGAATCGACCACGAGGCCATGGCACTGGCGCGAAACGCGCCTCCAGGCAGCGTCGCTGATCTCCTGATTTCGCTCGCGTGGCGTGACGCGCGGCTCTTGCAGCAACAGGGCGACGACAGCCAGGCAATCGCAGCCTATCGCCGTGCGGTCGATCAAATCCAGCTTTCGCGCCAGGATATCCCGATTGACTATCAGGACGGCAGCTCTTCGTTTCTGGCCACGCTCGAGCCCGTCTACCTCGGGCTCGTCGACCTTCTGTTCAAACGTGCAAATGGCGAAGAGGGTGCTGCGCGCGATGCTGATCTGCGCGCGATCAAGAGCGTGCTCGAACTGTCAAAGCAGGCCGAAATGCAGGACTACCTCGGTGATCGCTGTACCGTTGACGCACTGCGCGCTGCCGAGATTGTGCCGCCTCAAGGCACGGCCTTTCTCTATCCGGTGCTCTTGCCTGACCGCGTCGAGCTCCTGCTTGAAACCCCTTCTGGCATGTCGCGCGCAAGCGTTGGCGTCAGTGCCGCACGCATGACCCAGGTCACGCGCGAGTTCGCCGAAGCGCTAAGAGCCGATGCAAGCGACTATCGCACGCACGCCCGTGAGCTTTACGACTGGCTGCTCCTGCCACTTGATGGCACGCTGACCAACGAGCACATCAACACCCTGATCGTTGTCTCAGATGGCGTGTTGCGGCTCGTTCCGTTCGCAGCGTTATATGACGGCAAGGAGTTCGCCATCGAGCGATTCAGCATCGCCACTGTCACCGGTTTGTCGATGACCAATGTCAATGCGCCACCAAAATCCCGTCCTCGCGCGCTGGTCGCGGGTCTCTCCGAGCCGGGGCCGGTCGTTGAAAAGCTCGATTTTCCCGCTTCATCGCAAACCGCCGATGCGAAGCCGGGCGCGGCTGCCACGGGCAGTCTTCGCGGCGCGCGCATGGCACGAGCCACGTCGATTTCCTCGCGCGCGCAAGAGGATGCGGAACGCCAGAGCCTCGCCTTGCCGGGCGTGCTGGACGAAGTCAATACCCTGAATCAGACGCTAGCCGGCAAGGAGCTGTTAAATGGCCAGTTCACCGAAGCGCGCTTTAGCCGTGAGGCGGGTTCCGGGCGGTACAGCATCGTGCACATTGCCTCGCACGGCTTTTTCGGGGGCAGCGCCAATGACAGCTTCATTCTGACCTACGACGAGCTTTTGACACTGTCCGATCTGCAGGGGCTGCTCGCGTCCGAGGAGTACCATTCCGAGCCGATCGAAATCCTGAGTCTTTCAGCCTGCGAGACGGCCGAAGGCGATGCCCGTTCGCCGTTGGGAATTTCGGGTGCGGCGATGAAGGCGCGCGCCAAGAGCGTACTGGGTACGCTGTGGCCCGTCGATGACGACTCGGCGCGCGTCACGATGGAAGCGTTCTATGCGCGGCTTGCAGACGGGAAGACCACCAAGGTCGACGCGCTGCGCGCAGCCCAGCTCGAGCTGCTCAGAAATCCAAGGACCGCCGATCCGTTTTACTGGGCACCCTTCGTCTTGATAGGAAACTGGCTTTGAAGCGCTATACGGCAGGACGGAATTGCGTGCTTCGGGCGGTCTTCGCCTATTTGCTTGTCACCGCGCTTTGCACGCCTGATGCCCGCGCACAGATTCGCACCGATGGCAGCCTTGGCCATCCGGCGCAGACGCTCACCGGCCCGAATTTTGTGATTCCGCAATCCCTCGGACTGGTTTCCGGGGCGAACCTTTTCCAGAGCTTTTCGACATTTAACCTGGCATCGGGCGAGGCCGCCTATTTCACGACGACAAGCGCGGGCATTGCCAATATCATCAGTCGCATCACCGGCGGGTCGCCGTCGATCCTAAATGGCAACATCAATGTCCTTGCCGCAAGTGGCGCACCGAATTTCTTCTTTATCAATCCGTCCGGGGTCACCTTTGGCAATGGCGCCAGCATCAACGTGCCGGCCGGACTGCACGTGAGCACGGCGAGTTATCTCAAGTTTGCCGACGGCAACTTCTACTCCGATACCGTCCACACCAGCACGTTTTCGACGCTCGCGCCCGAGGCCTTCGGTTTTCTTGGCACTTCGCGTGCGACCGTGTCCTTAAGTGACGGCTCGGCCTTGATTCAAAGCAATGCCCCGGTCAGTGTTGTCGCTGGCGATGTCAGCGTCGATGACAGTGCCATTGGCACGTTTGGTACCGGTGACGTGCGCGTCGCCGCAGTTGGCATGGACCGGATCGAGGTTCCCTTAACGGGGGCATTGCCTTTGCTCCACGGTGACTTTCAGGTACTCGACGGGGCGGAGATTTTTTCGTCAGCAACGGCGCTAAACGGCGGCAACGTGCTGGTTTCGGCTGGCAACATCACCGTTGATGCCAAGGCAAGCCCCTATTTCACCGGCATCTATTCCGATGCCCCGCAAGGCAGCAGCGGTAATGCCGGTTCGGTGCAGATCCTCGCTGCTGGCACGCTTAGCATGAACAACGCCGGGGCGATTTCGGCCACGACTGAATCGAGTGGCAACGTCGCTGGCATGAATGTCACTGTGGCAGGCAACATCGCGTTGCAAAACGGCGCGCAAATCTATTCATCGACGAGCTCGACCGGCAATACCGGCCCGATGCTGGTTTCAGCCGGTGGCCCGATCACGATGACAAGCCAGGCCGCAATCTCCGCGACGACGGCGGGCTCGGGCCTTTCGGGCCCGCTGCAGGTCGCAAGCGCCGCGACGTTGTCGCTCACGACAGGAGCAGAGATCTATGCAGCGTCCTACGGCACCGGCAACGCCGGCGATGTGCGCGTCCAGGCAGCAAGCATCCTGATTGACGGCGCGGGTGGCCAGGGCGCTACCGGCATTTTGGATTATTCGGCGAAAGGAGGCGGCTCGGGCAATGCCGGCGACCTCGATGTGACGGTGACAGGCAATGCCACGCTCGCCGATGGCGCCTTCATCAACGCGGCAAGCTTTGGCCCAGGCAACGCCGGCAACATCAACCTGGTCGTGGGCGGCAATCTGCTTGTCGGCAGTACGAGCTTGATCGGCGCTGACGCATTGTCGAGCGGTGCTGCTGGCACTGTTGCCGTAAGCGCCGCAAATGTGACCCTGACCGGAAGCCAGACCGGTGCCACCGGTATCGGTAGCAGTTCGCAATACCTGCAATCCGGCCCGGCAGGCGCGGTTTCGGTGTCCACGCCTGGAGCACTGACGATCACAAATGGCGCATCGATCACGACATCTTCGAGCTCCGAATTTGACGCTGGCGCAGTCAAGATCAGTGCCGGCTCGCTTTACATGAGCGCCGATGGCAACGCCATCGTTGAGACTGGCATTAGCTCCAATGTCCTCGGTGGCAACGGTAACGCGGGCAGCATCGACGTGGCGGTAGCGGGCAGCATGACCGTGCGCGACGGTGCTGACATCCTTGCCGATTCCGAGCTTTCGTCAGGAAATTCCGGCCAGATCAAGATCACGGCAGGTTCGCTCAAGATTGATGGCGCGGGAACCACTGCGCAGATCTCCAGTGACATGCTTTCGCTGAATCCCAACGGCAGGGGCGGTGACGTTGAGGTCAATGTTTCCGGACCGCTGACGATTCTGGGCGGGGGCTCGATATCTGCCGACACCTATGTCTATGGCAGCGCAGGCTCGGTTGCCGTGGCGGCGCAAGACATCACGCTCAATGGCCAAGATACAGTCATTGGGGCTGCGATATCGAGCACGTCGCACTCGACGTTTGCGGGAGCGAATTCCGCCGGCAGCGTTGCGGTCAACTCGCCTGGCACCATCGTGCTCATGGACAATGGTTCGATCTCATCCAGTACGCGCGAGGTAGGTAGTGCAGGACTTGTCAGCGTTGCGGCCAACGACATCGATATCACCGGATTCTCAAGCGGGATTTACGCCGAGGCTTTGTCAGGATCGGGAGTTGCGGGAAGCGTAATGGTCACCGCGGGCAACTCGATTACGCTTTCCGATCTGGCCGAGATATCGATTGCCAGCGAGGCAACTGCAACTCCGCCAAATACCATGCCGGCGCGGCTTAGCATCTCGGCCCCGAATATCATGCTGTCCAAGGGGGCGGCGATCAATGCGCTTGCGCTTGGCAATGCGCCGGCAAGCGACATTCTGATCAAGTTCAGCCAGGACCTGATCCTTGATCCCAGCGCGATTTCGACGCAGTCGGTGAGCGGCAATGGCGGCTCGATCACGATTCAGGGTGGGCAAGTGCTCGAGCTCGATCGCTCGTATATTACGACTTCAGTCTCGGGTCGCTCGGGCAATGGCGGCGACATCTCGATCAGGAGTACCGCGCTTGTGCTTGACTCGGGGTCGATTCAGGCCAATACGGTGGCGGCCAACGCCAATGGTGGCAATGTCTCGATCAACGTCGATGCGCTGGTTCCAAGCGGCAGCACGCTTTTTGTCGGCGGCGATACGCCCTATCCGTTCTTGCCCTATGTCTTTGGTTTTAACGTGATCCAGGCGGCGGCGCCAACCGGCCTTAGCGGCACCATCAATATCAGCAGTCCTGCTCTTGATCTCTCCAGCAGCCTGTCGGCCCTCGCCGAAAAACTTCTGACTGACACAGGGCTTGGCCGCGATCGTTGCCATGGCGCTTTAGGCAGCTCGCTCGCGCAAGGCGGCAGGGGCGGATTCGCGCCATCGGCGCGCGAGTTGGCCAGAGCCGACGGCCCGATCAATCAGGCTGCCGTGGCGCGCCTTGACAAGGCGCTTAAGCTTGCGGCCTTCAGTGGCAATTGCGTCCATTGAAAGTGGGCGTGACGTCCAAACAGAAGGGATGGCGCCTGCTGCTTTTTGGCGCGACGTTGCTTTTCTCGAATACGCAGGCGCAAGACGCAAGCCAGCACTTAAACGAAGCGCCTCCCCCTGCAGTTCCGTTCTTGCCGGCAAAACCGGACGGCACCTTCACGCTTCCGCCCGTGGCGAGCCCGGTCGCGCCCGACGTGGACCAGCCCGGTGCCACACTGCGCATCGAGCGCATCGAGTTCAAGGGCAATACC
>Ga0116229_10010457_pt1 | contig 13918 bp, 10 predicted proteins | sample S1TSphgellanicum_3_FD_87313 | JGI IMG/M metagenome (GOLD analysis project Ga0116229, IMG submission 87313) | Host-associated microbial communities from peat moss isolated from Minnesota, USA - S1T2_Fc - Sphagnum magellanicum MG | ecosystem: Host-associated > Plants > Peat moss > Unclassified...
AGACAACGAGTAGGGCCGTGAATGTCATGGCGGTGCAGCGGGGCTAGCGGGAACCGGAACCGAACCTCATGGGACTAACAAAAACACTTAGCTCGGTTCCGGTGTCTCGTTGCAGACGACATATAGTTTGCTTTGTTTCCAATGATTTGCAAGTGTTGATTTCGCGGAGCGTATGGACAAGTATGCTGCAAAGGGGTCGTTCAGTTAATGTGGATTGTTCAAGTTGCGCTCCGGCGCCCATACACGTTCCTGGTGATGGCGCTGCTGATTCTCCTCGCAACACCGCTCGTGCTCCTGCGGATGTCGACCGACATCTTTCCGGAAATCAACATTCCCGTCATCAGCATTGTCTGGACCTACGCCGGTTTGTCGGCCCAGGACGTGGGCCAGCGCATCTCGGCCCCGAACGAGCGCGGGCTCACCGCCACCGTCACCGACATCGAACACATCGAGTCGCAATCATTGAGCGGGTTGTCGATCATCAAGGTGTTCTTTCAGCCGAATGCCAATATCGCCACGGCCATCGCGCAGGTGGTGGCGGTGGAACAGCAGCAGCTGCGCTCGCTTCCGCCGGGATCGCAGCCGCCGCTGGTGATCAAATATTCAGCCTCCGCCATACCCGTCATCCAGCTCGGCATCTCCAGTCCCAGCATGACGGAGGCGGCGCTGTTCGATGCCGCTTTCAACTTTCTGCGGCCGCGCTTGGTGACCATTCCGGGCGCGGCGATTCCCTATCCGTTCGGCGGCAAGTCGCGTCAGATCTCGGTGGACATCGATACGCAGGCATTGCTGGCGAAGGGGCTGACTCCTAACGACGTCGTCGATGCGGTCAACACCCAGAACCTCATCTTGCCGACGGGCACGGCGAAGATCGGGGCCACCGAATATGCCATCCGCCTGAATGGCTCACCCGCGACCATCGAGGGGTTGAATCGCATCCCGGTCGCAACCAAGAACGGCGCCACCACCTACCTCTCGGAGGTCGCCCACGTCCGCGACGGCTTCTCGCCGCAGACAAACATCGTGCGGCAGAACGGCGAGCGCGGCGTGTTGATGTCGATCATCAAGAACGGCGGCTCCTCGACCTTGGACATCGTCAAGTCGCTGCTGGCGGAGCTGCCCATCGCCGCGCAGATTCTTCCCAAGGATGTGAAGATCACGCCGCTGTTCGACCAATCGGGGTTCGTGCGGGCCGCCATCGGCGGCGTGGTGCGCGAGGCCGTGATCGCTGCGTGCCTCACCGCCATGTTGATCCTGGTGTTTCTCGGCAACTGGCGCAGCACCTGCATCATCGCGGTATCGATCCCCTTGTCCATTTTGACCTCCGTCATCGCGCTGTACATCTGCGGCGAGACCTTGAACATCATGACGCTGGGCGGGCTGGCGCTGGCGGTGGGAATTCTGGTGGACGATGCCACCGTGACCATCGAGAACATCGAACGCCACATCCATTCCGGCGCGGATTTGCACAAGGCCATCTTGGACGGTGCCGGCGAAATCGCGGTGCCGGCGCTGGTCTCGACGCTCTGCATCTGCATCGTGTTCGTGCCGATGTTCTTCCTCACCGGCGTCGCACGCTACTTGTTCGCGCCCCTGGCCGAAGCCGTGGTGTTCGCCATGCTGGCCTCGTACGTGTTGTCCCGTACGCTGGTGCCGACGCTGGTCATGCTGCTGATGGACCATGCCGCGCAGCCGGCCGATGCGCGCATCAGTCTTCTGCAACGAATTTATCGGGCATTCGATGCGCGTTTCGAGCAGTTGAGGGCCGGCTACACGGCCATTCTGTCTGCGGTACTCGAGAACCGGGCGCGCTTCGGCGGAATTTTCCTGTCTTTTTGCGTGCTCTCCTGCCTGCTGGTGTTCTTTCTCGGCCGCGATTTCTTTCCCACGGTCGATGCCGGCCAGATCCGCCTGCACATGCGGCTGCCGTCGGGCACGCGTATCGAGGAGACGGCCCGCGTGGCCGATCAGGTGGATGCCGCGATCCGCAAGATCATACCGGCGCGAGAGCTTGGCGCCGTGCTGGACAATCTCGGCGCGCCCATCAGCGGCATCAACAACACCTACAGCAACGCGGGCACTTTCGCGACCTTGGACGGCGAGTTCCAGCTGTCCTTGAACGAGGGTCATCGGCCCTCGGCGCTGTATATCGAGCGGCTGCGGCGCGAATTGCCGCAGCAGTTTCCGGGTGCTGAATTCTTCTTCCAGCCGGCCGACATGGTGACGCAAATCCTGAACTTCGGTCTGCCGGCCGCCATCGACGTGGTGTTCACGGGCGCCAACCTGCGCTCTGACTACGAATTTGCCGCGCAGTTGATGAAGCAGATCAAGGGGATTCCGGGCACGGTGGATACCCACATTCATCAACGGCTGGATCTGCCGACGCTGGCGCTCGATATGGACCGCACCCAGCTGCAATACCTGGGCTTGAGCGCCAACGATGTGGCGCAAAACCTGCTCATCGCCACCGCCGGCACCACGCAGACCTCGCCGGGATTCTGGTTGGATCCGAGCAACGGCGTCGTCTACAACGTGTCCGCGCAGGCGCCGCAGTACGACATCGACAGCGTCGATGCCTTGCTGCGCACGCCGGTTCGCCCGGCAGCGGGCGCCACGCCGGGTTCACAGTTGCTGAGCAATCTGGTGACGCTCGAACCGGCCGCCCAGAACGCGGTCGTGTCTCGATTCAATCTGGCGCCCTCCATCGATGTCTATGTGGGCGTGCAGGGCCGCGATCTGGGCAGCGTCGCCAACGAGATCGAACGGCTGGTCGGCGAAATGCGGCCGCACCTGCCGCGCGGCGCGGCGATCGTCGTGCGCGGTCAGGCGCAAACCATGCGCTCATCGTTCATCGAACTCGGCGTCGGTTTGGGTGTGGCCATCGTCATGGTGTACCTGCTCATCGTCGTGAATTTCCAGTCCTGGGTGGATGCATTCATCATCATCTCGGCACTGCCGGCGGCGCTCGCGGGGATTTGCTGGATGTTGCTCCTGACCGGCACCACGCTGAGCGTGCCGGCGCTGACCGGTGCCATCATGACCATGGGCGTGGCCACGGCCAACAGCATCCTGGTGGTCTCCTTCGCGCGGCAGCGGATGAACGAGGGTCTGGATCCGCTGAGTGCCGCGCGCGACGCGGGGGCTACGCGCATCCGGCCGGTCCTGATGACGGCCCTGGCAATGATCATCGGTATGATCCCCATGGCCTTGGGGTTGGGCGAGGGTGCCGAACAGAATGCGCCGTTGGGCAGGGCGGTGATCGGCGGTCTGCTGTTCGCCACCGTTTCCACGCTATGCTTCGTGCCGGTGATTTTCGCCGGCGTCCACCTGCACCTTAAGCGACGCGAAGGGCGCGAAGGGGATCCATTCAAATGATCGATGCACAAACGGCCCCGCCTGCGAAGGCGTTGCGACTCGCCAAGGTTCTGGTGCTCGTTTTGCTCGCCTTTTTGCTGCTCGGTGCGCTCGCGATCTTTGCACTGCGCGTGCTGCATGCCGCCGACCTGGCCCAAGCCATGGAAGTGCACGCCAAGCAGTACGTTGCCGTGATCTCCCCGGCGCCGGGGGGCGGTGGTTTGCCGCTGACGCTGCCCGGAACCTTGCAGGGCATCAATGAGGCCACCGTCTATGCGCGCAGCAACGGCTACATCCTTCGCTGGCACAAGGACATCGGTGCGCAGGTGCGCAAGGGCGAGCTGTTGGCCGAGATCACGGCGCCGGAATTGGATCAAGAGTATGCGCAAGCGCTTGCTGCGCAGCAATTGGCGGCATCCAGCGAGGGACTCGCCAAGAGCACGGCGCAGCGGTGGCAGAGTTTGCGCGAGAAGGACGCGGTCACTCAACAGGACTTGGACGAACGCTTGAGCGCCTATAGTCAGGCACAGGCCAACCTCGCTGCATCGCAGGCCAACGCCGCGCGTCTGCAGAAGCTGCAGGGCTTCAACCGGGTGGTGGCGCCGTTCGACGGGGTCATCACCAGCCGCAACATCGATGTGGGCGACCTGGTGGATGCAGGAAACGGCGGCGCCGGCAAGGCGCTGTTCACGATCGCACAAATCGATCCGTTGCGTCTCTACGTGTTCGTGCCGCAACAATACGCTGCACAGGTACACGTGGGCGATGCCGTCACCGTGTCGTTGGCGGAGAACGCGGCCGCCGGGTATCGGGGCAGCGTTGCACGCACCGCCCGCGCGATCGACGCGGGCACGCGCACCATGCAGGTGGAGATACGCGTGCCGAATCCCGACGGTGCCCTGATCGCCGGATCATACGTGCAGGTGACGCTGCCGATCAGACAAAATCAATCCGCATTGATCGTCCCGACCAATGTGCTGTTGTTCCGTCCCGACGGGACGCGCGTGGCGAGCATCGATTCGAAGGGAACGGTGACCTTGAAGGTGGTGAAGCTCGGCACCGATTTCGGCAGCACGGTGGCCATCTTGAACGGCCTGCAGGCCACCGACCGGATCGTGCTGAACCCCGCGGATTCGCTGGCGGATGGCGACGTCGTGAACGTGGCAGCGGCTGCCCCCAAGGTCCCTTGAGGACACCGGCCGTCATGCTCGGCGCCGCGTTCCTGACGGCCTGTGCCGTCGGGCCCGACTACCACAAGCCAGCGGCGGATGTGGCCGATGCGTGGGAGCCCTTGCCACCGTGGCAGCAAGCCGTACCCGCGGATGCGCAGTTGAAGGACAGGTGGTGGGAGCTATTCAAGGATCCCGTACTCAACGACTTGATGGAACAGGCGCTGACCGCGAATCAGAATTTGCGCGTGGCGGCGGCTCGCCTCGATCAGGCGCGCGATCAGCTCACCATCGCGCGCGCCGATCTTTATCCGGATGTGACGCTGTCGGCGCTGGCTGAGCGCGGCAAGGACTCCGCGAACCGACCGCTGTCTGCGTATGCGACGCCGAATCAATCCACCGTGCAAAATGATTTCAAGCTCGGTCCGGCGGTCAGCTACGAGATCGATCTGTTCGGACGCGTGCGGCGCCAAGTCGAGGGCGCGCGCGCAACCGCACAGCAGGCCGAGGCGGATTTTCAAAACGAGCGCTTGATGTTGACCGCGTCGTTGGCGTCCGACTACTTCTCGCTGCGGGAGCTCGATGCCGAGACCGACGTGGTAAAGCGCAGCCTGGATCTGCAACGCGATGCCTTGAATTTCGTGCAATCGCGCCATGATTTAGGATTTGCCACCGGTTTGGATCTGGCGCAACAGCAGGCCTTGTACGAGGCCAGTGGCAGCCAGCTGGAGTTGCTGCAAAATCAGCGTGCCCAGTACGAGCATGCCATCGCCACGTTGGTGGGTATACCGGCGCCGGGATTCAAGGTGAGTGCGGTGCTGCCGGCGGACCCCCTGCCGTCCCCGCCGGTGGGTTTGCCTGCCGATTTGTTGCAGCGTCGGCCGGATGTTGCCTCCGCGGAGCGCGCGATGGCGGCCGCCAATGCCCGCATCGGGGTCGCCAAGGCGGCATACTTTCCCAACATCCAGTTGTTTCCGGCATTGGGTACGCCGGGCGCGGGCTACGAGAGCAACACGCTCTCCCGCTTGTTTCAGGCACCGAGTCTGCTCTGGTCGGTGGGGCTGTCGGCCTCGCAAACGCTGTTCGATGCGGGCAAGACCCGGGCCAACGTGCGATTCGCGCAAGAGGACTACGCCGCGGCGGTCGCCAGCTATCGCCAGACGGTGCTCGCCGCGATGGAGGAGGTGCAAAACGGCATCTCGGGTCTCGGTTACCTGGATCGCGCTGCGGTGCAGGCGGTGGCAAGCGTGCGCAGTGCGCAACGTGCCTACGACATCGCCAGCGACCGCTACCAGGGCGGCGTCGATACCTATTTGGATGTGATAACGACGCAGCAGACGCTACTTAGCAATCAACGCCAGGCCGTACAAATTCAGGGACAGCAATATGCAACCGCGGTCTATCTGATCAAGGCGCTCGGCGGAGGGTGGCAGGTGCCGTCCACGGCAAAACTGACGCGCGATTAGCGGGGAGTTTTCCCGATCAGTGTTTCGTGTCGGCGGCTCTTTGCAGCGATTCGATCGCGATCGGCGGCGACATCGAGTTCGATTGCACGAAATCGACGCCGAGCGCGGTCAACCATTCGTGTTCCGCGGCGATGTCGGTGTGCTTGGCCACGGTATGCATGCCGAGCACGCGCGCCATCTGCACCACGGCCGTGATGGCGGCCTGGGAAATCTTGTCGGTGCGCATCTTGGCGGTGATTTGCGGCGCGAGTTTCACGTAGCGCACGCCGGGCAGCCGCAGCAACGCGAAGCATTCGGTACGCAGCGCGAAATCATCGAGGATCAACGGGCAGCCGAGGCGGTGCAGTGCCGCGGCGACTTCCGAAATCCGCTCCGCCAGTGTCAGCGCCGTGGAAGAGTCGATTTCGAAGGCGATGGTGCCGTGGGGCAGTGATGACTTGGCAAGGCACAATTCGATGAATTTGATGAAGTGATCGTCCTGCAGCGCCGTTCTGGTCAGATTCACGGAAAACATGGCTTCGTTGTTCTGCCAAACGTCCGGATGATGCACCAGCCAGGCGATGAGTTCGGTGATGACGCGCCGATCGATCATGGAACCGAGGCCGTTGTCGACCGCGGCTTTCAGCATGGCGTGAGGCGCGACGTTGGGCGCGCTTTCCGACTTGGAACGCAGCAGCACCTCGTAGCGCTTGAGCAGGCTGCCCTTGCTCAGGGGCATGAGGCGCTGCACGTGCAGGGCGATCGGGCTCTTGCGCAGAGCTGCATGCAGGCGATCTATCTCGGGACTCACACCTTTCTGCGCACGCGCCATCGCCGGAGAGGGCGCCACGGGCGACAGCGTGGGAGGCGGAACGGCACGCGGCGGCGATGCCAGAGCTACCCGCGCGGCGGCCGCCTGCGAGGGCCGCGCGTAGGAGTCGGTCGCGGCGAGGCTCAACTCGATGCTGTCCCCTTGCACACCGCCCGCTCTACCCGGCGGCGCAGCGTGGGACTGTGCAGCATGGGATGGCGCAGCAGGGGGTTTCGCGGAGTGAGAGGGCGCGGTTCTCGACGATGCGACGCCCGAGGCTGCGGCGACGCTCGAGGCTGCGGCGACGCGCGGCGCTGCGTTGGGTGCGGCAACCGCCCGCGCCGGGCGCATGGCGACGAATTCCGACAGCGCGCGCTGCAGCTTCGGCGTCATCAATTTGGTTGCGCCGCGGGCAATGACCCGCGAGTCCATCACGAACATGACGGCGCCGACCATGGTGCAGCGGGCATCGATGGCGCGCACCATCACGGCGCAGCGCGAATCGCCGAGATCTATCCCCAACACGGGGGCGGCATTTGGGTCGGCGAAGGTCTCGATCGCTTGGTGCACGGCGTTGTGTTCGTCGGGACCCATGGAGCCCTCGCTCAACCACAGCACATCGCCGTGCTCGTCATGCAATGAGATCGCGTGACTGCGGGCCGGCTCCAGAGCCGCGCGCAGACTCATGCAAACCGCGCCATAATCGGCGTCCGGCGTCTCAGCTGCAGTCAGGGGTATGCTTTGATCCATAGATCCTTCAGCGGTGCGGGCTACATATCTACCGTACCCATCCTTCTGCTGGTGTGATGGTTTTCGCCAATCCGCGACAAGCGACTTAATGCGGGTCTTGCGGGTGTTACATATGCTCGGAAAAATGTCGGTTTGACGCTAGACTGCGCTGATGGACACCGCACCGCAAAATCGTCAATTTCGGTACTACGACTTTGTCATGGCGGCGTATGTATGTGTTTTGCTGTGTTCCAACCTGATCGGGCCGGCCAAGGAAACCACTTTTCACGTGCCGGTGATCGGCTCGGTGACGTTCCTCGCCGGCGTAATTTTCTTTCCCATCTCCTATATTTTTGGGGACATTCTCACCGAGGTTTACGGCTACGGGCGTGATCGGCGCGTGGTATGGGCCGGATTCGCCGCCTTGGCATTCGCGTCGTTGATGGCCACCGTGGTGGTGCACCTGCCTCCTTCGAGCGGTTCGATGGCGAGTCAGGCAGCCGTGGAGGCCGTATTCGGCAGCACGCCGCGAATCGTGGTGGCCTCGATCACGGCGTTCCTGTGCGGCACGTTCGTCAACAGCTACGTGCTGGCCAAGATGAAAATCTGGACACAGGGCCGCTGGCTGTGGACCCGCATCATCGGCTCGACGGTGTGCGGTGAGTTGGTCGATTCCGTCATCTTCTACTTCGTGGCCTTCTATGGCCGCATGCCCGCGCCGCACCTGATCGCGATCATGTTCACGCAGTATGCCCTGAAGAGCGGCTGGGAGATCATCGCCGCGCCCTTGACATATCGCGTCGTGGCGTTCCTCAAGAAAGCCGAGAACGAGGATTTTTACGACATCGGTACGAACTTCACGCCGTTCTCGCTGAAAACCTAATTGATCGCGGCCCTGCCACGATTCGCCACAAGCGCAGCGTAACTGCGCCCCAAATCAAGCCCGTAATGACTCCCATGGGACGGCGGTCGCCGTCTCGCATCGGGACTGGAGAATTCAGGAGTCGTTATGAAAACCGCATTGTCGAGAGTGGTGTGCACGATTGGGTTGGTGGGGGTCAGCGCCGCAGCTATGGCGGGCGACGGGAAAAAGGCGCCGGTGCAGGAGCCGGTCGGGTTCGTCACCGGTGCCGTGATCGGCGGGTTCGCAGCCGGACCGGTCGGTGCGGTGGTGGGGGCTGGGCTTGGGACATGGCTCGGTAATCGCGTGCACCGGGCCGGCGAGGCGGGCAAGGCGGAGGCGCAGGTGGCGCAATTGCAGACGATGAGCCAGGGACTGCAGACCGATAAAGCGGCGCTGCTCACGGAGAAATCCGCGCTGATCGCGCAGCAGGCGAACCTGGCGGCTGCCAACCAAAGCCTCACCGCCAAGCTCGAGGAGATGTCTGCCAAGGCGGAAACGGTGCGCGGCAAGACGGATGATGCTTCCGATGTCCTCGATGGACTGCAGGGCGATGTGTTGTTCCGCACGGGCAGCGCGGAAATCACACCCGACATCGCGCATCAGATCCAGGTGATCGCGCAGGCGGTCACGAAATCACCATCGCTGAAGGTGCGCGTGGATGGTTACACGGACCCGCGCGGCGGTGATGAGATCAACATGAAGCTGTCGCAGGACCGGGCGAACGCGGTGCGTGACCTGTTGCTCGCAGCCGGCGTCAACGCAGATGTGCTCGAGGTCAAGGCGTACGGCAAGACTCAGAGTGTCGCCTCGGACAGCGATGGCTACGCGCTGGAGCGCCGGGTGCGCCTGACCTTGCAAATGGACGGTGCGGCGGCGGTCGCTCAAACCGGTCCCAATCGGACGGACCCGGTGGAGTGAAGGAGCGAAGACGCGCGCGAGCGTATCCAAGAACGATGCGGCCCGGAAGCTGCCATGCTTTCGGGCCGCACTTGTTTCGGCCTGCGCCATCAGCCTACGATAGGCGATGACCGAGCGTCCAAAGATCGTCGCACTGGATCGTTATCAGACCGGCGAATCCGTCAATCCTGCGCCGGAAAACATACTCGCGGGCATACCGCGCACCCGTGTCTCCAACCAATACGCCGATGCGACGCAAGAATTTTTCTGCGGTTTCTGGACCAGCACGGCGGGGAAGTGGCGAGTACGTTATACGGAGCACGAATTCTGCGTGATCGTCGAGGGACGCGTGCGCATCGAGTCCGTGGCCGGCGAGAAATACGATTTCAAAGCCGGCGATGCATTCGTCGTGCCGGCGGGTTTCGAGGGCATCTGGGAAGTGAGCGAGCCCTGCAAGAAGTGGTATTCGATTTTCGAGCCCAAAGGCTAGTCTCGGCGGGTCAGGCCGCAGCGCCTGACCCGCCGGACTGAGACCGGGGCCCGTCACACACGCACCCCGACCCTTTGGTGTTATGCCGTCTCGCGAATCACGCTGCCCAAGGTCTCCACCAAATGAGCGATCTGCTTCGCGTCGATGATGAGCGGCGGCGACATGGCGATGGTGTCGCCGGTCTGACGCACCATCACGCCGCGCTCGAAACATTTCAGGAATATTTCAAAGGCGCGGGCGCCGGGCTTGCCGGCGCGGGGCTCGAGTTCCACGGCGCCGATCAAGCCGCAGTTGCGGATGTCGACCACATGCGGCAGTCCGCGCAGCGAGTGCACGGCGTTTTCCCACTGCGAGCTCATGGCGGCGGCGCGCGTCAGCAAGCCTTCCTTGGTGTAGATGTCGAGCGTCGCCAGGGCTGCGGCGCACGACGCTGGATGCGCCGAATACGTATAGCCATGGAACAATTCGATGCTGCCCTCCGGGGCTTGCATGACGGCATCGTAGATTTTGCGATGCGCGAACACGGCGCCCATGGGCATGGCGCCATTGGTCAGGCCCTTGGCGCTGGCCATGAGATCCGGCGTGACATCGAAGGCCAATGATGCGAACGGCTTGCCGATGCGGCCGAAGCCGGTGATGACTTCGTCGAAAATCAGCAGGATGTCGTTCTTGTCGCAAATTTCGCGCAAGCGCTTCAAATAGCCGACGGGCGGCAGAATGACGCCGGCGGATCCGGAGATGGGTTCGACGATGACCGCGGCGATGGTGGAGGCATCGTGCAGACCGATCAGACGCTCCAGTTCATTGGCGAGGTGCGCACCCCACGCTGGCAGGCCGCGCGAATAAGCGTTGTGCTCGATGTTCAAGGTGTGGGGCAGGTGATCCACGCCGGGCAGCATGGAGGAGCCGAAAATCTTGCGGTTGTTGACGATGCCGCCGACCGACATGCCACCGAAGCCGACGCCGTGATAGCCCTTCTCACGACCGATCAACCGAGTCTTCTGACCCGCGCCCCGGGCGCGGTGATAGGCGATCGCCATCTTCAGGGCGGTATCGACCGATTCGGAGCCGGAGTTGGTGAAGAACACGCGATCCAAGCCAGGGGGCGATATGGCCGCGAGGCGGTTCGCGAGTTCGAATGCGATCGGGTGTCCCATCTGAAAGGAAGGCGCGAAGTCCATGGTCGAGAGCTGCTTGGTCACCGCTTCGGTGATTTCGCGGCGCCCGTGACCGGCATTGACGCACCACAGTCCCGCGACACCATCCAGCACTTGCCGGCCGTCCGGGGTCCAGTAGTGCATGCCTTCGGCGCGCGCCAGCAGGCGCGGATTCGCCTTGAACTGCCGGTTGGCGGTGTAAGGCATCCAAAAGGCGTCGAGTTCGTCGTTCGCGGGAACAGGGTGGAGTTGCGCGTTCATGCAGGAATCCTTGCGGCTGGGAAGGGACGGGGCGGATCAGATGATAAAGAAAATCAACACTTTCCTCAATAAACGCATGGGCAGAGCCCCAACCGTCTAATATAATAGACATCATGAGCGTGGATGTCGGTGCCCATTTGAAGGCCGTGCGGCAAATGTACGGACTGTCGCAGCGTGAATTGGCGAAGCGTGCGGGCGTGACCAATGGCCTGATTTCGCTCATCGAGCAAAATCGTGTCAGTCCTTCCATCAGTTCACTGAAGAAGGTCTTGGATGGCATTCCGATGGCGATGGCGGATTTCTTCACCATGGACGTCGGCGGCAAGCCGCAGGTGTTCTTTCCGCGCGAGGAGCAGGCGGACATCGGCAGCGGCAGCGTGGAATTGCGCTTGGTGGGCGGGCGCTTGTCCAAGCGCAACATGACGATCCTGCACGAATGCTATGCGCCGGACGCCGACACGGGCGAGGCCATGCTGACGCACGCGGGTGAGGAAGGCGGCGTGGTGGTGAAGGGATGCATCGAACTGACGGTGGGCGGGGAGTCGCGCGTGCTCGGCCCCGGAGATGCTTACTACTTCAAGAGCTCGCTGCCGCACCGGTTCCGCAACGTCGGTCGTGAGGAATGCGTGATCGTGAGCGCCAGTTCGCCGCCTACCTTTTGATCTGCGCGCGCGTGTAGCATGTGACCCCCGAGCAATCGCACCGAGCACTGGCACTCCCATGAACAATCGCACCCTTGAGCGCACCGTGACGGTGGCGGCCACGCAAATGGCCTGCAGTTGGGATCGCGAGGCAAATGTCGCGCGCGGTGAGCGTTTGATTCGCGAGGCGGCGGCGCGCGGCGCGCAAATCATATTGCTGCAGGAGCTGTTCGAAACGCCGTACTTCTGCCAAGACCACGATGCGCGGCATCTGGACCTGGCGAAGCCGCTCGAGGGACATCCGGCGGTCGAACATTTCCGCAAGGTGGCGCGCGAGCTAGAAGTGGTGTTGCCCATCAGCGTTTTCGAGCGCGATCGCAACGCATTCTTCAATTCGCTGGCCATGATCGACGCCGACGGCGCCGTGCTCGGCACGTATCGCAAGTCCCACATACCCGAGAGCCCGGGGTATCACGAGAAATTCTATTTCTCGCCGGGCGACACGGGCTTCAAGGTGTTTGCCACACGTTATGCGAAGGTCGGCGTCGCGATTTGCTGGGACCAGTGGTTCCCCGAGGCCGCGCGCTGCATGGCGCTGCTGGGTGCCGAGATCCTCCTGTATCCAACGGCGATCGGCTCGGAGCCGCAGGATGACAGCATCGACTCGAGCGGCCATTGGCAGCGCACCATGCAGGGCCACGCCGCCGCGAATGTGATGCCGCTGGTGGCATCGAATCGCATCGGTACCGAGAAGGGCGAGAAGTATTCCATGACCTTCTACGGCTCATCCTTCATCGCCGCGGCAACCGGCGAGAAAATCGCGGAAGCGGACCGCGGCACTGAAACGGTGATCACCGCGGCCTTCGATCTGGAGCAAATCCGGCACTATCGCCAGTCGTGGGGCGTTTTCCGCGATCGGCGGCCCGAACTCTATCATCCGCTGCTGTCACTTGATGGGCGCGGCTGACGCGGCAGGCGACGCGGTATCGCCGCCGCAGAAACTGGTTTTCGTTGATCTGGAGACGACCGGCGCGAGCCCGGCCTACAACCGCATCATCGAGATCGGCTTGGTGCGCGTCGAGAACGGCGTTCAAGTGGAACAGTGGAGCGCCTTGGTGAATCCCGAAGTGCCGATTCCCTCCAACATTCAATCCTTCACCGGCATCAGCAATGACATGGTTCGCGGCGCACCGTCGTTCGCCGAGATCGCGGACGAAGTGTTCGAGAAGCTGCGGGGTTGCGTCTTCGTCGCCCACAACGCCCGCTTCGACCACGGTTTCCTGCATCGCGAATTCCTGCGGGTCAAACTGCACCTCGAGGTGCCGGTGTTGTGCACCGTCAAGTTGTCGCGGCGTTTGTATCCCGAGTACGTGCGCCACAATCTGGACGCCGTGATGGAGCGTCATGGCATCGTGTGCCAGGCACGGCATCGAGCGCTCGGCGATGCGCTGGTGCTGCGTGATCTATGGCTCAAGCTGCAGGCGCAGTGGCCGCCGCCGGTGCTGGCGGTGGCGGCCGCGAAATCCATGCTGGGAAGCGCCAAGCTGCCGGCGCATCTGCCGCCGCAACTGGCCGACGAGCTGCCGGACGGACCGGGCGTGTACCGGTATTTCGCGGCCGACGCTGCGCTGCTGTACGTCGGCAGGAGCAACTCGCTGCGTACGCGCATCCTCGAGCAGCTGGGGGATGCGGCAGCCGGCTCGCGCGATGCGGCGCTGGCGGACGAGGTGCGACGCGTGGAGTGGACTGAGACGGCGGGAGAGCTCGGCGCGATGCTGCGCGAGGCGCAGCTCGTCAGACTTTTCAAACCGCGCTACAACCGGCACGCCGAGGAGGGACCGGGTTCGGTGACGTTGCGGCCGCGCTCCGACAAATCGGGCCGGGTCGACATCGTGAACATCGGCGATCTCGAGGTGCGCGAGGTCATGGAGTGTTGCGGCGTATTCCGCTCGGCCAAGGATGCGCGCAAGGCATTGATGGACCTGGCGCGGGCCCGGGATCTATGCCTCAAGGTACTCGGCATCGAGGACGGCGAAGGGTCGTGTCTCGCCCTGCAGATG
>Ga0116229_10010458_pt1 | contig 13918 bp, 9 predicted proteins | sample S1TSphgellanicum_3_FD_87313 | JGI IMG/M metagenome (GOLD analysis project Ga0116229, IMG submission 87313) | Host-associated microbial communities from peat moss isolated from Minnesota, USA - S1T2_Fc - Sphagnum magellanicum MG | ecosystem: Host-associated > Plants > Peat moss > Unclassified...
AAAAAAAAAGGCGACTTCGCTGTGCTGTAGTGCGGCAATAAGAAAAAAAAAAAAGCGACTTCGCTGCGTTACAACGTAGCAACAAGAAAAAAAAAGGCGACTTTGTTGCGCTATAATGCGACAGTAAGAGAGAAAAAAAAAAGGCGACTTTGCTGCACTGTAGTGTGGCAGTAAGAGAAAAAAAAAGGCGACTTTGATGCGTTGTAGCATGGCAGCAAGAAAAAAAAAAAAGGCGACGGCAGTGTGGCTACCGTCTCCTTCTTTGCTGCGCTGCAGCGCTACAGCAAGAAAAAAAAAAGGCGACGACAACCACGTCACCTTCTTCGTTGCGCTACAGCGCTGTAACGCAACATAACAAGAAAAAAAAGAAGGTGACTTCGCTGCACTGCAGCAAGAAAAAAAAAAGGGCGACTTCGTTACGCTACAGCGCAATAGCAAGAAAAAAAGAAAAAAAGGCAACGGCAGCCACGCTGTCGTCGTCTTCTTCGCTGCGCTGCAACGTTGCGCAACAAGAAAAAACAAAAAGAAGGCGATGACAGCCACGTTGCCGTTGCCTTCTTTGTTGCGCTACAGCGTTGCAGCAAGTAAAAAAGAAGAAGAAGAAGGCGACGGCAGCCGTTGCTGCGGTCGCCTTTTTCGCTACGCTGTAGCGCAACAAGAAAAAAAGAAGAAGAAGAAGGCGATGACAGCCACGTTGTCGTTGCCTTCTTTGCTGCGCTATAGCGCTACAGCAAGTAAAAAAGAAGAAGAAGGTGACGGCAACCGTTACTGTCGTCGCCTTCTTCGCTGCGTTGTAGCGCAACAAGAAAAAAATAAGAAGAAGAAGGCGACGGCAGCCAGTCTAGCATCACCTTCTTCTTGTTTTTCCTCCACTGCAAGCAAGAAGAAGAAGAAGAAAAAAAAAAGGCTTACCTGGGTCTCGCGTGGGTCCCGCTCCGGCTCCAAGCTCCAAACTTTGGCAGCTCTCCTCCAAGCTCCAACTCCTCCTCCAAGCGCCAAGCTCCTCAAGCTCCTCCTCCAAGCTCCAACTCGCTCCCGCTCAACGTTTCTAGAGCTCTGGCGATGGAGTGAGGTAGGTGGTAGGTAGGGGGGGGAGGTAGGAGGGGGGAGGTTTAGGGTAGGAGGGAGCTAGGTAGGAGGGGGGAGGTAGAGAATTTTTTTGGTAGAGAATTTTGGGGCAGGGAGGATCCGGGAAAAAAAAAACTGATGCAAGCAGGGAGATGTTCATCCGCGAAATGGGTTCAACGGGCTCATCCTCAACTGGTGCATTGGTGGCTGCTGGTTCATTCCGAGCCTTATGTTGGCCTTTTTACCCTATACGGAGATCCAATGACATTTCTATTGATATTTTGACATGCTTAGTTCAACTTTTCATCATGCAGGCTGAGACCAGTAATGCCTCTTCTCATCAATAGTTGTTATGCAACAGACATGTTCTCAAAATCAACACAACATCAGGATCTGGAGTTGGGTCATAAAGGGGAGTGAGATTTTTTTTTAATAATAAAAAGATACACTGTTATTAAACAAGTACTAAAAACTCAGATTATCACCAAATTCAGTTGTAATCTAAATTTCATTTTTCTTCTTTAGGTGCTTTCACTATTATTGCATGTATTTTTGTTACAATTACTTGTATTTTATATCCAAATTAAATTAAAAAATTCTGGCTTTCCAGACAACAGTGTTTGAGATTGAAACATGAGGTTAGAAGTGAAATGAGGGCTGAAAGGGGGGATCACTTTGAAAAGATATCTCTAATATCAATAGAAAAGTTAAAGTTTTAAATATTAACCTTTCATATTTCTTTATGAATTTCAGCTATGCAATGGGCAACTGGAATGCGAAGCTTGCCAAGTTATTTGTAATTTGTAGTTGAGAAATTTATTGAAGGATCGTTGTTGCTTGTGGGAATAGAAAACTTAAGGTTCAAAGACTGACCTGCCATATTTGCCATGACTTTGGGCTATTCAATGTCCATATTTCCTATGGCTTTTTACTTACTGTTCAATGACCAAGTGGAATGGGAAGCTTGTAGAAATTTTAAAAATTTGTACGTCACATAGGCTTGTTGAAAGATGGTGGTTTGTTTGTGTTGATGACCTTCAATACTAATTGTGTTCAATACATTTTGAAATTTGACATTGAAACTCAAGAAGTTCATTGCTGTTTACTCTAATTTCATGTATGTTTATTTGTCATTTTTCTCCTCCCATAACTTCAGAAAAGAATTCAAATATGATCTAGTATTTTAATGAAGATAAAATGTCATCATGATGTACCAAACTATAATATTGGTCATGGTGATATCAAAGTACAAAAATCACAACTAGTATTATTAGTGCGTGTTACACTAAAAGTCAAGACATTTATACCACTATGGTATTTTTAATTTGAAATTTTCTTAACCTACCAGGACCTAGGTGTTCTGTATAAAGCAAGATACTGGCCCAACACTGGTCAGGAGGTTGTCAAGTTTGCTAGGATATTAGAGTTTTCCTTTAAAGTCATATTCAGTCCAGCCTACTTTTGGCACTTCCTTCATTTTGTCATCCCTCTTTGTTATCATTCATAAAGTTTTTAAAAAAATGAACAAACTTCAAAACTCACCATGAATGAATTCTGTTATGGTTTGCATTTAATCTGAAAATTTCCCAACTTAGGTACCAGTCCTAGCTGATCTCTTTAAAACATAATATCGTACTCACCCAACATTGGTGAAGAGCTTGCCAAGCTTGTCCTCAGATTTAATCTGAAACTTTCTCAACCTACCAGGACCCACCTGATCTCTTTAAAAGACAACACCCACTTAACACTACTCAAGAGAATACTGAGTTTGTTCTTTATTCTTGGTCAACTCCCCAATCCAACCATCCAATAACAGATGGAATATCAGCAATGCTTGCACAAGTCCAACAACAACTCACAAGTGTGTTCCAGCATGGCAAGCCATTTTGTGGCTGGATAATAAGCCTACCCAATGTAATATTTTCATGACCAACAATGATTTTAACGGTAATAAGCTATGCAACGGTAATTTTTAAATTTTAGTAGAAGGAGGATGGCATCCAATTGCTGTCAACAATGAAAAACATGTGCAATCGTCCAATTGAATGATCATAATGAGCAAATGCATAGATTCGATCCACAACCAACCCTGAAGAGCATACAATATATGATGTAACAAAATATTTTTCTACACCATCTACATCGTACAACTTTTATTTGAGTACTAACTTAGCATGTGCCTGGGACCTAGGCCAAGGTTGTCCATGTCTGATGAGAGTGATTCCCTTTTGTGTCCCTGTTGTAAAGCCCCCTCAATGCATGCAAAACGAAGCAAGGAAAAGGGGATAACAATGGCTAAGTTGCGACGTTGCAACCCTCAACACCATGAATCACATTTATTATGTTGTGGGCTCTACAACATGGTATGGTACCAAAGCAAAATGTAAAAGGCAATCTGACCTGAGCACCGAATGCATGACATAAAATCTTGTTTGAGTTTTTTTGTCGTAGTCGCAAAAGCACACATGTCAATAAGAACTGTGGTGGTCGAGAGGTACTATATGCATATGTTGTGAGACAAGTGAGATACGCCATGGTCTCAAAATTCCAACCAAATGGATATTGTCAAGTTCTAAAGCCACTTGCATGCTTTCACATTGGAAAGTGGATTCATCAGCATATAATAATGATAACGCCCAAAATTCAACCAAATGGATATTGCTCATTGAGAGCCACTTGTATTGGTTCCCCTTGGAAAATGGATTCATTAGCCTATAACACAATATACCTTGTTTCTCCTTCCCAAGGTTGCCATGTATATCCACAATTTTGGGAGAGATTTGAGGGGAAGGGGGACCTAGATTAGCACTTAACACATGATGCTCTCACGTGTTTACTCTTTTTTTTTCCCCCTTATGCTTCCTATAGCCTTGGCTGAACCAACAACACCTACTACATTGGTACCATGGAAAAAATCATGACTGACTTTGTTTAAAGAATGTTCCTTCTAACCATGGTAAAGATATCGTCCTAAATGGTCTCTTGAGTTCAAATGAAAACATTTCCTGGGTTAAATATGGCCACTGAAACTCCTCACTCAAGAAGGTGAAGGTACCGGTGTAGGTGCTGGTTTACCCTGCCAAAAATCTCTCTCAAGACTCCCAATTTTCAACCACACACACACACACACACACACACAGAGTTGGGGCCTTTTGGTTGAGAGAGGAAAAAAGCAGGGGATTTTTTTAATTAAAAAAATAAATTGAAACAAATGAAAAAATCCAGTGCAAAGAAAGACACCAACCAGGGGATTTCCATATGTGAAGAGAAAAAGCCAAAAAAGGAATTAGGAAGTTATCCGTTTATAGGGAGCTCCAAAGAGCTCACTACCTAGGGTGACAACCAACCCATCATATTATTGGGTTGTGTGCATGGTACATACAAATAAATGCTCCTCCAAACATACTTCCTCCTTGCTGTGCGGAAATGCAAATGAAAAGAAACACTTTTTCTTGTTTTCTGTATGGGGGAGGTGAGGTGAGAGGGGTGGGGTTGGCACCAAGGGGATTTTCCCATGTGCAGGGGAGGGGCTGCAAATTTTCACAGCTTCATGATCTGCAAGGCCACGTGATCTGAGGCCCACTTCAATCATGGTTCAACCAGGTGTTAAGTTTAGGGTTTAGGTTGTCCCCCATGTGTGAGGTGGCTTGTGGCACCCCAGGTAATACAGGAGACTGGAAGATGGTGAAGTGGAAAAATCATTGTACATGGCACTGTGTAAGTGTGTATGTACATAATACACCTCTGAGTGATTTATGTTTAACTATTTGTGCTTTCTATTAGAGGGTGTGCGCGCCCAGAGCCAATTGATTGGTCCATCATCAATAGTGTTGGAACATGGTACACGAAATATGCTTCCCTCCCCCAAAGTAGAAGCATGCTTTGTCATGCTTCCTTCCCAGAGCTTCCCACTTCACAACTTATATACATGGAAGTTGAATCATGGCCAAACAATATGGGAGAAAAAATGCAGTGTTATTGCAAACCTCTTCAGGAACACATTGGGAACTTCAGGAACATCTTGGGAATTTGGTTGGAACACATTCAGAACCAAAAACAAATTCCTCAACCACCCCCTCCGGTGTAAAACCCAAAAGACCAAAAAAAAACTAAGCCTCTCTAAGCCTTCTCTTTGCCCATGTGAAGTTTATATTTTCAAAACAGGTTGTCACCATTTTCAACTTGGACTAATACCCCCATTATAATACTAGGGGTACTTATTATTAATACATATTAATTAGTTATGGGTGCATCCCAAAACTCAATGTTTTTTTTAAAGAACAATTTGTCACTTTGATTGGCCCTTCAAAAGAAATTATAATATTTTTATTACTCTGCCAAATACAAGGCTTTATCACCAAAATTGTTTATGTGGAATTGCCTTCCTGTAGCCCACTTACGTACAATGCATGAACACACTTTTAAACAAAGGGATACACAAGAAATTGTGGTGCTATTGAGGAATATTTCAAGCGCAAATTCTTTGGGTGCATGTTGTTTCACCGCATTGCTTAAGTAAATGTTTTTATTCCTAACTTTGTTCATCACCATTTGTGATCCATATTACCTTTTGCTTTCACACTACTAGTGATGATCAATTGACATACGGTCAAAATATTAATATATTTATAATTTACTTATATAAATTATTTAAAACACATTAATTACTAGACATTGGAAATCCATTATCGCATATTTTTTCATGAAATCATTTTAATTTCCCTTAATTTTAGAATATCATATTTAATTTTCAAGTACTAAAACATTACTGTTTTAAACATCCATAATGCCACTTCCCACTAAATATTAATAAATTTGATGTTTAGAATGTCTTTATTAATTCTAACTAATTCCATACATATAACATTGATAAAAAAAGATGTAGACTTGTCCAATTTTGACAAAAACATTTGATTGATAGTTCATTTTCAACGTTGATTTGAATATTTTTTAATTATGATTTTTAAATGTCCCCAAAAAAATCCAAAAAAACTTCAGTTCAAATTTAATGGTTAAACGTTTTTATATTTTATTTGATTAAGAAAAATTATTAGTTTAATTTAATTATTTTATTTTAAATTTTCATTAAAATCATTATTAACTTGAAAATTAAAACGAAATTATTAAGTAAAATTTTTTATTAGAATTATAGTGGAATTTCATATTGATTTATTTGTATTTTTAATTTCAATAAAAACTTAAAGCTACCACATGTTAAATTCAATTTATTATTTGTTGGAATTGTGAACATTATGAAAATTAATCATTATTGAATCCATTAAGGAATGTATGGATGTAAAATGTGGTCTAATGGTTTAAAATCATGAATAGGATTTTTTTTAAAAACAACTATGTTTACAACTAGATATATAGTCATTTTGAATTAGATGACTATGGTCACTAAAGTTGTGCTAGACAACTTGTTTAAGCAATTCAATATGACATGTGTCAAGTCATGTCCAAAACAATGATGTGTAATATTCACATAGATAAATAAAAATATCTAGTCATTTAGGTGCTAGGAGCAATCACAATAGCACATACCATAGCAAGTGTAACATTTGCTTGATTTTTTCATGTTTTAAAGTTGATGTTGAAATTATAATATTTGTTTATATATTCATATTTTTAATATATCATGGGAACATGTGAATTAATTTGAAATTAATCTAATGAATAAAAAACTATTAAAATCACTCATTAAACATCGTAATGTTTACTTTTAAACAATAAAATATTTATAAATGGATTTCAATTTTTTGAAAATGACAGTTTTTACCAAATTTGTAACATGAACCTTAATAAAATAGTATGATTTTTTTTAATTTTAAAGATTTTTTCAAAGATTTTTCAAAAAAAATCCAAAATATTTCCAAAAATATTTCCCCAAAAGTAGTTTCAAAAGTAGTCAAAAAACAAATGGGTGTGGCTTCGTGTTATCATGTCTACACCCACACATATAGTCATTTACAACACCATGTAGTCATATTATAGTCATTTAGGACCAAATTTAGAATGTCATTAAGGGGAATTGAACCTTTGTCGTGATGTTCGGTGTTGTAAGGGTGTAAATCCATAATAAATTCTACTAAACAAAAAGATTAAAACCAGTCAAAGGTAGAAACTAATCAATCAAAAAGAGATGCACACACATATATATACAATGCACAATAAGAGGTTGAGATGAAATCTCATGTATTAATAAAATGAAAAGAAGGAAAGAAGTAATGTATGTAAACGGTGGTTGTTTAATAGCCACCGTGAGCATCTAGAAATCCAATCTGATTATGGAAGAAACTCTCCCTGACAAAAGAATTCAAGAAAAATTGACAAAAGAAGGGAAGAGTTTGGCCTTTTATACAACTATCAACAAAGCTTAAACCTTAAACAAACCATAACCCTAAAACACATAATAGCATATAGCAACCTAAAAACATACATTAACCCTAAAGGCATGATTAGCATGCTCGTAACTGGCCATCATGTATGAGGCCATGCATATGGGCATGATTGCTATCGTGACGTGTAGTGTCGTAAGGGTGTAAATCCATAATAAATTCTACTGAACAAAAAGACTAAAACCAGTCAAAGGTAGAAACTAATCAACCAAAAAAAGATGCACGCACATATATATAAAATCTTCCGAAGTCCCTTCTTGCATGTTTGAACCATCCTTTCTACAAGGCCATCAGCTTGGGGATGATCCTTTGAAGTTCGGCGATGGTCAATGAGAGCATGATCAAGTAGGTCTTGCCATTTTCCTTTGAATTATGATCCTTGATCAGTAAGGCATTCAACACAAGCCCCAAACCTACTTAGGACCTGTTGTAAGAAAGTTTGGCTATTGTTGTGTGATGACTTATTCGGCAGCACAATAAGCTTGACCCACTTTGAAAAATGTTCAATCATAATCATGATGTAGACATTACCCTTGGAGGTTTGTGGTAATTCTCTAGCTAAATCACATTACCAACGATAAAACATGCCCTAAATAGGGAGTGGAGAAAGCGTGAGCTGTCGAGAGGAGAAGGAAATTTTCATTCTATCACATTGTTCACACCTAGCAATGATGTTTTGGACTTGAGCATACATACTTGAGTAATGAGGAGCAAAAACGCTATAAATACATTTAATTCCAAAGTGCCCAAGCTCTTAATGTACCTTCTGAATAAGACCAAGTCGTTCATGTGGTGGAAGAACCACTTTGTTGCCTTATGGTAAGCATCAGACGAGGTGATTGTCCCTCCATGAGTAACATTTGGACTGTTGTTGTATGCGATCCCATTGATTTGATGTAACTTGGGGAAGGCATTCCCCATGCTGAAGAAACCTTAGAGTGTCCAAGTCCTCCCATATATCCACAATGGGATGCTCAACCAGGTTACATTACAGTAGTGCAAGATAACTAAATGCATGAGATACATAAACTGCTAGAATTTGGTCGAAGTCTTCCCTAGCTTTTGAAAAATCTTCAGAGGTAATAAGGGGTTTCCATGATATGGTATCCACGTTCTGATGTGTAATAGGTTGGTGAATAACCTTGAATTCATATTCCTGAAATATAAACACCCAACACGCTAATTTACCAGTAAGCTTGTCGTTGGTCATCAACCACTTGATAGGCTGGTGGTCGGTATACAAAATGAATTTAGTGCCATAAGGATAGGGCCTGAAATGTATGACGACCCATACAATAACAAGACACCCCCTTCATATGAAGAATAGTTGCTCTTAGCCTTGTTGTTGCTTCGAGATGCATAGGCGATAACATATTCCTTGCCTTCCTCATCAAGTTGGCCAAGAATAACACCAATACCAAGAGCATTCCAGTTAGTGTCTGGAATGAAGACCTTGCTGAAATTAAGTCTCCTCAGAATGGGAAACTCTGAAAGCTTTTCCTTGAGTGTGTTGAAAGCTTCTTGGGCCTTTTCATTCCATGTCCAAGCAACATCCTTCTTTAACAATGCATAGAGAGGATGAGCAATAGTACTAAAGTCTTAGACATAAATCTTGTAGTAATTACATAGTCTGATAAAACTCCTCAAAGTGTGAACATTAATAGGATTGGGCATTTCCAAAATGGCTACTACTTTGGCCCAATGAGCCATAATACCATTTGGCAAAATTTTGTGTCCAAAGTAGACTATTGAGGTGACAACAAACTCACATTTTTTGAAAATCTACCTTTTCGAAAACTTAGTCCATGACTCACTAAAAGAAAACATGTGCATTCTTCAATCCAAAAGGCATCACAAGCCACTCCCACAACTTGTTGCTTCCATGGAATGCCGTTTTCTTGCGATCCTTTGCAATGAGCACAATCTGGTTAAGGCATTGCTTTAAATCCATAATTGTGAGGATGTTTAAGTCTCTAATGTTATCAAATAGTTCTTTAGGGATGGGCATGGGGTACTTGTTTTAAAATGTAACCAAGTTCAAAGGCCTATAATTTGCGCACATCCTTTTCTCAATGCATAATCTAGCTGAATCCTTCTTTACTAGCATTACTATAGCGGCTACGAAATCAAAACTTGATGGTTGAATGAGACGAAACTCATGGAGCTCTTTGCATCTTTCATCTACCAATTCCCACTTATGCTTGCTTAATCTATGCTTCCTCCGATAGATGGGTGTCTCATCTATAAGGTCTATAGAGAATTACATGGTCTTACACCTACCTAAGTCTTTCATTGAGAATGCAAACACATTCTCATACTTAATTAGCAAGTCTATGACTTAGTCTCTCTCCTTCTTGGTGAGTTGGTTCCCCATAACAAAAGGGTAGTTGGAAACACATGGAATGGGATTGGAAAGTGTGTTTGAAAAACCTTATGTATTAGTTTCTCCACTATCCAACTGTGCAAATTTGTAAAAGGTTGTAATTGTTTCTCCAAAAGCTAATGTACCTCTAGGTGTATCAGAAACAACTTGAGCCAAATTACATGGTACCTTCTCCCCCCAACACTAAAAATGAAATGTAGAGTGTTGAAGATAGGTAAGTGTACTTGGTCGCGGTGCCATGTAGTCGCATCACCAAAATTGCAAGTTGATTGAATCAGTGCTGGTGTTGTGTACATTTTAAAGAATACACAGGTTACCAACAACCATGTAAGGGAATTCAGGTCCATGCCTCTCCCCAATAAAGCGTTACGCTCCAATTTAGTCACCTTGTTGTGACTAATAATGCCAGTTTGGAACCCCATAGCCTTTTCTTTTTCTTCTAGGCTTGGTTCATCCTAAGTGGCTGAAGCATGACGATACACCAAACCTGGTCCATCTCCCTGAAAGGCGTGTGCTCATGGGAAAAAGACAAAGGTGGGTGAAACACCTCTTGGTTTTCCTATTGTGTTCGTAGGAAACCAAGGAGGTTCCTCTTGCCTTGTAACTGGTTGGTAGGAGCTTTGATCATCAAATATGTGAAAAACTTGCCAATTAAGGTTTCTGATGGTGTATCTTAGAGCCAATTGCAAAATTCAAAATGGTGCAAGGTTGGTCCTGCACCTGGTGCACATATGAACTACATTGTGCCGCATCGAATAGGAGCGGCTCTCCAAGGTAATGTTTGACCAGCGTGTAATACTCTTGGACTTTCTCTCTCTGGTCAAACTGAAAAGGGGTGTTTTCAATTACACAACCAAGCGTAGGAGAAATGGATTAAGCCCATGTGATCAATTGTACCGTGTCTGTGAAGAAACCAAATCTTGTGTCACTCAAGCCTTCTCCAAATCCAGCTGCTAAAAATCCTTGACACTCCCAACCTGAAAGATGAGGTCTGCAGGGCCAAGTAATTCCACATGCTTCTTCTAAATTAGTTGTATGTCAGAGGGCAAGAAAGTGAAACTAGCCTTCCATGTGGTGGTTCCAAACTGTTATGGAAATCTGGATGTGAGTTCCCTCATTTTTAATGCCGCCACTTGCCTTGTAATAGGATCAATGTCTATGTAGAAATACTTCTGAACCACCATCTCTGACTGTAATAGGGCTTCGAGACTTGTACCAATACCACCAAAGAGCTATAATAATGTAATCCCTTCCTTAGGCGTTGTCCAGGTGATTAGCTGACAAAGTACTAGCTTAATCGGTTTGTCATGGCTCTCCATGTTCTCAAAACTAGACAAAGTTTTGACCAAGGGCTCGTGAGCTGCTTTGAACCTTTGTAAAACCTCTAGTCCATGTTGAATGTCTATAGGAACCACCCTCAAGCTGTCGATAACTTGGGTGTAAACTATCTCCTCTTCATCTCCCTCTATCCACTCGTGGCTAGCTTGTTAGATGTAGGAAATGGTGTGTGTTTCCTTGAACATCCACTTGGTAGTACGCATGCTCGAACCAGTTGTTAATTATGAAACTTGGTGGAAACAAGGCCTTTTGCCCAATGAGCACATCGTAACCAGTGGCATTGGTGACTAAACATCTAACCGACAAGCAAAGTTCCTGATCTATACCTTCATTGAAGTTAAGTGCAATCAAATCCGAGTTCTCCCCAAGTACCTCCTCTACGCTCCCACTAGTGGTGCGAATTTGCCACATGGATTTTCATAGTTTGGAATCGAACATGCCCATCTTTTTGACAAATTGAACTCCAAGAATCACTGGTTGGGCACTTGTATCAAGAAGCACCACTTTGGGTGTATGTCCCCTCACTTGGATTGCTAATTCAATATTATCGACAATGCCAACTTTAGTGGCAATGAAAGTTCTCTCAGTAGGCACCACCTTCGGAAATGAGTGAGAAACTTTATGAAGAAAATGGCTATCCACAACATCTTTTTTAAGTAACAAATCCACAAGTGAGGTGTTCTTAACTTCCTTTTGATATGTGAATGTAAAATCAGAGGTAGGAGAACCCACTAGTTTAGCCATGTTAGAACTAATGACCAAATTACAAATGCCATCTCTAACACGTGAACCAATCAAGTGTCTCTCCAAGGTGTTGGATGGGAGCCTTGTAGCATGTGGATCAGGGATTGGTAGAGGACTTGATGTAGTGTTCAAAGTATCCTTTAGTACTACAATTATGTCCCTGGTGCTTAGCTTTAAATTTTTAAATGCATTTGAAATTGACATTCCATAAGCTGATCAGTGGAAAATTATGTGTTTTCCTGATGTACATGTATTCCTAGCACACAAGAATTTAATGCCCTAGCAACTTGTGGTGTAATAGTCTCCTCCCCCTCGCCAAGGTGCGTTCTTTTTCCGTTTTGAAAAGATGAAAAGATTGTGGCATGACTGTTCAAGCTCCTCTAGCCCTGGTAATAGGATTTGAACTAGATGCGAGTCCATTAATCTAAATTACTTGCCTAGTGGTAGAAACTATGGGTACCACATTAATTTCTTGTGCCGTGAAGTAGGAAGGGTAAAGAGATGTAACAAATTATGGTCTTTGACTAGAATTATGTGCACTGAAAAAAAATACTCCCCAACCATGGCATCATTGAGAGGCCATAGAATGACCTAGGAGGTCCCTCCCGTGATCCTGACCTTGTACATGTTGGGCATGACTAGCTGGTTGGGAAGACTTACCTTTTAGATTAACAAGTTGGGCCCTTAATGATTTGAATTCATTTTACAAAGTTTGAACTTGAGCGGCATGGGCTTGAAACACCTCCCTCTTAGCAACATTGTGCTCCTTCTTCTTAACATTTTTACTGGAATTGCCCTTGGTGGCGAAAGCCTAAATGGAAGGCTGAGGTGCCTTGGCTTTTGGTTAAGGGGCAGCAGAAGATGCTGGTAGATTTTGTCGTGGTAATCGAAGTTGCTTCCGTTCCAAGAACTTTCCGATGTCCCTATTTCCCACAATAATCACAAAAGAGATCTTTGAAAGAAATGTTGCACTCACTAGCTTTGTGGGCATGATTGCCACAATAGTTGCAAGAAAGTAGGATGGGTGTAGCCGAGTGCACCACTTTAGCCCTTGAAGAAAAATGTGATGAGCTGGTTAACGTAGTTGGTGGAAGCTGAGGCCTTGAACATGTTGGAGGCCTCATAGTACTGGCTTCATAGTGTGCATGAACTATTTCCGACTTTTTAAAAATGTTGTACACATCCAACAAAGTGTATGAGTCTCCAAATTTTGCAAAAACCCATTACAAAACCTATGCATGGAGTGTCGGAGTACTTTCCAATGAACGAAGATACCGATGGGTAGCTTCTAGTGATGCTTTGAATATCCTCTTTAAGCTTGAGAAGCTTCCTCTAGAACATCTTGAGGGTTTCATCTTTTTATAAAAAAAATGTGGCGAGTTGTAGAATTCTTTCAGAACTCTTGATTAGAAATTCCAGCTCAAGAAGTCGAAAGAATTCCCGCACTGGATCAGCAAAAGCTGGTGCATTGATGGTGGGAGGATTGTTTGCGGTAGCAACAATGAATTGTTGAAGAGAAAGGTTTATTGAAGTAGGCCTTAGATCTGGATTATTGGGCATAATCCCATGATATGCAATGGCAACTTGTGGTGCACCTTGAAAGGTGGTGGTGATGGTTATGGCATAAACTAGATTGGGGATATGAGTGACGCCCAAAATTTTCAAAGAATGTTGCTTGTAAACATCCAATGCTTCATAGTGCACATAACAGGCCAGTTGTTTGAATGCAAATACTTCAATGTAATTAGCACCATACTTGAGCTCTAATTCACAAACCACAGTTAACAAAGTAGCCTTAAATTCCCTCAAAGAAATGGTACTTGGCCTTCCACTAAACTTCTTAATTCTCCTAGAGGAATTGCTATGAGCTCTACCGACATGGCCATGGCTAGTAGTCTCAATATTTAAAGATTGGGTTAGGAATATGTGAGTGTGGTGAAGTTATTAGGGGGGTTTAACAACTTTGTGTTAGAATAGGGGTTGATGA
>Ga0116229_10010459_pt1 | contig 13918 bp, 8 predicted proteins | sample S1TSphgellanicum_3_FD_87313 | JGI IMG/M metagenome (GOLD analysis project Ga0116229, IMG submission 87313) | Host-associated microbial communities from peat moss isolated from Minnesota, USA - S1T2_Fc - Sphagnum magellanicum MG | ecosystem: Host-associated > Plants > Peat moss > Unclassified...
AATAACACATTTTTTGCTTTTTTTTATTTTTATAGTTGCAAAGAAAAATTGTTTTGTTGTTAATTTGACAAAGTTTTTTTTTTTTTTTTTTTTTTGGGTGGGGAAGTTTTGCCATATTTTGTGAAATTTTTTTGAGAATTACTTGGAAAAATGTGTTTTTTCACTGTATAATGCGTTTCTATTCAGCAAAAAATCACCTCTCATGAAATCAAAAATATGGGGAAAAGAAATATTCAAATATAACCTTGAACATGGGCCAAGTTGCAATTCCTTTTTAGAGAGGTCCAAATTCTTTACCTGTATGAAGAAAATGGTACATAGATGCCTAAAAACCAAGCCTTGATTTTATCTTGTGACAATTCAACTTTGGCAAGCCTTATGGGATGAATTGTGATGGTGTTGGGTGCATGCTACATCATCATAGAAACAAGATAAAGGTTGGACCCTTTTTGTAGTTCAAACTCAAGGAACTAGGTACAGGGTTCAATCAAGGTACAAGGATTTGGTAGGGGGCATGTATTCGGTAAAGTAAAATTGGGAAGTATAGGTATGAAAGTCAACATTGCTTGAAACATACCAACCTAGTAGGTTCCCTTTTTTGTAAATAGGCATGCAAATTTTACCAAGAAAGGGATCCCTATGTTTTGAGGGTATCAAACTCTTGTAAATATGGGTGTACATTGCTTCAATCTTTAAAAACAATTGGTCGTGATGATCTTTCAACTTGGTTTCCTCTTTAGATGAATGTTCAATATTCAACTTTTCACTAGTTGTTTGCAAAGATTTGAATATAAATTGAACAAGCCAAGAAACCATGTAGACCGATCATTCCCAAGTGTGTTCCCACTCAAGGTGTTTTTGCCCCAACCATTTTATGATATTCAAAATCCGACAATTTTTTTCCAAAAATTTAAAAAGATTAGTCAAATTTACACTAGAAAATCAAAAAAAAATCCCAAATATTTTTCTTAAAAAAAATTTTCAGAAGAAAAAACATTGATCCTCCTATATGAAAATCAATTATATGAAAAATGCCATGGTCCCCAATTTAACTCTGAAAATTAGGACAAAATACGAGCATGTTCCTTTTCCTTGGAAGAATACCTTGGTGGAAGCGGATTGCTATTCTGGTTACATACAAAAGACCCACCGCCACCGATATGAGCACCAGCTTTCCCTCATAAAAATATACCTTGGTGGAGACGCACCGCTTTCCTTGTAGGTGCTTGCAAAGTACCCACCCTCCAACCTCGATATTGAAATTTTTAAATTTTATTCTTGGCTTTTGGAAGAGAGTGTTGAGAAATTGTTGAGAAATTTTGTTCCATTTATTCTTTGCTTGTCTTTCAAGGAATACCCATCTCCCAATTTGGGTACGTAATTGGTACCCATATTTGTTAGTTCAATGTTGCCACACAAGCCATTTTGACATACTAAAAGACATATTTACTTGGGCTCCGTGTTGCTACACATTACCAATGACATTCAACCTTTTTTTTTTTCTTATCATGTTCTCATTTGGTTTTCAATATCTCGTTATTATTTATATTAATTTTAAATTATATTAAATATTATATTATATTCATGGTGGGTAAGGTAAAAGAGAGAGGCATTTATTTATAAAATAAAATAAAATGAGATATTTATTAGTAAAAGAATAAGGTAATTAAGCTTGAAAATAAAATAAAACTTTTTTTTTCATATATCCATCAGTGAGCAGGGGAAAAAGTAAGATAATTATTAAGAAATGAAATAGTTAAGTTGAGAAATGATAAAATAGTTATGAGTTGTTTCTAGAACTGTCCTGAAATTGTCTAGGGATGACCATACAATGGATTCTACAAGCCGATAAAAGATTATGCAAAATCATCCATATACCAGCTCCTCAAAATTTTGTCACTGGATTTAATCTTTGAGTCGATGACAAAGTACAGTAAAGAATTAACTGCCCCGCTCATGGACTAAGTGACCCGTGAGAGTGTGCAGGTTATTGTGAATAGTCATGGTGCATGAGCATCACAGCAATCAGAATACTCCGATTAGTTATCAGAAATAATTGATTGGATGGGAGCTTACTGGTTGTGAGACAGAAGAGTGTGAGTTATGAGGTTTAACCAACCAATCATCAGGAGCATGCAATTTGATATTAGAGAGAGGTACAAAACATGTCAAAAGGCAGCAAAATATGTAATATAACGAGGGAGCTCTTGTCCACTTGCATGCTGTCAATTCAACCAGATGCTCCGTACAATCAGGCATGTCAAGGTAAAATGCATTTCAAGAATATGAAATCAATCTCAATAGAAACTCGTATTAAAAAACCGCTCTTTCAATAGAAACTCATATTCAAAAACCGCTCTTTCAATAGAAACTCGTATTCAAAGACCGCTCTTTCAATAGAAACTCGTATTCAAAGACCGCTCTTTCAATAGAAACTCATATTCAAAAACCACTTTTTCAATAGAAATTCATATTCTAAAACCGTTCTTTCAATAGAAACTCGTATTCAAAGACCGCTCTTTCAATAGAAACCCATATCCTTGACTTCAACCCTTTGTGTGTGCATTCACAGGAAACATTGGATGAAGGTTCCAAAGAATGAACTTTCCCAGTCAGTAACACCACATGGTGAACATTCGGTGCCAAAATGTGGGACCGAATGAAAAGTACAAATGTGGGATCCATTCCTGAAATTGGTGGGGGGCGGTAGAGAAGACCGAAATGAAGACTACATGGTTGTTCCATGGTTGTTCCATTCCTCAAAGATGTGGGACCAAATGAAAAATGACAATGTTTACATGATCATATCGGGAAAAAACATAGTGAATTTGGGTAATAGCTCTCTTGCCTCAAACTACGTGATGTTCTCACAAGTTCAAAAAACCTCCCTTTTTTCTTAATAATGTCTCTCTAGCACTCAAAACATGTGAAAGCTTTAGAAGTGAGGTAAAAACTGTTGTTGTTTCCTTGTTTTTTTTGTCTCCTTTTTTTTTTGGGTGCTTTCTCATGCACTTTCCCCTTCTTCTTCTTCTTCTTCTTCTTCTTGGGTTCTTCTTCTCTGGGTCTTTCTTCTTCTGGTTTTTGTTGTGGTGACTCAGCCTCCTCAAGAAGAGTCTAGTTGTTGTTCCTTTCTTCTTTTGTAGCTTCCCACCATGGATCACATTCATTACTTGAAAAGGCTGAGTTCTCAGTCTGTAGTCTGTAAATTTGTTGTATTTAGTTTTGTTGTTTCTGTTTGGTTCTTTCTCTCTCTCTCTTTCTCTTTCTCTCAAATGTGAGATCTATTTGAAATTTTGTTTAGAGGTTTCCCAATTGAGAGGTTGCTGCAAGCAGGAGTTGTTGTTGTTGTTGTTGCAATAATTCACAAGCCAGGTGGTAAGTGCTTTTTATTCTCAGTCTCTATAGCCATGATGATGATGAAGATGAAGAACAAGAGTTGCAGTGATGGAACGTTTGTTTATCTGGTGATTGACTTTGATTTCGGATTTTGTAGAAATTATTAAGCTTCTGAACGAATCATGCGAGTGTGTGTGTTTGTGTTTGTACAAATTCTGAGCTCAGATTTTGTTGTGTAAGATTTGCAATACCATCATCACTCTGTCTGTCTGTCGCAATGCGTATGAGAATTTGGGTCTTGACTATAATGTCTGCTGCCAGCAGGTTTGACACAGAAGAACAATAACACTGAGATGGCGGAAACTTAGATCAAGTGAATCATCATTGCAAGTTGTGGAAATCTTGATGGGCTTGCCACAGAGAGATTCAGAATTTGCAAATCAAGCCGATCAGTTCCCAGAAAATCATCAGGTTCATGACGGTGCCAGATCATCATTAGGTGTAGTACATCATCAGAAGAAAGCTTCAAGGATCATGTTTGCCAATAAGCTGAGACACAGATTGGGTCAGGCCAGATTCACTCAAACAATTGGAGAAGTCATCACCAAACATCTCGAGATTGTTTCCACAAGCTCATCATACAGTGTCGAAGAGCAGTCTGCAGTCCATGCTGCTGAGAGACCACAGTTGCAAACTGTGACTGATCATCTCTCACTTCCAGCTGGTAGACTAGTAAGCTCTTCTCAAGCTTGTGTCAATGAGCAGAAGAGCATTGGGTGCCCATCCAGTCCTAGCTCTGATGGGAAACTGCTGAAATCCATGGTCAACATGCCTGCAGTGCAATTACAAAGTGGATCTGGTGCAGTAGCATTACAAGAACCTCCTCCTCCTCCTCCTCCTCCTTCTCCTCTTCCTCCTCATGCTACAACAGCAACAAGCACTGCTGCCAAACAGCCACGGAAGGGGCCACACTACAGAGGGGTGCGAGAACGACCATGGGGGAGATTTGCAGCTGAGATTCGTGACCCTACACGTAATGGAGCACGTGTTTGGCTTGGAACTTTTGACACTGCTGAGGAAGCTGCATTAGCTTACGACTCTGCAGCTCTGAAAATGCGTGGGCATCGTGCCATTGTCAACTTCCCCTTGAAAGCTTCTTTACCTTCCACCCAGAAGACATCTTCTTCTGCTGCCACTGTAATCAAGCCAGAGGTACCCAAGAAAGAAAAAGAAAACAGACACAAAAAATCTCCCCTCCGCTCATCCCCATTTTGAATTCCTTTCTGGAAAACACTTTACAATACAAAGAATTGACCAAAGAATGAGCTGATATTCAAAGATTGATGTGTTCCACAACTTGATGAAGACAATGAGAATGTATGTATATATATATGTATGTATGTATGTATGTTCTTCTGTGCAGCTCAAGCTTGATTATGGCTGTGTTTGTTTACAGGCATCAACAATTCGAGCAACCCAATGGCAGGCAGAAGCTCATATGGCAGCAGCTGCAAACACCAGGGTATTCTTGCAGAGTCAGAGGAGGACGAGGGAGAATCTGATTGAAACTCTAGATCATGATACAGTTTCTGTTTCCAAGAAGTTCAGCAGCAGCAGCAGCAGCAGCAGCAACAGCTACAAGGGAGGAGACTTTGTGGTTGTGGCCGAAGATACAACCAAGAAATCTTCACAGCAAAATTCTATTGAGTTGCAAGATCTGGGTGCTGAGTATTTGGAAAATTTGCTGGCAAGCTCAGAAGCATAGACTCATGCTCCCCTTGCCACTGCTGCAGCAGCATTAGAATCATCATGAGTGCAATCTATGCATCTCCAGTAGGGTTGATGCAACAGATTCGGATTGGTTGCCAAGAGTCAGTCTTCGAGAGTGTCTCTCTGTTGGCTGACAAATGAGTCTTTCTATATTGTTTGGTGTTTCTCCCTCTCCCTCTCTATTGCAGAGATGAGGAGAACTTCTTGTGACAAACCAGAACATGGGGGGCAATTGTAACACCCAATTTCCTAGTTTACTTTGGACCAGAAATTAGACATAGCAAGGATTTCAATTGTCAACAAAATTTGATTCCAAATTGAATGTGATCATCAACACAGATGAATTGAAATATGCAGTTCAGATTTCAGGAAGATTTTATGCTGGTCAAATAAAATATAGGGCTATTTGTAAGCATTTTTTTACAATCTTTGTGACAAGACTACAAGTGTTCTGCTGCTACTGAGATGATCACAAATGTATGTTTGATTTTATGCTGTCACCATCAATTGACAAGAAAGCTACAAATAAAGCTAGCTTCAAGGGGCTTCTTGGGAAGAGAGGAGAAAGTGTGAACTTGACAAAGAAGGATCTGCATTGTGAGGATTCATGTGATTATTCTCCAGCACCAAATTGGCTGGTGTGTAAAACCCCAAGTATATCAGAAAAAAATTCTTTGTTACACCCCCAATGACTGCTGTATTGAGCAACAAGTGATCAACTCTCTTTTAGAGAAGTTGAAAGGGAAGATTCAGCTGAACCTTTGTTCAGGAACAGCTGAACTGGCAAACCTGGTATTCAAGCTAAAGGACATTGTGGACATTGGAGCATCTGACAACTTGTGTAGTATATCAAAGTTCCTATGACAAGGATTGAATGACATACTACGCAAAAAACCCTGAACCCTAAACCCTAAACCCTTCAACTTTTGTGATCCGTTGATGATGATGAACGTGGCAACTGGGTGCACAATATAAGAATTTTCTAGCAACAAAACACGCACTATTTGTAAGTAATCATTGCTCCTGAAACAATGGATGTCAAGTTTCTACCTTAACAACTCCAGAACATCATTTCTATTTTGAGATTACACTAAATACAAAGCCACAATGTGGATGATGGATTTTATGAAAACTATGACAATCAAGGTGATGTGCCAGCTGAGGGTCGAACATCTTTCAATAATCCAATGACTTGCTGCATTGTAGGTCGCTTGCAAGGATGTTCAGCTGTGCAAAGGTAGCCTATTCGGAGGCATTCCAACATCTCATGCTCCACTTTGGTTGTCAAAAGCTTTGGATCCAAGCACTTATACCCAACATTTTCTCGAATCAAAGCCCGAACCCAACCAACCAAATGACCTCCGCAACTGTCATGGAAGTACTGCCCAGTTGGTCTCCTCCCTGTCACTAGCTCTAACAGAACAACACCAAAACTATAAACATCGCCCCTGGTCGTTGCCTTCCACATCTGCCCATATTCAGGAGGCACATAGCCAACAGTTCCACCAATTATCGGCGTCACTGAGCGTCTGCCTGAGTCTAGAACCAGGCCTGCAACACCACAATCTGCCAAGTGAGCTTTGAGCTCAGAGTCCAACAGAACATTGCTTGCTGTGACATCACAGTGAACAATATGGGGTGAACATCCATGATGCAAGAAAGCAAGTGCCCGTGCAACTCCAAGTGCGATTTGGTGTCGAGCTTCCCAGCTCAAGCAACCATCACCATTCCCTACAGTTTCACCATCTGCCGGGTGCTCCCATGTGTCCAGAGTCCAGTCATCTGGATTCGCTGTTCCTGTAAGGGAAAAAAAAACAAAAGAAGTCAAGAACCCAAAACAATCTTGACATGCTGCCATGACAACAACCCAAGTACTGGCATATGGGAAGAGATGTTATCTATTATTATTTTACCTTCAGGAAGTTCATGAAGATGATGATACAAGTTGCCATTTTCCATGAACTCGTATATCAAAATCCGCTTCTCGTTCACCATACTGTAGCCTACCAAAGGAACCAGATTAGGATGCTTCACTTTGCCTAAAGCTTCAAGCTGTGCAGCTCTCTCAATTGGATTTACAGGACCACCCTCGAACAAAACCTTGACTGCAATTTTGATGTCCCCCGGTGACAACACGCCCATGTAAACTGGGCCACAACCTCCCTCAGTGATCTGTGCATCCTTGTGAAAATTCAAAGTTGCTTGCAAGAGTTCAGAAAAGGTGAGATTCAGTAGTGGCTTCTCAAACATAACTATTGGGATCGATCCTGGATCTTTCACACTTGTAGCCCATGTGCTTGGGTCTGACTCGAATGACATAGGGCCCATTCGGTAGTTCCAAGCATCTACCAATGGAAGGTTTTTTGTCCGCCGAGTCTGAAAGCAGAGTAGTTTGACAACAAATGCACCAAACACAAGGAAGAGCACAATTACAATGCCAATTACCACATCAACTCCTGGAAGCATAATACCAGACTTCCGATTTCGGACAGGCTGATCTGGAGAAGGTGAAGGCATAATGCTGCTGCTGCATGTCTTGTTCAAAGCAATACCACAAAGAAATGGGTTGTCTTCAAATGAGGATGCGCCAAAAGTCTCAAACTGGTTTGAGTTTGGGATGCTCCCACTCAGGTTGTTGTGTGAGAGGTTCAATTGGTTGAGGAATGTGAGCAAGCCAAGCTGGTCAGGGATGTTCCCTGAGAGGTTGTTCCAAGAAAGGTCAAGTGAAAGTAGCAATGTCATGTTTGAAAGTGCTGATGGGATGCTACCGTTCAAGTCATTGTGTGACAAATCCAGCTGAAGCATTTTTGTCAGGGAACCGACAGAGCTTGAAATTGGTCCCAAAACTCCACACGATGAAAGGTTCAAGTACGTCAAGTTTGCTACTGCACTCAAATCTGGGAAGAGTTCCTGGGTGAAAGAGTTCTTCGCAAGCCCCAAATGCTCCAGGGCATGAAGGCTGCTGATTGTCCCGAATACACTTCCTATCAGCAGATTAGATGAAAGGTCAAGCTTCCGAAGCACCTGCAATCCTGACAGTGTGACAGGTACATCCCCTGAAAGCTGATTGCTTTGAAGGTCCAATTCCATGAGATTGGGATTCAAAGAGCTGCTGGGAATCTCCCCTGTGATGGCATTATTCCCGAGTCTTACAACTGTCAGATTTGAAGGACCACCCAGTAATCCAGTTGGGATGCTTCCGCCCAAGAGATTGTTCTCGCAATCAATCAGCTGAATTGATTGGCCCCATGGAAGTGGAGGCAGAGAGCCAGTGAACCTGTTAAGAGAAAAAACAGCGGTTTGCAAACTCTGCAGGCTGAGAACAGAGGAAGTGATATTGCCACTGAAATTGTTGGAGGCGAGAGAGAGAGAGACGAGTCTTCGCAAGGTGCCCAAACTTGGAGGAAGCTGACCAGAGAAAGAATTTTCGGAAAGATCAAGAGACCGAAGCAATCGAAGGTCCCCAACTTGCAGAGGAATTTCTCCACTGAGTGAATTCTTACTCAGATTGAGTACCCGTAAGTGGATGCAGCTCAAGATCTGTGGAGGAAAAGAACCATTTATTGAATTTGCAGAGAGATCAAGATCTTGTAATGTGCTGCAGTTTGCAAGAAAAGGAAAATTGTTGCTCGAGAATTGGTTGTTGCTGAGATTCAAAACTCGCAAGCTTTGCAAAGCTCCCAAAGAGTCTACTGCTGAAGAAGTTCCTCCACTCTCCAGTTTGTTGTGTGAGATGTCCAGAGTTTTGAGTTGGGTCAATCCAGCAAGATCAGAAGGCAAGCTGCCATTGAAGCCATTGTTGGAAAGCAAAAGGATTGACAAGCTGGTGAGTGAGGCAAAATCAGCCGGGATTCCTCCTGCAAGAAAATTGTTGGACAAGTCCAGTGACTTGAGCACGGTAAGCATTCCGATGCTACCATCTGGGATGGATCCATTCAAGCCAAGCCCAGTGAAATTCACAGCTCGAATCCTCTGATTGCCACTTCTCTGTCCCGTGCAATAGACTCCTGGCCACTGGCAAACAGGTTTTGATGAATTGAAACCCAATGCCGTGGAATTTGAAGACAAGCTCTGCACAAACTTTGTCAGACTTTGTTCGTCACTGCTTCCCAGGTCTTGAGCATCAAGGTCTGCTAAGAAGAACAAGAAGAGGAGGAGGAGCAACATTGCTTCCCCCCACCTCCATCCTGTCATGTGTAAAAACTCCTGGTAGCTGGTTGAAATTCAGCCTTTTGACTTAGTGTCAAAAACCACCACCTCTCCTTAACAATTTGCCCATGAAGAAACAAACCCAAAGAAGATACCAAAATTCCTGCCCACAAGAAAGAGACCAAATTCAAAGAGCAAGCTGAATCTGGTAAGCTCTTTGTGTTGAAAAGTTCATAAGAATCCCTTCCTTTATTATCATCTATCTCGAACAACCTCGAAGCCTATAATTTCCTCCTTCCATAAGATTGTCAATTTCCAAGAAGATTTAATGTTGCAACCACCACCAGCTCTCAACTCCGGACAATTCTAATTCTTCCTCAAATAAAGGACTCGCAAGGCCTAATTGGAACCTTTGCAAATTCTCCCACAAATAACTTCTTCCGCTGCCTCTCCTGATCAGATCACCTGTCAAGTTCTCAGTGACCACAATTTTCAGAGCTCCAGTGTTGCAAATACTTGATGCAACCAGAATAAAAACCCAGAGTTTTTACAAAGAACAAAAACAACCCACAACTCAAAACTCCTTGAAGACACAGCAAGCTCCACAACAGCCCATGATAATAAGACAAAAACCCACATCAGCAAATACGAAAATCTGGTCAAAAATGATACAACTCCACAGAGAGCACCATCCCAGCTGCCAAGAGTGAACTGTGAATCACTATGTACACCTCCCCCAGAGAAAGAACAAAAAAAAGACGAAGAAAAAAAACCAACCAACCAACCATGGAGCTCCAATACAGCTCACAAGAACATTATTGTCAACGATGGAACAGCACTACGCAACGTCACAAACTTGCTAATCCACACAAAACAAAACCCAAAAACAAAAACAAAAAAAAAAAAAACAATAATAGCTACAAACAAAATCCAAAGACTAGTTTGTTCATCAATACTAAAATAGACATGAACTTGGAGAAAGCCTCAAGCTACAGCAAAGCTTCAAGCTACAGCAAGCTTTCTCCAAGATTCCAAACTTTGGTGGGGACAAAGAGAAACTCAATGAAAGTTGGGTTATTGTGTGAGAGCTGTTTTCCTTACCTTGGGAGGAAGGCTGTATATTCAGTCCTTCATAGTAGTCAATCAAATCCAGCAATTCCCTGTGTTTCCCACACCCACAACAAGAGCTGATACAACAACAACAACAACAACAACAACTGCTACAATTTTTCCATTGCTGCTGGTGAGCTCACACAATTCCAAGAGAGAGAAGTCTCCAAATTTGTTGCTTCAAAATTCATGGACTTGTTGGAGATCTCCTAGTCTTTTTTCTCTCTATTTTGTTTGGTTTTCTTTGCTTGGTTTCTTCTTCTCTTCTTTCCCTCATTATCCCCTTTCCTCACTTGCTCCTTCTTTCTCCTTCTCTCTCTCCATGTGACCACTACCCATGTGCAAGTGTGTTCATCAGCTGCCATTCATGATCCATGGTTGTCTTTGTGTGTCTTGGGAGGGAAAGAAGGGGATTTGATTGAAGGGAATAATGTGAATGGGGTTTGGGATGTCCATTTGGGTTGGGTCCTAATTTTAGGCCATCATGTGTTTTGGTTTTTATTTTTTTGTCTTTGGGTCTCTCTCTTGTTTTTAATGTTTCCTAGTGGATTTGAGTGGAGTTTTGTCCCCTTGTGTGCCTTACTTATTGTGTTTATTTAATCTAGTTAATGGAGTAAGGACTAAGGGCCCAGGGAAGAGAAAGAAAAACAAGTTGGGGGCAAAAACCAAAACAAGCACTTCAACCACTTTATGGACTTCTTCTTTGTCTTTTAGTATAAGTGTGGAATCAAGTGGCTTGCCATCTTTTTTTTCTTTTTCCCTTCATTGCATTAGTGTTTCTTTTTTTGTGTGAGTAATACTTTGTTCATTAATATATGATTTGTGGGTTCATTTTATTTTGGGTTTCATTTGGGTATAAATTGTAATGCTTTGTCCATAATCATAATTTAGTGAGTTCATTGCACTTTTGGCTTTATTTTTTGGGTTAATGTTTTGTGCACAATAATGATTTTAGTGGGTTCATTACATTTTTGGCTTCATTTTTTGGGTTAATTTCTTGTGCATAATGATAAATTAGTGGGTTCATTTTATTGTAACTTTTGCTTGGGTCAATACTTTTTCCACAACAATTTAGTGGGTTCAAATTTCCAATCTATTGTGGTTTAGGGTTTTGTAGGGTGTAGTACTTAATTTTTACTTACAGCTCTCCATTATGACCTTTGTAACAAGCCTTGAAAACCTGAGAAAATTAGTACAAAAAAGTGACCAAATATTCATTGAGGATATGATATGGTATTTAGGACAAACTCAAGAAGTTTTTCCACTCAAGAAGACTGTGCTGCTGCCTGCCCATGTTACCCTTTCCTAACTAAATATGAGCCCCTTTTTTTTCGGGCAGGGGTTGGTGTCCCAGGCATTTGCATACCATGCAGGTGGTTAATTAATCTTTACCCAAGTTTGAATTCATTAATTAAATTTTTGAATAAATTTTTGAATGGAGGAGCATGAGAGAAATTTTCCACAATTTAAGGAAAATGGCAACCTCCTTCTTTCAATAGTCATTCATTGTTGATTTGCTTGTACTTACAAAGTTTATTTTTTCAAGTTCAAAATTCATATGTCAAGGGTTTTTTTCCTACCATATATGTTTTTATATTCATAGAAAAAACTACAAAACTATTTGTAAAATGCACCATTAAATCATTTTCTTCAAAAAGAAAATGAAAGAATTCAACACAATTTTCAAAGGCCCAATTCACACTAGAGATGGAGGGAGGGGTTAATACTTGCAAGGATATAAAATTTCTGTTGTTGGTCAGATTTGCTTTCACGGGCAACAAAAAAACATGACTTTGCTCTAACTACAATTTAATCCATGTTGTCACAATATTGGGAGTGCAAGCATGACATGGCGATGATATGGATGTAAATAATGCTTTTAATGGGCTACCGGTCATGAATGGTTTACTGCCACCTCAGCCCCAAAGGAAACAATTAGGCCATGTCACCCCAGTTTTTGGATGTCTGCCCAACCCAAAAAAAAAAAGTGCCAATTTACATTGTTTTATGTTGTTTGTTTGAAATGGAAATGGAAATTGTAAGGAATTTTGGGGGAATTCCTATTTGATTTTGGTGTTCAATTTTTGGTCCAAGTTAGGGTTTACATTATGTGCAACAATTTGGCCCTAGTTGTCAAAGAATTCAAATTCTTATTTGGTCGGTTGTTCCACTGAGTTGGCTATGGCCCACTTGGTTACAATCTCATGGCCCGTGGCCCATAGGGTGAAGTGGGTGGGCCTCAGTAGTTATTATTTAACTACACAAATGGATGTTCAACACAATTCATAAATTGTAGGTTTCTTCTATTCTAAGTGAGCCATGACCAAAAGGTGTTGGCTTAATACTCAAATTTCCATTCCTAGTAGACACTAGTAGGCTACCAAATCCCATTCTCTTGTCTAATGTCCTACCTTGGCATCTCATCTAATTTCTTAGCTTGCCACTAGTAACATGCTCATGGCTTAAGTCTCCCTTCCAATTTATTTCCAGATCTCCCCTAGTGTAGCATTGATTTTCTTGAAATAAAAAGCCCAACAAGTTTCCATCATCTTTACTCTTAGGAGTGGAAAACACACATAGAGCTTGGTTGTAGGTTTGAACCAGTGTTGGGTGATTATCTGGTTTGGTGGGTTAAACTCATCAGATCGAAACCAGGTCTAATTTTTAAAATTGGTCCAAAAAAATTGGAACCTTATTATTTTAAGAATCGGATTTAGAACCAAGTTCATGGTTCTATTTATGTGTAAAACCGGAACTAGAATTTGAACAAACGTTTTTGAAAAATAAAATAAATTAGTACCGGTGGCTCACCAAAGGTTAACTAGTAGTTAACCACCGGTTTTGGTCCAATGGCCGGAAACCAGATCAGAACTGGGTCTGATTTTCATAACTAGAACCAATACTAGATTTATTTATTTTTTGAAGAACCAAACACGGAGCCTGGTTCCAATTATATGTGGAACCAGAACCAGAACTATTCTAATTTATTTTTTAGAACTGGAACCAGAGGTTCTTCATCAAATCAAAACAAAGCTAAAACAATAATGTCGGGCAGTTCTTTACTTTAATGAACAACCCTTGGTCAGTTCAAGGTCTAGTTCTTAAAAAAACAAATCCAATTTCAGTTTTAGTTCCACTTCTTAAAATGAGACTTGACTCCAATCTAGTTCTGGGTAACTTGGATTGGAACTGGTGACTAACTATCAGTCAGTGCTCAGTTCTAGTCTTCATTTTACCAAAAAAGTTCAAAAATCTCAATTCTAGTTTTAGCTCCAGTTCCATAGATAAATAGAACTAGAAGTTCGAGTTCTAATACTGGAACCAGTTCCAAAACCGATGGTTCTAATACATCGCAAACTAGGTAACCACCCAACACTAGTTGAAGCTTTGACACAGGTTTATTAAGACTTTCCAAATGTTACATAGATGGGTAAGAGCATCTCCATCTCTGTTCATCATGTGACCCTACGAAACAAAATTTCACATCCAAGTTTAGTTATGTACTCTTTTGCAACCTCACCCATAAAACTGAAACTGGGACAGCAAATAGGTG
>Ga0116229_10010460_pt1 | contig 13918 bp, 9 predicted proteins | sample S1TSphgellanicum_3_FD_87313 | JGI IMG/M metagenome (GOLD analysis project Ga0116229, IMG submission 87313) | Host-associated microbial communities from peat moss isolated from Minnesota, USA - S1T2_Fc - Sphagnum magellanicum MG | ecosystem: Host-associated > Plants > Peat moss > Unclassified...
CCAAAATTAAATCCAAACTCTTGGTTATGAATTTTAAAGGTGTAATTCTCACAATAACCAAGTAGCTAAAATTCCGTCTTGAAGCTTTGATTTGAGCTAAAGCAAAGGGTGGAATTGAAAGAGCGTGGGTTCAAGTATGAAATGGTTTGGAATTGGGCATTTGAGAGTATTTTAAAAATGGTGGAAGTGAAGTTCTAACATTTCACTACATTCAGTAACACACCTTTTGAACTTTTCTAATGAGAAATATGGTAGGTTAAGAACAAAACTTTTTGGCAAAGTGGAGTGAAGACCCCCAAAGGAAGGAGGCAATAGCCATATTGGCAATAATTATAATCTAGAAAGAACAAAGCGGGAAGGAAACTAAACCAATGGTGTCATCATTCATCCCAAAGATGCCCAAGTTCCAAGCTTATCAAATCTCCTCAAAATTCACAGGAATAATTTCATTTATGGAAAGTGCATTTCAAAAACAAATCTCAAATGTTATGAAATAATGTTTGTGACTATAATTTTTGGAGACCATAGTGTGGGATTACTTGGCTATGAAGTTCCAATTGATGTGCTTGGCCATTACTAAGTGTGATTTGTCAAGGGGTTGAACTTGCTTAACTTTGTACTTAAGGAGATCCTTCCATGGCTGCCCTCCTGGAGAAATCTCTCTCACTAGTGATTTTGCCAAAAGAGCTTTAGATTGGGCTTTGAGGTCTATGATCCCTCATCCACCACTTGCAATGGGTAGGGTTATAAAATCCCATTTAACCTTTGCTCTGGCCTCGATGGCTTCCCCTCCATAAGTGAAGTTGTGGACAATTCTTTGCAACTAGTCACACATCCTCAGATTGGGGTTCCAACATGCTACCAAGTACCACATGGAGGAGAGAACTTGATTGGCCACCAATATCCTCCTTATAAAGAAAGTTTATTACTGTCCCAAGCAATCGTTTTGTTTTTGAAAGACATGAGTTTGTTCAAATTGGCCTCCATTGGAAGGTGGAAGCCTACTTGAACCGCAAGGTATCCAACTCCTTTGCCTTATAGAATCCAAGTCAAACATAAATCTTGAGCCCACTCCCAATCTCTTGGCTACCTTGTTGCCCAAATGGTAATAAATTTTCCCCAATTGGTTTTGGCACTTAGATCTAAGCAAAAAAACATCCAAGGCCGCCTTCATTTTGTCCATGTTGCTTGCTATCCCCTTGAGTTAAAAGAGCGGTGTCATCTGCAAAAGTTTGATCCCTTAGGGCCCTAAATTGGTCAAAAGGTAGTCCAATATGTCAGCAACTAAGATAGAAATGTGAGGCACAATGGTGTAACCTTGTTGCACATACCTAGAGAGCTTAAAGGAAGCTCCAATTTCCATGTTAACCTTGACTATTGAAGTAGCTAAGAGATGTGACCCATTGAATCCATTTTGAACAAAATCCCAACTTTCCCAAGGACTAAAAGAGGGAACCCCATTCACTTCTGTTTTTTTTCAAAATCTAGAAGTAGGAGTAGATTTTGATCACTTTCAACAAACCATTCCAAGGCTTCCTAAGCTAAGAAGTTGTTGTCCAAAATGCTCCTTCCCATAACAAAGGCTATTTGGTTAGGTCTTATTACAACTTGGAGATGAACTTGGATCCTTCTAGCTTAAAGTTTGGTTAAGACCTTGTAAATACTACCTAGAAGAGTTATGGGACCTCAATTCTCTATCTTTGATTGGTCTCTAGATTTTGGGATGAGAATAATCATACCCTTTTTAGTGAAATATGAAGTTTTGCCAAGAGACAACATTGCTCTGAAAGCTTCAAGAAGAATGAGAGTTGGTAATGTTGAGCAAATGGTTGAAAGGGTGTCATGTTGAATCTAGACTTTGAGCTTTGTTCATTTTTGAATGTGCCTTGTGTTGTGATGTCCATTTGCTTTTGAAGGAATTGTGTAAACATGGTTGATATTTACACATGAGGTTGTGACATAATTGGCAAATTTGTTCAATGTTATTATTGGAGATTTAAACAACACTATAGGTAGAAGAAAATGTTGTTCAACGGTGCAAGTTGCATATGGTGATGCACATTATCTACTGAATTTATTTTTGAATTAGATTATATTGACTCAAAAGAAGAAAAGATAATCTAAAATGTATGTCAAGAATGGGTTATTGAAGAAGGGGTTTAACATATTTGGAATCAACCTTCAAGGAAAAACATGAAAGATTGTTTGATGAAGATGAATCTAATGATGATGTGGTGTTTGATTCTGTTGGGTGCAAGCTAAAAGGGAAACACCACAGCCTGAATTTAAGCTACAACAAAATAAAATGAAAGCTAGCACAAGTGGCAAAGAACAGCATATACATGTACCATGTGAAGGAGATTACTCAGTGAATGCAATCCATTCTTACATTCGAGTTATCCACAAAGTAACCCTGTCTTCACCGTCTTTGGGCCTCCTTTCACCCCCTATGAAATGCTGAAATTCAGCATTCCATGCACGAGGTTCGAGAGTAATTATAGTAGTTGTATGCCTAGCAGCAATGAAAATATGTGTAGCAGCAGTGAAGGCTCAGGAAAAAAGTAAGACAGGATGAAACTCAGTTTACCACAAAAATTGACTGTTTTCTGAGTTACCCCACTTGGATGTTAATGTACCTATTTTGCAGGTTTTTCTAAAAATCTCACCCTAAGTATGACCAAACTCATGTTTCTCCTGCTCTGTTTTCTTTACTTTACCCATAACTCCATTGGGTCTGAAATGATGAGAATAAAGCAATTGCAAGATCAAGGTGGATTTAAAATACCATAACATAAGGGCTGCTTCAATACTTCCCTGCCAAACAGTCAATTACTTTTGAGGATTCCATGTGAAAAATAGGTTATTCTTGAATATTTCAAAATGATTCCATTTATTCCTTGATAAAGGTTTGTTGTTTGAAAAGAGTATGATTTGAAAATTTTAACATTTTTCAAAATAATATAATCAGAATCAAAGGTGCCAAGGTACTATTATGGTAGTCATGTGAGAAAATTTCTAATTTATGAGAGGAGGTGATTGCTATCAAGACATTTTTGCTTAGCATAATATAACTATTGCCATAGTGGAAACGCATTCAATTGATACACATGGTTTTGCTCTCTGCTACACTAAACTTAATCATTTGTATTATATGGAGGAATTTGAAATGAGAAACAAATTGAAACATTGATACAATTTGGGAAAGCAAAGCAAAATGATTTTGAAATATGCTCATGATCTTTCAAACCCTAAAACCCTAAACCTGTACACATCATCACCAATGAAAGATGGATCAAACCATTTTTTGTTGCAATTGCACCAGCCATTCAATATGCAAACATATGGTAATTTCAACTCGTGTCAATGGATGGTGATATTCTAAACCGAAAAGAAAATTAGTCTAATTCAATACTGTTGAACATTAGTCAGGTTTTAGCAAAGAAAGAGCTAGGCATTGAAAGAAGGAACAATGAATGGACAGGGTTAAGGTGTTAGATAATATCTACATGAAGTTGTTAGGAAAAATGTTTGAAGAGATCTAAACAAAAGAAACAACCAGCAATAATAAGGTCCATTTTACCACTCTTCATTTGGAGAAATTTGTATAGTTCTCAAGCGCTCCAAGTCCCAAAAAAAGAACTGATCTCAAAATTGCATGTGTTTCTACATGAAGTGTACAATAGCACCTGACGGAAAATGTCTAACTAAACAAATGTGAAGTGCTTTCTTAATTGGTAGGATTATCACTGGTAGTGAAGCAAATCAATACCTACATGAAACTGAGAACTTCTCAATACCCATGATTGAAGCCAACCTGAATCTAAGAGAGAGACAACCCAATAACAAGGTTAAAAAGAGATATCAGATCAAACAAAGAGATATTAGCCAGTGTGAAAAAGAGTAAACCCGACCCAAAAGAACAGAGAATTAAATAAACCAAACAAAAGGCAAAAGACTGAGGAGCAGTTTCAACAACAGGAAACAGTCACATGCATGTTCAAGACCTCCACCAGCAAAACAGGAGTATATGGTTGTGACAAGCTCCAATGACATCCCAGTTAACTTTATCAGCTCCTGACAGCAGTTGGTGATGTCAATGCCATACATTTACCCAACATACTAAGTTTCTGTACATCAACTGTCTTTCACCTCACCTTCATTCACAGAACTCACTGTGGCAGACCGGTGGCGCTTGCGAACTCGTTGCCTAGCTCTTGCTTTTTTCATTACTGTTCCATCTTCTTTCTGGCCTTCCTTCTGCAAAAACACAAGCAGAAGTTGACCAACACACCTAATAAAGTTGACATAAGTAAGAGGTCCTCCAGTATTTGTCAATACAATGATGTACACAGGACAAAACAAAATAAGGCAAACTAGTTTAACAGAAGCTGTGGTCTTACCTCCTCAGTGCTTGCAGGATTCACCACTTTTTTCTTTTTCTTCAGACAAGAAAGTGGATTTGGAGCCTGCGAACAAGTCATGACAATTGCAACTGTTCACATTGAATTATCATCCACACTAAGTCCTCAGAAATCACTCTGACAACAAAGAGCCCTAACAACATGTATGCAGGCACAAGAAAAAAAGAAGATGACCATTTTTCTGACCTCAAGATTCCACAAAGATGACCTGCATGTACCTTTGCACGTTTCCTTTTGAAAGTTGGCCGATCCTTAGTAGTAAGAACTCCTCTAGGAGTTTTATGATGGGCAGAATCCTTCAAAGATATTGATTGAAGACTTGAAGGATCCCTTATTATACCATCTGCATTCTGCTCACCACTTGCATTTTGAGGTTTCAGCTTGCCTTCCCGGGCCTCCAAAAGGAACCTCTCTCTCTGTGTCACATGCAAGCGCTCATTTTCACTGAGTCTTGCATATTCTTGTTGCTTATCAGAGGGTGGTTCCAAAACCAACCATGTATGCTTTGCATATATCAGAGCTCCACCATGCACCTGGGACAAAGTGCAAAACCCAGTATTTCAAACTTATGAGTGTGAAACTCACCTTGTCTTCCTCTTAGGCCTGTCTCTAGAAACTAGAACCTTAACTGATGATTGCAACATCTCCAGGACCATTGAGATCTTGGACATGAGACTGTAAACGGTTCTGACTCACAGATGAGTTTTTCTATGGTGGTTCAAAAGGCAAGTTGAAGCAATTATGGGGTGAAACCCTAAACGGAATTAATTTCTAAACATTAGTGTGCCTCTGGAAAATGGTGGTGGTGGTGGTGGTGGACCTGGCGTAGCTTCTTCCGAAGCTCCACATCTTGTGTGGCAACAAAAAAATGCTCATCATTGTGGCTTCCCACCATAGCTGCCACACAATCTGCTGCTGGCAAAGGTTGTTCATGTTCACATCTGCCAAAAATTTCAGGTTCTTGGTTTTTTCAAAGATGTGGCACTGAAGAAGACATATGCACACTCAGCCTCCTTTTTTAACCCAAAATATTCTATCAGTTATGTTTACATTAGAAGACTGCAAAATATGCTTGACAGAGTTCAGGCATGATCTAAGAGGAAAAATTCTAGGCATAACACATACTTGGCCAGTTCAAACTGTCTTGCTGCAGAAGCTGTTCCAGAATATCCCTCCCCCATCTTTTTCAGCTCTGAAACCACACACCTGCCAATCACCCCATCCCCCCAAAACATCATCAAACCTCCAACTCTTCTTCCACATGAGTGTCAAAAGTGTCATGCTTTCCTTCTTTTCCATGCACTCTCTGCCCATCTTCTCATTGCACAGGTGCTCTGCAAACTTGGTTGTGAAATAAACTCTTCCCTGGAGCGACTCTGAACACCCATAACTTTCCCAATTCAACATGAAGTGATCATTGCCTAATCTACAAATCTGAAGCACTAACTATAACACAAGACCTAAACCCTAAACCCTAGAATGCTATGTTGTGTGTTTGAAACCACAGAAGGGCATTTGCAAGGTGGTCATTTATATCTAGAAATAGAAGGCAAATTGTGTGATGGTCAGACAGGTAACCATAACACAAGACCTAAACCCTAAACCCTAGAATGCAATGTCGTGTGTTTGAAACCACAGAAGGGCATTTGCAAGGTGGTCATTTATCTGTAGAAATAGGAGGCAAACTGTGTGATGGTCAGACAGGTAGTACTTGCGTTTAGGATTTAGGGGTTTCCCCAAACAGAGAACAGATACGAGGTCAAAGTAGGGAGAGGCGGAAATTGCAAACCTGGTGACAAAAGCCTTGGCAGCAGCTCCAAGAAAAGATGGCAGGATGTCCTGTGGAGAACCCAGTTTCTTGCTAAGGTTGTAGTGCAGAAAGGTGCCATCGCAGATAACTTTAAACGGCTCACGGAAGCCGAAACAAGTCTTGTAGAACCGAATATGTCTCCTCAACTGCTTCTGCTTCTTCACACCCATCCGTAGGGGAAAAAAAAAAAAAAGATTCTTGGAGGGTTTCAAAAACCGTTAAGACAACAAAAACAAAAGCTCACATTCCAACAGAAAGAGAAGATTAGCAAGGCGATGATCAGAGCTTCAACACGGTGCCTGTTGGTAATGAAACTGCACCAACACTTAGTCCTTCCCCAAGGGTTTTAGGTTCATAGGATTTTAGGGTCTGAAGAGACACAGAGCTTCTAACCCTAACCCTAATCTCCACGGGATGTTTGTAGGAGTTCCTTGGGTTTTTTCTTTTCTTTTCTTTTCTTTTTTTCATCAATTTTGTGACGTAGGTGGTCTGGTAATCATCCACAAGAGGACTTAGCCAAATTTGGCTACTGGTCACAGAGGAAAGTAGAAAGATTGCTATTTTCATCTCTCAATTCAGCAAGACCAAACCCTCAAGAATGTGGCTGATGAAATCAGAGGATTTTGGTCCCAGTGGACTAATTCTAATTCTATTCACAAACTTTCTTGTGGGTGGGTGGAGCTTCAAATGAATCTGCAAGAGAGGAGCATCCAATTCAAGACCTCATCTGATCCCTTCCTTTGATCCCCTCTTTGTGATATCCCAGTGGATCTTTGTAGGGTATTAGAACATGGCAAAAGTTAGAAAAGATGAAAGAGTTTTCGTAAAGGCTTCACCCTCTCTTTGCGTCTCCTTTCACCACCCAACTCCTCTTTGAATGAGGTCCGCAAAGTATTGAAATTTTATTAAATCTGGCTATGAAATGCCGAAACTTAGCATTTAATGCACAGGGTTCGAGAGTAGTTATAGTACCTGTACAGGAAGGAGCGGTGAAAATATATGTAGCAGCAATGGAAGCACTCAGGCAAAAGAGGTCAAAACAGGTTGAAACTCAATTTACCACAAAAAAGAATGGTGCTTTCTGAGTTCCTCCCCCCCTCCTTGATTGGTAATGTACTTTTTGGCAGGGTTTTTTTTGAATCTCACCCGGTTTTGTTACCAAACTCAGGCTTCTGGTGCTGTGTTTTCCTGACTTTACCTTGATCGGTAATGTACTTTTTGGCAGGGTTTTTTTGAATCTCACCCGGTTTTGTTACCAAACTCAGGCTTCTGGTGCTGTGTTTTCCTGACTTTACGAATTTATCTAAAGTCTATTCCAATCTGCTAGAAAATTGTTGAGTGAAAACAAAGGGGTTTGATAGCTTGGGATTGATGCAAATTGCACTTTTCTTTTCATTCTTTTGATTAAAGAGGTTGTCTCAACATTGTAAAACACTTGGAGAAATTTCCTGCATGTTGTTGAAGGGCACATTATATATGTGAAAAAGAGGAGGGATCTTACACCTACTCATTGAAAGTGGGAAGGATTTTCAATTATATAGGTGTAAGATCCTGAACCCTCCCACTCCCGCTCTCAAGGAGTAGGCACAAGAATCCGCCCCCCTCATATACTCATGATCCATGTATGTTAAGGTTCATGATAGTGTTTGCCTTGTGATTTCCAAAGGGGCCCATGAGCTCATGCAGAGGAGGGGGTCAAGGTACTATTAGCTAGATTGAACCATGTCAACATTCCCAAGTCACCATGAGTAGTATGGCTCTAACTGAAATTGATAGATACATTGGTTATGAGCAAATGTGTTCAATTTTGTCAATGTTTGGTTGGTTTTGTGCCCACTCTTGCTTATGTCCTATTAAGCGGGGAAAGTTAACAAAGTAGATATTCGATTCTTAGGAAGAACCTTGTGGGGCAAGGGTTATGGAGAAATAATGGGAAATTCAATTTGGAACCTTATTATTTTCTAGAATGTTCTAGAAAGCAGCAGTTAAGTATTATGCACAACATTCTATACTAATATATTGCAAGTGTGAAAGGAGATAGATGATCAAGCAGCTAGGGAAGGACCAAGAGGGATCTTGGATCACAAGTCGAACATGACCAAATGTTTGTTGGGCCCTGCTCCCACAGGGACCGGGACTATTGCATTGGATCTAACTTTTGGAAGTTTTACCTTATTAGAACCGATTTCACATTAGGTGAACTGGTTTCTTTGGTGAAAGTGTTTAGACTGTTTAGATTGGAACGGATCTTTTTGGTGTTGAGGTGTTGGCACGGTAGGTAGATGTACAACATCTTATCAGGCCAGCGTGTCTGTGACGCCTTGTTTGTATCTTGTAAAGCGTGGCCAGTTAATTTTTAGTGTATCTGGAAGGCACATATCAAGTGGAATCTGTCCTTGGATTGTTGTTGAATTTTGTGGAGCTTTGAATCTCCATGTCTTGACTTTTGTGACTATTTCGGGTTTCCCTTTCCTTTCCTTAGTGGAGGTAGGCCTGAGGCCTCAAAACGGAATCTGAAATTTCAGAGTGCCACGTGAGCACAAGCACTTTCACAATAAATTTTAAAAATTTTTATATGCTTCTTGTGGACTGGTGGGGGTCTCTAGAACATAATTTGTTCCTTTGTCCTTTGTGAACCCCCCTTTTGGTTCTATTGCACTTCTGGCTTTGATTTGGATCTTTTCTCGTTGTCCTTCCTTTCCGCCTTCACTGGGTGCGTTGTTTAGTGAAGTTTACCAGGGTTTGTCTGTCTTTTTTAAGTCTCTTCAACATCTGTGCTTCTAAATCACCTAGTTGAAACTTGGGCTCTACTCCACCATGCAATCCCTGTTCCATGCACAAGTCTTTGAGTGTGGCTCGAAATTGCTCACACAATTGGGTGACCTTTTGTGAAACTCAGTATCAGTTCCCAAGATTTGCTGGATATGACAAGGCTCTGTCTTATGGTTATGACCCTCAAATTAGGGTTTAATTTGGCAAATTTGTGCATTATTTTTTGTCAAGAACAACAACCCTTTTGCCAAAATTCAACCTGGAAATTATGATTTTGCATGGAAAAAATGACCCAAATTCGCCAGTTTTAAAATAAAATAAAATGTCCAAATCATTATGTTTTTATGATAAGTTCCAGTAGGTAGCCAAGAATATAAAAGGATTTTTTTGTTACTCTTTCCTTCTTCCACCCCATCTTTTTCTCTAGAAAAGATCACCAACGTCCGAGTACCAGGCATTACGGTGCTGAAGTAACCCATGCCACACTCCCAAGAAAAGCTCAAACGACCTTCAACAAGTGGGTACCTGTACCCAAAACCGACACAGGTAGGTAGGTAGAGAATACCTGAGGGTGCCAGACAACTCTGGCTAAGGAACTCGACAAAATAGCCTCGTAACTTCGGGAGAAGGGGTACCTCCTCACTGAGGAGGCCGCAATGTTACCAAAAACACAGGTCTCCGCAAAGTCGTAGACCATGTAGGCAGTACAAAATACAATTAGGACCCCGAAGATCACTGGAGAGAGAACCATTTTTTCCTCCTTTTGTTTTCCCTATAATACCTGGGAATGTTTTTCAAAAAATTCTCAGCAAGGCTTTACAAATGGGAAAGCCCTCCACCAAGGGCTTTATCAGAATTTGGGCCCATCCTCAGCTTCACCTTGCGCAAACCCTTATTTTGGTGAAACCCGTGACCTCGGGTTTCACCTCAGGTTTCACCTACAATAAATATAGTGAGGGCCTTGCGAAGAAGCTTTGCCGGCCTACACGAAAAAAAAAAAAAAAAAATCTAAGCAAAAGCTTGTGTGAATATTTTAAATAAAATTAGAGTGACCATCCTCATAGTGTTCAAACATAATATATGCAAGTGAGCTGTGGAGGGTGCTAAGCAGTGTTTCTTTCCATGGAAAAATTGTGCAAAATTTGGACTGAAAAATTTGGTCACAAGTTCCTCTTTTTTAAAGTTTGCAGCAAAAAAATTTTGAGAGAAAATTTTGCCACATTTGGACACACTTTTGGGGGGGGGTGGGGGGGGTAGGGAAGCTTTTCAGGAGCTTTCTCCATATTTGAAAGCATGCAATTGCTGATAAAGGTCTTGTTTGGAAGGATTCGATACATAGGAATGATGCAACATCAGAAAACTGAAAAGAAAAAACATTGATGCTAAGGCAAGCCGCCAAACATCACAACACAACCAAATGAATGACTCGGGCATTAACCTTTTGCAAAATGGAGATACATGGAAGTCCTTTATGAAATCCTCTCATAGCAGCCACTTTGGTTGGATTTTGTAAAGGCCATTTCTGGTCTTGGTGGCTTGGTGTTTACAACTTTAGCCACCAAGAGCACAAACGGACCTGATGAAATACTCTGGAACCCTCCCTAATTAAAATAATCTGGATGATGACAACACAAGAGAGAAAACTTTAAAAAAATGGCACTCAAAGACTTGTTTTTATTTTTATTTTTTTAGTGTAAGTGAAGTGCATGTTACCTAGACTACTTTTCCTTCCACACTTTGTGGGTGTCTTGTGTTTTGGAAATACACCTCATTTTTTATGTTTTTATTTTTCTCATGATACCTGGTGGATATCATGAGAAAAAAAGGGAAAAAAAATTGGAACAAGTTTTGACTAGTGTTGGGCATGTACATGGTTTTTGATATACATGTTGTGCAAGTGTAAGTGTATGTCAAAAAATATGCCATGTAAATAGATGATTTTCATTTATATTCATGTACGTGTAAACTGATGTAAAATTATTGCATCTTGAGTAAATTAAGGTAAGTGTAAGTATGCTTTATTAGGTAAAATATTAGGGTCTTGCACATGTCTTGCTTGTCATTGATGATTGCAATTTTTTTAAACAATAAGACAAGAACTTGATGGAAGCATGTGCAAAATGACAAGGGGTGGAGGGCAAAACAATGCTAGTAGGAGTTGTTGGCATTTCCTTAGTCACATTGTGACAATATTTTTTACATTATTTCATTATGCTTAAATATTTTAAAATAATCTTTATGTTGTTTCATTATGAGTTAAAATCCCAAAAAACATGGTTGTGACATATAAATGTCAAAAAAATTAGATTATTTTTAAACGTATTTTGATGTGGAATTGATATATCAAAAGGTGAGCATACAAATATAACAAACAATTTCAACATTATTTTAGTTTATGAGTATTTTAGCAATGTAAAAAAAAAGACTAATCACAACTAAGGTGGCTCATATTAACATGATTTGATCATACAAATCATTTCAAATATGACTGATAAAATCTGCAACAACACTAAGAATTACAAGATGACCACAACACCATCACCTACTCTTGCCAAAAAATGTAGACAAGGAGAAACAACATGAAAAGTTCACCTTAAACCCTATTATGCAAGACTATAATGAACTTAAAATTCGAAATCAACTATACAAAATAGGAGTGCAAAATGACAAAAAAGTTAAATGTAAGAAACTCACTTAAAATAGGGTACTAATGAAGCTCGGAACAATGCTAAGAGTTACAAAATGACCACAACACTTATAAATGAAAATGAAAATAAGGAAAGATTTCATAAATGAAAAAGAACATAAGGAAGTTCACCCTAAACCCTCAACCTTATTATGCAAAACCATAAAGCAGTTGCAAAACTATCAGAAGAAAAAAGAGTGTGAAATAACAGAAAAATAATGAATAAAATGTAGAAAGGTCATTTGAATAATGTCAAATGTTGAGGCTTGCAACAGAATAACAACACCACCACCAATTACAATTGCAAACAACTTAGACAAAGGGGATTAGCAAGAGCCCAAAACTCACAACAACATAATGAGAAGGATTTTACAAAATATCATTCTTCAATACTTTATACTTGAGTCTTTCTTCTTTCTTACCTACTTTCATTTAAACATATATTAATTCATGTTACATTGGATATTGAATCACTACATGAAATTTGAAATGAAAATTAATATGAAAATTTTATTTTGTATTGTTATAGTTAGCTGACTAGTCGATATTTTTGAATTGTAAAAGCCAATTGTTAAAAGTGAGTATATTTTTTAAAAAATTAATTACACATGCTTTCATAGTCAAGTTATTAATGTAAAATCGAGTCTCAATTAACAATTTTAAAAGTATATGTTTTGCTTGAAAACATTGAAAAGAAATGGATGTTACATAATTTTTTTGTAAATGTCACAAAAAGTGAATCACTTGTGAATTCATACACCTAAGCATGCGAGTGTAAAAATTGGGGCATGTAACTCATTTACATGTACATAGTCAATTTACATTTGTATTTACACACATAACATTGGTCAAATATTGAGATAGGTACTTGGTTCACTACATCCTCATGCAAATGTCCATGGTAATGGTTTGTTGGGGGGTGAAATTTCACTATTTGGTGACCAAAAAAACGAAAAAAGGGTTGCAAAGGTCCCAATGGATTTTTTTGAATTTTTTTACCATTATCACCATAATTGTAAGTAGGATGCTCTCAAGGTCGCAAAGCTCTAAACCGCATGAAGAACCACATCCCTTTGAAAATATGTTTGCCCTTATAACTGATACCCACCATCGTTAAGGAAGGGAAACTGTATCGGGAGGTTCTGGCATTCAAAAGAAAGACAATTTTATGAAAGCCGGGTAGCTTGTACCTTGGCAAGCTTTGACACTACTTATATTATTTTTCAGAAATGTTGAAATTTTAATTTAATTAAATTTTTTCAGAAAAAACAAGGTTTTGTGAAGGGAAATATTGAATTTTGGGAAATGTTTTATTTGTTGAAATGAAGAATTTCAAAGTTAATTAAATATTTTAACAAGCATGTGTTGCAATTGCCAAGGTACTAAGGTATCTTTAATTGTTTATTGCACATGATTCATTCAAATTTTTTTTTTGTTCTTACTAAGTATAGCAACAATAAAGAAATAATATAAATTCAAGCTGAAACTAATTTTGTCAGGAGTACTAAGGTAAAATAATTTCACACCTTGTTCAAAGTCAATATATCGTGCTTATGCCCCAACTGCATGCATTGGTCATATGGTTTCCATTTTATTTAATTTAATGAAAACTTTAATGTGAGTTGAACAAGAGAAGTTGCAAGGGGGAGTCAAGTAAAAGGACACCCCAGTTGTCGCATCTCAATTTAACGTATTCTCAAGTTGCTTTTATTCTTTACTAGTGTGTACCCGGTGCATAATGCACCCGTGCCCCCCCCCCCTTACTTACTTCGGACTGGAAGCAACCTCTCCTCCTGCACGGTTGTTGTGAATGCTCCCCGGAGCTGCTGGCCAGATGTCATCCAAAAAAAAAAGATAAAAAAAAAGCAAATACGTAGCCTTAAATTTTTCTGCTCATTTTTTATTTTTTATTTTTTATTTTGTTTCTTCATTTTTGTTAATTTAAGAGAAGGGGAGAAAAATCCGAAAAAACAAATCCAATAAAAAAAGAAACAAATACCTAGCCTTAGATTTTTCTGCCCACTTCTTTTTTTTAATTTTTTAATCCAAAAAAAAGATTAAAAAAAAAGCAAATACGTAGCCTTAGGTTTTTCCGAAAAAACAAATCCAAAAGAAAAAAGAAGCAAATACATCACAAAAAAAAAAGAAAAAAAAAGAAAAAAAAAAAAAAAAAAAAAAAAAAAAAAAAAAAAAAAAAAAAAAAAAAAAAAAAAAAAAAAAAAAAAAAAA
>Ga0116229_10010461_pt1 | contig 13916 bp, 13 predicted proteins | sample S1TSphgellanicum_3_FD_87313 | JGI IMG/M metagenome (GOLD analysis project Ga0116229, IMG submission 87313) | Host-associated microbial communities from peat moss isolated from Minnesota, USA - S1T2_Fc - Sphagnum magellanicum MG | ecosystem: Host-associated > Plants > Peat moss > Unclassified...
CTGCCGCCGATGTCGTCGTCGTCAACGCGGGCAGTTCGGCCGGGCGCGAAGATTACACCGCGCGCATGTTCGCCGAGATCGGCGACGTGCTCGTGCACGGCATCGCGATCCGGCCCGGTCACCCGCTCGTGCTCGGTCTCGCCGGCACGACGCCGCTGCTCGGCATCCCCGGGTATCCGGTGAGTGCCGCAATCTGCAGCGAGCTCTTTCTGCGGCCGCTGATCGCGCGGCTCGCGCACCTCGACGGCGAGGACGACGCGACGCTCGAGGTGACGCTCACGCGCAAACTGTTCTCGCCGCTCGGTGAGGACGAATTCGTGCGGCTCGTCGCCGCGCGCGTGGGCGAACGCATCGTCGCGACGCCGCTCCGCCGGGGCGCGGGCGCGATCACCTCGCTCGCGCGCGCGAACGCGATCGTCGTCGTGCCGCGCACGCAAGAAGGCGTCGCCGCCGGAACGCGCGTGACGGCGCGCGCGCTGCGCTCGCGTCGCGTCATCGAACGCACGTTGCTCGCCGTCGGCAGCCACGACGTGGCGATCGATCTGCTCGCCGGCGCGCTCGCCGATCGGGATCTCGACCTGGTATCGGCCAACGTCGGCAGCATCGCGGGTCTCGTCGCACTGCGCGACGGCGCGACGCACGTGGCGGGAACGCACGCGATCGATCCGCGCGACGGCAGCTACAACGTCGCCGCCGTGCGCCGCTACGGTCCGCGCGAGCGCGTCGCACTCGTGCACTTCGCGCAACGCGAACAAGGCCTGATGGTCGCGCGCGGCAACCCGCTCGGCCTGCGCAGCGTCGCCGACATCGCGGGTCGCGGCGCGCGTTTCGTCAACCGCCAGCCCGATGCCGGAACGCGCATGCTCTTCGACCTGCTCCTCGCGCGCGACGGCATCGCCGCCGGCGCCATCGCGGGCTATGCGCGGCTCGAGTTCACGCACACCGCGGTTGCCGCCCTGATCGCCGACGGCTCGGCCGATTGCGGCCTCGGCATTCGCGCGGCCGCCGTGGCGCTCGGCCTCGACTTCGTGCCGCTCGCGAACGAACCGTACGAGCTCGCGATGCTCGCGCGATCGCTCGATGAGCCGCGCATCGCGGAACTGGTGACGATCGTCGCGTCGGCCGGCCTGCGCGCGGAGATCGACGCGCTTCCCGGCTACGATGCAACCGCGGCCGGAACGATCCGGTACGTCGATCCGTGACGGTCGAACTCTTCGGGCCGGCGCGCGCGCTCGCCGGGCGCGCCGCGATCGAACTGCCGGTGAGCGAACCGGTCGAACTGCCGGCGTTTCTACGCGCGCTTGCAACGGCCGTGCCGGCATTCGTCGGCGAGATCGTCAGCGCCGACCTCGACGCGTTCGTCGCGCCGAACCTGCTGTTGCTCGACGGGCGCCGCGGCGCCGACGGCATCGCCTTCAGCTCGGCGGATCGGCCGTGCGTGCTGTTCTTACCGAGCGGCGGATGACGTACGCCGGGCCGCGCGCGCTGCTCGAGGTCGATCTCGGTTCGGAAACGGCCGTGCGGCGCGATCTCGACGACGCGGTGTTCGCCGACGCGCTGGGCGGCGTCGGCTTGGCGGTGTGGCTGCTCGAAACGATGATCGACGGACCGCTCGATCCGCTGGGACCGGCGAACCCCCTCGTCTTCGCGGCCGGACCGTTCGCGTCGACGCCGGTGCCGGCGGCGAACAAGCACGCGGTCGCGACGATCTCGCCGCTCACCGGCCTGCTCAACGAAGGGCTTTCCTCGAGTCACTGGTCCGCGGTGCTGCGCCGCTGCGGGCTCGCGGCGATCGTCGTGCGCGGCAGCGCGCGGCGTTGGACGACGCTCGTGATCGAGCAGGGCGGCGTGCGCTTCGAGGATGCGGAACCGCTGCTGGGCGCGAGCGCGCGCGAGGCGACGAAGCGCCTGCGGGAATCGCTCGGCGATCGCACCGCGCGCGTCTGCGCCATCGGACCGGCGGGCGAGCACGGCGTCGCCTTCGCGACGCTCGACAACGATGGGCGCCAAGCGGGGCGCGGCGGCAGCGGCGCGGTGATGGGCGCGAAGCGGCTCAAGGCGATCGTCGTGCGCGGGCGCGGCGACGTTCGCATCGCCGATCCCGAGCGCACCGCGGCGGTGTCCGCGATCCTGCGCGCGCGCGCCGTGGGGCCGGCAACCGCGAAGTATCGCGTGACCGGTACCGGCGCGAACCTGCGCGTGCTCGCGCGCATGGGCCAATTGCCGACGCGCAATTTTCGCGCGGCGACGTTCGCCGGCGCCGAGGCCGTGACGCCCGAGCGCGCGCGCGAATCGCGCGGCGAGTATCTCGAATTGCGCGCCGGGTGCGCGGGCTGCCCGGTGCAGTGCGAGCACATGTACGTGCGCAAGGGCAAGCCGAGCGAGACGGCGGCGGCGAGCGAGTACGAGAGCGTGTGGGCGCTCGGGCCGAATTGCGGCGTCGCCGATCTCGACGCGGTGCTGGCCGCGATCCGCAGCTGCGATGCGCTCGGGCTCGACACGATCTCGACCGGCGCGGCGATTGCGTTCGCGATGGAGTGCGCGGAGCACGGACTCGTCGATGCGAGCGCCTTCGGCCCGCCGCTGCACTTCGGCAACGCCGCGGTGCTCGTGCCGGCAATCGAAGCGATCGGTGCGATGCGCGGGCTCGGCGCGGTGCTCGCGCGCGGCGTGCGCGCCGCGGCCGCGACGATCGGCGGCGCAGCGCCGGCGTTCGCGATGCACGCGAAGGGGCTCGAACTTCCCGGCTACGAGCCGCGCGCGCTGCCGACGTACGCGCTCGGCCTTGCGACCTGCACGCGCGGTGCCTGTCACAATCGTGCGGCCACCTACGATCGCGATCTGCGCCATCCCGACGAGGGGCGCGGCGCGGTCGATCGCGCGCGCGACGCGCTCGAGGCGGAAGACGTGGCGGCCGTGTGGGACGCGCTCGTGCTCTGCAAGTTCATCCGCGATTGCTTCGACGATTTCTACCGCGAGGCGGCCGAGTTGTGGAGCGCGGTGACGGGCATCGAGCTCGACGCGCCGGCCCTGCGCGCGACGGCGCAGCGCCATTGGGAACGCAAGCGCGCGATCAACGCGCGACTCGGTTGGACGCCCGCCGACGACACGTTGCCGCCGCGCCTGTTCGAACCGATCGCCGACGGACCGCTCGCGGGACGGCGCATCGACCGCGACCAATTGGCGCGCATGCAATCGATCTACGAAGAGCTGCGGGCCGGCAGCGCGGTCTCGCCGTGAGGTGCTCGGCGCTCGCGATCGTCGCGCTGGTGATCCTCGCCGCCGTGCCGGCGGCCGCGCGAACACCGGTGCCGATCGGCACGTTGCCGAGCGGTCCGCTCGATGGAATCACCGACGTGCCGGGCGTGCGCGTAGCAAACCTGACGAAGATCGAAGGCGCGGGGCCGCTCGTGCCGGGCGTCGGGCCGGTGCGCACCGGCGCGACGGCGATTCTGCCCAATGCCGATCCATGGAACGTGCGGCCGGCGGCGGGCTTCTTCATGCTCAACGGCAACGGTGAGATGACCGGCACGCACTGGATCGACGAAGACGGTTTCCTCTCGTCGCCGATCGTGCTCACCGACACGCTCGACGTCGCTCGCGCCGACGACGGCGTGATCGCGTGGATGATCGCCAAGCATCCGCAGATCGGCATCCGCGACGACGTGCCGTTGCCGGTCGTTGCCGAGTGCGACGATCAAGCGCTCAACGACATCCAAGGCCGCCACGTCACGGCGGCCGACGTCACGGCGCTGCTCGATCGCGCGCAGCCCGGCGACTTCGCGCGCGGTTCGGTCGGCGCGGGCACCGGCATGATCGCGTACGGATTCAAGGCCGGGATCGGTTCGGCGTCGCGCGTGCTGCCCGCGGCCGACGGCGGTTATACGGTCGGCGTGCTGGTGAACGACAACACCGGATCCGCGCCGCGTTCCAGCCTCACGATCGACGGCGTGCACGTCGGCCGCGCGTTCGCCGACAAACTGCTGCCCACGTTTCCGCGCAGCGCCGCCGCGCTGCCCACGCACGGGCGCGCCGCTGACGGCAGCATCATCATCATCATCGCCACCGACGCGCCGCTCGACGAGCTGCGGCTGCGCGAGCTCGCGAAACGCGCGACGATCGGTCTCGGCCGCAGCGGGTCGACCTCGAAGATTTCGAGCGGCGATCTGTTTCTCGCGTTCTCCACCACGCACACCTACGACGGCGACGGCGCGATCGGCGGCAAGCCGCTGGAAACGGACGAAGACCGCATCGATCTGCTCTACACGGCGGTGGTCGATGCGACCGAATCGGCGATCGACGACGCGCTCTTCAGCGCGCGCACGATGACCGGCCGCGACGGCATCACGGTGCAAGCGCTGCCCTACGCCGACGTGAAGCCGCTGCTCGGCAAATGATGCACCTGCCGCCCGAGGCGACCGAACGCGTGCGCCGCATCGAGGCGCTCTTGGCCGAAGCGGAACCGATCATCGCGCGCGGCGGCGCGACGGACGAGGCGACGTACTCGCTGCGCGAGACGCGCACGCGCTATCTGCCCGACACGATCAACGCGTATCTCGACGTGCCGCCGAGCCTGCGCGCCGAACCCGACGCCGGCGGCAAGACGCCCGACGACCGGTTGATCGCGCAGCTCGAACACCTCGAACGCGCCGCTGCGCAGCGCCTGCGCGAACTCGCCGCGCGCAGCACCGACACCGTCGCGGCCAACGAGCGCTTTCTCACCGAGCGCTTCGGCTCGGCCGACGCGCTGCCGCCGGCCGAGGCCGTCGCGGCCGGGAACGCGCCGCCCGCGACGCTCGTGCACGCGTTCTTCGATCGCATCGCGAGCGACGCGCGCGGCGGCAACGGTTCGCTCGTCGTGGTCGCCGCCGAGCGCTTCACGGCGCTCGTGCCGCAGCTGGTCACCGTGCGGCGCGGCGCCTTCGGCATGGGCGCGATCGAGTCGTTCGCCATCGACGTGCCGGTGCGCGACTTCGTGCTGCGCTATGCCCTCACGTCGCGGCGCGGCGGGATCGACGCCAGCGCGACGAAGGTCGTGCGGGGCGTGGCGCTGCGAACCGAGATCGTCGATCTCGACGAATGGCTGCGCGGACTCTACGAGGATCTCGGCGCCTACGTGGAACGCGATCGCCGTACGCGCGACTCCCTCACCCGCTTCCTGGAGCACTAGCACGACATGAGCTTTTTTGGATTCGGTCAGCCGCAGCAGCAACAGACCAACGTGCAGACGACGTCGGGCGGCGTGCCGCAGGATGCGATCTCGCGGTTGCGACGCATGCGCGGCGAGGGCGGGCCGCCGCTCTTCACGAGCGATCTCTCGGTCAGCGAGTTCGTGCTGCTCGACCAGCTCGAGATGCAGCCGCTGGGCCTGGTGCTCGGAAGCTCGATCTTTCACGTCGGATTCCAGATCGGCAACTACTTCGTCAATCAAGAACTCGGCTATCTCTCGCAGGCGATGTATCAAGCGCGCGAGCTCGCAATGAGCCGCATGGAAGAAGAGGCGGCCGTGCTCGGTGCCGACGGCATCGTGGGCGTGCGGCTCGAGGTCGGCGGCTACATCTGGGCACCGAACGCGCTCGAGTTCACCGCGATCGGCACCGCGGTGAAGGCGCCGCCCGGCGTGTCGTATCGCACGGTCAACGACAAGCCGTTCACCTGCGATCTGAGCGTGCAAGATTTCTACAAGCTGCATCAAGCGGGCTGGGTGCCGGCCGAACTCGTGCTCGGCAGCTGCGTGTATCACATCGCGCACCAGAACTTCATGCAGTCGATTCGCACGCTCGGCAACAACATCGAGCTCAACAACTACACCGAAGCGCTCTACGACGCGCGCGAACTCGCGATGGGGCGCATGCAGGCCGAGGCCGAGGCGCACGGTGCCGCCGGAATCGTCGGCATGAACATCGTGGAGAAGAACCACGTGTGGGAGCCGCACGTGATCGAGTTCCTCGCGATCGGCACGTCGATCGTCAAGCGCGGGCAGCGGACCGCGGTCGTGCCGAACTTCCAGATCGGCCTCAACGACTGATGGCGGGCGACTGGTTCCGGCTGATCGCCGACGTTGCGGAAGCGCTCGGTGGCGACGACGCGAAGCGCGCGCTGAGCGGCGTGAGCGCCTATGCGGAAGGCCGCTCCACGCAAACCGACGCCGACGCCGATCCGGCGGGCGGCGTCTACGTGTACGAACGCCGGTTGACGCGCCCGCGCGATCCCGGCATCAACGACCGCTAGGAGCAGCATGACCATCGGCGACCCCGCCCCCGAGTTCACCCTCGCATCGTCCGACGGCCGCACCGTGAGCCTGAGCGCGTTTCGCGGCACGAGCCCCGTCGTGCTCATCTTCTATCCGAAGGATCAGACGCCGGGCTGCACCGCGCAGCTGTGCGCCGCGCGCGATGATGCGGCCGAGTACGCGGCCGCGGGCGCAGCGGTCTTCGGCGTGAACGGCGACAGCGCGGCCTCGCACGAGAAGTTCATCGCGAAGCACGCGCTCTCGATGCCGCTCTTGATCGATCCGGGACTCGCGGTGGCGAAGGCCTACGACGCGGTGATCGGCATCGGTCCGCTCAAGATCGTCAACCGCACCGTCGTCGGCATCGATCGCGACGGCAAGGTCGCGTTCTACCAACGCGGCACGCCGAAGACGGCCGCGATCCTCGCGGCGTTAGCGGCCTAAGGCGACGTCGTCGCGCGCATCCGGTGCGAAGATCGCGCCGTGATCGCGGAGATCGTCGCGTAACGCCGCGATCTGCGGCAACGAGGTCGCGACTTCGAGAAACGTGAGGTGGTGCAGCTGCGCCTGGGCGGCCGCTGCTCCGGCCGCCTCGCCCTCCTCGATCGTCGTCGGGATCACGCGCGCGCTGCCCGAGGCGATGTGCGAGGCGGAGATCGCGGGGCTCGCCAGGATCAGGTTCTCGAAATCGCGCGGAACGAGCGTGCCGAACGGCACGCCGTAGACGTGGCGCACCGGCGCGTAGGCGGGACGATCGTTCGCGGTGACCGGGTGCAGATCGAGCGGATACGAGCTGAGCCCGATCGTATCGGCCGGGATCTTGCCGCTCCAGATGTCGTCCGACGTCAGGCGTTCGATCCCGATGAAGTGGCGCGTTTCGCGCACGTAGATCGCGCCGGCATAGCGCCCGATGCGCGCGTTCTCGAAGCCCGGCACGTTAGCGCGGAGAAACGCGACCAGGCGCGGCGTCTCGTCCTCGGAGATGCGACGCGCGCGCTCGAGGTCGCCGGGCTGCACCGCATCGATGCCGAGAACGTCGATGGCGTTGACGGTGACCGAGCCGCCGTCTTCGTGGCCGAAATTCAGATCGCGGACGACGACGTCGTCGGAGAGCGGCCAGTAGCGTTTCATCAACGTGCCGTAGCCCCACGCGCGGCGGTCGGTCGCGCCGCCCGGCCCGAAGCGCTGCTTCCGATAGCTGCGCTCGACCGACGGCCACGATACGCCGGTCAGCGTGAACATCAGCGTGACCGGTTGCATGAGCGTGTCGCGCCCGGTGTCCTGACGGCCGAGGTCGTAGCGCGCACCGGCGAGCGCCGCGACGTCGCCGTCGTCGGTCGCATCGATCACGAAGGGTGCGGCGACGGAGAACATCGGGCGATCGTGCAGGCCGGCGAACGTGACCGATTCGACGCGGCGTTCGAGCCCCGTCGCGGCCGCCGTGACGACGCCGATCGGCGCCGCGCCGGTGACGACGCGGATGCGCGGCTCGGCCGCAACGAGGTTGCCGAGCACGCGCGCGGCATCGTCGGGCGTGAACGAATCGCCGAGGGCCGCGTAGATTTCGCGGAAGATGCCGCCCTCGACGCTGGCCGTTCCGCGCGGGGTCATGTTGAGATCCCACTGATCCATCATCGCGTCGGTGAGCACGCCGCCGAGGACCGGACGCTGCGCGACCAGCTCCACGGTCTCGCCGCGCCGCGCGGCCGCCACCGCCGCCGCGACGCCGGCCGGCGTTCCGCCGACGACGAGCACGTCGGGCGACGGCGAGGCGTCCATCGCCCAGACGGGGACGGTCGCGGACACGAAAACGATCAGGGCCGCAGAAGCGGCCGCTGCCCATCGCGGAATCATTGCACGCTAGAAACGTCGGCGGCGCGGAAAACGATGCGTCGTTACACAAGCATTGCACGCTCCAGGGGTCAGGTCGCAGGGCGGGAAGTATCCGCCGACCCGTCCCGCCGCGGAGAGGTGGCAGAGTGGTCGAATGCACTCGCTTGGAAAGCGAGCATACCGCAAGGTATCGGGAGTTCGAATCTCCCCCTCTCCGCCATCTCGACGCTCGTGCGTAAGGACTCATGAGAACCGGCCGCTCCGCGCATTTCGGCAACGTTCCGGCCTCGGCGCTCGATCGCGAGGTCAGCGCCGCGCAACGCGCGTTCTTCCGTGCGCTTCCGAAGGTGGAATTGCACTGCCACCTGCTGGGAACGGTGCGGCGCGAGACCTTCACCGCGCTCGTGCGGAAGTACGATGCGCCGATCGCGGACGACGAGATCGCGGCCTTCTACGAGCGCGGCGAGAAGCCGGTGGGCGTGTTGCGCGTGCTGCGTGCGCTCGAGCGCCATCTGTTGCTCGCGGCCGATGATTTTCGCCGCATCACCTACGAGTATCTCGAAGACGCGGCCGCGGAGAACGTGCGTCACGCCGAGTTCTTCTGGAACCCGACCGCCACCATCCGCGACACGGGCCTCGCCTATCGCGACGTGCAGGCCGGCATCCTCGCGGGCATGCGCGAGGCGGCGACGGATTTCGGCATCAGCTCGCTCTTGATCCCGAGTATCGATCGGGAAGCGGAGCCGTCGAGCGCGGTCGAGATGGTGGAGCTGCTCGTGGCGCATCGCGACCCGGCGGTGATCGGCATCGGCATCGACTATCGCGAGAACGATCGTCCGCCGGAACTCTTCCATGAGGCGTATGCGCTCGCGCGCCGGCACGGCTTCAAGGCGACGGCGCATGCCGGTGAATTCGGCATGCCGTGGACCAACGTTCAGACGGCCATCGAGCTGCTGAAGGTCGATCGGGTCGATCACGGCTACACGATCGTCGACCATCCCGACCTCGCTCGCCGCTATGCGGAGCGCGGCATCGCGTTCACCATCGTGCCGACCAATTCGTACTATCTGCGAACGCTCGAGCCGGCGCGCTGGGCGCTGGATCATCCGATCCGCGCGATGGCGGCGCTCGGCCTGAAGCTGCACCCCAACACCGACGATCCGACCCTGCACCAGATCAGCCCGGCCGGCGCGTGGGAGCTGATGTACAGCCACCTCGGATTCGGCGTCGACGACCTGCGCGCGATGATGATCAACGGCATCGACGGCAGCTGGGCCGACGATGATCGCCGCCGCGCCTGGCGCGCGGCGTGGCCGGCAGAATTCGCTGATCTCGCATCGTCGGCGAGGTTCGCGCCGGGATAACGACGGGCGGATCCGCGCTTGCCGGCATTCCCAGCAACCGCATGCCGGCGCCCAAGATCGTTCCCAGATCGGGGCCGGATAGTCGCTTGTATGATGAACGTACGAGCGTTGACCGCCCTGGCGCTGCCCATCATCCTCACGCTTGCGTGCACCGGTTGCGGGGGTGGCGGGGGCACGAGCCCGACGTCGTCGGCCGCGACCTCGACGCCGACCTCCACGGCCACGAGCAACGCTTACGCGACCGCGTATCATCAGGCCGGCTGGGCATCGAACACGTCGATCACGTTCGTCGGCACGTGCACGATGGAGTTCACGTCGACCGGCATTCCGCCGTTCCACGACACGTACTATCTCGGACCCGGGAGCGGGACGGCCGTCGCGTACACGGCGGTCACGAAGACGCCGCTCGTCTTCGTCGCCTATTCCGCGTCGAGTGCGAGCGCGCAGTCGGTGACGGTCAACGCGTGTCCGACGAAGGCCGCGACGACGACCGCGACCACGGGCGGCCCGATCGGCTACACGATCTCGGGGGAGGCGCTGTTCGACCCCTACGAGGCCGACGCATCGACGCCGGCGCTCGAGGACAACGCATCGGCGACCGCGCCCGACGGAAGCACCGCGTACTTCATCGACCCGTGCAACTCGCACTCGAACGGCTCGACCTGGCACTATCACGCCGTGCCCAGTTGCCTCACCGCGAGTCTCGACGGCACGAGCGGCCCCTCGCATCTGATCGGCTTCGCGCTCGACGGTTTTCCGATCTACGGCGGACGTGACATCAACGGCAACGTGATCTCCGTTTCGCAACTCGACGCGTGTAACGGCATCACGAGCCCGACGCCGGAATTCCCGAACGGCGCCTATCACTACGTGCTCCCGATCGGCGTGACCGGGAAGCAGTCGTCGCTGACGTGTTACAGCGGTACGGTGACGCAAGCCGCGCTCGCCGCCGCGGGCACGCGCCTCTGCGGCAGGGCGTATCGCCGGATCAGTTCCCGCCCGAACGCCGTAAAGCATAACCGGGCGGTATGAGTCGCATCGGCCGCCCCGGCATGAAGCCGGCGCGGCTGAGCGAATTTACGAACGCATGATCATCGACGCGCATGCCCATCTGGTCGCACCCGCATCGCTCTACGGGTACCGCAGCACGCTCATCGTCTCCGGCGGCCAACACGGTGCGTCGCTGGCGGGCATCGCGGACGACGACCTCAAGAAGACGGCCGACAACAACGTGAAGCTGATGGATGAGGTCGGCACCGACATCCAGTTCCTCTCGCCGCGGCCGTTCATGCTGATCAATCGCGGCAAACTCGCCGACGCGCAACTGTGGGCGCGTTCCAACAACGAGCTGATCGCGCGCACGATCGCCTTCCACCCGACGCGGTTCCGCGGCGTGGCGGCGATCCCGCAACTCAGCGGTCAGCCGATCGAGGTCGTCTTCGACGAAATCGACTACGCGGTGAACGAGCTGGGCTTCATCGGCCTGCTCGTCAATCCGGATCCGGGTGAGGGCGTCGATCAGACGCCGACGCTCGCCGATCCGTACTGGTATCCGCTCTACGAAAAGGCGATCGCGCTGAACCTGCCGCTGCACATCCACAGCGGCGGCTGCTGCGGGCGCGAGACGTACGACGAGCACTTCATCACCGAGGAGAGCCTCGCGATCACCTCGATCGCGCGCTCCGACGTGTTCGACCGCTATCCCGAACTCAATCTGATGATCAGCCACGGCGGGGGATCGATTCCGTATCAGGTCGGCCGCTGGCGCTCGAACCGCGAGATGCACAAGAACAAGGGGCTCTCGTCGTCGGGTTTCGGCTTCCGCGGCGCGAGCGACGAAGATTCGGCGAAGCTCGCCGGCCGCAACCCCGTGCACGCGGAGCGCTTCGATGAGACGCTCAAACGCTTCTGGTTCGACACCGTGCTGCACAATCCAAAATCGCTCGAGCTGCTCTTCGACGTGGTCGGTCCCGACCGGTGCGTCTTCGGCACCGAGCGTCCGGGCAGCGGCTCGGGCAAGGATCCCGATACCGGCAAGGCCTACGATGATCTCAAGCCGGTGATCGAAGCGCTGCCGGGGCTCTCGGCCGCCGACAAGCAAGGCATCTTCGAGGACAACGCGCGCAAGCTGTTCCCGCGGTTTACGGCCGACGTCAAAGTCCCCGCGCACGCCTGAGCGCCCATCGTAACGCCGCCCGGTATCTCGCGCACGGCGACGGTCATCTTGGCCGTCGCCACCGGCGTTGCGGTGGCCAACGTCTACTACATGCAGCCGGTGCTCGCGCTGATGGCCGCCGATCTGCACGTCTCATCGCGCGCGATCGGCACGGTGTCGACGATGATGCAGATCGGGTACGCGCTCGGCATCGTCGCGTTCGTGCCGCTGGGCGATATCGTGCAGCGGCGTTCGCTGATCGTCGGCATGTTCGCGCTGACGACGCTCTTTCTGATCGGCGTTGCGCTCGCGCCGAGCTACGGCGTGCTGGCCGCGGCCATCTTGCTCGTCGGCATCGCGACGACGGCGCCGCAACTGTTGATGCCGTTCGCAGCCGATCTCGCGACGGCGGCCGATCGCGGTCGCGTCGTCGGGATCATCCAGACCGGACTCGTCATCGGGACGATCGGTGCGCGCGGGATCGGCGGTCTGCTCGGCGCGCACTTCGGCTGGCGCGCGGTGTTCGCGTTCGCCGCCGCCGTCGCCGCGATTGCGACGATCGTGCTCTCGCGCGCGCTGCCGCTGCGCGTGCCGACGGTCACGCTGCGTTATGCCGACATCATGCGCTCGCTGCCCGGATTCGTCGTGCGCTTCCCGGTGCTGCGCATCTCGATGGGGCTCGGCTTCATCTCGTTCGGTTCGGTAGCGGGCCTCTGGACCGTGCTCGCGTTTCACGCGCGCGTCATCGGCTACGGTGCCGACGTCGTCGGCGAACTGGGCCTCGTCGCCGTGCTGGGCGCCATCGTTGCCGGCGCGTCGGGTGCGCTCGGCGATCGCCGCGGCACGCTCTTCACCGGCACGATCGGGTGGCTCGTCACGCTCGTCTCGTTCGTGGTGCTCTTCGCGGGCGGCAATTCGATCGGGTGGGTGGCGGGCGCCGCCGCGCTGTTGGCGGTCGGGACGCAGCAAACGCAGATCGCCAATCAAGCGCGCATCTTCGCGCTCGACGGGACGGCGCGTAGCCGCATCAACACGGTGTACATGTTCACGAGCTATGCGGGCGCCGCGGCCGGCGCGCTGCTGGCGGCCTGGAGCTACGCCGCCGGCGGCTGGAACCTGTTCTGCGTGGCGATGTTCGTCGGGGTCGCGGCGATGGGCCCGTTTTTGCTGTGGTATCGCGGCGTGTTGACGCCCGACCGGGTCAGATTCGCGCCGGGTGCCAGATCGTCTTGATCTCGGTGAGCGCAAGGACGCGCTCGAGATCGTCGTACGTATCGCCGTAGAAGGCCTCACGTGGCGCGGCCGGCTCGAACGACGTGCGCATCACGCTCTCCGCTGCGAGCTCGCTCCACGCTGCGTCGGCCGCCTCGCCCGCGCCGATCGACACCATCGCGTTGACGTCCATGTGGGCGGCGAGGGCCGCGCCGAGTTCGTCGCGTTTCCCCGTGATGATGTTGCACGTGCCGGCGGGGAGATCGCTCGTCGCGATGCACTCGGCGAACTCGATGGCGGTGCGCGGGTCGCGTTCGGAGGCCACCGCGATCACGGCGTTGCCGCTGACCAGCGCCGGCACGATCACGGTGACGAGACCGAGCAGCGCCGGCTCGTCGGGCGCCACCGCCGCAACGATTCCGGTCGGCTCGGTCGTCGAAAAGTTGAAATGCGGACCCGAGACCGGATTACGCGCCGACGCCAGCGCCACGTACTTGTCGCACCAGCCGGCATACCAAACGGTGCGATCGATCGCGGCCTCGACCTCGCGTCGCGCCGCCGCCGCGTCGACCGTGCCGCCGACGACGAGCTGGCCGGCCAAACTCCCGGCGCGCGCCTCCATCATCTCGGCCAGCCGGTAGAGGACGAGCCCGCGGTTGGACGGCGTCTGACCGCTCCACTTCTCGTGCGCCGCGCGCGCGGCGACGACGGCGTCGCGGATATCTTTGCGCGAACCGCGCGCGACGTTTTCCCCGCCGACCGGATCGGTGCGGCCGGATTCGCTCCGGACGAACGCTCCGTTGATGTAGAGTTTGTAGGTCTTGCGGACAGGTACGCGCTCGCTCACCGCCGGACACTTGCGCGATGAGCGGCGCGCGCCTTCTCGGCCTCGACCTCGCCTGGTCGCCGAAGAACCCCTCGGGCGTGGCCGCGATCGATGACACCGGCCGTTTGCTCGACGTGCGCGCCGACCTGCGCACCGACGACGAGATCCTCACCTGGATACGAACGTGGCGCGGCGAGCGCGGCGTGATCGGCTTCGACATGCCGACGATCGTGCGCAACAAGACGGGCATGCGCGACGCGGAACGCGATCTCAGCGCGGAATTTCGCAAACACC
>Ga0116229_10010463_pt1 | contig 13914 bp, 9 predicted proteins | sample S1TSphgellanicum_3_FD_87313 | JGI IMG/M metagenome (GOLD analysis project Ga0116229, IMG submission 87313) | Host-associated microbial communities from peat moss isolated from Minnesota, USA - S1T2_Fc - Sphagnum magellanicum MG | ecosystem: Host-associated > Plants > Peat moss > Unclassified...
GCGGCCCTGCCGGTGAACGAGTGGAGCTACACCTCGGAGCATGGCGTGCGGCACGTCGGCCCGATGGCGCAGGATTTCTATGCGGCCTTCGGAGTCGGTGAAGACGACCGCCACATCACGAGCATCGACGAGGACGGCGTGGCGCTCGCGGCAATCAAGGCGCTTGCCGCGCAAACTCACGGCTTGCAGACAAAGACTCGTGCGCTAGACGCCGAGAACCACGAGATCCATCAAGAAAACGACGGCATGAAAGCGGATAATCGAGAACTCCGTCGGGAAACCGCCGGCCTGCGGGCGCGGCTGACGCGCCAAGATGCCCGGGTCGCCGCCCTCGAGCGCGAAGTCGCGGCGCTCGTCGCGCGCTAACGTCGACCTGTATGCGTGCCGTCTGCGCTAGAGATCGCAAGCGAACTCAACGAAGCGCGCGGCAAGATTGCGAGCGGAGGCGGGCGTGCGTTGTGAGCGAAGCGGAGGTTATCGACTATATGGACCTCCGCCTCGCCGTTGATTTTCCAGATCCAGCCAGCGCCGCGAGAACGATCCGCGGTCCGCGCTCGATCGTTCATTGCCGCTAAGGAGGGCAAACTCGTGTTTAAACGACTCTTGGCATCCATCTGCATCGCCGGGTTCGGACCGATCACGCTTGCGGCGCCCCTGGCAGCATCAGATCCGGCTTACGCACGCGCGCCGCGCTCAGGCGTCCAAACGCCTGGAGCTCGCACGAGCGTCGTCAGGCAAGGTCGAGGTCGGCGTTCCGCGGGCATCGTCCGCCCGCTGTGTACGGGAACGGGATTCGAATCCTTTTACGGCGGCGGCGACAGTAATAATGCGGCAACCATTTTGAGCGCCGTGCTCGCGGGCGAGGCCAATAACGAGTGCGAACCAGCCGGCAACACCCTCGACGGCGAAAACGCCATAGTGGGCGGCTACCAAAACTCGATCTCCGGTGGGTCGGATTTCATCGGCAGCGGTGACTTGAACGGAATTAGCGGCGATAACGCCTTCATCGGCTCAGGCAAACTCAATGCCACCACGGGGGACGGAGCTTTCGTCGGCGCAGGCGGCTGGCTATATGACGCGGCACATTCCTCCTCCCAGTTCTCGGTGGACAATGGAAACGTCGCCTCCGGTAACGATTCGTTTGTCGGCGCGGGCGACCTCAACCAAGTCTCGGGGCAAGGCGCGTTTATCGGCGCGGGCGGTTCGTCGTATGCGGCAACCGGAGCGAGCCCTCCAGGGAACCAAGTGTCCGGTACGGACTCGTTCATCGGTGCGGGCGATCGAAACGGCGTGGACGGTGCGTGGGCGTTCGTGGGCGGAGGCGAAGGAAATGTCGTCACCGGCGCTGGTTCGTTTATCGGCGCCGGCGGATACCTCATGTCTTCCACTAACGGTCCTCGGAACGAAGTCACTGGCGCCGACGCATTCATCGGTGACGGCGACGCAAACCTGATCGAATCGAACGGCGCCTTCATCGGCGGGGGGCTGAGCAACAGCGTCTCCGTGGGGGGCATTGACGCTGCGATCGCCGGCGGCGACCACAATACCGCGTCGGCAGCGTACGGGGCAATCACGGGCGGTTATCACAACAGCGCGACGGCAACGGCGGCGACCGTCGGCGGCGGTTCGAGCAGCTCCGCCACGGGGACGTACGCGACGATTCCCGGCGGTTATCTCAATGCCGCGAACGGCATCGGCAGTTTTGCCGCCGGCACGCAGGCGAAGGCGCGTCACAACGGCGCGTTCGTGTGGAGCGATAATAACGGCACGGCGCCGGTGCAGTCGACCGCGCCTTATCAGTTCATGGCGCGCGCCTCGGGCGGTTTCTATCTCTTCAGTAACGCCGCGGAAACCGCGGGCGTGAGGCTCAACGCCGGTTCGGGCGCGTGGGCGTCGCTGAGCGACCGGACCATGAAGACCGGCGTGATCGCCCTCGACGACGCGGCAGTGCTCGCGAAGGTCGCGGCCCTGCCGGTGAACGAGTGGAGCTACACCTCGGAGCACGGCGTGCGGCACGTCGGGCCGATGGCGCAGGACTTCTACGCGGCCTTCCGCGTCGGCGAAGACGACCGCCACATCACGAGCATCGACGAGGACGGCGTGGCCCTTGCCGCCATCAAGGCGTTGGCCGAGCAAAGCCGCAGCCTGCACGCGGAGAATCGTGACCTGCGCGAGCGCCTAGCGCAATATGCGGCGCATGTTGCCCGCGACGAAGCTCGCCACGCTCGCGACGATGCACGTCTGCTCGCGTTGGAACGAAAAGTGGATGCCCTCGCAACCCGATAGCCTCCCGTGGGCCGCCCAGGCACCGTGCAGTTGCGTTCCCAGGAACGGTTTTCCGTCGCCAGACAGAAAATCGCGCTCGCTCTTTCCGCTTGCTAAGGAGGATTAGTTCATGCGGACACTTCTCTCGGCGTCAATCTGCGTTGCCTGCATCGGGTCAATGGGGCCTAGCGGTCCGTTGGCGGCGGCGGATCAGACGAACACATTTGCGCCGCGTGCCGCCACCCGGGCGATGCGAACCAATATAAGGATCGAGCGCACTCCAAAGCGGGGTCCGGCGAGTAGCTTTCCAACGTGTACCGGTGAAGGGCAGCGATCCTTCCTCGGCAAGGGGTTCGATGACGTTGCAGCTGGGGAAGAGAGCGCCGAGGTCGCCGGCTCGTCGAACGACGCGTGCCAGGCAAATGATTTCATCGGCGGCGGATACGGCAACGGCATCGACGATATTGAAGATGGGTTCATCGGCGGCGGATTTTTCAATGCGATTAGCGGCAACACCTCTGCCGCTTTCATCGGCGCCGGGTTATTTAATGCCGCAAGCGGGAGAGGAGCGTTCGTCGGCGGGGGTGGTGGGAAATATGGTGATGAGCAAGTCGACTCTGCATCGGAGCCCGGAAACGTCGCCTCGGGCGAGGATTCGTTCGTGGGCGCGGGCGATCTCAACCAGGTTTCGGGGCAAGGCTCCTTTATCGGGGCCGGCGGTTCGTCGTTTGCGGCAACCGGCGCGACCACAGCGGGGAATCAAGTCACGGGGGTGGACTCGTTCATCGGCGCGGGCGATAATAACGTCGTAAATGGATCGTGGTCGTTCGTGGGTGGCGGCGAAGCTAATGCCGTACACGGACCGGGTTCGTTTATCGGCGCCGGCGGATACCTGGCGTCTTCCGCCGGAGTTACGTCGGATTATATCGACGCCACCGACGCGTTCATCGGTGCCGGAGACGAGAACTACGTCGGCGCCAATGGAGCGTTCGTCGGCGGCGGACTGAGCAACGTCATTATCGGGGGCGGCACCGACGCGGCGATCGGCGGCGGCGACGGCAATAACGCGTCCGGAGCCTACGCGGCGGTGGCGGGCGGCTATCACAACAACGCGACCGCGGCGGCGTCAGCCGTCGGCGGCGGTTCGAGTAGCTCCGCGACGGGGAAATACGCAACGATTCCCGGTGGGTATCTCAATGCCGCGAGCGGTATCGGCAGTTTTGCCGCGGGAACTCAGGCGAAGGCGCGTCACAACGGCGCGTTCGTGTGGAGCGATAATAACGGCACGGCGCCGGTGCAGTCGACGGCGCCTTATCAGTTCGTGGCTCGCGCGTCGGGCGGCTTCTATCTCTTCAGTAACGCCTCGGAAACCGCGGGCGTGAGGCTCAACGCCGGTTCGGGCGCATGGGCGTCGCTGAGCGATCGGTCGATGAAGACCGGCGTGCTCGCCCTCGACGACGCGGCAGTGCTCGCAAAGGTCGCGGCCCTGCCGGTGAACGAGTGGAGCTACACCTCGGAGCATGGCGTGCGGCACGTCGGTCCGATGGCGCAGGATTTCTATGCGGCCTTCGGAGTCGGTGAAGACGACCGCCACATCACGAGCATCGACGAGGACGGCGTGGCGCTCGCGGCAATCAAGGCCCTCGCCGCCGAGAACCACCGCCTGCACGCGGAGAATCGTGAGCTGCTCGATCACCTAGCGCGGTATGCGACGCACGTTGCCCGCGAAGAAGCTAAGCGCACTCGCGACGAAGATCGGTACGCCCGCGACGACGCCCAGCGCGTTCTCGACCATGCACGTCTGCTCGCGCTGGAACGAAAGGTCGATGCCCTTGAAGCCCGATAGTAGGAGAACGCAGGGAGGGGCGCCGCTACGAACGCAGCGCCCGAGCCGACGCCCTCCTCGCCGCCGTACGTGAGATACTTGCACAGGTTGACGACACGGTTCTTCGTCAGGGATTCGTGCCTGAGCAATGCGACACGACGTTTCGTGTCGCGACGACCGACTATGCGAGCATCGTTCTCGTTCCGAAGCTTCTTGAACGCCTTGTTAAGCTGGCGCCGAGAGCCGCGATCTACGTGCGACCGTGGGAAGAACGCTCGCTGGAGGATGTCGCCAGCGGACGTCTTGACGCTGTGATCATTTGCACCGACCCGGTTCCAGCGGCGCTCGAAGCCGAGCACCTTTTCGATGAAACGTACGTCTGCATACTTGCCACCAATCACGCTTTTCGAGGACTGCGCATTCCCCTCTCCACATATCTTTCGCAAACGCACGCCGTCATCGACGTTCACTATGGAACTCAACAGGCGATTGATGGTCTGCTCGCTGTAAAGGAGGCACGGCGGACCGCCTCCTATCGGACACCATTCTTTTCTTCGGCAATTTTGTCGGCCGCACGGACATCGATGATCGTTACGATCCCGCGGCGACTCGCCGATAACTTCCCTCGTTCGTCAGATGTCCGGGTCGTAGAAGCGCCAAGAGAGCTTCCGGGATTCTCGTATTCGTTGATATGGCATAAGCGTCTCCAGTTGTCTGATGCTCATCACTGGTTTCGAGAGCAAGTCCAAACAGTCGCAGAGTCGCTGTCTTGCGTCGACGGGAAACAGCGTGTTCAGCCACACCCTTCAGCCGCTCCACAGATCTCGAAACAGCGCTCCCGAGCGAAATCGTAACCATTGCTTCAAGACGTTGGGGTCCGCTGCCCGGCCGCCGAGGCCAGGACGCGCTTTTGGCAGTTATATGAGAATCGGCGCCGCCGGCCGCCCAAATCGCGGCCGCCCAGCCCCGGCATAGGAAAGCTTCCACGCGCTCACGCTTAGGAGCATGACGGGCGCCCTTGAGGGCCAAAGGATAGGGTCACCATGTCACGTGATGAGCATCCGTCGCCCCGCCAACTCGATCTCAATCTGCTTCGACCGCTCCAGGCGTTGCTTGAGGAGAGGCACGTATCACGGGCTGCAGTGCGCTGCGGAATGTCACAACCGGCCATGAGTCGCATCCTCGAACGTCTCCGAGACCTACTTCATGACGAGCTGATCGTCCGCGCATCGGGAAGCTACGTGCGTACGCCGCGCGGCGAGCAACTACTGTCCGACCTCGACAGCATCCTCGAACGTATCGACTCGGCACTCGAAAACGAGTCATTTGATCCGGCGCGCTTCGAGGGAACGTTTCGCATCGCGACGACCGATTATATCAGCATCGTCGTTGTTCCACTACTCATTGCGGACCTTGAAGGGCTAGCACCTCTAGCTACTCTCGCCGTCACGATGTGGGACGACGGACGCGGCTTCGATGAGCTCGAGGCCGGCCGCGTCAACGTTGCAATCACGAGTGCTGAAGATCCGCCTGCGACCCTGCGCTATCAATACCTACTCACAGAGCACTATGCTTGTGCCATTGCTCGCGACCATCCGTTCGATGGCGATGCAATGGATTTGGAGACCTATTTATCGTACGGGCACGCTGTCGTGGATGTGCGTCACGACGTCCAACCGGCGGCCGATCGCCCGGTCGTGTGGCTTGGGTCGCGACGCAGGGTAAAATATCGTACGCCATTTATCGGTGCGGCAGTTTTTGCCGTCGCTCGTAGTAAATTGATTTTGACGATTCCCGAGCAACTTGCCAAGGCGTATTCCGGTCTCGATTCGATTCGCATAGTCGATGCGCCGGCTGAGATCGGTACCTTTCAACATGCACTCGTTTGGCATCGCCGGCTCGATGCATCGCCGTCGCAAGTGTGGTTACGTGAGCGAATAATTGCAGCGGTTAAAATGCTCGAGTGGAAAAAGCCTCCAGGACCGCCGCGGCGACGCGCAACCTAGGCATATGTCATCCGCGCATAGTGGCTATATTTCCCGACCATCGCAAGCTTGGCGGTCGGCTATTGCACCGTCGACGAGATCATGTCGGCCCTCCGTCCCGCTCGGGAGGACCGACCTTCACGCGCGAGCCCTGCTCTATGTCTTCCGGGTATAGTCGATATACCCGCAGGTAGATGGGCGTCAGGTTGCTTGAGCGTTACAGTCGGAACATGGCTAGCGCATCGACGAGCCGTACCGGACACCTGAGCGTTGCGAGCATTGGCGTACCGCCAAGTAGTACAGAGGTTACGGCCGTCGTAGTGCTCCTAATCGCCCAATTTATGGCGAACATGGACACGTCGATCGCAAATCTCGCAACACCGTCCATCGGTGCAAGCCTGCGCGCGAACGGCATCGGCCAACAATGGGTCGTAGCAGCATACGTGCTAACGTCAGCGATGTTCATGATCACCGTTGCGCGTTTGAGCACCGTGCTTGGCGATCGCAGCGTATTTCTCAGTGGTATTGCCGTGTTTACGCTGGCTTCACTGGCTTGTGGCCTTGCTCCGACGATCGCCGTCCTGATCGCAGCTCGGGGCGTGCAGGGCATCGGAGCAGCGATGATGGTTGGTCAAGTGCTCAGCGGCATCAAGTTTCGCCTTCAAGGCGAGGCACTGACGAGGGCGATTAGCGCATATACGGTGGCCTTGTCCTTGAGTGCCGCCGTCGGTCAGGTTGCCGGCGGCGCGATCGTAACCGCGAATTTCTTCGGAACCTCGTGGCGGCCACTTTTTGTGCTCAACGTTCCGATCGGTGTTACGCTGCTTGCTGTCGCCTTATGGCGGATGGATAACCGCGGACGGAGTACGAGCCGCGCAGCCTTCGATGTGTGGGGAGCGATCATTCTCGCAATCGCGATGCTCATGTGCGTCGTGCCGCTCAACCTCGGATTTGCACTTGGCTGGCCGCCCTGGGCGATCGCTTCGCTCATTGTTAGCGCTGCGGCGCTCGTCGCTTTCACCCTGCGAGAAAGGAACCTGCTCGCCGGCGGCGGGCTGCCGCTCATCGATCTGCGGCTATTTTCCGTGCCCGGCGCTTCCGCAGGGTTAACGGCGATGGCGATCACGCGCATCGTCTTCTTTTCGCTCATCTTCGTGATGGCGCTCTATTTGCAAACCGGTCTTCATAAGAGCGCCTTCGAGTCGGGTCTATCACTGTTGACGTGGATGGTAGCATACGGGGTCTCGGGTCCAGTCTATCCGATCGTCCCGCGCCGTTTCTTAAGCCTCGTTCCCGCGGCCGGCTGCCTCATTGTCGCAGCAACGTTCTGTGGACTCGCCGCGTTGCACGGCACCGGAGCAGTATTTTTGACGCTCCTCGGCATCGCGGGCTTCGCCTTCGGTCTGCTCTCTACCGGATTGGTCAATCACTTAGCGGAGACCGTATCGGTGGAACTATCCGCAAACCTCAGCGGTCTGCTCGCGACGATGGTTCCCTTGACCGCGGCTATCGGGGTAGCGACGTTTGGCAGCATCTATCTCACGCAAACCGCCGGCAGCAAGAGCGATGCCGCGAGTGCGAGCTTTGCCTATCTGTGCGTTCTCTTCGGCGCCGCGTTCGTACTAGCCGCCGTCGCCTCGGCGGTGGCGATGAAAGAACGATTTACGCGATCAAACCATGCTGGGCCCGGGTGAGGCGACGGCGGCGATCACGGCGCGTGCGATTGCCGACGTGATCTTCGCAGACCGGAGATCGGTTACGCGCGGTGCCGTTTGCGCCGAAACTCACGCACGCTACGTAGAAAAAGGAGTTCGTTATGACGATCACGGTCAACGGGCAAAAGCATCAAGTCACATCATCGCCCGACACGCCGCTGCTGTACGTTCTCCGTGATGAATTGGGACTTCGTGGACCGAAATTCGGGTGTGGCCTTGCTCAGTGTGGGGCTTGCTCCGTCATCATCGACAATTCGTCCACGCGGTCGTGCGTGCTGCCGGTGAGCGTCGTGACGACGCCCGTCACGACCCTGGAGGGCTTGGGTACGCCGGAACGTCCGCACCCCATGCAGCGTGCGTTCATCGAGGAGCAGGCGCTGCAATGCGGCTACTGCACATCCGGCATGATCATCTCCTGCGCAGCGCTGCTCGAAGCGCATCCGCGTCCAACCGATGCACAGATCGAAGACGCACTCGACGGGAATCTCTGCCGCTGCGGCGTTCACACACGCATCGTGCGTGCGTTGAAACGTGCCGCCGGACTGAGCGCGTGAGCGGCGCAACGCGCGGTGCGTTCATCGCGGGTGCCGGTAGCCTCATCGTGGCATTCTCGATTTCTTGTTCTCCTCGCAAGGTATTTGAGCAGGGCGCGAGCGATACGCACGATGTTGATGCGTTCCTGGCCGTAGACCGCTACGGGACAGTGACGGTGAAGTTCGGGAAGGTCGAACTTGGAACAGGCATCGCGACGGCGATCGCGCAGATCGTCGCGGACGAATTGGACGTGCCGTTCGAGCATGTGCGCGTGCCAAACGCGCAAACGATCGGGTTTCCGGATCAAGGCTCTACGGTAGGCAGCGCGTCGCTGAGCAGCGGCTCGATTCCAGTGCGCCAAGCGGCAGCGGCGGCGCGTCTCGTCCTCCTCGACGTCGCGGCCACTCGCTTCGCAGTTTCCGTCGACCGGCTTCAGATAAACAATGGAATCGTTACGGTCACCGGCAACGCGCAAAGTGCAACGTACGCTGATTTGCTCGCAGGTCAAGCATTGCGCGGTACGATTGCGCCCGATACAAAGGCAAAATCCCCTGACCTCTACCGCGTCGTCGGTAAAGGGATTGCGCGCATCGACGTGCCGGCGAAGGTGTATGGCTCCTTCATCTATCTGCAGAATCTGCGCGTCGCAGGCATGCTGCACGGCCGCGTGATCCGGCCATCCGCGGTGGGCGCTTCGATTGGGGATGTTGACACGTCCTCGATCGCGCACTTATCCGAAACGCGCGTCGTTCGGCGTGGCGACGCGTTCCTCGGGGTCGTCGCCCCAACGGAATGGGGGGCGATTCAAGCGATGCGTGCGCTGAAGGTAACCTGGCGCGGGGGCGGCATACCGCAAGCGAAGGACCTCGCCGCTGCCGTGCGCGCGGTTCCGGCCGTCTCGACGACGAAGCTCACCGCCGTCGGCGATGCAGAGTCACTCAGCGCAAATGCGCTCAGGGCAACGTACGTGTGGCCCTATCAAACGCACGGCTCAATTGGGCCGTCCTGTGCGGTTGCGGATGTTCGCAAAGGAAGCGCGACGGTGTGGTCAGCGAGCCAGGGAATCTTTGTCTTGCGCGCCGCGCTTGCCCAATTACTTCAATTCCCAGATGAAACGGTGGAGGTTCGCTACGTCGAGGCCGCCGGTTGCTACGGACACAACGGCGCGGACGACGCCGCTGCCGACGCGGCACTACTCTCGCAGGCCGTTGGTAAGCCGGTGCGCGTGCAGTGGATGCGCGAACAAGAGCATGGCTGGGATCCGAAAGGACCGGCGATGGTGATGACGCATGCCGCCACGCTGGATGACAATAAGGCGCGTGTTGCATCGTGGACGACGGAAGTGTGGTCGCCTTCACATACCGCCCGGCCGGACGGCGGAGCGGGGAATCTTCTCGCGGGGGAGCTCATCGGAGTGAAACCCGCGTCGCTGAGATTCGTCGGCGGCAGTAGCAACGCAAAAGTGGACTACGTTATTCCCAACTACCGCGTCACGATCTACAATCTGCAGCGAGGTGTGTTGCGCTCATCGTCGATGCGTGGGCTCGGCGCTACCCAGAACACGTTTTCGACCGAGTCGTTCATGGACGAACTCGCGCATGCGGCCGGAGCCGATCCCCTCGCGTTCCGGCGAGCACATCTCGTAGATGACCCGCGCGCGCTGGAGCTGCTCGCTGCGATCGAGAAGCTCAGTATCTGGAAAGCCAAGCCGAGCGCTTCTAACGTCGCGTCGCAGGCTCCTCAGATGCACGGACGCGGCCTTGCGTTCGTCCACTTCGACAACAGCGCGGCGTACGTATCGGCCGTCGCCGACGTGACGGTCACCCGCGCGAGCGGCGTGGTTAGCGTGAGGAAGATCGCGATCGCGCACGACTGCGGGCTCGTCGTGAATCCCGATGGGTTGCGCAATCAAATCGAAGGAAACGCCATCCAAGCGATGAGCCGTTCACTCAAAGAGCAGGTAACGTATAATACTCAAGCAGTGACGAGCATCGATTGGCAAACGTACCCTATCGCGCGATTTAGCGACGTTCCGCAAATTGATATCGCCCTGGTGAATCGGATTCACGAACCGATCGCGGGGGCGGGCGAAGCAGCCACGACGGTTATCGCGCCTGCGATCAACAATGCCATCTTCGATGCAACGGGTGTTCGGCTGCGCGAAATACCTTTCACGCCCGACCGCGTCAAGGCCGCGCTGACCGCCTGATGATGGAAATTCACTCGCTTTGAGGCACGTGGTCAGCGCTGATCGTCACCAGGCGGCAACGCGTTCATCCGAGATCGCATCCGGCATCGGGCCGAACCGGTTGGGCCCCGCCGTCTGCACGCCGAGAATCGAGAGCTCCATCAGGAAAACCGCAGCCTGAGAGCGCGGCTGACGCGCCAAGACCTCGTCTCGCCGCACTCGAGCGCGAAGTCGCCGCGTTGGCCGGCCGCTAAAGCCGCCGGCGAGCACGTCGTCCACGACGAGATCCTGCCCGGCGGTCAGCCTACGTAGTTTTACGGATGCGGCGGGCGTCGCCGCCGGCTATCCTGATGTTACGCGCACGACACTTGACGGCCCACCGGCACGGAGGTCTATCCGCGGCGCGCGACCGATCGGTGCTAGCCCAGGAGGCGAGTTCGTGCGAAGATTTCTTTTGGCGTCCATCTGTGTCTTGACGGCGGCGGATCAGTCGAATGCGCGTGAGCCGCTTCCAGCTGCCCCGGCGCAACGAGCTCACGCAAGCGCTACGAGAGTTGGACCACGGCATCGGGCTGACGTCGCAGTATGTACCGGCGCCGGATATGCATCCTTCATCGGCGGCGGCGAATCCAATGTCGCAGCTGGAGACTATAGCGCGGTGCTCGGGGGCGGGGAAAACCTCGCGTGCTCAAACTTCGATGCCATCGCAGGCGGAAATCACAACGTAGCCGAGTACGATCGGGGGTTCATCGGCGGCGGACAATCCAATCTAACGAGCGCCGGCGACGCATTCATCGGTGCGGGCACAAACAACGTCGCGAGCGGGTTCGGCGCTTTCGTGGGCGCCGGCGATCACGCATACTATGCGACGCAAGGCGGCGTTCCATCGGCGCCGGGAAACACCGCCTCAGGTGCCGACTCGTTCATTGGGGCGGGCGACGAAAACCACGTCGCGGGACAAGGCTCCTTTATCGGCGCGGGAGGTTCGTCGTATGCGGCCGCCGGTGGCAAGTCGGCCGCGAATGAAATCGTCGGGATAGACTCGTTCATCGGCGCGGGCGATCTAAACACGATCTCCGCGGGCGACGCCTTCATCGGCAGTGGGGTCAGCAACGACGTCGCCGCGGCGGGCACCTACGCCGCGATCGCCGGCGGCGACCGCAATACGGTGGCCGGAGAGTACGGAGCCGTGGCGGGCGGTTTTCTGAATTCGGCGAGCGCGACTGGGGCTGCCGTCGGCGGCGGCTCGAGTAGCTCCGCGACGGGGCGATACGCGACGATCCCCGGCGGCTACCTCAACGCGGCCGACGGCATCGGCAGCTTCGCCGCCGGCACGCAGGCGAAAGCACGCCATAACGGCGCCTTCGTTTGGAGCGATAACAATGGCAGCGAGGCGGTGCAGTCGACGGCCGCCTATCAATTCGTGGCTCGCGCCTCGGGCGGATTCTATCTCTACACCGACGCTACGTCAAAGACGGGTGTGAGACTCAATCCTGGTTCGGGCGCGTGGGCGTCGCTGAGCGATCGGTCCATGAAGACCCGCGTCGTGACGCTTGACGACGCAGCCGTGCTGGCGAAAGTCGCGGCCTTGCCGGTAAGTGAGTGGAGCTATACCGCGGAGCACGGCGTGCGGCACTTGGGTCCGATGGCGCAGGATTTCTATGCGGCCTTTCACGTCGGAGAAGACGATCGTCACATCACGAGCATCGACGAGGACGGCGTGGCCCTCGCCGCGATCAAGGCGCTCGACGCGGAAAATCACGACCTGCAGAGAAAGACTCGTGGGCTCGATGCCCAGAACCGCGAACTCCACCAGGAAAATCGCGGCCTGCGGGCGCGGATGATCCGCCAAGACGCTCGTCTCGCCGCTCTCGAACGAGCAGTAGCCGCGCTGGCAACTCGCTAACTCCGCCGTGCGGCATGCGACGCGCACGGCGGGATGTTATCGCTCGATGCCGACGCTACGCATGAAAGGCACAACGAACCGATGTCGATGTCCAGACGAGTCGCCTTGGCGGCGACAGCTTGTCTTCTTCTCGCCCACCCCACGGCCCCCGCGCCGGCGGCAGGAGCGGAGAGCGGAGCCGTCCCAAGCGGACCGCACGCGCCCTCACACAAGCAGTCGCGACGGCTCCGGCGGCCGAACTTGATCAATCCCGTCACCTGCGACGCGAAGGGGACCAACTCTTTTGTCGGCGTCGACGGAAACGTCTCCGGCGGCGTCGACGCGGCCGTGCTCGGAGGCGTCATGAACGAAGCCTGCGACGATGCGTCCGGGGTCGGCGCCGGTCAGGATAACCAGATCGGCCAAAGGAACAATGCCATTTACTCGTTCATCGGCGGAGGCTTCGCTAACGGGATAACCGGACGGAGCGCCTTCATCGGCGCAGGCGAGGGGAACGGTGCCGAAGCTCTCGACTCCTTCGTCGGAGCCGGCACGTTCGACGACGTTTCGGGTGCCGGCGCGTTTGTCGGCGCAGGGGGTGAAACGTACGTTATCGCGGCTAACAGCCGCGATAACCTGCCGACCGTGTACAACAACATCGCCTCCGGTACGGACTCCTTCGTCGGTGCGGGCGACCTCAACCAAGTATCGGGCCAGGGCTCCTTTATCGGTGCGGGCGGCTCGTCGTACGCAGCAACCGGCGCCACTTCAGCGTCTAACGCCGTTGCCGGGGTTGACTCGTTCATCGGCGCGGGCGATCAAAACAGCGTGAGCGGATCGTCGTCGTTCGTGGGCGCCGGCCAAGGGAACTCGATTAACAGTCCGGGTTCGTTTATCGGCTCCGGCGGATACCTGAGTTCCACTACTACCGGCCTTGCGAATGTTATCTCCGGCACGGATGCGTTCATCGGCGCGGGCGATGCAAACGTCGTCAGCGCGAATGACGCTTTCATCGGCGGGGGACTCGGCAACAGGATCACCGCAGGCACGGACGCCGCGATCGCCGGCGGCGACGGCAACACGGTGTCGGGAGCGTATGGAGCGGTGGCGGGCGGCTATCACAATTCGGCAACGGCATCGGGCGCGGCGGTCGGAGGCGGTTCGACCAGCTCGGCGACCGGCGCCTATGCGACCATTCCCGGCGGGTATCTCAACGCCGCCAACGGTACCGGCAGCTTTGCCGCCGGCACGCAAGCCAAGGCACGTCACAACGGGGCGTTCGTCTGGAGCGATAACAACGGCACGGCGGAAGTGCAATCGACGGCGCCCTATCAGTTTGTCGCTCGCGCCTCGGGCGGCTTCTTCCTCTTCACCGACGCTACGTCGAAGACGGGCGTCAAACTCAACCCGGGTTCGGGCGCTTGGGCGGCGCTGAGCGACCGCACGATGAAGACCGGCGTCGTGTCGCTCGACGATGCGGCCGTGCTCGCGAAAGTCGCGGCGCTGCCCGTAAGCGA
>Ga0116229_10010467_pt1 | contig 13912 bp, 8 predicted proteins | sample S1TSphgellanicum_3_FD_87313 | JGI IMG/M metagenome (GOLD analysis project Ga0116229, IMG submission 87313) | Host-associated microbial communities from peat moss isolated from Minnesota, USA - S1T2_Fc - Sphagnum magellanicum MG | ecosystem: Host-associated > Plants > Peat moss > Unclassified...
AATATCTTTAATAAAAGACAAAAGATTATTTTTTGCTATAATCATAATAACCCCCTCCCCCTAGTGGAGTTTAATCTTCAAATCAAGGGTGAAATTACAATAAAATAAATCAAGCTTTGGACATAATCAAATTTCAATATTGTGAAAATCTCATGGGTAGGTCAAGTTTTTTCACATCAATTTGGGTCCATAGATGATGTGATCATGTGTTATTTGAAAGTTTTTGAAAGAGAAAAAAAAGGTAGTTACAAAAGTTGAGATGGGACTTACATAAATTGATTATGTGCAATAAACTAAAAGAAAAGGATCTAATATTGACCCTTTGTTGAGCCCTAGTTGAATAGTATATGTTAGAGATTTATGTTAACCTTGATACATATGATAATTCTCTTGAGGCTGGTAAGAGGTGAACTATATATGCCAAGATTAGTTGAGAACTACACGTAGGTAAGAGGTGGACTCTCTACCAAAATTAGTTGACAATTATACCTAAGAGCCATTCCATCATTTGTGCACTATGTGCCCTAACCTAATGTCAAATTGCCATTCTAATGTTATGTGTCACAATAATCACCACCTTTTGTACATTGCAATGGATGAATCCACAAACTTTATTACAAGGGTCATGTCATAAGCTACCAGTTTTTGTAGGAGAAAAATCAAATTCTCTTGTAATAAGTTACACTATTCCTTCTAACCTCTTTAGACTTATGAACGATTTGCATTATGAATACCTTGAACATACTATAAAGGTATTGAGGGTCTTTCTTTGCTAAATTTTCTTCTAGGATGTTCTTAATGCACATATTCGTGTACTTAATGCCAAATGCACAATCAATTCCCTTGCCCAATTGTCTAAGATGTGACATGAATACACATGCCATACATATATTACGTGATTTTATTTGGAAAATAATTGAAAAATGAAAGGTGTACATTTATGGTCATCCATATGAAGGGAAGAAAAATAATTGTCAATTACCTCAAACCTTCACTAGCCAGATAGTTTTGCATACATTTTACCTTTACTTGATTGATGTTTTGAAAAATGATGACCTACTTAATTTGTCAATTGGTGATTTTCAAAATACAACCAAAAATGAATTTAAATTCTAACAAATTGAGCAAATATATAATGTTTCACCAAAAAAAAATCTCGAATTTTGGCCAAATAATATGCCAATCATTCCTCTGGCAGAAAACCCCCATGCCTTGTCAGTGAATGCAACAGAACATCAGCTTGACTTGCAAGGAAAAGAGGGTAAAGGGGGGCCACAAAGAAAAGAAGGGGCACAAATTGACAATGGATTGGATAGTTTGATTTTCTTAGACAATGGATTGTATAGGTTCTTAGACTTTCTTTGATGTTCCCCTTGAGATTCACCCTCTTAGGTAGTTCTTTTGTCTTCTTGGATGTGGATCCTTCCAATTTGTTCACTGTATTCCCCCTTTTTTGGGTGCTTTGGTACTTTAGGATTGGCAGGGTTTCATCATGTTAGATTCGTCTATCCTTGTGACTAGGCTATTTAAACGCAATATGATCTGCCACATGCAATTGTTGACAGGGAAAAACTAGGCAGAGAATCTCCGCAAGCAAGAGTGTTGAGGTGTTAACACCTAATCACCCCAGCAAGCAAGCGTGTTGAGGTGTTTAACACCTAATCACCCCAGAACGTGGAGGCTCTTTAAGAGCACAATTTGTCAGACTATGAAATTTTCTCAAAGGCATTATTCAATGACACATTTTTATATATAAAAAGTAAATCAGCTAACACAAGTGGATTAGCCATAATAAGTGTTGTCCACCAGCCGTACTCAAATATGACTCCAACCTGGGCCAGCTGCTTTTACTATCCTTTGTCTGATTGACTATCCGTTGTTTTGGGGATGGTGGTGAGAATCCTCTATCATAGTCGTGCCTCGTGCGGTCGAGTAAGAAAGGAACTTAATGTAGAGGCAGGAACTGGGGAAGCCCTTTCACTACTAGGATATCCCCTACACATTCACACTCCAATCATGTCACGAGTTTATGAATTTTTTTCAACGGAAGCAAATCCTTTCCCGTTAGTGTGGTCTTTTGGATTTTGACTAGTTGGGTGTTTTGAGGAAGTCCATGCTCCAGGTATACTCGTGTGTCTTGTCTTCTCAGAATCCCATCGGTAGTAGCCATAAATGGTGTGTCTTGTCTTCTCAGAATCCCATTGGTAGTAGCCATAAATGGTGTGTCTTGTCTTCTCAGAATCCCATCGGTAGTAGCCATAAATGATGTGATGCTATATGCATTGAGAAGGAAATTACAGTACTCACGTGGGTGATAGATTCCCATGGGTTGAAAGGAGACGTAATATTCTCACATGAAAGTTTAGTACGGAATATTCTCACGTGAAAGTTTAGCACGCAAGCCTCGTCTGTTGTTGTGACTAGTGACACGATATTCCAAAGTACACAAATCTGATATGCCATGAGAATCCAAGTTCGCACATACGATATGCTCATGGCATATTGTTCAAAAGTATTCCTGGAGACCCTGCATGATTTAAGGCCCTTTTTACACTAGGAGTCAGGGCCAAAAATACTTTGGGCCAATTTTGAGCAATTTTTGGGTTGCAAATTGGCCCCAAGTTACTGAGCAATTCTAGAACATTGACATCAGGATATTAATAAATGCTGGAACATTGGTCCCAAGGGTTGCAAATTGGCCTCCCAAATTTGATGGTATCCTTTTTTCTGCCTTGGGGCCAATAGAAAGGCCATAATGTTCAGCATTTATTACTAACTTGGGGCAGATTGAAAAGTTTTTTTCTATGTCAGCCTTGACTCCTAGTGTAAAGGCCTTCATGCTGATTTCAACTTTTGCACCAATAGGAATGCTGGATTTGGGTTGAACATTGGCCCCGACTCCTAGTGTAAAGTGGAACTAAAATAAATCGACCAAGAAGAGCACACCTTGCCAAGCCAGCACCTACACCAGCGTTGTTTTGGGTGTGAAATTTCATAAAAAATGAAATAACTTTATTTTAAATGGAAGTTCATTTGTAACATTCCCCTTTGTTATGAATTTTTTTTTAAAAATTCTCTAGATTTGGAAAAAATAGTCGCCACATATGGACTCTGATCTTTGTTTGGTAGATCCTTTTAACTAATATCACTGACCTAAACTGGTACCATGGTAAAAACTCAAAACTTCAAAAGAAATTTAATTTGTGTCTAACCCTGGTAAATATATTGTCCTAAGGCTAAAGCAAGGTCTTAGAGTCCAAATTTAATATTTCCCAAGTAAACTATGCCTATTACAAGGTTTCGCTTGAGAAGGTGAATGTATAAATTGCTGAAAGAGTTCCTCAAAATTGTTATCATGGAATATTGTTTTTTACATTTCAAAAACTTGACAAGATGTGTATACACCAAACTTATAACAATATTGTGAAATTTGGGGAAATTTCAAAAGTTTGGAATTTGATTTAATCAATTTTTTTCAAAAATTTAACAAAAGATCAAAATTATTTTTTTACATAATGAACATATTTGGACCAAAATAGTATTCATCACATAGTATGAAAAATGATTGTTTTTTTTTTTTTTGAAAAGTAAGGTTATATGTGATATTTGTAGGTGAAGAATGAAAATGATGTATGAAAAAATAATCCACCATTTTTTTGAAAATTAGTATTTTTTACAAGCACTTTGGTCAAAAAAATGATTTTTCAATGTTGGTAAGCAATAAAAAAAAACTATTAATGAATATTTTAATTAATCAACATAATCAAATGAAAGAGGGAAAGACTTTGAAATAGGCATTATTATTTTTTCAATTTCGTTTTCCTTTGTTAATCGAACATGTCACCCAATATGATGGCCTATGGCTATCAAGAAAACTCTAGGTTATATATTGTCTACATTGAATGTACCCAATCCTCTAATTTTAAATGAACTTTGAATTGCAAAAATTTATCATGCACATTCTAAAAATTGTATGTTGAAATCTAGGATGTCAAAATATTACCACTAAAAAAAAGTTCAATGTACATTGTCATATTTGTTATACATCACCATTTTTCGCCTAAAGTTGTTCTTTAATATGCTTTCATTGAAGTGTAAATGTTGGTTCACCTTGGTCAACAAAACAAAACACAAGTTGAAATCTTCAAATTGCCAATAATTCGCAGCTAAAAAGTTGGAAGTCTAAAGAATATGAAATTGTATCCATTTCTTTAATCCAATATCACGTATTACATCATATATCTATATGATATCATTTCATCTATTATGACCTTCACATCATCTCATATGTTATGGCCATATTATGTGATACATATGTTTGTATGTGTAAACATGAGGACAATAATGGGCTGAAGTCATTGGAAATTTTGAAGAGATATGTTTGGCATGAAATATGAAAATACTGGAGAAAGCAAATGGCATTTAACCTTTTTTTTTAATTATTGGCAAAACCTTCAAAAGACATGGAATTGCATAAATTTATTTTGATATTTTGTAAAGGAAGGATTTTAAGGTCTCCAAGAAATCCTTGAGTTTTTTTGCAAGCATGGAAGATTAAATTCCCAAATGGAACTTCTTTTGAAATTTTTAGAGAACTATGGGTAGACATTATGGGTAATTTGGGGTTGGAAAGTGGGAAATAGACTTCAAATTGGCTATCTTTCATGTATCACCCTAGGATATTCTTGTTATAATATTTTTGCATTGATGATCAATGAAGCTCAAAATTAAAAATTTAGATTTTAACTAGAAATCTAGAAAATATTAAAGAAACATATTGACAATTGTTGGATATTTAATATCAAATAGGAAAGAAAGTTTGTTGTGTATCAAGTGGTGGTTCAAGCCATTTTAATGGAATTTTTCTTTAAAATATATAATTTGTAATTTTTTTTGTGAGGGACCTCACATGTTTAAAGCTTCATAATAATTTAAACATGAAAAGAGTAAACAAAAATGAAAGAAGTTGATTTTGATAGCAATGCCTAAAAATTTTCAAAGAAAAATTGTCCACCTTCCATGCATATTTTGGAATTTCCAAATTGAAGAATTCAATTTTAAAAAGTTGAAATTGATAAACTTTTGATTTCAACTGTAACCACCCTTGTCACAAAAAAAATAATATTATATCAAACCATAAATTCAATCAAGTACTTTTAAAAGATCTTAAAATTGAATGAAAAAGAAGTGAACTAACATACATATTAAGAGAAAAACTATTCCATGAAATACAAAACAAATTCAAACCTTAGGCTTGCTCATGGTTGGGGTTCCAAAAAGGAGTGTTTAACAAAACAAAAAAAAAAAAACTACAATTTTAGATTTTCATAGTGTTTAGTATATTACAACTATGGTGTATTATTGTGTTCTTACTATTAAATTATTGGGGGGGGGGAATTAAATATCCAATAATTATTGCATGTTGTACATAAGTCCTTTTGAATCTTGGAATGATTTATGTTCAATTGTCCATATTATAAATTTTCTAAATGATGCAATTGAACTAAACAAACCCCTCAAACTTCAGGGGTGTCAATTTGGTGACCTGCACCGCACTAGACATGGCTTTGCCACAGGGATGACAGAGTCTTTGTTAAATAAAGTTAAAACCCAGCTGTGATATGGTGGCTGGAGTGGGATACACACTAAAGACTCCTATTGAGCTCTCTGGGGAGCCTACTTATGGAGCCTTCAAGGTTCTCCACAGTAATTGTGTCCTCCAGAATCAAAACTTGTCTACTTAAAGGATAGAAATAAGTTGTCATCTTGTCAGAGTTTGAGAAGTCACAACTTCCGAGAAGCAGAAGCAGGAACTAGTACCCACCACTAGCCTACATCATGCCTTCCTCCATTAAAATTCTTTAATTATTTACAAAGTAGTTCTCAAACCTTGTGCAAAAACCATGCAACGCATTACACTAAGTCCTATAGCTTTTTTTTTCAATAAAATTAAGACCCTAGTACAATATGGTGACTGGAATTAGGCTACGGGTAATTAATTAGGCCTGCAGCAGTTTGGTGTCGGGTTCAAACGTGATGGACAGCAAACATTTGAAAACCAAAAATTTCTGCTCTTCTGTGCCTTTAGAAAATGAAATATAATTGTGCAGAACTTACTCAAATCACTGTTTTTACAAACCTTGTGTAGCTTGGTGGGGGGAATATATCGTCCTGCCCAATTGAATGGGGTTTCGTAACAATTTGTCATATCTGGTCTAGTAGGCGTATGGAGCTTGGGTAGATGCAGCATGATAAACATGGAAGACATTCAACTGACCCAACACCAGAATGTGGCAAACATCCAGACTCTGTTTTGTCTTCCTACAAGGAGTTTATATATTTGAGTGGTTATGTTTAGGCATTAAATTTGAGTCCTTCTATGCCCTTCAACAACAGCAGATGGCCCTTCTAGTGAAAGATAAAACTTATGAGACCTTTCACATGTAAAAGGCATACTTCTTTCCTAATTCTTCAATGTGAAGGACACTTATTTTTAAAAAACCTTAACCCAATTTGATCAAGAATACCAGGAGATATTCTAAGACTGAAATACTGTTGATGCTTCAAATATTTGCATATCATTTGTAGGGCATGCACCAGAATAGCATACACTGGATGGAAAGATGGTAAAGTCAGCACCATCTTTGACAAGATGTAACTGTTGGGAAGCATCACAAGGTCACATCTCTTGTTTTTGTCAAGGGCAAGTTTTTGAAGATTCTTTCAATGGCAAAGGGTTTTCTAATGGATAATCTTTCAATGTGAAGAGGAGGAGATTAAGCAATCTTTGACAAGTAATGGGCACTTAGGCCCTTCGAATTTAAGGCTTACTCGTGTTTAGGGGGAAAGTCCTGACAGCAGGGCATTCTACAAGCTGCACCCTTGCCGATAATGGGCATTAGTATGACCTCTAGCCCTCCAACATTAAAGTTAGAGGGACTGGGGAATTAGTAAAAGGTGTTTTTCAGCCTGATTAACATGACAAACATTTGAATTGGCCTACCTTGCCAATTCTGCCATGCTCCCTGGATTTTTGTTCCTTTTGATTCCCTGACTTTAATCTTAAGGATGGGGCAGGTTTCCACTGATTGGGCCTCCTAGCTCCCCCGCATCCTCGCGTCACATGCTTGCTCAGAGCCAGAATCATCCGAACCCTGCCCACTCCCCTACCTAGTACATGATACTTACTGTCAAGGCTTTCTTTCACACCTTGAGGTACTTGTGTAAATATTTTGGGGGCATGCAAGTGTATATACCAATGTTGTGTGTGTAAATGGTTTGGGACTTAGACTCCATGTAAGTGTTTAATGTCCATTTACATTTGTGTAAGTGTAAAAATCAATACATATATAGGATTTTATGCAGCTATATAAAACAATATAAGTGTAAAACAATGTAAATTTTTTCAGGGGAAGGGGGATTTCATAATGTTTTGGTAATAGGCCAATCAATTGGCCCATTGCAAACAAAAAAACTGATCAAAACATGCACCCACAGTTAATTAACATGGATTTGTAAGAAAATATGGTCATTAAAAGTGTTTAATAAAAATATACTAGAGTTATTTATAAAAAATATAAAATATAGCATCAGAACATTGAGTTTGCTCATAAACAGGGTGAGATTTACTTTGGGGATGAACATCCAATTTTGGTTCTAAAAGACGAATTAGAATTATCTCAGTCCGAATGGAATGGGGAGACCATTCCCATCCAATTCTTCCCCACTAAACAATTTGATACTGGTTTCATTTCTGGAAACTAGATTCAGTTCTGGTTCTAGTTCCATACCTAAGTAGAACCAAGAACCAGTTTTGGTCCAGTTCATTAGGAAAATGAAATCAAGTTCCAGTTTCAGAAATCAAACCCCAATTTGGTTTAGTTCTTATTGGAAAGACCAACCTCAGATCAAGACTCTACCTTGAACCCAACCTAAGAAATGCCAGAGTTAGTTAGACTTGGCCCCTCAAACTAACCCAAGGATCTTAAGACCCTTCATACGTAGTATGGGTCTTATTAGGTTTAGGTAGAGTCTAGGTAGGTCCTAAAATGTAACCAACATATTACCCTTGTTGCACTTTGCATCTTGTTGCAACCCTGCAAAACTTTATTCCTAAAGACATTGTAGATTTGAAAAATGTACAAAACTTTATTCCTAAAGACATTGTAGATTTGAAAAATGTACAAAACTTTATTCCTAAAGACATTGTAGATTTGGAAAATGTACAAAAATTTATTCCTAAAGACACTTTAGATTTGGAAAATGTACAAGGGAATAAGAAAAAGGAAAAGGGAGAATTTACAAGACATCAAAACTAGATGTCAAAATCTCTCCATGTCAAAAACTAACTGCCTATAGTAGGTTGGCAATGTTTCTCCATGTTAGAAATCAACTACTTGCAATAGGTCGGCCATGTTTCTCTATGTTAGAAACTGACTACTTCAAATAGGTCAGCCATGGTAATGGGAGGTGCGTCTTCATAAGGTGGAAGTTAAAAAATAACTAGGCTTATAGCTACCACTCGATTTAAAATGGAAGATGCTTGTATCCTTTGCAATGGGATTCAATTTTTTTGTTGAAAAAAGGTAACCAAGACAAAAACAAAAAAAAAAGGCCCTCTAACCCTTTCAAGCTCCAAATGACATTAACACAATCATGTCAAAACACATCATCTTGTTTATGTAGACATTCAAAAACCTCAATTACTAATAGGAGGAGTTGATCAATGGGGTGTCGATCGCGATAGCTCCTTTCTTTCAATTGAAACACATTGAAGGCAATGAATCCTTGAGTTGCATAAGATTAAGGAACTTAACCCGCCCACGTTGGGTCAACAATGATAACGTCGACTAAGGTGCGAATGTCATCTTTGGTGAACACAATGTCAACTCATTGACGAAAAGAATTGAATGTGAATGAAGAAAGTGCATGTAATTGTTTTATTTTTGTCCCACGTGGAAATTTGCATCTTGTGAAATGGCAACAAAGGTGTTATGAACTGCATCATGAGTATCTGTGCGCTCATTGCCATGAACATAATATAAGATATGAATACCCATATGGTCAATGAAATGTGTACACATGCATCGAGGGATACCTACAATTGAGGGATGGGGTAATCTAAATCACATTCAAAGTGTTGTGGAAAAAAATAAAGAAAATAATCGAAAGGTTGGGAAAATTGATTGAATTGTAAACTAAACGCCCACCCTTAGGCCAAAACATGATCAAATTTAGGCATGACGGGTTTCAAATATCTTATTGGAAAGCATGCTAGAAAAGGTATGATGGTGTAGACGTTTCGAAATGGAATCTTGAAATCAAACCATTTGTTGCTCGATGACTTATTTAAACAAAGGAAAACATGTGCGAATTGGGGGTGGTAAAGAATCACATGCCACTTTGAGATGTTGCTAAAAAGGAAAGGTGATGTTGTCAATTCATCTCAAGGGCTCAAAAAGGAAAGGAAGATGATCAATCATATATCTAACAATTATGATCGAAACTACAAGGGCCCAACTCCCTAAATAGGCTGTTAGGGCGATGGGGGCTATCGATATAAAATAAATGCAATCGAATGTGATTAGGATAAAGGTTTATTTATGGGTTAAAAGTCCTATTGGGCTATCAAAGAATTCTAAACCCAAGAGGTGTTAAAACACTTGAAAGAGAGATGAGTCAAAAAATGTATGTCCTTTAAATGAAGTCTTTCCCTCTAGCCACCTTTCTAGGTTCCTTTGTTACAAGTTCGGGCAAAACATATAGGATAAAAATGTGTCACTTTTCGTCAACTTGTAAGCTCCTTTGTTACAAATTTGGACAAAACATATGTGATAAAAAGAGTGATGTTCCTTGTCATTACACCAAAAATGGTTACTAACATTTTTAATAATTAAAAATTGTATTCCCAAAATGAGGTGTTGTAGCAAAACTCAAGAGGCCAATTTTTTTCACCACCATTTTACCTTAGCCTAATTGTATTGTTGAAAATGATAAAAGGAAAAGACTCCCATGCTTCTATTTTGAGAATGCAAGGTGAAAAAAATTTATTTGGGAAGAAAGAAATTTGAGTTTTTTCTTTTTTCTTTTGGTGATGGCCAAACATAAAAGTTTAGTGCAAAACAAAATGAATTTGTGTGTGCACCCTACCTTAAGTAATTAATATGAATCACATAGTACACACTATATCCTCATGATATTTCACTTGGGAATACATTTAGGAACACTTGGAAAACTTTTTGAAATGTTAAGTGAATTTGATGGGAACATTGTGGGAACCTTTTGGCTTCATTTGAAACATTGGATGTATGAGATGTATTGGTCCAAATTGTACTTTCTAGTATATTTCACGCATCATTCAAATGGCAAGTGAAATTGAACCATTATTCATGTGATTATTTGTCAAATTTGAACATTATTGTATAATTACTAGCGTGTATTAAAGGAGTAGATTATTAGTAGGTTAGGTTATTTATTCAACACTTGCTAGTTACTAGTTAAAAATTGGTTAATTATTGGTTAGAACAAGTTAGTGGTTAGTTGACCAACAATTTTGTTTAATACTTGGTTACATTTTGATTTAGAATTGAATTTCATACACTATTACCAAAAAAATGGTTTTTATGCTAGTAGCGTTGCAATTAAACTAATTGTATAATCAAAGCTACTTGTTTGAAATGAATGACTAAATGTATCAACACTAACAAGAACCAACCCTACCACTTTGATAAGTGCTTATTTTGAAAAAAAAATTAAATATTTTGATTCTTAAATTGAAAATCCACTAAATTTTTTTTATGACCTAAAAAAAGTTACATTTAATATCATGCAAATATATGTTTAAAAAAATTCTCCAAAAATAGGGTTTTTTTAATATTATTTATAATATCTAATAAAAATTTTAATATTTTATTTCGTTAGATTCATTCCAAAACATATCACACATTTCCATAATATATTAAAAATAACATTATGTAAACACATTAAAAACTTACAACATTAATACAATTTCTAACATTCAAAATATGAAAACCTAACCATTGTTTACACTTGCAATGGCTTTTATTCATGTGATTACAACATATTATCTTCATTTTGAATCACATCAAAACTAAGTATGCCTATAATTATTATTATTATTTTTAAAATTATCTTATCAAATTGAACACAATGACTTTGGAGATCTTCACTAAATTATATGACCAATTTGACAAAAATCAATCATTTAAAAACTATTTCATGTGATTGTGATGCTACTTTTGATATTAATTCTTTACCGCAATATTAAAACTTTAAAACATTTAATGTAATTACCTTTTTAACCTAATTAATAAAACAAAATTACCTTAAAGCATAGTTTTCATATTATCAACTACAGTTTATAGTGACTCAAATAAAAGAAACATGGGACAAAACTAAAATGACATGAAAAAATGGATCATTAAATTGAAATTTCATACTTTAATTACAAAACATAATAAATATACATTTGAAACTTGAACTATTCATGTAGTAGAAGCCTTGAATGACTAAAGTTCAAAAAACATCAAAAAGCATATAGTTCCAAACCAAACTAAACACAACCTTAAAGGCCTAGGCTGGAATTTAATAACTAATGTAATATGGTTCTCATATTCTTATATTCTTATACATTTACAATGTAATTTCAAAGATGTATGAAGTTGTAGCATCAATTTATAATTATTTACTTCACATTTGAAGTTAAATTCATTAGTATATAGTTACATAATTACCTCATCATAACAAAAGACATTGCATTTTTTCTTTTGGAATATGATTTCAATTTTATGTAATGTTTTGAAATTTGGAATTCAAAAAAATATTTTAACTAAAATTATGAAATTAAATTCATGAAAATTCTAATTATATACTTTCATAAGTCAAATTCATTTCATTGTGAGATTTAGAACATGAAATTTTAAGACAAATATTGTTGAATTTATAGACCTAATCAAAATATTAAAATATTAATTTTCTTACATTTGGAATTAAATAATAATATTTATTAATTAATTAAGTAATTGATACATTGCAGTAAATTGGATTTAATTTTAAAAATCAGATTTCAATTTTTAATATAAAAATCATTTAATTAAATCAAATCATCGAAGTCAATACAATGTAATGCCTTTTTTTACATTTTGAAATTAAAAGACACTACAAATTCCAATGTAATCATGAAACATAATAATAAAATTAATGATATTTGTTATCGATTTTATCGTAAACTACCCAATTATGTAATACGGTTATAATGCATATGTTTATTGGAAAACATATAAATATCTCTTGCACTAAGGTGGTGGTTGGATGGTCAAGGTCTTGGATTATGACCTAGGATGTGATGATTCAAATTTGACATTGGACATATTATGATTATGACAAAAATGACTAAAAACATCATGGTGACAAGAAATAATATTATTAATAAAACCACATAAATGATTTCAATTTTGTTGATTTTTCACAGGTTCAATGATTTGTTGACAACTAGCCAAAACATAATAAGAGGATTTTATTTCTTTAATTGAACATTGGAATTGCAAGTCAAAGGCAATGACATTTTAAACCCATCACTCATTCAATTGGAAAAAAGAAAAAAATATTGCTAATGTTCTCCATACCCCCTATTACCAAGCCCACATATGAACTCTACTCATTCACAGATGATCTCATGACAAGGATGAAAAGGGTAGGAAAGTATTGTTGATACCCAACCACTAAAACAAACCACCAATAACAAACCACCAAAATCTAGCTCACTATCCAAATGGAAGATGAAACTCAAGCAATTGGCCATGCAACATGTAGCTTATTAGAGTGGTGTTGGTCTAACAATATGGCTTTTGAGTTTAAATACAGAGTTTTCCCAGGGAATGATGAATTAATATTTAGCCCTACATTAGATTTAAACATTAGATTTAAGCAAAGGGGGACACTCAAGGTCCAATACAGTTTTATCTTGGTGAAATTCATATTGTTGTGGGTGGACTCGGAAAGTAAATTAAGAATAAAATATGGCATTTTTTGGAGTAAAATAGAGATAGATTAGGTCTCTCCTAATTCTACAATATTTTGAGGGTTCCATTTTGGTATGAGCAATGTATAAACATTGCTAGAACATATTGCTAAGTTGCACAAAAACTTGGTGTCTCTATGAGGATATGAGTTCCTCAAACTCTTTGAATTTCATGTGTATCAACTTGTTGTGAAAACATTCACAATGGGGTGATTGCCAATGGCCAAACCACACTCATAGAATCATCATGCATAGGAACCATTCTTAGTGTTGGTTGCACCCAATTAGCAATAGGTGTGAGATTTTGCTAATAAATGAACCTTGCAAGAACAAAATGGAAATGGCCAAGCCTAAGAATTCTAAGTCCTCATTTTATTTTTGTATGATGGGTAAATTGTGCATATCCAATTTCACCACAAACTTTTTATATCTTTTTATTCATAAAAAAATCTAAATTATCTGCACAAGAAAAAAAATTAACTAAAAAATGGTTTTCTGCATAGTTCACCCAAAACATTTGAAAGGTAATAAAAAATATACAATCTGCAGCTTTCACTTCTGGGAAAGGTGAATGTTTTTCATACACACACTTTCCGCATGGTTTTGAAATTTCAGAAATTTTTAAATAAAAACGATTTGGCAAAATAAATACATAATGTGAAATTTCAAAAACTTTGATCTTGAAGTAACACAAATCTTCAAGTCACAACAGCACATTTAATCATTAATCTTGCAATCTCATCATTTTCTAAAAGCTTTTCTAAATCATGGTTTTCAACAGCCTCCTCTAACACATTGTCATGATCATCACACAAAAAAAAGTTTGTTTTTGAAATTGTCTTGCACAAGTTATCAAAATATTAAGATCCAACA
>Ga0116229_10010468_pt1 | contig 13912 bp, 9 predicted proteins | sample S1TSphgellanicum_3_FD_87313 | JGI IMG/M metagenome (GOLD analysis project Ga0116229, IMG submission 87313) | Host-associated microbial communities from peat moss isolated from Minnesota, USA - S1T2_Fc - Sphagnum magellanicum MG | ecosystem: Host-associated > Plants > Peat moss > Unclassified...
AGCGTAATATAAATCCGCCCGCCCGCCATCTGTATCTGCGCCGGTGTTCCCAGCGGCGCAATCTTCTTATAAAATTGCGGCCATTCATGGTGCGATGCGCTCTGCCCGGCATGGCCGAACACCGCCCATACACGCTTGCCCTGCAGCTGCGCCTGCTGGGCATGTTTCAAGCTTCCGGCGGCATCATTCAAAACCACTTCATCGGTGCCAGGCGGCAAATACATGCGCAGCACCGGCAGCGCTCCCTTATCGTTCAGGTAGATCACATCGCCGGGCGCGACCTCGCTTGCCAGCAATTTAGCGGCAATGTCCCAGCGTGGCTTCGTCTCGGCGTCGTAATATGGAAATAGATTCACCATCAGCACAATTGACGCCACCACAAAGGCACAGCATCGCGCGGCGCGGGACAAGGTGTTGATGAACAGGCTGGCACCAACCCCGGCAAGCACGGCAAACGGCGCCTCGCTCCACAATATATAGCGCGGCAGCAGCAGGGGCTTCCAAATGGAAATCACAATCACCGCAACCGGCAATACGATGAAGGACAGGCCAATCGCCGCCAATGCCGCCGGCCGTGTCCGCAGGCGCCAGGCGCCAAACGCCACCGCCGCCACCAATGCGGTATCAATCAGCCAGATCACCGCGGCCGGCGTCGAAACGTCCCAAAGGTTGAATGTCACCGAGTCAGCGACACGCATCAGATAGACCGAACCGATATTATACCATATCCGCGGCGCGCTAAGCGGCGGAATCCAATCAAAACTATGCGCAAAGCCGCGTTGCACCGTCAGCGCCATGATAATGTAGAATGGCGCGCTCAGCGCCGCGATTATCAGATCAGCGATTAGAATATTAATAAGCAGGTCGCGGCGGTTCGCGGATTGCCAAACCAGCACCGCGAAAATCAGATTGGCCGTGGCCACCCAAGGCAATCCGTCGCCCAACACATCAAGCGCCGCCACCGACCCCAGAGTAAAAATCGCCCACGCCACGCGCATGGAATCTTTCTCCCGCAAGCTGCGCGATGCCGCCGGCACGTCCATGGCGAGTTTTGACATCCCGAAAAGCGCAACCAAAATCATGCACATTTCCATGGTGTAGGACCGCGCCTCCTGGCTGAAGGCAAGTGCCGCAGGCGACAGGCCGAGCACAAGCGCCGCCGCAAGCCCGGCCGTGCGGCCATTAATCTGCTTGCCTATGAGGTAGACCAGCATCACCGAAAGCGCGCCAAACACAGCGGGCGGCAGGCGCAGCCAGAATTGCGGCTCGCCCAGCGGCACCAACGCCGAAAGCAGCAGGAAAAAGCTTGGCATGTGATGATTGAGGAAGGAATCATGCACCAGAGCGGCGGGCGAAAGGCTCACCCGCTGCATGGTAAAAACCTCATCCAGCCAAAACGGCCGGCGGCCAAGATCAATCAGCCGCAGCACCATCGCGGCGCCGAAAACCAGCAGCGGTATCGCGGCCGGATTCGCAAGCCAGGCAGAACGGCGGGGTGATTCCGCCGCCGGCGCAAAAATTGAATTTACGGTCAAGCCAGAGCCTCCGACCTTCCCCCCGAACTCTCACCGGGAGCAAAAATTGTTTGGCTCTGCGACTGGGTTTGGGCCCCAGGCGCCTCCGGCCGCCAGTCCCGGAAGAAGGCACGGCCAATCGCGCCCGCCAGAATTTGTAGGTGAATTTGCACGACGTCCAGATAGTCATGCAAACCCGTGGCGAGAATATGGCTGATCGACTTTTCCGTTAAAATTTCCCGCAAATATTCCGCGGCCTCCAGCGCCTCATGCGAGCGGGACAATCCATAGATGCGCCGCAGATCATCCAGAAACGCCTCGATCCGGCGCACGCAAAGCAGCACGGAGCGCGGCGAGGATGGGTCGCGGAGCAGAAATTCCACGACATCCTCGGCCCGAAAATTCGCCCGTGCGTGGCGTTTAAACGCATGGTAGCCGGCGGCGGCGCGCAAAACGGCGTTCCACTGGGTCAGCTCGGCCACACGCTTTGCCTCGCCATCACGCGGCAGCATGGTCGTGTATTTAATGTCCAGCATGCGGGTGGTCTGGTCGGCCCGCTCAATCACGCGGCCCAGATGGTAAAAATACCAACCTTGATCGCGGTAAAGTGTGCCCTCGGTGATGCCGGTATGCGCCTGCACGCCCTCCCGCAGCCTGGTGCAGAGCCGGGAGAGCGAATCCCCCTCCAGGTCGGCCGGGGTGAGGTTGCTGATGAAGCGGTGAAACACGTTGATCTGCCGCCACATCTCGGTGCTCATCAACGGCCGCAGCGTGCGGGCATTGGTGCGCGCGTCTTCAATGTTGTGCGGAACGGAGGTGGGGTTGCCCCGGTCCAGCAAATAAAACCGTTTTACGTGGTCGGCATCCGGCGAAAAGCCGCGCTCGGAGAAATTTTTTTCGTCAGCATTAATGCGGATCAGCCCAAACCAGGCTTCGGACTCATAGCCGGGGGATTCAAAACTCTGGGTGACATCAATCAATCGCGCCAGATTTTCCACCCGCTCCAGGTAGCGGGCCATCCAAAAAAGTCCCTCGGCATCGCGGGCCAGCAGAACCGTGTCGATTTTCATGGCGTGCCCTCCGCAAACCGGTCCGCCAGCACCCAGGTGTCTTTCGAGCCCCCGCCCTGGCTGGAATTGACGATCAAACTGCCGCGCTTCATGGCGACGCGGGTGAGGCCGCCGGGCAGCACCCAGCTATCTTTTCCGGTGACGATGAAGGGCCGCAAATCCAAATGCCGGGGGCCGATTCCGTCCTCGCCCAAAGTTGGGGCAACCGAAAGCCCGATCAACGGCTGGCTGATCCAGTTATCCGGGTCCGCCAGCAGCGAGGCCCGCGCGACCGCCAACTCCTCTTTCGTCGCGCGCGGCCCGATGGTGATGCCATAGCCGCCGGATTCGCCCACCGGCTTGGTCACCAGCTTGTCCAGATTGTCGAGCGTGTATTTCAGCCCCTCCGCCTCGCGGCAAATATTTGTCTGCACGTTTTGTATCAGCGGCTCTTCGCCGAGATAATATTTGATGATGCGGGGCATGTAAGCGTACACGGCCTTGTCATCCGCGACGCCGGTGCCCACCGCATTGGCGATCGCCACATTGCCGGCCTTCCAGGCGCCGATGAGGCCGCGCACGCCGAGCATGGATTCGGGGCGGAACACCGCGGGGTCCAGAAAATCATCATTCAGCCGGCGATAGATTGTGTGCACCGGGCGCAGGCCGGAGATGGTGCGCATATAAACCCGGTCATTCTCAACAATCAGGTCCTGGCCCTGCACCAGCGGCACGCCCATTTCGCGCGCCAAAAACACATGCTCGAAATAGGCTGAATTATAGATGCCGGGGGAAAGCAGCACCACTTGCGGGTCTTCCAGCCCGCCAGGTGCTATTTCCGTCATCGCAGCGCGCAGCCGCCGCCCGTAATCATCCACCGGGCGGAGACGTATGCCGGACATCAGGTCCGGAAAGGTCCGCAGCATCAAATGCCGATTCTCGATAACATAGGAGACGCCCGAAGGGGTGCGGGCATTATCCTCCAACACCCTAAAATCCCCGAATTCGTCGCGAATAATGTCGATGCCACAGACATGCACGTAGGTGCCGTGGGGTACCGGAAAATCCTTCATTTCCGGGCGGTAATTGGCATTGCCATAAACCAGTTCGGCCGGAATAATCCCGTCCTTCACCACCTTCCCGGCGCCGTAAATATCGCCGAGGAACAAGTTCAGGGCCGTGACCCGCTGGATACAGGCGCGCTCCAAAAGATCCCATTCATTATAGGTGAGGATGCGGGGGATGCAGTCAAATGGCAAAATCCGGTCAATCGCGGTCGCGTCCGAGTACACGGTGAACGTGATGCCAAGGTCGATCAGCTCGGTCTCCGCCAGGTCGGCGCGGGCGCGCAGGGCCTGCAGCCCGATTCGCCCCAGCCTTTCCGCCAGCCATTCCGGCACCGGCCCGGCATCGGCGCGGGTGCGAGTGAGCTCGCAAAAATATCTTCCCGGATCGTAGTCAGGGAGAACGCTGGAAAAAATCTCGTTCACAATGTCATCTCCGGCGTAAAAGGTTCTGCTTTTCTGGCATTTGACGCGAAGTTGACTGCCTCAAAACGGTCACAATATGCCGCTTTGCGCGGCAGGCGGCGCGAAAACGCCAAGGATTTCATCAACGCATTACCTGCAAGTTAACCCACATCGAACAACCTATCTTAAGAGCGGCAAATAGAAGCATGATCGCCTAAAACTCGCATGCAAAGCCCAGACCACACAAGCGGCCAGCGCGGTGCAAATCGTGATAAGTGACGGGAAACAAATTTAATTCTCTCTCGCCGCGTCCGGTTCAGTCTGATAAGTCATCAAAGATGCATTCGGTGGCCAGCAGCGACGAGATGATCGACCGGACCGGGCGTCTGCGCACCCCCTGGGTCCCGGTGATGGAGGCGTTCCGCGGGATCGGGCCGGAGGAGATGTCCCGCCGCGCCGCCGCCCTTAACCGCCAGGTGCGTCTGGCCGCCCCGTTCGGCGCCATCGCCGCCCATCGCTACGACCCGCTGCCGGCGCCACTGACCGCCACGGAATTCAATTTTCTGGACGCTGGCATCCAGCAGCGGGCGCAGCTTCTCAATGCGGTGCTCGAAGATGTTTATGGCCGCCAGACGGTTCTGCATGAAGGGCTGATTCCCCCGGCCCTGGTGTTCGCAAATGCGCATTTTTTGCGCGGCATGCATACCGGCGCCCCCCTCTCCACGCCCCGCCTTTCGCTCTACGCGGCGGATTTGATTCGCGGCCCCGATGGCCGGTTCCATGTGCTCGCGGACCATACCGGCATCATCCCCGGCCTCGGCCACGCCCTCACCCTGCGGCGCCTCGCCGCCAGCACCATCCCGGAATTGTTTCGCGCCGGCGGCCTGCGCTCGCTGCGGCCATCCCGCGAAATGCTGGTGGACCATTTGCAGCGCGAATCGCAGGGCGGCCTCATTGCCGTGCTCTCTGCCGGCAGTTCGTCCCAGGCCCAGGCGCCGGACATGATGGATGACGCGCTGCTAGCCCGCGCACTTGGCGTGCTGCTGGTTGAACCTGGGGACCTTGCCGCGCGCGGCGGCGCGCTGAATGTAAAAACCCTGTCCGGCCTGTTGCGCATCGCAACCCTTATCCGGGGCTTATCCGGCATTGAACTCGACCCGCTGGAACAAGGCGGCCGGGTCGGCGCTGGCATACCAGGGGCTTTTGGCGCGATTCGCGCCGGCGTGCTGAACATGCTGAACGCCCCAGGATCTGGATTGCTGGAAGACCCAGAATTTTTGCCTTTTTTCGACTCACTGTTCTACCGCTTGCTGGACGCGTCCCCTCTGCTGCCCACCGCCTTTGGCGAACCTTTGGCGCTCGCCTCAAAAGCCCCTTTTATCAACGCCTCGGGCACGAGTGGCGCCCTGGCCTCAAAACCCTTGTTTTTCCGGCTCTATGCCTGGCATGACGGCAAAGGCTGGCAGGTTCTGCCCGGCGGCCTCGCTTTCGGTCTGGACGCGCCAGGTGTCGCCAGCGCCATGAAAGATGTCTGGGTGCTGGATGCGGATGAGCCGCAGTTTTTCGCCGGCGTCACCCAAGCCGAACCGGCTGAGCGCGCCGCCTTCCTGCCGGCCGCGCATTTGCCCTCCCGCGTCGCGGATAATCTTTTTTGGCTCGGCCGCTCCGTTGAGCGGCTGGAATCCGCCGCCCGGCTGCTCATGCTGGCCCTGCCCCGCCTGGAATCCGGCACCTCGCTGCCGCGCGATGTCGCGGAACGCGCGCTGATCGCCCGGTGTCTCGCGCAAGCGCGGCTGCTACCGGCGGATCTCGCCAGCGGCGCCATTTCTGGTCGGTTTCTCCGGCAAACACTCGCCCGCCGCAAGCCAATGGCCGGGCTGATGAAGGAAGCGGCAAGGCTGGTCCACGCATCAAGCGAGCGGCTTAGCCCCAATATGCTCGCCACGGTGCAATTCGCCCTGGACCAGGCGTCCGACGTGCTCGCGCCGAACGAGGAAACCGCCTTGCCCGCGATTCTCGGCTTTGCCGCCACCTTCGCGGGGATCGCGGCGGAAAACATGTCGCGCGATGGCGGGTGGCTGTTTTTGGAAATGGGAAGGCGGCTGGAACGCGGCGAAACCCTCGCCGAAACTTTGGCGATTTTGTTGGACGCGCCGCAGGAACGCCTGGAACCCGGCCTTGCTTTGGGCATCGAGCTTGCCGATTCCGTCCTCAGCTATGATTTGCGCCATGCCGGCATTTTGGCACCCGGCCCGGTTCTGGCCATGGTGCTGGCGGATGCCGGGAACCCGCGCAGCCTTGGCTTTCAGTGCACCGCCTTGCGCTGGTCGCTGGAACGCCTGGGTGCCGATGACGATGCGGAATCAGCGCGGCTGCTGCAGCACGAGGCCACAACCCTGGCGGCGCGCGCGGTGGACCTTTCCACGCCGCTCACCGCCATCGCGGCGCGGCTGCGCCTGTTGTCAGACCGCGTGCAACGCCGCTTCTTCACGCTGCTGCCGGAAGCGCATCAATTGGAAGATGAGGAAGAAGTGGCCGCGACCGTTAAATGATCTACCGTCTTCGCCACGCAACCACTTATGAATACGCCGAACCCGTGGTTCTCGGCACGCATTACATGCACCTGATCCCGCGCGAGCGGCCCGGTCAGGTCATCCGCGAATCCCAACTGGATATCTCGCCGAACCCGGATAGCCACCGTAACGAAGTGGACCATTTTGGCAATTTCACCACCACCGTGTCGCTTACGAATCCGCATAAGCAGTTTGTGGTGGAACTCACGGCAACGGTGGATGTTATTCAGCCAGCGCCACCGCCGCCGGATTTAACACCGGCCTTCGAGCAGATTGCCGAGGCCGCGCTGCGCCGCGCCGATGTGGCGGAATTCTGCCTGCCCAGCCCGCTTGCCACGCCGAATGCGGACATTGCCGCCTATGGCAAAACCAGTTTTCCTGAAGGCCAGCCAATCCTCGCCGGATTGCTGGACCTGAACCAGAGAATTTTTACAGACATGAAATACAAATCCGGCGTCACGAATACCGGAACGACCGCGGCGCAGGTGCTAAAAACCAAAGCCGGCGTCTGCCAGGATTACGCCCATCTGATGATCGCCGCCTTGCGCGCCCAGCGCCTGCCCGCCCGCTACGTTTCTGGCTATCTGCGCACCTTGCCGCTGGCCGGCGAAGTAAAACGCCGCGGCGCCGACCAGTCCCATGCCTGGGTGAGCGCCTGGATTGGCGACGCCACCGGCTGGGTCGATTTCGACCCCACCAACAATCTGCTGGTTTTGGACGAGCATGTAACCTTGGCCTGGGGCCGCGATTTTCAGGATGTTAGTCCGCTACGCGGCATTATTTTGGGCGGCGGCAGGCACAGCTTGAAGGTAAACGTCGATTTGGACCCGGTGCTGACGTAAGATCCCCCGTCGGCTCACCACCCGTCATTTCCGCGCAAGCGGGACTTACGAGGTTTGTGGTTGCGGGTGTCAGTTCAGCTACTCAGACTCTTCACATTCGCGCTGACCTTTTTGCGATAATGCTTCACCACCTTCGTCGCGCCATCGGATTTCCCGCCGAGAGCGGACATCATCAGCATCCGGCTCGCCTCCGCCATAGAATCCAGTTTTTCCGAGACCATCAGCTCCGCTTCGCGCTGCACATCCGGCCCGCCAAAGGCGAATTTCGTCAGCCGCATGGCAATCACCTGCTGTGACTCAATCGCCAGCATCGTGCTCTCAAAAGCCATGCCGGCAAAATCAAAGAATGAATTTTTTGTCATTGTGCCCTCATCTTCCGATAACTCATATGGGCCGTCCGGCGTCAAACGCCTAATCATTTCTGAACCTTTTTTGCTGCATTGCAGCAATTTCATCCGGAAATTAGCTCCACCTGCCGCGCAAGCCGCGTCAGCGCGTCCGCGCCTGGGCCTTCCGGCAAAGCCGGCCGGGGTGGCGGCTTGCCTAAAAACCCCGCCGCCAGCCAGTTTTGCCAGTCCTGCCAGGCCGGCCGCGCCTTTGGGGAAATTATCGGCCGGTCCAGCGCCAGCACGGTCAGCCGCCCGGCCATCCGGCGCAGCGCCGCATCCACAATCGCCCCACGCTCAATCACCGCATCGGCGTCCTTATGCGGCTCGGCCAAGGCGCGGGCGAGCGAGGCTTCCAAATTATTACTGGCCAGACCCGCCGCCCGACGCGCCGCGTCCGGCGGGCCAGTGCCGTCCAGCAGGGCGGAGAAAACCGCTTTGGCGTAAGCCGCATGCGCGGCCATGGCGGCGCTGATGCTGGTTTCGACACGGGTACTCTCAAACCCTGGCCAGAGGAGCAAATTGCCAAAAATGGCCAGTATGCCGCCTAAAAAAGTATAGCCGATCCGCGCCAGCGCCACATGCAATTCGCTGCTGCCAGGCGCGATCTGCTCGACGAGCAACACCACCATTGGCGTCAGCGCCGCGACGAAGGCGCCATAGCTGACGCCGCGGATGGAAAAAGCGAATACGGTCAAGGGCAGCATGGTCAGCGCCAATTGCATCTGCGTCTGCGCAAACAGGCCAATGGCGGCGGCGAGCAGGCCGCCGAGCGCGGTGCCGGCAATCCGCTCCACCACACGCTCCCTTGTCGCCGAGAAATAGGGCTGCAGGCAGAGCACCATGGTGATCGTCGCCCAATGCGCGAATTGGTCATGTATCGACATGGTGAATACGAGAACCGGCGTGGCGATGAGCCCGGCCCGCAGCGCATGGCGCATGGGCGTCGAGGAGAACGAGAAATTCTGCCGGATCGGCGAGAAAATCCGCGCCCGCCAGGGCTGCGCGGCCCCCGCCAACGCTTGGGCCGCCGGCGCTGAAACCGTTGCCAGCACGGCAAAATTTTCCGCAATCGCCTCCAGCACATGCCGCCTTGGCGCTGTTTCCGGCAACCTCGCCACCGCGGCGCGGAGCCGCTCCAGGCTGGCGCGTTTTTTTGGGGTTTCCAGGGATTGTCCGGCTTCGATGTCCGGCCCAAGCGCGGCCAGCCACCCCGCGACCAGCCGTATGGCGCTTGCCGCCTCGGCCCGCGGTGTCGAATCGTGCTCCAAAATATCCGAAAGCGCGATCAGCCCGCCAAAGATTTGCTCCAGGGTTTGCAGCCTGATGGTCAGCTGCGCCGCGCGCTGGCTCACCGCGCCGCGCCGCCGGATCGTATCCATCGCAACACCGCGCGCCGCTTCAATCGCCTCGCGCACGCGCCGCCGGTGCAGCGCCGCATGGGCGGCATAGGCGGCGGAATCCCCGGCGCCGGTCAACCCGGCGAGGTCTTTCGCCATGAAACTCAGCGTTTTTGCGACCTCCGCCAGCGCGCGGCGGGCCGGCTGGTAGGGATGTATCTGCCAGATAATCAGGGTCAGAAACGCCGCCCAAAAAGCGCCCGCCGCGATGTTCAACCCCTGCCCCGCCGCCTGGGCAAATGACTGCGCCGGATAATCCAGCGCCAGCACAATCACCACGCTCAGCAGATTGCCCACCTGCAACCCGCCTTGCCCGTAAATCCGCGCATAGCAGGCGCAAAAAATCGCAATTCCCGCCAAGGGTGCCGCCACCAGCGGCCCTTCGGCGCGAATGAGACCAAAAGCCGCATAAGCCAGCCCCGACCAAATGGCGAAGGAAATCACCGCCGGCGCGCGCCGCCCCACCGGCCCGCCGGGGTCGGCAAAACAAGTCAGCAGCGCGCCAAGCGCCGCCAGCCCGAAATGCGGCAGGTGCAAAAATTCGCCGGCCAGAACGGTAACGGCAACGGCTATCCCTGCCCGGAAACCTTCCGCCAGAGAGATAGCACGGACGTCGAGGGAAACAGGCAGGCTTTTAAGTGTCAGAGGACATCGCCCCGGTACGCCAGATGCAGCTTGTTGCCTTCCGGGTCGCGTAGATACGCCCCGTAATATCCCTCGCCGTAATGCGGCCGCGGCCCTGGCGCGCCCTCATCCGTGCCGCCGGCCCGCAGGCCCGCCGCGTGGGCTGCATCCACAGCTTCATGGCTGGCCGCCAAAAACGCCACCATCACGCCATTGCCCGCGCTGGCGGCTTTGCCGTTATACGGGCCTTGCACAAAAAATTCAGGTAATTTTTGGCCCGGCCTTACCCAGCACGCCCCGCTTGGTCCGCCATCGTCCTGAAAAACCCGTTGCACCAGACCCAGCGGCGCCAGCACCGCATCGTAAAACCGCGCCATCAGCGCCAGATCATTCGCGCCGAGCATGACGTGACTGAACATTTTAAGCCCCAAACTTGCCGGATTTCGGAAACCCGTTCGGCGGCAACCGCCCAGCCTGCGCCCGCGCGCCCAGCCATTCCGTCAGTTTCGTCTCCGTCCGCGTGTTCGCACCCAGCTTCCAGGTCAGCCCCAGCGCCAGCGAAAACACTTTTACATCCGCCATGCCGCCATCCTTGTATTTCTGCAAGGTCACACCGGCACCTTTCGGCATTTCGGGCAATTCGCTCAGCGGAAATACCAGCAGCTTCCGGTTCTGGCCGATCACCGCCACATGGTCGCCTTTGGCCGGCACGCAATGCGATAATTCCTCGCCCGGCTTCAGGTTGAGAATCTGCTTGCCCGCCTTGCGCTCGGAGTTGAGTTCTTCCCCGGCAATCACAAAACCCCGCCCAACAGAGGCGGCGATAAGATATTTGCTGGCGGGATCCGGCAGAAATAAATCCACCACCCCATCTTCATTGGCAAGATCAATCAGCAGCCGAATCGCCTGCCCGTCGCCGCGCCCGCGCGGCAGGTCAGCAACTTTCAGCGTATACACCCGCCCATTTGTCGCAAGCAGCGCCAACCGGTCCGTGGACTCACACCGCACCAGCCGGTCCAGCCGGTCGCCTTCCTTAAATTTCTGCACCGCATCCTCGGTAACATGACCCTTCACCGACCGTATCCAGCCTTTCTCCGAGAGGATCACCGTAATCGGCTCGCGCTCCACAAATGCCTCGGCGGCAATTTCCAGCACCGGCGCGGCGGTGCTGATGCGGGTGCGCCGCGCCCCCAGCGGCCCAGCGCCAAATTTCGTCTGAACTTCGCCAATCTCGGTTTCAATCGCGGCCCAGCGTTTGCCTTCATCTTTCAGCAGCGCCTGCAGCCCTTTCTGTTCCGTCACCAGCTTTTTGTGCTCATTGCGAATTTCCTGCTCCTCCAGCCGCCGCAAGCTGCGCAGCCGCATATTGAGGATCGCTTCGGCCTGCACCTCCGACAGGTTGAACGCGGCAATCAATTTCGGTTTCGGCTCATCCTCGGTCCGGATAATCCGGATGACTTCATCGACATTGAGATAGACAGCCAGATAGCCATCCAAAATCTCAAGCCGCCTGGCAATCGCCTCCAGCCGGTGATTGCTGCGTCGGACAAGCACCTCATGCCGGTGGTCCAGCCAGGCGCGCAGTAAGTCCCGCAAGCCCATCACTTTCGGCGTGCGCCCGCCATCCAGCACGTTCATGTTCAACGAAAAGCGCGATTCCAAAGACGTCGCGCGGAACATCGACGCCATCAGCATATCCGGGTCCACGGTACGGGAACGCGGCTCCAAAATCAGCCGGATTTTCTCATCCGATTCGTCACGGATATCGGCCAGGAGAGGCAGTTTCTTCTCCTCCAACAACAACGCCACCTGCTCAATCAACCGGGATTTTTGGACCTGATACGGAATTTCGGTAATCACAATCACCCAGGTCCCGTGTTTTTGCTCCTCCTTCGCCCAGCGCGCCCGGGTGCGCAATGAACCACGCCCGGTTTCATAAGCCGCGCGCAAAGTTGCCTCATCCTCCACCAGCTCCCCACCCGTGGGAAAATCCGGCCCCGGCATGAATTTTAACAAATCCGCCGTATTTGCCTGCGGGTTTTGAATCAGATGAATCGCCGCCGCGCAAATTTCTCCGGCATTATGCGGCGGAATGGATGTCGCCATGCCCACCGCAATGCCCGCCGCGCCATTGGCCAACAGATTCGGAAACGCCCCCGGCAACACCACCGGCTCGCTTTCCTCGCCATCATAGGTCGGACGGAAATCCACGGCATTTTCGTCAATGCCGCGCAGCAAAAATTCCGCAATCTCGGTCAGGCGCGATTCCGTATACCGCATCGCCGCCGGGTTATCGCCGTCAATATTGCCAAAATTCCCCTGCCCCTCGATCAGCGGAAAGCGCGACGCAAAATCCTGCGCGAGCCGCACCAGCGCGTCGTAAATCGCAAGATCGCCATGCGGGTGAAACTTACCCATCACATCGCCCACAACGCGCGCGCATTTCTTAAAACCCGAGCGTGGGTCAAGTTTTAGCTGATGCATCGCATAAATCAGCCGCCGATGCACCGGCTTCAGCCCATCGCGCACATCCGGTAGCGAACGGGACATAATGGTGGAGAGCGCATAGGCCAGATACCGCTCCGACAGCGCCCCCGCCATCGGCGTATCCTCGATATGGCCAACACTCATATCTATGGGCACTTCTGCTCCTCCTCGCGATCTGTGAGCAGGTCATAAAGACGCTCCCGCGCCGGTGGAAGGGGACGATGCCGCGCCCCAAACACATCGCGCGCCAAAAAATGCCCCGTGAGTTTCAACCCATCCAGGCAATCCGCGCCATGCGGTTCTCCACCCTCCAGCAGAAACGGCGGCAGGCGCAGCAGCCGTCCGGCCCATTCCCCGGCGGCCGAGAAGGAAACGGCCCGGCCGGTGCGGGGTGAAACAAAGGCGAGCCGGTCATTATCCCCCGCGATGGCGGAGGCGGAAAAATCCAGCCCGAAGCCCAGTTCGCGCAGCAAATCCAATTCCCAAAGGACCAGGGCGGGAAGTGCCGTGCCCGCAATATTAATGCCGGCCAACAACCGGGCGAGGCCGGCAAACGCCTCGCGATGCGGCTCACGCTCCGGCAGGGCGCCCGCCGCAAGCTGGCAGGCGGCATTCAAAATCGCCAAATTCAGCCGGTCATCCATGGCCAAAGCGGCCGCCGGATGCACCATCTCACCCGAAAAACTCCCGAGTTGCTCCGCCAGCCGCGCCGCCCAGCGCGCGGAGATAATATTCCCCGGCTGCCAAAGCGCGGTTTTGCTCCGCGCATTCCCGCCTTTCACCAAGCCCCGCCAGGCGCCCTGCCCCGCCGTCAACAACGTCACCAGCGCATCGCCTTCGCCATAAGGCGCCACTTCAAGAACGATGGCAGGCTCCTGCCATTCTATCATCTACCTGAGCGCGGCCTTCGCCGTGGCCGCCAGATACCGGGCGGCAATCGGCAAAATCTCGTCATTATAGTCAAATTTCTCGTTATGCAGTCCCGCGGAATCGCCATTGCCAATCCAGGCATAAGAGCCCGGAATTTCCAGCAAAAACCGCCCGAAATCTTCGGCTCCCATGGTCGGCTTCATATCGCGCCGTACTTTCAGCCCAATCTCCGCCGCCGCTTGCGCCCCCAAATCCGCCTCGGCCTTGTGGTTGGCGGTCGGCGGTAAATACCCGCCAATCTCCACCTCCGCCGTCAGCCCAAAGGATTTCGCGGTGAATTCCGCCACTTCGCGCAGCCGCGCCGCCAGTTTTTCCATCACGGCCGCCTCATGCGCGCGGATGGTGCCGCCGATGCTGGCAGAATCAGGAATTTGGTTATTCGCTTCGCCAGCCCGCATCCGGCAGGTTGAAATCACGGCTGAATCCAGCGGGTCCACATTACGCGCGACAATCGCGTTCAGCGCGATAATAATATGCGCCGCCCCTTGCACCGGGTCGGCGGTAAGGTGCGGCATCGCCGCATGCCCCGCCTGGCCGCGGACCAGAATCGAAAAATTCATGGCGGCCGCCATGATGGCGCCGTCATGCAGCATCACCGTGCCGGTCTCCAGCCCCGGCCAGTTATGGTAGCCAAAAAT
>Ga0116229_10010469_pt1 | contig 13911 bp, 9 predicted proteins | sample S1TSphgellanicum_3_FD_87313 | JGI IMG/M metagenome (GOLD analysis project Ga0116229, IMG submission 87313) | Host-associated microbial communities from peat moss isolated from Minnesota, USA - S1T2_Fc - Sphagnum magellanicum MG | ecosystem: Host-associated > Plants > Peat moss > Unclassified...
TCATTGACAACAAGAGGAATGCAAAGAGAGCTCATGTCCTTATTGTGGTGTGTCAAAAACCAAGTGGGGCAACTTGGGATCTACGCATGGTCATCATCATCATTGTTACCATCTTCAAATAGCAACAATGGTGCAAAAAGGGGGTGATGAGTGAACTTGAACCACCATCTTTGGGAGCTTGGAGCTTTCTTCCAAACCTCTTTAAGTTCATGCACAAGCGTAGGCATGAACAAGTGTAGGTTCACATGTTATAGGCCAAACTTGAGATAAGAAAAATGGGAGGTTCCAATTTAAACCTCTTTTCCTTGGATGATTTTTTGAACCTAAGGGACATATTTAACACCAATTCGAACTTGTCACATGGTAATTTTTTAATTTAGAAAAAACCACATGTACTTGATTTTTTCAAGTATAGAGTATCATGCCATCAGTGATCAAGGATTGTTACACCATTGATTTTTCATTTTTTACAATAATTTGTTGTAATAGGTCAAATAATGTTGGCTTACAAAATGGGGAAAATAATGCATGTCAACTTTTTGTTTGTTGTGAAAATACCTTCATTAATGTTGTTGGGTTATGTGTTTATTTTCTATCATTATGTTGGTTGGGCTATTATTTATTTTTAAAAGGTTGAGGGGTTTGTTAAGTTGTGTGCCATTGGTCAACACTCTAAAGCAAGCACACACTTGTGAGTTGATCTTTCAAAAATTTATGCATATTATTCAATGGAAAACCCAAGCCAAAAGGTTACAAGCCTTTTCACACATGTTAACTACCATTTTGAACATCGGGGTTGTAACTATTGTGATTAATGGTCAGGCATGGGACAAAATTACCCATTATTTTTTACCATTAAGTAAGTCGTATTTGATTTTTGAATTGCCCATACAAATTGATTAAATTTTAACATGGTTTAGGTTGTAAACATGGGTTGACACTATTATAAGCATTTCCTAGATTTGATCGTTGAAATTGTTTTGTTGATTGTTGTGTGGCAATGAGATCAGGGTGATGATGACCAATAGATTGTTTTTGTTATGTTCACAATGGGGCACCATGTGTCTTTGCCCTTGTAAAGTTTGGTAGGTGGATGTAGGTGCCTTTTAGGTTTAGTTTTAGCTTATATCCACAACAAGTTCAGCAAAATTGGTCACCCATATTAGGAATAGGGTTAGGGCTTAAAAGCACATTGCATCCAAACTTTAAAACAATATTACATGTCACCATCCCCAAAAGGACGTGTTGAGGATTTTAAAGAAGACAACTTAGACCAAGAGATCACATACAATTTTTCTATGGGTTTCACATTTGTTTATTAGTTCATTTTGAAGATATGAAGGATGATACGAGGGGCTTTGGGTTTATTAGAAATTGAATTTTTAGACATGTGGACACCATTTCACTCAAAGAATGGAATATGTGCTTCAACATTTGAATGTGGGCAAAAAGGCAAAAAAAACCTTACTTTTAACCCTTGGTAAGCAAAGCTCCTACCTCAATATTTGGAGGATGAGGCATTGGAAACTTATGAAAGTTGGTCGAAGTGAACTATAATTCAAGAAAAACTCTAGGTTTGAACACAACACATGGAGCTCATGATGACAACTTTCAAAGAAGGGGCAACAACATCAAAGGTGACCATGCCAAATCCCAATCAAACAAGCACTAATTCCCAATATAATTTAATACATCCCTCCACCAAAGGTTCAAATGTTGTGGTTCATGTGGACCCATTGGATCCCACGTCTTTTATGTCATCAATTTCTCAAACAACATTAAGTGCCATTGTAATCATTAGTGATCCACCACCATTTATTCGACTCATTGGACAAATTTTCCAACTTTTGGAATGGGAACATGGGGCAATATTCATAGAGATTGAATGCAAAATATTCAAGATTTCCAAAGGGAAAAGGATGATAATCTGTGCACCAAGTACACAAGGTTGGCATGGTTTAATAAGGAAAGTTGCAACGTTTTCACAAAATGGTAGTTGACGCCACTTGTACATGTCTAAACAAAACAAGAAGGTGTAGCAATCAAGAACATTGATAGACCTATAGTCATTGAATATGATAGTGCATGATAAACCTATATAATCATTCAAAGTTGAGTATAATGTTGTAGTAGTCTTTTTACACTTGTTAACTAACATCAATATGGAAAAAAATTGCCATAACACTTGCCATTAAATGAAAGGAGTAACCAAACATGGCATTCGACTATTATGTCAATCAAAATCAAGGAGGATGGGTGTTTGATACCATGAACAAAATGGTCTACATAGAAATGAAGGAAGATACAAAATTTGCACAAGATGAATTTTTTTAGAAATGATGATTTGGTCTATGTTTATTAAAAGCAACTGTTTACAAACAAGTTTTGTATTATCAACCACCACATCCATGGATGTCTCAATGGACCAATCTGATGCAAGAGGTGGAAAACTCCTTCTCCTTGGGCACCCTACCATGCAAAATGCAACATAATACAAGTTGTTTAAAAAGAAAAATTGAAAACATTAGTACTCCTCTTGTAAACCCTCACAAGCATTGGGAATTTGATGAGTTATTTTATGAGTTGAACCTGAAGTTCAAAAAACAAAAAAGAACCACATGATGATGAATTATTGGCAATAAGGATTTACATGAAGGCTACATCGTTGGGTTTGCCACCTTATATTTCTACATGTGAGAATTTGAATAAGCTTCTTTGTTGCACAATAACCTCGTTTCAAGAGAGTCCATATGCATCTTGTGCCAAGATGACAAGACAAAATGTTAACCTAGATGATATTGATGGTCTTGAGGTAGTGAATGTTTGAGATATTATGCAATTATATAGATCTCAACAAAAGCCAAGAAAGCTCTAACAACTCCCGATTTTGGAGACAAGTCAAAACTTTCACAAGCAACATTGCCAAGGACAACTTGCCCTTGGGGAGCTTCTTACAAGGCACTTGAACTCACAAGGTTTTAGAGGCTTTGAACCCCTCTCCTTGCCAATTCAATCAAAGATGTGGATGGTGGAAGTCAAATTTCAACACCACAATGTACTAGAAGTCCATAGTCTCCAAACGTTTGTCATATCACTAAGCAATGAAAGGGGTTGCAACACACAAGCTTCAATTACTATACATTTTTGCACTCATTGGAAATATTATAGGGCTTGTAAGTGGCAAATGCTTGAAAGGAATCTTGTAACCATGCTTTGAAGGAGGCTAATGCTAATGTAATAGTGCCATGAACAAAACATGTATTTGTATAACATCTCAACCCTCCCAGTTTATGGTATCTATTCAAATGTAGCATCTTGCCATATGACGTACATGGTGGTGATCTAACATTAAATTAGAAGTTGAATTAAGTCATGGTTTGCTGCTCTTCAGTTGCTTTCAATGCCATACAACGCATGACCAGGTTTGAAGGCTGTCCATTTACAAACACTCCCCTGGATTCCCAATCACCATGCTCCTCAGATTTCCACAGGAGAATAAGTGCAAAACATCAGGCTATGTGCAAAACAAACGAACTGAAATCTGCAGATCATGTACATCAGGTTGTGCTCCACTATTTTGTTTCACACCCCTCCTCCTCCACTGGTCTGAGTCATCTTCATCTTCTGTGTCTTGTGACATACCTACTTTCTCTCAATTCCACTTCAAAATTCCAAATTGAGGTTACTCTTCTTGATGCTTTAGTGCCACAAACCTCAATGACCATCGCCTCTAGCATCCTGACTTCCACAGAAGTGTAGACCTTGAGGAATGCCTGATTGTAGGCAAATTCAAACTGTTAAAATCATGGATTTTCTGCCAATTCCGTAAGTCAAGCAGGAATGCAAACTAGGGCGAGTTTTACAAAATGTTCCCAAAATGAATGCTACAAGGATTTGGATGGAGATTTGTGCATTCCAAAGATTGACCATTGGTTTGTTTCTTTTAAGTCAGGCTGCCTGATTGCATCAACACTTACAGAAGAACAGATCAAGTTTCCCAACAAGAGATACTGATCAAAAGTGGATGCTGTCTAACAGCATAAAGAGAGACACCCATTTTGCCCCATCATTTTGGTGGTAGTTCTATCTAGCTACAAACATCTAAATATTGATCAAGAAACCAGAAAAAACCTATCACAGCAAATCTCCTCAGTTATATCCATGCTTCAACATGCCTATGACATCAAACAATAGCCCCTGATTAGAAGGTCCCATAGTAAGGACAAAGAAAAGGAATGGTCAAATTAAACCTAAAACCACAGTTACCAGTGCATCACACATCACACAAATGAACAAAAAAACTTGCAACACTTTGACATGGGAATGTCAGGGGGCATGGTATTACACTGGGACTGGAAAAAATTAATACCCTTTTCCAGCATCTGAAGTGATCACATAATCTAAGCATGTATCAGCACAGAGCTAGCAGGAAAAAGGATTGAAATAGTACCTTGCAGCCGGTAGCAGAGAAGGTTTGAAGTGAGATGTAAGCTCCCATGATGAAGAGAGATCTGGCATTTGTGGCTGACAGGCTTCTGAAACTTCATGAGTCCCAAGCAGGACACATTATAATCTTTCAGGGTGTTCACCCTCAGTATGATTTGACAACTTTGTTCCTCCAAAAGCTCTTGCATATTTGCAGGTAGTTTTGGTTGCATTGTGTCTCTTCACAATGTTCAACCTCTAGGCATTCATGTATCTATGAACCAGCAATCACCCTAGGTTCCTAAGATTACCAGTTGTGATGGTCACTGTTATTAATTCAGAGAATAGGGGCACTTTGGCCTCAATAATCTCTAGTTTCTAGATCTCTTCTCTGCAAGTATCAACCAATGTCAGCAAACTCACATGGATGAAAAACAGTTGTTAGTATCTAGCTTAATACAAGGCATATTTGCTGGAAATGCACATGCCCACTTATGTGTTGCTCAATGGCATCATCTCTATCATCAATCAAGACAGAGATGAGATTTAAGATCCCAGGATACAAAGATCACCTTGCACATGCTAAAAGAAGCCCTCAGTGCCCAGGCCTGACATCTTTTCCCGGTAGATATTCAAAGCCTCTTGCATTGTGCCGGTTTGCCGGAGAATCTCTCCCCGTGCCTTACCTGATGGATGTGTGGACACATATTGCAAATACTCAGGCTGCTTTTCAAGCTTCCCCATCTTCTCATAAAATGCAGGTGCCAACTGGGGATCATAACCTGCTGCCGCCATCAACAACAGTCCAATATGGTCTGCTTCCATTTCCATTCTGCAAATTGCTTGCATAGAATTAAATCAGCGAGCAAGAACAAAAGAACCCTATAACAGTACGTTCCTGCAAAAACAACCTTTGTTACAGTATGTGTTATCAAAATCTTCTAGCCAAAACTCACAGGACTGTCTACTGTCATTGGAAAACAGGTGTCCTGTGTTACCTAACTATCAAACAAAAGAGAGTTTCTTATCTTGCAGGGTCCATACAAAATTCTCACCTTCTGGAGAAGGGAAGCGTTAAGAGCAGGTTGGAGGTATTGTTGACAAGATTGGGCATGTAGAAGAATGATAACACCAGGAGCTGCAAGAAGCCTAACCACACTCCCTGTGTCAATTTCTCTGCCACATGTCGTGCCACAACATGTCCCACCTGTAGAGTCAACGAATACCCACTTTAGAGCTTCCAAAAAGCACCATCGTCACAGCTCAAATGACTATAGATGACAACCGCACAGTGCAGTGCTTTGATTTCCAAGATATGTATAATCATTCTCACAATCTCGTTTCACTCTTCTTTAGTTAAATAACATATCCATGAGATTGCAGAGGAAACTCCACAAAAAGCGCTTTCAAGGGTAGGCCATTGTGCAAGTGGCAGCCAAACCAAAACAAACATGACAAGAATAAGTGTCATCATAACCTTGAGAGCATAACTCAGAACATGTCAGGCCATCACCTTCAACATGAATGGCGGCAACTAGCTGCCATTACTCCCATCTAACTTCATCAGCTCCTGATGGTGTAGATAGATTAGTATGTAACAATATCTGCCCAACACATTGGGAAAATTTTTTTACAAAAGAATCTGTGTCCTGAGTTTCTGTTGCATTTGGCAACAGGATGACTCAGTCATGAAGTCAGTTAGCACTCAAGAAAACAAGTGGAACAAAAATTGGCTGACCCCAAGACACAATTTTGGAGAAACATCATGAACATGATAAGAAACATCCAGAAAGAAAAGAGGATGGCCAAATCCTCCACCCCAAAAGCTTCACCTCATGGGCAAGAACAGTCGCTATCTCTGAATCAGATCGAAAGTGCTTGAGAAGGCCAGTAAATACAACAATCTTGCCTCCTGGGAGGCAGAAAGCATTCATAATGTCTTGATCCACAACCAAGACTTCCCATTTCAGGCTCTCAAGATGAGCTGTATAGCCTTCTGATCCTTCCTCCAGCCCTTTCTTCCTGCTTTTTTCCACCCAATGATCATCGTCTAGGGTCTCGGTTCCATACATTTGCTTGTGTGCTGTCAAGCTGTCCAAATTGTCTTTCTTTGCTGTTGTTAAATCTTCACCCCATGAGCTGCTGCTGCTGCTGCCGCCAGAATCCGATATCGAGGGTGGTACATGTGTGTGCTCTAACTGACCCCAGTTCTGTGCCTTTGCACCTGCCATTGCTGCTTCTATCACTTCCTTTGCAATTCGCCGCACACGAATGGTTTCTGGATGAATTGGAGGAAGTATTTTTGTTCGGAATTGCTTCTTGATCTGCTCATGCATCTTGGATGTGTCAGACATCAATATCTCTTGAACACTCATGAGCTTAGGATCTGGATGCACAGTACACATACCAAAGCATTGTGGTATACATGGGAAAAAAGAGAAAAGAAACTCACGTTGTCAAATTCTGCTTCCCCCAGTGATTTCTCCATATCTGGTGAAATCAACACGAAGTGCTTGCGGTGAGTGTATGGAACAGTCTGCAGATGTGTGAAGTATACATACACAGATCCTGTTGCAAAGATGACAACGGCAATTATGAGCCTCTTTTGAGTCTGGCCGCTATCCGGTCCTTGCAACCAAGCAGTCGGACCTCTCCTTCTGAAATGCTCTACTCCTCGCTGATCCACGTAATATGATCTTGAGCCTCCGGCCCCACTCTGCTGGCTCCTCAAACCTCCTTTTCTGTACACTTGCAATGGATTCAGTTTGGTCCTCCATAGCTGCTGAGTTACAAGCAATCGTGAGCAGCAACAGCTCGGAGATGATATCGTCGTCAAATCTCGAGAGGAAGAAGAAAATTGTAGTCTCAGGCCAGACTTGGAACTTGTTCTTCTTCCACAAGAAGATAACAAGCTTCGCGCAGATGATGAAGAAAAACAAATCCTGTTGAAGAAAAGATTAGCAGACGTATTCGAAGAAGAAAATTCTGGAGACTGTTGTAGGGAGGAGTGCAATCCTCCTCCTCCTCCTCCTCCTCCTCGTCCAGGCTCTAATTTCTGAGAGAAATTCTCGACGATGGAATTCAGGTTGCGGGACTTATTGAAAGTCGGTTTACGATTGCAAACACTACTGTAAAGAAGTCCTAAAGTCTGCCTAACTCTTCCAAGCTTCTGCGCCATCTAAGTACTCCTCTCCACACAAATCGACAAAGCAAATAATTATAAAAAAAAATACTCCTCCTGTGAAAATAAAATAAAACAAAGATCTCCAGCAAAAGAGAGAGAGAGAGAGACCATGAATATCACGCACTCTTTCTGTCTTCTTCTCTGTCTTCTTCTGTGTCTCAGAGCTCTCTCGCTATGCTCTGTCCTCTCTCGCCATGCTCTGTCCTCGCTCGCCACAACCCTAAAACAACCCTAAAACCCTAAAACCTGGAACTTAAAACCCTAAAGGAAAGGAGCATTATTACTCTACACATAACCCACAATAATAAAATTAATTTAAATTTGATGTTATAAAGATAAACAATAAAATTAATAATTGTGGGTTATGTGTTGTAGGATTTAAACATAACCCACAATTATTAAATTAAATTTTTATTCAGATTTAACAATTAAATTGATATATTTTTATATATTTTAAGATTAACATTAAAGGAAAAGGAACATTAACATTAACATTAAAATTAGGCATGCAATTTGCCACAATTTTCATTATGTAGTTAGTTTCTTGTACTCACAAACACATGATGTTACCCAAGACTATATTGTTTATTTATTGTTTGCATCATCATCACCACCATCATCATCATCACCATCATCATCATCATCATCATCATCATGTAGTCCTTTAGTACACAAGTTGTTCCCAAAACCACACTCAATGTCCAAAATGATGTTCAATTGAAAGGTTTAGATAATGTAGGTATTATTCCTTTTTAAAAAAAATAAATTAAAACCCAAATAAATTGGATTAAAAATATCCATCAACTAAAACTAAATTTTTTTTATGAAATTGTTGAAGTTGATTCATGAGGAATCAAATAACATTTATGTAAGCCTATATTCAATGGGTATAAAAATATTGGGTTCTACTTTGGAAATGATAATTTCAAATATTTTGCATGTATATCAAAGTATATATATATATATATGATAATTATATGTTTAATCTTTATGTGAGATAGACAAGGTGATCATAATATTTATTGTATTTTAAAAGTGCATTTTTTTTGGGGGAAATATTGATAATTTATTCATGTATCTTAAATTACTTTAATTTCAAAAAAGAAATAAATAAGGTTGTATAGTTGCTGTCAATGTTTTTTGGGGGAAATTTTTGCATTATGTTGATAAATAAAATAAACCCAATGAAAATTTTACAAGGGTTTTTTTGGATGAAAAAAATTGCATGTCACCATACTTTAACAATGAGTTCCAATTGGTTGCCATGATTAGGTAGGAATTTGAAAAACAAATCTACTTTACTACTTAACCTTTTAATTAGCCACAAGTCCGCCTACTTAATAAAATTGAAAAAAAAAACCCCCGATTACCATAATATGTTCTTGATTTCCATTCTATTGACATAATAAAAAAGAAAAGAAAGCTATTCAAATTGTCATTAACATCCAAAGTTGATAACCTAATAACAATGAAAATAAACATTAGCTACGAAAAATTTACATTGATTTCAATGATAATATAATCCAACATGTTTACTAAGCATATCCCATATAATTTATTTAATGTACATTGATAAGGAACTCAAAGCAAAAAACTACAATGTTGTATGTGTGAACAAAAGGTTGATATCATAGCCTAGGGTCAGTTTCCACATCGACAAAACAAATAACTTTTTTTTTTGAAAAAAAAAAATTGGTTTTTTAATTTTGAAATTATATGTTTTTCCATCATCAACTATGATATTGTGATATGAATAATGAAATTATTTAGAATGTAACCTATGATAATTATGATGAATTTCAACATGTTAACTTCATATTTTCACAAATTTTCATTTCACTATTTTGAGGATTATTTAATTGGGGTTCAAGTGTCAACATTTGGGAATGTTCATTAATTTTGGATCAAATTACAACCTTCATATGCATTTAGGGTGCCAAAGTTTTAAGTACAAAAGGATGATGCATTGTTTTGTTCAAATGGTCCAAAATTGGTGTTAACATGCAAATATGTGTTTATATTTTGTGTTGAAGGAAAAAACATTGAAATTTCAAAACAAAAAAAAAAGCATTTGCTAATCGTAATTCAAATTGAGATTATTTAATTGTAAATCAAATTCATTGGATCAACTACAAACTACCACATGGTTAAACCAAGTTCAATTTCAAAAGGTAATATGGTTATTTGATTTAATTTGGTAGGGAAAATTATATCCCTTAGTTTTCATGGGCCCCTATGGGTGAAAGTATGATTGAACATCAAAGTTATTCATCACCATTATTTGTGGATGAGCCATGTAGATTTTCAAGTGCAAACACTTCATTTAATGGAGCACCCTTAAGCAAATGCCATACTTGATATGACAAAACATTTCCAAGGCGATCTTTTGTTGATGTTTTTATATTTATTCCTTATATTAAGTAAAAGAAAACATTTGTTAATATATTATTCCAACATTTGATTACAAAGACAAAAAATGTTTGGGAAAACTTTGCTTGCATGGAAAACCTTTCACCTTAAATAATTTTTTTTGAAAATAATATTCCTTGTACAATTCCTTTATATAAGGTGTATTCCAAGGGTTTTTGCAAAAAAGAAAGTCAATTTTGTAATGTAACCAAACTAGCATCATACACAAGAATATTTAATTAAATTTGATTATAGACCAAATTTGAAAGTAGAAAAACTTAAGAATCCATATATTTTTTGGCTATTTGTTGGAATATGTTGTGAAAATCAAGTGATATTTTTTGGAAATCTAGTGAATTAAGGCCATTATTTTTACAAAGTCCTTTGTATATGTCAAAATCACATTTTTCAAAAAAACAAATGCAAAAACATTGTCCCAAAAAAACATTGGTTTGAATTAGGGTTGTATTAGTATGTCCATTTTTAATATACCTACTAGACGAGCTTTAATATCAAAGCTCCCACCCATTTTTCATACAAACTAGTAATGATATATAGAGAAATATTAATTGGTTAGGTATCAATGTTTTATGTACATAAATATATAATTTAGGGGGTTAAATAAATATAATATTAGTATTGGTTTTTTCTCCATATAGGTGGTAATGGCACATTGGTATGGTATTGCACATAATTAGTTCACACCAAATAATAATGCACATATTTTAAAATGAGATAATTGAAATTGGTATATGGGGGATTTTTTGGAATCCTTCATATGGTCGTCCATGGACCATTCCAAAGACAACTTTAAAAACAACTATCTCATTTTCAAGCCTAAATATGTCATTTCTTTTTTAATAACTATTTCCTTTTCCTATTAACTACTTCCGTTTTATAAATACCTCACTATTTTCCCTATTTGACAACATGGTATGAAAAAAAAAATTAATTTGTGTTTTTTCATGTCCATGAAATGTATATTAATTTAAATTAAATTTGAAATTGACATAAATAATGATGAATTATTGAAAACCATATGAAAATATAATAAAAAAATAAAATAATCGATCATCATTGATAGTGTGTAATAGTGTGGAGTTCAAATTCATAGTGCACATATCTTAAAATGCATGAAGTCCATTATGATGCACAACAATTATATATGCATAAATAAAAATGAAATATGAAGAATAGATAATTTTTTACACACAATTCACAAATAACACATGAACATATTTTGTTCAATGTTTTAAAACAATATAAGGTGAAAGACAAATGTCAAAAGTTGAAAGTTTAACTCAACATGATGATTTGCTAACTAAATGCACATAATCAATTCACTTTGTGCCAAATGTCTCAAAGTTTGAAGTTAGAATTCTCACAAAAACAAAAATTAAACTATCATGTCAAATACAAAGTGAAAAAACAAGTGTTTGAAATGTGAATTATGAATCTAAACTCCATGTGCATAACCAATTCACTTCATTACAAATGTTTCAAGGTTTGAAGTTTGAAGTTTCAGAAATGCACAAACATTAAACTACCATGAAAATACAAATTTATGGATAAAAATTAAAATTTGCACTTGCATTTTTCATGCCTTGAATACATGTACACTAAGATCTTGAATGCAAGTGCATCAAGTTACTCCTCCCTAATATAACTTGCTTCCCCTACCTCCTTATGTTCATCAAATGTGTTTTGGCTTTACAAAGTAATGGTTGCGAAAAAAAAAACCTTTCTCATAACATTTAACTAGTTTTTGTAGATCAAGACTAATGCATCAATGTTAATGATTTTGAAACAAAATTCACAAGTTTGTGAATAACCCAACAATAGGAAAACATATGTTTAGGGTTCATATTTGGTCTCAATTTGAGATTTTAGTATGCCAAAAATTTGCCAAGCCAAAAAAATTATATATTCAAGAATTTAGTTGTTAACAAACAATAATTACCATCACATAGAAAAATAATAAAAAGATAATGAAAATGTTAATTGATGGTAAGACCATCAATATAGTGTCAATGCGACCACCAGTGTATCAATATAGTGAATTACTTTCAAGATGGAATAATCAAAAGGTAATTTTGAACCAAATTTTCAAAAAATAATAATTTGTCAATGGGTAAATCTCCTAATTTAATTAGCTTAAAATGCTTCGTAATAGTTATTTAATTTTTAGTGGTGGGTTCGACATACTTATTGTCTTTTATTTATTATGGGATGAAGCCATTAGAATATATTTTTTAAAAAAAATAGTTTGTCATTAACTAAGATATATGAAAGAGATTATGATAAGGCGAAGAAATATAAAAGGACAAAGGAAACCCATGTGTGGTGGGGAATCATTTTTGGTTTTTTATTATTTCTTAGGTTCATTCCATTTTTCTCTTATTCCTTATCGTTTTATTATTTTATGTTTGTGATTTTAGGAAAATTGGTGTGTGTGAAATGGGGAAAAGAAAGTTGTACTTGTGTGAAAAAAATATATAATGGATTTTGATTGAAGGTTAAATGATATATTTTCTTTCATGTTTTTCCTTGATTTTTGGAATGCAAAAAGAATATTTAGCATTAGTTTCATGTAGTATAGTGTAATTTTAACATTTAATTATTTTTTATCATTATTTTATTATTATTATTATTTTGAAATATTTTTGGCATGACGATAGTTATAGTAAGAAGGTAATTAATTTGAAGACAACAACTCTCACTTGAATTAAACCTTTATTCATTTCATTTTTTAAAACGTACTTGCTAAAAAAAATGTGTAACTAGATGATAGTTGTTGTATGAAAGTAATTAATGGAAGGTAGTGGTTATAAACATGAGGACAACAACTATAAATGTGACGGTAGTAGGTCCAAGATGAAAATTTGTTTCACTAACATATTATCTAGGGACTTAAAAATAGTTACCTTTCAGCCTTTTCATGTTTATTTTAGCTTTCATAAACAAAATTTTTTAAAAAATCTTTTAAAGTTTATAAGTTAAAACAAGATTGTTTTATAGAAATCAATTTCTTTTTAAATGTGTTTTCTTTTGTTTTATTCAATTTATATTTGGCAGCCTTTTCTTCAGGATAGTAGCTAGGTTGTTGGTTTTGAAGTCTTACACTAACTACATGGTCCTTTGACCAAGTCAAAAGTTTGATAGCTTCATTTTTAAAAACAAAAATGTCATGAAACACTAGGAGTTCAAACATAAGCAAAATGTCATTAAATGTAAAAGCATATGTTGGAATATCAAAAAGAAAATCTATAAAAAAATTTGAAATTGGTAACAAGGTTCAAAAATCAATTGACTTTAACATGCAAATGGTCAATCATGGCGTTTTATCATATTAAATAAGAATAAACTTAACTTTGTCCCTACCTAGAAGTTCCATGATACATGTATTGTAAGTTCTTTTATATTGGTCAAACATGAGATCAAACACAACATGAACTTTACAAATGGTTCCAAAATGGTCATCACTTCTATTGTCATGTGAACATATCAAATTTCCGATTTTAAATCAAAATCCTTGCACTTTCAACTTAGTTGGTTTGGGCCTTTGATCTTCAACTAAACTATCTTTATAACCGAAAATTGATGTTAATGGCAACATGTAATTAATTGAAGAAAAGAACCAATACCTTTTGGTTTGGTTTAAACACATTACTTCATGACCAATGTTAGAACTTTAATGGTAGAATAATTAATTGCATGTGTGTTAAAACTTCGTGGCATTTGTGACAATTAACAAGCTTTTGCCATTGCATAGAAAAATATTGTCAAAGTTGCAAGGGAACACATGACACCATTAAAGATAGTGTTGTTACTAGGGTGTTAGAATTGGAGCCCTTGCCTTTGACATACATAATAACCTTGTTAATCAACTAAAA
>Ga0116229_10010470_pt1 | contig 13911 bp, 9 predicted proteins | sample S1TSphgellanicum_3_FD_87313 | JGI IMG/M metagenome (GOLD analysis project Ga0116229, IMG submission 87313) | Host-associated microbial communities from peat moss isolated from Minnesota, USA - S1T2_Fc - Sphagnum magellanicum MG | ecosystem: Host-associated > Plants > Peat moss > Unclassified...
TAGGATACCTTAAGGTAAAATAATGTATAATAGTTTAGGGTATAATAATTTATAATAGCCTCTAATAATTTAGGGTATAAGTTAGAATAACTAAGGTAACTTAAAATAATATAAGGTATATCATAAAATAACATAAGGTACTTAAAACAACAACATAAAAATAAACCTATCTACTATAATAATTTATAATAGTGAATTATGTCAGTTAGTAGTGAAACATGATGTTTACATAATGATATTATAGTGAAATAACTTTAGCCATGGAGAAAACACTAAAATGAAATGAAGTTATTTCACTTTTAAGGTCCCATAGTGATTTAAGCTAATAGACTACACCCCACTTTTGGACTAGTGTTTGGATTGTATATATACATATGTTATTGTGAATACATTATGTACATGTTATAAAAATTTGGAATTAATCTAATGATTGAAAAATATGTGTAAGGATTTTTAACCTCTTGTAACCATTGTTTAAAAGTTGCATAAAAGTAACTTAAATTAGTTTTGACATTAAAAACACAATTTGAAATATTTTTTAATAACATATTTTTGGATTTTTTTGATATACACTTTAACATAATAGTATTAATAAAACTTTAAAGATTTTAAATATTTTCTAAAAGGTGTATTAAGAAGATTTTAAAAAGATTCTAAAAATAAAACAATGGTCTAAAGGGGCACGTGTGGCTCCTAATAGAGTGGTTGGACCCACTAATACCACATTTTTACATTGGGTGAATGCACGATTGAATGTTTTAATATCAACAGACTCCTTATAAGTCCATACAACTTTTTTTAAAATGATTCAAATAGACATGGTTTTTACTTTTTAAAATATTATTATTCTAATATTTGAATAATACATGTTCAATCACATATAAACCTTCCCAAATCTATGTGAAAACTTGTATATAATGTAATTGATTTCATTTTTTAATTTGGAAGTTTTAAAAGGAAAACCCACAAAGTTTTTAGGAATAGTGCCCATCTTAAACTTTCAAAAAATATGTTTTTTGAACAAAAATATTGAAAAAAAATAAAATTGCAACTCATATGGAGTTATGAAAATATGGTCAAATTTTAACCATTCAAAAATCCTTAATTATCAAACGGTTAAAGTTTTCAAATAAAAGATTCTTCATATGAATTTATCATCTTGAATAACATCATATATTAAATCCCAATAACAAATTTGGAGTGTGAATCAATATAAAATTTTCCATTTGGTGATGGTCCAATCAAACAATTAATCCATATTTTTCAATTTCAAAAGTCCATTACTACTGACAAATGAATTTTTTTTCAATAAATAACCACATAGTTTTTTTCATAATGAAATTGTTAGTTTAAATTCAAGTCCCAATTAGTAAATCTAAAGATATATTAATCACCATATGCATTTTGAATGAAGGAAATTGCAGAAAAAAAACAATGTCTTGCATTGTCACAATAATGAAACACTTGATTATGCATTTATCCCATTAAGTTGTAACTAGTCATTGCAACTAGAAAATGTAGTTGCAAAATCCTTATTTTTTTCATAATGTGGACAAGTCATTTACACAAGCTAGATAATGCAAGTGGTTGGTAAAAATGGAACCAACTTTGGGTCATACACTTGCTTTAGATCCATTACATTCACACATTTTGAACTTGGGAGGATGTTTTCATCCTCCTCCCTATAATATACTTTGGTCCCTCATTCTAGGAATCCTAGGAATGATTCTTTTTCGAGTTCTCCCAACATGTTCATTTTTTTTGTTACCTTGCCCCAATCTTGGTCATGAACCCAAAATTAGTGTTGTGACAAATGGAGGGCTTTTGTTTTTTAGAATATTCTTCAAAACTATCACCATTGACTTTCACAACTAGATTGATATTCAATGAACTAAAACCACAACTAGCAGTGGTAGGAAATGCATATTAATGGGCACTAAAGGTCTTTGGTTCAAATGATGGAATTGACATTGTTTTTGGTAGACCATTCAGAAATATTTTACTTGTTTTGCTCCCCTAATTTTGTGATTGTTTTAGTCAATAATGTTAATTATTTTTCCAAAATTTAAACTTTTAATCTCCTTTATACAACAAGATCGATTGAGTTTAAAGATCAACATTTTATGTTTTTGGTTTGTTTCCTTTTTGCTAAATTTGTTTATGTTAAGCTTTTCCTTGCCACATGGCTAGGTTTGGATTTTCATTAGAATGGTTTAGGGAAATATTTTTTTTAGGGAAATATTTCAAACTATTAAACCAAAAACTCAAGTTCAAGAGGTATTAGGTCAAAAATGTGTTTAAAATATTAGTCTTGGAGGACAATAACATGGTTGATGTAATCAACCACATAGATTTTCTTGGTGAGAGACCCACCCAAGTTAGAAAGTTTAATTCATTTAGAGTTACACTAAGGGAAATTATCCCAACAATTGTACTTCATGACCATTGAACTATGCTATTTAGAAAATTTTATCATGTGTAGCAATTTCAATTTATGATAACCACTAGTTTCATAGGCATTAAAGTTCTTGTTCATTGCATTGTTAACTAGGTTGTGTTAATGAATTTAATTGTGAAAATTGGAGCAATTAATTCCAAAATGGATGTGAATTGAGGCTTCATGTATCTAAATTCCACCACAACCAAAGGACCAAGAAACTATTCATGCTGACACCACACAAAACATTAGGGGGGTAAAAATTCTACCAAGAATGGATACCCAAGTTCAACATGGAGTTCCTTTGTGGATTGAGGATCCTAGTGTGGTGTTTTCATAGGATGCTTCCACTTGAATACCTATTGATGGGAAGGACAATCATAGTTCACATGGGTAAGCTTGGGGAAGATCCCAACAACCATAGAAGGCACAACCCATATTTTTGTGTCAATATGGATCCAAAACATAGTTAGGTGGCATCAATTGGCATTCTTGGAACATGTTGGAAAGAAGTGAAAATTGACATGGAATTTGAGAAATATTTGATGCATTACTACTTCTATAGGAATTTACAACATTTGTTAAAAGATTGTCAAGCTTGTTAGTCCCATAGAAGCTCTTTTAAACACCTAGGTGGATTTAGGAATTCAAGACAATTTGATTTAGGAAGGAGAAAATGAAATTGGGAGGAAGCACAAACCAAGGCAAATATTGATAGTGAAAGGGGTCTTGAAGTAGCCCAAACTTCAAAAAACCAAAAAATTAGGTCAAAGATTAGTGAAGAAAGCTTTTGTGAGGTGGGGAGGATGTTGCGAATTTAAAAAGGTACCCCAACTCCTTCTTTTTCCATTTTTTTCACTTTTGGACTCACATTTGAGTCTTTCAAGGAGTTTGGGGGTGCATCAATAAGCATGTTAGACATTGTTCACTTCCAAATGAATACCTTTGTTTGACACTACATGGACACTACCAATAAAATATTCTTTTATAGGGCTTTCTGGTGGTGTGTAGAAAATGTCATCTTCATTTTGAACGTCTTGTTCCCAAGCCAACTATTCATTGTCATTTTTTGCCCTATTCAAGGTCTCCCATACGGCATTGCTAATACACTTGCAAGAACTTGTCCCAGGCACATTAGCCTTTCAATAATCAACTATTACCTTTTAAAAACCCTAGATAACCACATTAAGTTGCAGAAGTTAACATGATTGAATAGAAAATCTAGAAACTCTAGAACATTTAAATGCATATTGAAAAACATTTTGGTTTATGGGTGTACATTTACCTCATGAAGTGCAAATTGAGATAAATATCAATTATAAAATTGTTGTGTTGAAGCCCATCAATTCCATTTCCACACCTTGTTGAACCTCAATTTGAACTATCACTTGAACAACAATGAATCATAAAAACCTAACATTGAAATTATATGGATGGAAGGTAGGGAAATTGACAAACCTTAAATCATGAGTAGTTTATATTTAAAGCAATTGGCCTTTGTTTAGCCCTTGAAAATTTCAAAACTTGACCTAATTATGAAGTTGGAACTAGAAGTAGTTATGGGGTACATCAATTTAACAATCAAGTCTAAATTAACTTTAATCGCCATCATGAGATCCTCTTGTGACTGTCAAACTTATCCCAAGAATATTTCAACATTTGACCATAATATTATGAAATTGGAACTAAGAAACAATTTAGAATACAATAATCAACAAGTCAGTTTAAATGAACAATTCAGCTTATCCATAGAACAAAAAATGATCTCAATTAACTTCAACCATTGTGAGATGGACTTTTATGAAATAAAATCTTGTGAGTGAGAAATTGTAGCCTAGAAAATATCAACACTTGACCTTATTATGGAACTCAAACTACAAAATAATTTTAAGATATAATAATCAACAATCCAACTTACAAAAGCTAGCAAAAAATGATTTTAATTAAATGAACAATCACCATGAAATCCTCTTGTGACTGTCAAGCATTAGCCCAAACAAATTTGAGCACTTAACCTAAATATTGTGAAACTAGAACTAAGTAGAATAGTTTTAAGGTATAAAATCAACAATCCAACATGTACAACTTCAACAATTCAATCTAGTTTGAATGATCTCAATTAACTTAAATCATTACGAGAATCTCTTGAGACTGTCAAACATTAGCTCAAAAAAATTTCAGTGTGTTTGACCTAAACATTATGAAATTATAACTGGGACTTGAATTGAATATATGAAGTTGGAATTAGGTTCAATAGTTTATGGGTATATAACAATCAACATCTAGTTTGAATTAACAATTCAACTTTTACATAGAACACAAAATGGTCTTAATTATCTTCAATCATCATAAGATCCTCAAGTGTTAGTGTTAAACATTAGCCCTTAAAATTTTCAACACTTGACTTAATTATGAAGTTGGAAATAGGATGCAATTTTTAGGCACAATAATCATTAGTCCAATTTGAAATAAAGCAATCCAACTTGTATAGAAACTAACTTCAATCACTATGAGATCCATTTGTGAGTGTTAGACATTAGCCCAAGAAAATTTCAGCGTGCTTGACCTAAATATTATGAAGTTTGAATTTAGAAACAATTTTAAGGTACAACAATCAACAATCCCATTTAAATTAACATTTCAACTTGTACATGAAATAAAAAAAGACCTCAATTAACTTCAATCACCATGAGATCTTCTTGTGATTGTTAGACATTATTGACTTTCAAACATTGTTAATTTACCCCTCACCAAGAATCATGGTCAACAAATGTTCTAAAATAAGGTTGGTGGTTCAAGTTGTTAACATTCTAATTTGAATGCACATTGAAACCTATGTTTTTTCAATTTCATTATATGAACTCAAGGGAATTTGTTTCATAACTTTGGTAGAATGAAAGTTTCTTGTTTCTGCACATTAGAATACATGGCAAATTAGCTTTTGCATCATTAATTTGATAGCAGAATTGAACAAATCTTTTTCAGCAAAACAACATTTAACACAAGTTGTAAAAAAACTAGCAGTAGAAGCTAAATAACTTGTCGCAATTAAATTTAAGTTTACTTGATGAACTTCAAATCTTTCTAAAGCCTATTTTAATTCATGGACCAACTCATGAACATATTAGTCAATTCAAAGGAAATGACAAACTAAAATTTTTAAGTTCCAAGAGTTGAATTTTTATAGCTATTCTTAAAACCTATTACAAGTTCAAATCTTGATAAAACCTCATGAACAATAACTATCAAAATAGGTGAAGAAAAATTCTGTCAACCCACCTTGAGGTGTTTGAATTATGAACTTATTGGAGGCGAATTCAACTTGTCGACATTGCAATCCAAACACCTAGATGTATTGCAAGGTGAAGAACTTTAGAATTTTTAAAGGAACAAACTAGGTCATGGCAATAATAGACCACTTGAAGATAAATAAATAAAAAGTTCAGAAGGTCATAATTTTTAAGAGAAAAATACAAATTAAAATTTCGAAGTGTCACAACTTGAACCTAACCTTGTTTGATAGCTGGAATCACCAAGAATTAACTTTGAACTTGTGAAGTTACCACCTTTGATGGAAGTGTCACTCCTTTTTGTCCAGAAAAAAGATTGCTAACACAAAAAACTATAATTCAAATCGTAAAGAAGTTTGACAATTGAAGTAACAAAAGTAATGTGAAAAGAAATGTAACACATATAGGTTAGATGGTGGCAAAAAAGTTGTTAACAAGTTCGGAGTGCATATCAAAACACAAAGATTAAATTTTTTTTGTGTAGGAGTTGAGACACTTAGAGCAAGATTGAGAAACTTAGACAATGACAACATCCATCCACAATCGGTGTGTGACAAAAAAACCCTAAGTACTAACGTAAGGTAGAATAAATGTGCGAAAGAAAAACATTTTGAAAAACTAAACTATCTTCATCAAGTTTCAATTTTCGCTGTAAGCCAGTAGCTACATGCCATGTATTTCTTGCTCCTACCCCCCATCCTTGCAAAGGGAAAAAAAAAAGGGCGCCCCTAGCTCCTTTTAGTGTGATTTCACCTCCACCTAGGTATTATATATTTTACACACATGTATATATATGAATATATATACTCCACATAATATATGTTGGTAAGGGGGATTAAACTTTGTCCCCTTGTTTTCACACCAATGTCTTCGCCATCAAACATGCATAACAATATATAAAACAATATGATATCAAATGGATTTAACATATTTTCTTGAACTTCAATGAAATGTTTTGTCAATATGTATAACAACATTTGAATTTCAATTTTTTTCATAAGTAGATAAGTAGCTACTTAACTAAGTAAATAGGTAGATAGATCAAACGATTGATCAATAGGTACATAAATAAATAGGTAGGTAGATGATAAGTATATAAAAATAGGTAACTTGGTAGGTAGCTAGGTAGATGTTTAGGAAGGTATATAGTAGGTAGGTAGATAGATAGATAAATAGATAGGTAGATGGTAGGTAAATAGGTAAGTAAGTAGGACATATTTAAGTAAGTAAGTAGGTAGGATGTATCAAGAAGAAAAAGAAAAAAGGATGCCTTATTAGAGACATTGAATATACCAAGTGGTATAATGGTATTCAGCTCTACAGTGTCATGTCAGCGAGCATTCTAGCATGCTTCAGCTCAAGCCTAGATGCATGGAACCTTAGATATAATGAAGAAGTTAGGTTCTGCATCAAGCTTGGTTCAAGGGGTAGGTAAACATCCCATTTATATTATGGAAGCTTTGAGAACTTGACCTTCGACCCAAGCATGTGGAATTGGAGAGGCCAGGAAAGGCTGATGAGCTACAATGTGAAACATACTTGGTGGAAACATACTCAACCCAAGGGGAGCTCTCATAAGGAACGTCCAAGGGCATCCTACCAGACTTCCAGCTAAAATGGAGAGATGTCTGGGCATGTTGTAGGTCAAGAAAGGAAGGATGTCCACTTCATTTGGTCTCTTTGGTACCAAGCTAGCACTCATTGTCAAGACTTGGAGGGCAAAACTAATCAAAGCATAATAGTGGACTCCCCTGGCTTTTGAAGCTGCAACTCCTGCGACTGTTCCTCACACATTTTGGCTTTGCTCAAGACCCAAGAAAGCATTGGAGCAAGCTTTTACTCTCCTGCACAATCTAAAGGGGACCCTTGGATTCTAGTAAGGCTAGGAAATCCATTAGTCTGGAACATTATCTCTTTAACAAAAGACTGCCTAGTAGATTAAAGAGGTTCAGCTTGCTCTGGTCCTCACTAGGAGGTATTATTCTCTAGTCAATTTGGCTAGAACCAAAAAACCCTTACCCCCTTGTGACCCACTTTGGGTTTTGCTCTTTTGGTTTGTACTTGGGTCCTCTCTCTCTTTGTTCTTCCTTTCCCCCTTTGCTGGGTGCTTTGTTTAATGGTGCTTGCCAGGGTTTCATCAAACGACCTCGTTTTCAATAATGCCACACGGTGTGACGCTAAATTAGGAAAAGTGACATAGGATAGTTTCCTTGACTATGGTAGGCTAGAATGGTTAAACTTACATTGCAGTTGGTTAAAAAGAATCCAGGTAAGGAGGCCAACCTGCTTGAGACTTTTGCTAAGGTGTGGTGGCCACACCATGCCATTTGTGCCAGGGATGGCAAATAAAATTAGGTGGTGCTAGCAACCAGCGGTCTGTGGTAGTTTAGTATGGTTGGGGTGAGTCTCTTCCATGCTTGGGTTGGGTGTTCCCCCTGGCCTTGTTGTGTACTGGTGACCTTCTGCTATGGATCCTTCTATACTGTTGACTACATAATTGTACTTGGTATACAAATCTGGCCCTTTATATGAATCTATCTTGAAATATGACAATTAAACCCCAAAAAATCATTTGTTCTTCGAAAAATGAACTCAATTTGTCAGGTTTTGATTTCAAAAAATGAAATTCCAGATTTCTACAAGAGGTTCCAGCAGCTAGCCAAACTATAAAAAGGATTCTTAATTTCTTACAATAACTGTGATATGTGGTCTAAAGCCAAATTTGGCTAAACCTTATTTGTTGATGACTGCTAGTTTAGCTACATCACAAAATTGAAAAAAAAGAAAAGACGAGAAAAACACTTATGCTGAGTAAGTTGGTCACCCTGGCGGCTGTAACTTTCTCAAAAGTTTGACCCTTTGAGGACTCACATGGTTGCCAACAATTCATCGAGTGGGGTTGGAAATCATACTGTAATGGGTGCCCAACAAGGAACTCAGGGGTGCAACCTCCTTGGGTTTAGCCAATATACCCATGGCATAGCCAAGGGACATCCGCAAAGTTCTCATGGGAATCTAAAACATTCTACCCAGGTAAGGGGTCCATGGCCATACCAACTTTGTAAGTGTCCCTAAAAATAAAATGGTGGCAAATTGACACAATACTAAGGCAATTCCCAGATTATAAATTGACGACTCTTTTGCTGTCAGAACAAAGACGCTGCAAGACTTGGCAATGTTGTCAAGGACCTGGATGGTTCTCTTTTCATTAATTAGGCTGCAGGGATCACCCTTTTTCCCCTAACATTAGCTTTCCATTACATTTGTTTCATCTAGCTCCGCTCAGAGTTGTCTCACACTTCTATAGGTCAAAATTGATCAAATGCAGAGGTGTGAGAGAAATATGAATCAACCTATGAGTCATTGAAAGATGACACTTGTCATTCTCTTTTACGAGATCATATATATGTTCTTGTAAATTTATTACAAAGTTCCCTGCATATGAAATGTTCCCGATGTTCTTAACAATAATCGCTTGTAGATTTTCAGCCCAATTGCACCTCTCCAATGGAAAGTGCGTCTCCATGCAACAAGAAATTGCACATTCCTAAGGCTGCTGTGATCACAACGTACTTTATGCAACTAGTCTAAGGAAAAGACACACTCTAGTTACCATGTAAAGGTCAATTTAAAAAATGCTACTACCAATAATTTTCTTCAGCAAAATGCCAAAGAAAGAAGGACATCTATCTTCTCATAGAATGAAACACACTAACTTGACATACAGCAATCAATTATTAAGTGTGAGATTCTGGCTTCATGCTGGCGTGACCATGTAGAGTGTATGACAAGTAAGTTGGTTGTGGTAGAAAAGTGAGAAAGGAAAAGAGGCAAGTTATGTTATGTGCTGCCTACCTGAATCTGACCTTGCCTTTCTAAATGCAATCTGACAATACGACACTCGTGAGAATGAAACCACAGGATGAATGTATAAATGATGACTTTTGCTTTGTCTTAAGTAGGTCATGTTGATCACAGGGTGGACCATCACCCAACAACCCTAGTGGTGTCCTAACTTGTAACTTCCTAACAGGTTACTGTAGCCTAGGGTCAGCTTCCACATTGACAAAACAATTAATTTATTTTTTTCAAGAAAATTGTTCATTTTTATATATTCAAATTATTAATATTTCATGATTTACAATATATGATATTGTCATACATGGAGTGAATTTATTCAAATTATGGCTTGCAATAATTATGAAGGTTTTGCACACCTCGACTTCATATTTTCACAAAGATTAATTTCAAACCGTCAAGGATTATTTCATGGTGAAATTGACCCTAGGATATGTGACCCAGCATCCAACAGTATGTGATTGACTGGAAACCTCTTATAATTGGGGATGAACCACATTTGAGTTAACATATCCTATTAACCCTCCTACGCCAACCTCAAACTACCTAGGTAACTACATAGGTAATCACCTACGTATCATAGGTAACTAGGTAATGGAAGTGGTTATTATGTATGTAGGTTAAGGCTCTTGGTTGCCGCTAAGTAGGTAGTTAAACGGGGACGGTTAGTATATAACTAACCACCATGGCTAGTTATGGCACAGAAATATGAAAAAGACACACTTCCTGTGCGCATACCAACCATCCATCCATCCTACATGGTGCACTAGTGGGCGATGGTTCATGTTGGGAAGTTCATAAAATGCACCAATTATTATGTGAGGCAAAGCCCTCAGGGGAGAGGGCTTTACCTCAGAACCAGGGTTAGTGCTCAGTTCTGCCTCGCATGGGGGCCCCTTTTATTCTGGTAATGTTGCGCCCTCCCCCCTAGGTGTCACCTACTAAAAATCAGTTTTTATTTTAATTACCTAAACAATTTAGGCTGTTCTATGGTCTCTCATGATTTTGTTTGAACCTGTCATGGCATAGATATTATGCCATGAGCAGGCTTGTTTTCTTGGAGTGCTCCCAACTTTAACCTATTCCATGTCATATAAGAATTGAGAAAAGAAGTTCCAACATTATCATGATTGTTCACATTTCATGAGTGAATGTCACATAAAGAACTAAAGCCATTGGAAGGAACTAAATCCAAAACAATAAATCAATCAACACTAAACCTTCCTCCCCATTTCCCTACTCTTATAATGTGTCCCCAAACATAGGACAAACACTTATGAACCCATGTCCTAGGTAGTAGATGGGTTTGAGATTTCTAGCAGAAATACAAAAAGGTGTATCATATGCTCTTAGTGGTTCCACAAAAACCAACACATGAAAAAGGAGGGTTGCAAAATGTGGCAAAAAGCTACTAGAAATTCAAAAACAATAATTTCAATGTAGTCCTAGTAGTGTTGTAATGAGTAGCCAATTTATAGATTAAATTTTTTGAAATAATTCCACTTTAATTATACCCACTTCTAGAATTGTTCCCGCAAGTGGACCAAATTGCAATAATGGAAAAGAAAAAAGAACCTCATCAAAAGATCATACAACACCCTCATCCTAAGTAACCTAGGTATAAGGTATCACATTTCTTGCAAGTGGTTGTGGGTGGGTTCAATTGACCAGTTGTTGCTAAATAAAGGGCCTTTGCGGGTAGTCTCAACAGCACCCCTTGTCACTACTTTTATTCACACATTAGATTTCCTTGCTAACCATGTGATAAAGGTTGCATAATAATTTGTTGCAATGAAAAGAGTATCACTAGGCTATGTCTAAGTGTATGAAGAGAGCAAGTGAAATAGTGAACACCCCAGTACATACTTGAGACCAATATGTATAGGCTAATGAACCAGCTTTGAAGCTCTTCCTAGATTCTGAGGCCCAGTCTTAAGAATCCAGAAAGAGCCTAAAGCTGTTCCTGAATCCTTATCCTTGGCTAAGAGAAATTTAAATTTGAGAGACCTTACAAAAGTGGAAGATCCCAAAAAGGGCTGTTCCACTTTTGTAAAGTTTTTTCGCGGGACCTTTTACTTTTGTAAGGTCCCTCAAATTCAACCCCTAATTGGCAGGTAGGCCCAATATGGGCTGCCTATCAATGAGTAGGCTTACTGACTATGCCTTAGATTACAAGAAAAAAATACATGTGGCATGTAGACACACACATCACCAGAAGTTCCGTAAATGAATGAAAACACAGCACCAGAATCTTGAGTTTGGTCATAAACTGGGTCAGATTCAAAACAAACCTGAAAAAAGTACCATAGGATTTAAAGGGGGGAAGAAACTCAGAAAAGCATCCAGTTTTTGGTAAACAAAGTTTCATCTTGTCTTTCCTTTTTCTTGAGCGCCTCCACTGTTGCTGCTGCATATATTTTCACTGCTCCTATCTGTACAGTTACTATAACTACTCTCGAATCTTCTGCATTAAATGCTCAGTTTCAGCATTTCGTACCCAGATTTAATAAAATTTCCTTCCTTTGCGGATACCACTGAAAGAGGGGTTTGGGGGTGAAAGGAGACCCAAAGACAGGATGACTTCACAGAAAAGTATAATGTCAATTAAGGTTAAAGCAAAATTCTGCCAGCGGGTACTTTCAAATACAAAAACCAAATTTGAAAAGTTCTTTACGTGTAGGAGAAGGGCTTCAAATAGGTCACTTCCAGCTTTGGAGATACCAATAAGGCCATGGAGAGCAATAAGGGACTTATTTGGGGTTCACCTAAATAAAGAAATGCACCCCTTTCAGTCGGTTTACCAAAGCCAGACTGTCCAGGGATCTTATGAAATTGTAAAAAGATCAATATTGAATTTCAATGGAGGCCTGAGTATTCTCATAATACAAAGAAGAAAAAACATTGATGTTCTTTCTCACAAGGGAAGGAAGAAGAAAGTGAGTGGCAGGGTCCCACAGAGTTCCGGTAGACATACTCCTCCTCCTAGTGCATAGATTCACCGCAGAACACAAGTGACACGCCCTTTTTTGCTTGCCATCATATGTTCCAAGTGCTTTGCCAAGTTTGTCTCGCATCGACTCATGCCTATCTGTGCATCTCATGGCACACTGGGTTAGTCCCAAAGTTTTGAGTGCTTAGGACGGACTCGGACTCTCTACTTAGACTCAATAGACTTCGCTATTAAGATTAAGTCCTAGTCTAAACCGAAGCTAGCCATGGGTCTGATTCCCAGAGTCGGCCCAATTGGCCTTAAAGCCAAGCCAACCCCAGGTTGACTCAGGGGCCGCACAGACCCAACTCTGAGAGTTGATCAGATGAGGACTTCAACTACTAGCCTCCTCGAGCACCGTCATGTTACATCCCTGCCCCCAAAACCTCAGTGGTTCCTTCAGGTCAGGTTCTAAGTTCTCTAGATTTCAAGTTTTCTTAAAACTACCATTGAAACATACCCTGCGTATTGGCCTATTTTCAAATTTGAATTAGAACTTGAACAGAGGTGCTGCCCCCATTTTTAAAAAGTTCAGGTTCCCCGGGTACATAAGTACAATTCTATTGAAAACAATATATTAACTTGACCTTACATTTTAGACTGTGTGAGCGTGGAACAGTGGCATAAAAGCTACAACTATTCCTCCTGGAATTCGATGAAGAGCTAGCTTCCTTTGCAGAAGAAAGTTGTAACTTGTTTCTGATGGATGGACTGGATTGAAAGAGACAAATTGTCAAAAAGGTTCCAGAATGGTGACAAAGATGTCGTCTATCATTCAAACTAATCAATGTCTGGCTTGAATTTGCACGAATCTTAGGTAGTTAGCTCTAACCTCTAAAACACCCAATAAGAAAGAGTTTCATTTCTTTAGGGATTTTTAATCAATGCCAAAAACAGTAATGTTTTTCAGTTTTGCTTGAGGCCATGTGGAGAGGGTGGTCATAATAGGCTCCAAATTGCATGCTGATGAGGTCAATATCCATTACATCTGTATGTGGGGTAGAACGAAAACAAAACATGGAATGACTTCTGTGATATGAAATGAAAGGGAAAGGTTTGTCGAAACCCAAATAGGGGAGTCAATCATGTAAAGGACATTATCAGCCAAACTTGTGATATTGCAAGGGGAGACATGTACATGTAGGCCTCACACGCTGAGGCTAATCCACTTGCAATTCATTGATTTCTTTGTGTGAGGCATCAATGAGTAAAATTAACAATTTTTTACAATCCAATTCACTACAATATGTAAAAGCCTCCAATCTGTGCCAAGTATTATTTGGGGCTTGACATCCAAGGACAAAATATAAAAAGGGAACCAAAGCATCTTCATTCCA
>Ga0116229_10010472_pt1 | contig 13909 bp, 8 predicted proteins | sample S1TSphgellanicum_3_FD_87313 | JGI IMG/M metagenome (GOLD analysis project Ga0116229, IMG submission 87313) | Host-associated microbial communities from peat moss isolated from Minnesota, USA - S1T2_Fc - Sphagnum magellanicum MG | ecosystem: Host-associated > Plants > Peat moss > Unclassified...
AACACACATTATAATACCTAGACCCAAATCATGGAAACCAGTTTTGGTTTGGTATATGAAGCTACTCCTGGTATCAATACTTGTAGCAAGGACCCTACCTTGTACTCTGGACCAATGTTGGGCGCATACCCAGTTTCACAGGTTAGAATTGTCAGTGCTTGTTCCAATTAGTAAGAACTGAATTGGAACTGGACCTGATTTTCGGAACCAGAACCAGAACCAGAGGTTCTTCATAAATGTAAAGAACAACCCAACACTTGTAGGGACCTGAAGTAATATCCAACCTTGTACGAATTTTATACCAATTTCAGTACTAGGTATATAGTTTCCCTCATACCATCCAAAAATTCAGTCTCGGACCCACTACCAGGATCAAGCTGGTATGAAAGTTTTTTGAAGTACCCAACACCAGTACCAGCTGGTGCAAATCTTGTAAAACACACACAAAACCAGTAAGTACCAGGCTGGTATGTTCAAAAGTTGATGCAAGACCAACAGTGATCCAAACAACCCTGTTTTAAATACCAAAAAACACAACTGAGGTTGAAGCATGGGTTTGTTTCCTTTTTTTAAATTTCAATTTGTGACGTAGGTGGACTGGTGATTATCCACAAGAGGACTTAGTCAGAAAGAAAAGTAAACAATTTTTGGAACCCTGCAATATTTTGGAAGATCCTTCCAGTGATATTTACTCTCTGAGCTTCATTGTAACATGCACAATTGCAAGAATATGGAGAGAAGGGTTTACCAGCAGCTATGGAAACCACTGTACACCAAAAACATGTCTTGGGCTGTTGCAAATCATCACTCCGGACATCAATCCAGATGATAATCATAACATCCATGGATGCATGACTACAGTATGACTCCATCCTCATCCATTAAGTAAGTTGGCTCTGCTTCACTCACAAATGTTTGCTTGATAAAGAGAGTTTTACACAAGTGCTTGCTGTTCAACAACTTGGGGGACTGGTGGATTCAGCAGTGTTTGGCCTTCTGTGTTGTTCATCTTACTTTCACCAACCCTCCCTGTAGCCATGGGTAGGGGGGCTTCAATTGAGGAAGCAGGAACAGGTGTCAATAAAACGGAATCCAGTGTTGCAGTGGTTTCTGCAGATGGGTCTCCTCCATCTCCCTGAGTCTTGCTGTGAAATTGACTGCCTCTGATCTCAAAGGCGTCTGCAGTGCGAACCTCTTGACAGAGGGAGCAACAGCTACAAAATAACCATTGGGTGCAATCAGACATATTGGGCTGTCCACAACACCACTTCTGCTTTGGAAGCTTGAACCTTTCTCTCATTTGGATTCGCCAATACCCCCCATACAGTAACCCAAACACACACAGGACAATGCCTGAACCACCCAAGCTGTTTCGAATATAGCTGCACAAGAAGTTACCCACCCACCCCACAATTCCACGATGTGGATGACCATCAGACACAAGATTGCAATAGTACAAAATAAACATCACACATGGTCCCCACTATCAAAAATTAGGCAAGAAAAGCTGATCAAATTAGTGCCATAATAAAAGGTGAGCAAAATGAAAATTGTGATTGGGATGATGAGGGAAGGGGGAGTAAGCATACAGGTTATTGACATTGATAGCTGCAATATCAAAAACCAGAAATGGCGCAGAGCACAAAAGAATGAAAGTGATAACATGCACATAGCGGTTTCCCAACCCTAGCCTATCAAGGTTCCATCCCAAGACACAAGGAAGGCACAATGTTGAAGCAATGGCAATGGTGGGTGACTCCTCACAGAAATCAAACAAGCTCCCCTTCCACTCAGGATTCTCCACGAGTTTTCCATCTCTGGAAACAAATGACAGTCTTCGTTCCAGTAATCTGTATTTTGGAGGCAAGTGGAATAGAGAAGGGTGGTGGTGGTGTGCTGCTGCTGTTGTTCTCTTCTCTCCTCTCTCGCATTTGTTGGCAGCAGCGTCTTCTTCTCCATGATTATTGTCTTCTTCTTCTTCTTGATTCTCAAAATCCTTCCCTAGAGGACTCAAGTTGTTGTAAATCCCTGCTGCTGCACCGGCACCAATTGCAAAAGCCAAACAAATACCCACTCCAATGGCAGGTCGATTTTTTCGTTTGTATCCCCAGTTCAAACCGCAAAGTGCATATTGCGAGAAGCAATTCAAGTGAAGAAGAAGCACAACGACAAGCATGTGAAACCATTCATGAGGTTTTCGCCGACCGCCTTTGCAATAGACTTTTCGAAGCTTGATGATATCACCACATCGCCAGCGCATCAACCACACGAGGTGCAAGATTCTGGTGGGATGAAGATACAGAACAAGCAGAGTGAAGAGAGCATTCAAGATCTGGTTGGAAATCTCAAACCATTGATCCCTCTCGGCCTTCTTGGGAAGTACAGCATCTAGCATCCCAACCATGACCATGAAAAGAATGGCTCCGGCGATTCCGACAGCTATGCCCCATACAAGAAGAGCCAAATTCTTAGGGTTTCGAAGCCAGTTCTTGATCAGCAGCTTCACATCATCCCACTTCACCTCTCCCAGAAATGGAATGTTGATTCCTCCATCTCTGCTTGGAGCTAATGATGATGGATCATCATCTGTCTGCCTGGAAGTCTCTTCCTTGGATTCTTCCAAGCGAGCAAAAGATCTGGAGGGAGCCAGGAAGGCATTCAGGGGCTTGATGATGACAACAGGAGCAGCAAGAGTAGTGGATCCAGAGACTACTACCGATGGTGGTAAGATACTCGCTGCAACTTTCAATCCTCGCTTCTTCTTCTTCTTCTTCTTCTTCCCTGTGGCAGCATTGTCCGTAACAACATCATCACCACCACCACCACGTCTTTCCTTGCGACTTGCTAGAAAGTGTCTCCATGAAAAAGAATGGAGAGCTGCCAGTCCAGGAGGAGGACTGGCAGCATTGGCATTCTCATCTGCTGCATTCTTCTTCTTCTTCAGTACATCATCGTCTTCTCCTCCTCCTCCTCCTCCTCCTCCTCCTTCTGCTGCCCCGACTTCTTCTTCTCCCACTACTACTACCACTGTCATTTCTCAAGCTCAACCGCTCCCCCTAGCAGCAACTCATGATCTCACAACATTGCCTAGGCATCCAAAACCAAACAGAAACCAAAAATCTCTGGAGCAAAGAAAGAATCACTCCTGCAGCACCAGCCAGCCAGCCAGCCAGCCAGCAGCAGCTCCGACTCCTAGTTCAACAACAACACTTTTCTGACACTTCCCAAGAAGACAAAACTCTAATCCAATGGTTTGCAACAACAATGCAAACAACAATGCAAGCTCTCCAAAGAAAGAAAGATTCATTCATTCATTCATTCATTCAATTCAATCTCTGCTGCTCCTCTCCACCAACACCACCACCACCATCACCACCCATCTTTGCTGCAAACAAATCTGCACAACCTCAAAACAAAAGGTCATGTCTTCTTGTGCACCCACAACGCAGTGCCAATTCTACAAGGGCCCTTTCTTATTAATCTCGCCATATTTTTGAGAAAGAAAATTCAAATTTCGCCATATTTAGACAATCAGTTCCTATTGGTCTCCAGAACTAGGCAGGATTCTTATGTACAAAATTCTGCTTTATTGTTTGATCTATAGCCAAATTTGGCGATGTTCAAAATTATGAAAGTAGAAAATCTCCAAGCACCCTTTCATATTTTTCATTTCATATTCATTTCATATTTCATGTTGTAAAAAACAGTTGTGACTAATTTTGGACAAATTTTTAGGATTTTAAAAAAAAAATTATCGTTTTTTGCAATTTTATTTCAAAAAACAGAGAATTTGCAACAGTAGGATATTATTCTCTTTTCAAAATATTTTTGGCAAAATGACCCAAAAAATTCAGCACCAAAAAAAGTCGCCGGGCGACCAGCTGTGAGTTGCAGAGAAGACAGTTTGGGTGATCACTGGCAACTGGCAACTGGTCACAATAGCCATGGCAGCTGCGGTCCCGAAACCAATAGCCAGGCGACCCTTCCAGAAGACCCATGGCACTTCTGTGTTTTTTTCTTTTTTTTCTTTTTTGAAAAAAACAATTACACCCCAAGGCCTTATCCATGGTGGTGAAAACCACTGGTCAAAAATAAATAAATAAATAAACCACTGGTCCTACATGTGGTGTTTTTTTTAATTAAAAGAAATTTTAAATAAAAGAAAAGGTCCTATGGGAGTTGTGGAAGGGTTCCCTGGCTATTCATGGGTTCCCCTGGCTATTGGTGAATAGCCAGGGAACCCTTCCACAATAGTTTGGGCTATTGTGGCGAGTGCATTTTTAATACCAATTACCCAAACTAAATAAATAAATAAATAAAAACTAAATGAAAATAATCATACTCATATTAAAGTGTAGGGTAACACTTGAGGATTGGGGTCCTATTGAAGTAAGCGAAGCTGCGCGGGGGGTCCTTATTTTGGGAACACCCTAGTCCCTATGGTGCCCTGGTGGGTGCTGGTTCACTCTGGCCTCAGAATGTGAAGGACCCTAAAAGGTCTCACACCTATTTTCCTTCAGAGTGTGAAGGACCTTAAAAGGTCTCATACCTATTCCTTCAGAGTGCAAAGGACCTTACACCTAGGTATTATGTAAGCACAATTTCTATTCTCACTCTTAAGGAGTAGCAATAAGATCTCTCTTCTATTATTATAGAAGGAGGGATGGATGGATGGATGTATATTCATGGATATAAAGTGACCTCCAAATGGCACTTGGAAAATTTCTGTTGCAATAGTGTGCAAAGTTTTGAAAAATATTGCCTATGATGCCAAATTTTTGAATGAATGTTTGATTTTTAAAAAACTCTGTCTGTATATAGACAAGGATTATTTGTATATTAGTTTATTAATAGTGCATTCACACTTGATGCTAAATCATTGTTAAATGAAATCCTAGGTGGTATCCTATGTGGCATCCAATGATAATTGGGTGATTGCTTAATGTTAAATGAACATTAGTTTAACTTAAAATTTTCACAATAAGTAAGTTTAAGTCTTGAATGATTAATATAGTTTAGTTTATTTAGAAGGGATGCGTCTTAATAACTATTTAATTATTAATGGTAAATATCATTCTTATCATCTTTTATTTATTAAGGGTGAAACCATTTAGGTTGATTAATCCAAGTGGATTTGGAGGGATGGATGGATTTTCTTTAATTAGGATGTGTGGAAAGGATTAGAATAAAAAGATATAAAAGAATAAGGAAATCTAAAAGAATAAGGACTCAATCCTTGTATAATGAATGTCTTTCTTAGATTTCTTATTTATCTCTTGAGGATTAAAGAATTTTATTATAAAATTAGATCATTAGTTTTCATTTTTCATGAAACATTATTAAACATTAGATCATTAGAAAGAAGTTTATGTGTGATATTTTTGTGTGAGAGAAAGAGAAAAACGTGGAAGAAAGTTGTATTTGTCCTTATGTAATGAAGAATGGTTAAGTAGAAGTTTAGTAATCTCCTTTTCAGGCACAAGTCTTCAGTAAGCCCCCTTTTTCAAGCATAATTCTTCAACAAGCTCTTCTTCAAACAATAGTCTCTAGCAAGCTCTTCTTCAAATAGCAATTTAATGATAATCTCCTTTTCAAGCGCAAGTTTTCAAACAAACAAGCTCCTCTTCAAGCATAATTCTTCACCTCTTCAAGCATAGGTCTTTCGCAAGCTCCTCTTCAAGCATAATTCTTCAGCAAGCTCTTGGAACAAAAGCCAAGGTGTAATAGACAAACAAAATAAGAAAAAGGGGTAGAGGTGTTTTGAGTGAAGGGGACCGTGGAGGCTAAAGGAGGAGAATGAGATTTACTTGTAAAGATTCATAGCATTGAGTTGGTGCCCTCTTTCTTTCAAAGGGTGCTAGCTAACATTGTATTTTTGAACACAAAATCTTCAAATTTGAAAATTTAATAATAACTTAACGTTTTCTTAACTTTCACTTAACATCAAGCTCAACATTGCATGCCACATAGGATGATGACATGTAAAATCTAATGCTAGTTGGCATATCCATCCATCCATCCATCCATCCATCTGTGAATCATAGGATAAACTTGTCCGAGTTAACACCAGGTGTGAACCAGGTTGGGAACTGGTATAGGGTGGTGGGTATGTCCCTTGATCATGCATCTACCTATTAAGCTCATAACAAAAAAATTGTAATACGTATAAATATACAATTGTATTATACGTATTTATATTTATACGTTCATGAGCATAACCGCTCCACCTGGCACCGCCGTCGTGCACCTCTCGCACTTGTTGCGTTTGTAACCCTCGTCGCAATGCTGCATGCGTCGAAAGAAATTCGTGTCCAATTTTGCTAAGTATCGAAGTTTGTTTCGGAAGAACTTTGTTCACAGTTTTTTTTTTTTTGGGGGCCTTTTTAAGTTTATTTCCTTGCGTGCATCTAGGTTGCGCCTGTTTTTTTTTCTCCGAATTTTTTCGACTGAGATGGGTTGAAGAGGTGGCTGTTGTATTCTTCTTCTGCTGAAGAAGGGAGCTTCAAAATACGGAGGAACGACAAGGCGGCAAGAAGAAGAAAGAAGCAGAAGAAGAAGAAGAAGAAGAAGAAGAAGAAGGGCATCACCGGAAAGTTTTTCATAATTGAAACTTCTCTCTCGCTGGCCGCATATAGTTTTTCTACTGTTTTCGCATACCTACTGTCTTCATTTTTGGATCAGCAAATGGCTTGTGTATGCGTTTTGTCGCCGGATATTTCTTCTCTCCCGACTTGTAGTATGGAAGTTTTCCACAAGAATTGATGGTTTCGGCGTTATCTGTGAACGCTCGTTTGTAGTTTGTACTCTTGTTCTTTTACTCTCTGTATGTGCATATCGGCGGTCTACATGATTGTCACTAACAGGTCGTCTTGTTCCTTTCTTCGTGAAGTTTTCCTTTGCGTGTACCCTAGCCTTCTGTCTGGTCGGATTTTTGAATCCCCGCAACAGCATACATATTGTTTCATCTTCGGCTTCCATAGCTGCTGACCTTCGCTCTCAGAGTTCTTTGCCGTTTCTGAAGAAGAGGAGAGTTTGTCTGTCCCCGGATTCTCTTATCAGTCAGTTTGTTGTTTCTCGGTAATCCGAGAAGCAGATTCGGTTATGATTTTCTTGTTAGACCAGTTTTAGTTCGGAAGAAGGAGGGAGTGGCAATGGTATCGTCAGACGCTTCGGATACTGCAGAATATTGTGGAAACTCGGCATCTGCTGGCAAACAGGCGAGCGAAGCTCAGGAAACTCGACGTTCTGTTCAAGCAGGGGCTCGAGTGATTACAGACAGTGATCAACAGAAGAAGAAGCGGTCGCCGTCTTCTTCCTCGTCAAAATCCCTTGCCACATCCGAAGGTTGCTCTTCGAGCAGAGAAATAGGATGTCACAGCTCCCAGGACGAATACTATCATGATCAGATCACCAGAAGTTTGGAGCATGACAGAGCTTCTTCAGGATCTCCACAATCTTCAAAATCCTTGCATATGGAGTCTTGTTGTTCATCAGCCATGGGAAGAGCAGGGAGCACAGGTGTAGTTAACATAAGGAACACTTACACAAGAATAGGTCAATCTGAGGAGGAATTGCCGCACAAATGGGAGGTGCATAGTGATGAGGGATTTTTGCAGTGGATGCAAGCACTGGAGTTCCAAGCGATTGGGGCATGCCGGACTGATGAACGGCTGAGGCCGTTACTGCGCTGGAATGTATCATGCTGCGGAGCTGATGGTCAACTGCTTTCTCATCTGGGGCAGGTCAGCAAATCTGTCATCTGGACAGTTGCCTCCCAGATCTGAATTAGGTCATGTAGCATATCTCTAATGCAAAAGGCCAAATAGTGGTGGACACATTTTTTCGCAAGTTTTGAACTCTAGGAAACCTCTCAGAGCTTTGAGAAACTACAGCTTGAACTGCAATTGTGATTGGACTGACAGTTTGTGGTTTTGCTTTCATCTTCACAGTACTTCAAGGCCCAAGAGTTGGCAATGCTCATAAGATGCCTGTGTGACCCTCTAGTTTCCATTCGGGTGGGAAAGGTTTCTCGGCATGGACATCTGCTTCACCCTACCAGCACCAGGTTGATGCATCTCCATCATCTTTGTCAATTTTTCTTCTCCATATTTTATGCCTACCAAGTCAAGAACTGATAGTAGATTTGTGTTGTCTGCTTAAAAGTTTCTTCATGCAAGTGCCAGTAGGAAGCACAGCATTGCACCTGCTTCACCTTTTCTTGTCCTATGAGCACAAAAAATCTGTTGCAATCTGTATCAACTAAGCTACAGGAGGAAGCAGAATTGTTTGGAAACCTTGACAGTCATGGTTAGGTCTATTAATAGCTTTCAAGTATCCTATATGCCCTTCTATGCAGCATGCTTACAGGTAGCTGCATTGAATTTGGTTCAGGTTACTGTGAGGGTGGAACAGAAGGCAGCCATTTCTTGCACTACAACACCCATTCTAGACTAATCAGTTGGACATTCTGATCTGTAATCTTGATCATGTGTTTTGATGATAGTTACTGTTGGGCCGGTGCAAAGCAGGGGATACTTAAGCTTAAGAATGCTTTTAAGCTCTGAGATGCGGCTGTCTTTTGTCACGGATGCTGGCATTGCTGAGCGGATTCCAGCTAGGAGTTCAGAGCTGGAAACTAGTGGTGTCATTCTTGAGTATCTTGCCACAGATCCTTCTGGCAGGTCATTTGTCCTGAAGTCATCTGGTCACAAGCTCTCTTTCTTCTGGCAATCAGAATCTTCCAAGGCTGTTGGTGATGAGATGGTTTGCAAGGTGATGATTCCTATTGTCACAAATTTGGAGTTTCTGCAACATCACTGAAGTGAAAAGTTTGGGTCTTGAATTAAAAATTGGCTGTGATTGGGTGTGCAATGCAGATGAAAGATCTTCTGAAAAGACGACCATCACTTGCCCAACTGACTGGCATTCATGAGACTAGATTGGATCAATTTGCAAATTACCTCCACAGTGGACTGACTGCTATGTCAGAATCCACTAATGGTGCAGGGAAATTGCCAGTAACAGCTGCAGTGGCAATATCAAGCTCAAAAACCACAAGTTTGAGTCAAGTACTGGTACCCCCTGCTCTAGCCTCCAACCTGCCAGCCTACAACCAACTTCCACCTCACTTCAACACTTTCAAAACTCTCTTGCCACAGTTTGTTGGAGCTGACATTCTGGATTTTGCAACATCAAGTGCATGGCCTCCAAGGATTCCAACTTTGACATCTCATGGGCTTGAAATTGGGTCTCCTGCACAAGGAGGCTCAGTAAGCAGTTCTCAGTTTCTTGAGCCCATACAGGAGAGCCAGCAGTGGTGCATGAACTACTCCATTTGTAGTGGTATGGCCAGCCTGGCAAGCCCATTAAGCCTTGTGACCAGCAAAAATCAAGGTTTCATAGCCACCAATTCTCTGGGCAGAAGATTGAATACAGTGTGGAGTACCCAGACATCATTTCATCAGGAAAAGACTGAAGTTTCTAGTCATAGTGCAGGCCTGTGTATGGGACTGCAACCTACAGTTCCATCAAGTCAGCATGAAAATTTGGAATGGCGTCCAGAGAAGAAATTAAGAATGACACACTCACTTTTAAGCTTCCCAGTTCCTTCTCTGTCTGAGACTCTGTATCCCTTTCCTTCAATGGTGGGTGTACCAGCTTTGAGTTCTTTTCTTCCCCCTCCCCTGACTCAGATCCCAATCTCAACCTCCTCAACTTTTTCTCCTTACTATTGCCCTTGCCCATTGGGCACAACAACTTTACAGTACACTTATGCCCCTCCATTCCTACCAACAAAGGTTGGTGATGCTGACTTTGTCCCCTCTGCAAATCCCTTTGTAACTGGTCACCCCCCTCCAGTTCTTGTCCCACCATCTACCCTTGGCATTTGTGGTGCAACTTTCCCCACATTCTTTGCAGACCCAATTTCTAATCCTCATGTTCCTCTTCTAAACATTCATTTATCAAAACAAAATTCTTTAGTGCAGTCGACAGCAACTGCAGATGTCTGTGTGGCTTCTGCAGTGCCTCCTTTGCTACCAGAACACTTTGCACATGGTGGCCTTCCTCAATTGGATGCACGTTCACATGGGCTTGAAGAGGAAGCCTCCTTGAGATCTGGGGTTTCACCAACTTGGGAAGCTCTTGTGTCAGCTGCATTTGCGTCACTTCCAGTGGAGCCACTTCTTTCTCAAAGTTCCATCACCTGTGTTACAGCTAGGAATACCTTGGAGGGGGAACAAATTTTGAAGGAAATGGATGGGATTGTGGTTTCATGTGACCCTGGGGTTGTGTCAGTAAAAATTGGATCCGGAGCTTATGAGAAGGGAACTCTAGGGTCTTCTCTGGAGAATGCAATGCACCTTAGTCTGCCATCTCAGCAAAGCAGGCCTGTTTCGGGAATCATCCCCACTGTTGTCAACAGAACCCATGTTTTTGTGAGTCTCCCACTCCTTGTATTTGCTTCTGATGTATGTACTTATGAGGTACACCTTATGTCATTTTGGAAGGTGCATCCAGGATGTGACATTTGAGGAGTTGTCTTGTGTAACTGATAACTCTGTGTGGTCAACATAAAGGTGCTCAAGAAATCTTCACATCATGGAAAACAAAATGCCTAACAACACCTCTCTATTAGAATGTGGCCTTACAGACAAGGGAAATACTTGTTTTGAATGCCATATGTGCAATTTTTCCTAGTGCAGATGCCATATCTTGAGCTACTACACTGTGGAAAGATAGTCTCTTACTTTTTGAAGTCATCCTGATATATGCAGAGCTTCTGTCCAGACCTTGTAACCAAAGCATCAGAATTGGTGCACAGTGACGTCAATTTGATCAACAACACATCCGGACTGGGAGGATCTTGGAGCTCAGTTACTACCAATTCAAGAGGTGTCCAAGACAGCCAGGTCATTTCTTGTGATCCCACTCACACCAAATTATGTCCTCATGAATCCAAAAGTTTGGCCAACTCAACCTTAGTGTACACCCACAAAAGCAACGATGAAGAGAAACCAAATTAGGCTGCATTCATGTTCCTTGATATGTATCCTCACCCCAGCTCCAGTGGTAGATGGTGGCATCAAAACAGTTTTCTTTGTAAAAATAAACAGGCCATGATGCCATTCCAGAAGGTAGATGGTGAATGTGTATGAATACATTTAAGTTAAGTAGCAGCTAGGGACCACAAACGAACAGTTACACAACCTGGTCTTCATTCTTTGCTTACAGAGACAGTAGGAAATGGCATTCAGAGAAACCCTCTTTGTATAACAGTGGAATGAGTTCAGAATGGCAATTGTTCTCATTAGTTTTGAGATCACTAGGCCTTCCTGAACAAAAGTTAGAATGTTTCTGTAGTTTTCAATATGACTTGTATGAAGACCAATGCACATGAGTCTAACCCTAATATATCGAATATTACGACTAGTTCACACAATGTTGCAAAACTTATGCACAATGCTTTGTGCACTATTTGTAGCATGATAATATGTATAGAGTGTGCATGCAATTATGTGTAAGAGTGCACAATAATGTGAAACATGTATGCACGATGGTGCGCGAACAATTTAACTCCACCAACTAGTGTGCAACAATCTATCTATCAAAGGAAGGTAGTTTGTTTGTTTTTGTTTGTCATGTTGAGATCTCCCAAACCATGGTGCCCCTTGTCTGGCCCATGGTATTATTGGAAAGCTCTCAATGAAGTGGTTTCATAATGTTGAAACTTTTCAATGTTTGGAAATTAGTGTTTGTTACAACATTATGTATCGACCTAATTTTTATTTAAGATGGATTCATTGACGAATTCATTAGCCCCATTTCTTACATGAAATGTGGGAGCAATGTGAAGCTCAAGTAATCGAGGAAGATATTTCATAAACATTAAGTAGTTTTCATTTGTTGTAGAATAATGAGTTGATATCCATTTTGTGTAGAGTAAAAAAATGTAGAATGAAAATGTTTTTTAATTAGTGGGTAGGAAGTGAGGGAAAGCAACGCTGGTGTGGTGAGTCATCAATGGAGATGCTAGAAAGCACCCAAGCAAATTCTATAGGGGAATGTCTTGTATATGGCTTTTCAATGTTAGTAGCAAACTAAATTGAAGGAAATGGTGATGGAGGTTGTGTTGGCAATGGTGGTGAAAGTTGCACATGTTGCATTGCATCCATGTGGACCATTAAGTATGGTATTTGAACATTTTCAAAATTCATTTGATTTTGAAAACTCAACCAATGATATTTTTCAAATTGTTTGTTCATAGTGTGTTCCTATGTTATGGTTAGGAATATTTTCAAGAACATAACTCGAATGTTGAGAGTCACTTGACTTTTACCTTTGATCAAACTTTTTGAAGGAATTCGACTCATCGTAATGGGCGAGATTTTACATTGGTTAATGAGTAGAACTTTGTGCCTTCAATTTCATGACACATTTTCATCTATTCCTTCGTTAATTTGATGTTACAATTAAGGAAGGTTGTAAGGTCATGGTGTATAATATTCAAATAACCCTAGACATACATCCTAAATGAGTGGTGTTGCAAGGAGATATTACAATTGCTTTTAACATAGTCTTTTCAAAGATCATTTTTCAAGAGCTTTAAATAGTGGGTGGTTAATTGGCTAAACTTTTCCCATTTATTCAAACTTTTTATGTTGTGCAGTTCCCATTATATTTTGAAATCATCATTCCCTTTTGGGAGATTTCAAAATTATCTATTATTCAATTGGCACGTGATATGGTGATCCATCGGGAAGGCCTTTTTTTTTGCCCTAACTCCTTATCAAGCTTTGTGTAGCTCAACGAACCTTTTTCTTTCAAATTTGTTCTTTTCCATAGTCAATGACATTCACATCATTGATCTCACCTCAACGATCATTCATGCTTACAAGCACTTTACACCCTAGTTATAGTGAGGTTAATAATCTAGCCTTGCAAATGTGCATCTTAGTCCCCTTCTGGCCTACTTCCTAGCTTCTCCCTTACAATTGGATTTTGCACCCTTGAAAATGGTATTAGGATTTTAGGATTGCCCTTTGGTTCACAAAGAAAATTGTCCACCTATTCCACAAAAGAATGTGGTTGGAAGAAAGAAAATTTGATTCATTTTTTCCAAAGGAAATAAAAGTTGGGAAACTCAAAAAATTGCATTAGAAAGAATAAAAAAGTTGGGGAGGGAATTTTTTAAAAAATATTTGCCCATTCCAATAAAGAGAGAGGTTGAAAAAATATACAAATAAATGGTCCATCCATTTCAAGGAGAAGGATCTTGGAACAATTTTTTTGTTTAGTGAAGATTTGCCAAAATCATAATCCAAATCGAATTCATTTTTGTGGGTTTCAATTATTAAATTTTTTTAACATCTAAATTGGCAAAAAAAAAAGTGGCACCATATGTGTGTGTGTGTTACTTTCATATCTAGTTTATACCCAAATTTGGTTGAATTTTCCTATGGATGATTATCATTTTGGGTACATCACAAATTGATTAAAAGACATGCTTGAGTTGAAAGGAAATAAAAAATCTACCCATTTTAATAGAGAAAGAATTTGAAGAAATTTAAAAAATAAAATATAAAATCTACTCCTATTGCAAAGGAAAAATAAGTTGGAAAGGGAAACAAATTCTCCATGATTTTTTCCAAGAGGTTTGCAAGATGAAATGTACATCTATAAAGCACAAAGGAGAGGGAGTTTGGAGGGAAAGGGCTTAAATCGATCAATCAATCAATCAATAAAACATCAATTAGAAAAAGAAAAAAGTTGGAGTGAAAAAAATCCAACCCCATTGCAAAGGAAAAAAACTTGGAAGGAAGAAAAAATTAATTAAAAAATTTGTTCACTCAGTCCAAAGTAGAAGTTGGTTGGAGGTGGCTAAATAAATATTGTAGTACTTGGGTAGCTT
>Ga0116229_10010475_pt1 | contig 13905 bp, 7 predicted proteins | sample S1TSphgellanicum_3_FD_87313 | JGI IMG/M metagenome (GOLD analysis project Ga0116229, IMG submission 87313) | Host-associated microbial communities from peat moss isolated from Minnesota, USA - S1T2_Fc - Sphagnum magellanicum MG | ecosystem: Host-associated > Plants > Peat moss > Unclassified...
AAATTTAGTCAAATTTACACTAAAAACACATACAATTTATGCATAATTTTCCCAATTTTTGGTTTTTTAAGTCCAAATTTGTCGAAAAGTTTGCTGATTGCCACTGTGGCTATCTCAGCTTATTTGGCAAAACTGAAAAAAACAAAAAACAAAATCAAAATCAAAACGAAACAAACTGGAGCAACTTTCCTTTTGTTACCATTTTTTTGCACAAATGCAAAAAATAAAAATATATCTGTCTTTTCACCCAAAAAATAGCCCTCTTTTTTTTTTTTAATTTGAATTTTTTTGCCCACGTTTTGACCCCAGATTTTGGTTTGGTAGCATTTTCTAAAGCAATTTTTCATTGTTTAGACAAGTTCTAGGAACCTGTCACCATTTCCGTGGAAATCCCTCTTGGGATGCTCACAAGCGAGAATTGTGCTGGAAGGAGAGAACTAGATACATTAACACATGAGAAAAGCTACCAGTGTTTTCCATTTTGACTAATTTTTGCATACGGCAGACAAAACAAGTGGAGGTGCAAATGATACAAAATGACTTTTTATGGAAGAAAAATGGGCCCAAGTCACTGCATTATGAGGAATTATTTTTTTAATTCATAATATTTAAATAAACAAAAGGTTCCAACATGTGGCCAAAAGGATGAGGAATCATGAATTTCTTTTTAAATTCTGTAGCCAAATTTGGCTTAAGTCTTCTTGTGGCTGCAGGGTTCCTTTTTTTGGCGATTTTTTGCCACTTTGAGATTTTAAAAAAAAGGCAGGGTCCCAAACTGTCCAAATGATTTTTTGAAAAAAAGCCCCAAAATAAAATAAAAAATTCTAGGAAAAAAAAGGTAAATCTCGCCATATTTAGAGCATAGGTTCTTGTATCTCACCAGTATATACCAGAGTTTGAAAAAAATTCTACTCATCTCTAACCTCTGGTCAAATTTGGCTAAGTCCTCTTATGGATGATCACAGGTCCACTTACCTCATAAGATTGAAAAAAAAGCCTTGTATGGATGATCACCAACCCATCTACCTCACAAATTTGTAATAAATAATAATAATTAATTTTTAAAATATTTTTTAATAAAAAACAATGGTAGGGACACGAGAGATAGGCACCCTACCAAGTTGACTTGCAACAGCAGAAAAGGAACGTAGTAACCACTGCAAAACAGATCAAACCAAATCGGGTCCCAGTTTTGAGGCCCACCCCCAATGGCCACTTTTTCCCCATTGCTTGCCTGGAGCTTGCTTGAAGCCGCGTACAAACCAATCCATTTCTATGTCTCCACTTGCTTGAAGCAAATTCCATCCCTATGTAAGTCTCCACTCGTGCAAGGTCCTGAATGTTCCCAGACTAGTAGCTTAGCCACTTCCAATTCTTTCATTCCAACGCTAGTGTTTTCTTTGTGTGTAATTCTTTTTTCTGTGTGTGGAAGAAGAATATTGGGTTTTTTTTTCTTTGTGTATAATCTTTTTTCTGTGTCTGGAAGAATAGTTTGGTTTTTTCTTTGTGTATAATTTTTTTTCTGTGTGTGGAAGAATATTGGGTTTTTTCTTTGGGTATAATTTTTGTTCTGTTTGTAAGTATATTGGATTCCAGTGGAACCAAAATTATGATTATAGAGATCATTGATATCATCAGGATTTCAGTGCACCAATTCCCCCACCAGTTTAGAAATCAGATTAGGATTTCTTGTTTGCACAGAGAATTATGATCTAGTGCAAGCTGGAAATATATTCATTCATTCTTTAGTTTGTTGAGCTGCAACTAATTTTGGTTGTAGATCTCTGAATTTCTCGATTGAGTTCAAAGAGAAAGAAAAAGCTGAAGCTCAAAGCTCGAGTTTATACAATGGAGGCTTCCAGAAGAGGAGTATGGGGTACAATTCCTGGAGCAAGGATCAGGCGTTTGTACTCATCATGGGTTGTTATGGGCACATATTGTATTCGGCTAGTTATACTTGTGACCATTATATTTGTTGGGTCATCTCAAGGGAGAGAATTGAGACAAGCTGCAACAGCAGCTTCAAGACATGAAAGAAGATTAGAAGCTTACACAGACAGCAGAAGTAATGGAGCTCCTATGCATGGTCCTGCTGTGCAATCATTCCAAGTTTCTGATGGAAGCTGGGTAGATTGTATCCCCATAGAACAGCAAATTGCAGCTCATCACCCTGCACTCCAAGATCATATCATTTGGATGCAGGAATCATCATCAACACATTTGAATTTGCAGCGACAAAATGCAGATAAACAGTCCTTACTGCACCCACAACGTTTTGCCAGGGAACATGGAGGATGCCCTGAAGGTTCCATCCCGGTACAGAGAATGTCAACGGATTCCAAACAGCTGAGCTTGAGAAAACAACAGCAGTACTACAGAAGACATCCAAGGCATTCGAAACACATGGGTAATGGATCCGCTGCAGCTGCGAACGACTTTGGACATCTGTATGCAGTAGTGGGAGCGCCGGAGACTGTGGGAGGTTACGCGGGTGCAGGCGCAATTTTCAGTGTGAATGGACCTGTGATCGGAGATCCGTCGTACGAGTTCAGCCTTTCACAACTGTGGATTGCTGCGGGGGACGGGAACAACACCAACACAGTGGAAGTTGGGTGGCAGACATATCCAGCTTTACACCAGGGGGACAACCCTCTAGCTCCACATCTGTTTGTCTACTGGACTTCAGATGATTACCAGGGAAATGGGTGCTACAATCTGGATTGTCCTGGGTTTGTGCAGACAAGCAACACTTGGGTACTGGGTGGAAGCTTAGCATACACCACACTCGCCGAGGAGACTCAGAACGAATTCAACTACGACGACGAAATCTCCATCTCGGTGAACTTCGATTCTACAATCCCGGGATGGTCATTGTTCATCAATGAAACGAATGTGGGTTACTGGCCGTCGAGTCTCTACACGACTCTACAAACCAGTGCGGATACTGTGGAATGGGGCGGCGAGATTGCGCCTTCCACTATACCCACAAACACAAGTATGGGTTCTGGAGCATTTCCGAGTGCCGGCTTCCCCATGGCCGCATACCAAAGAAACGTGATATTCTACGACTCTGCTCTCACTCCCACCGATGCCAATTTGAGTCTTTTGGGTGTCACAAACGCCAATTGCTACAACGCTTCGATCCAACAATCTGGAGATTTCGCGAACTGGGGAAGCTACTTCTTCTTCGGCGGCCCTGGAGGACTCGACTCCGCTTGTGTCTAGGACGTATAAAATGAGGCTCGCTCAACTACGCTTGCATAGCGTACAGTCGTATAATACGCGACTCGCTCAACTACGCTTGTGTCTCTCGGGATCGTATACTACGACGCTCGCTCGACTCCGCTCGTTTTGTGCAGGTCGTATAGTATGAGGGTCGCTCAACTACGCTTGTGTCGCATTGGGGTCGTATAATACGAGGTTCGCTCAACTACGCTTGTGTCGCATTGGGGTCGTATAATACGAGGCTCGCTCAACTACGCTTGTGTAGCTTAGGGTCGTATGGTCATACGGGGCTAGAACCCCGTTCACACAGTGGGGGCCAAAAGGGCAAATCAATGGCCACTCTCCAGTACTTGTTAGGGTATTTGCACAAGTTGTATTCAACATTCTTTTGCAGCTCCAAATTCAGTTGGACTCTGCCGACATTTCTGTTTACAGTTTGATTCAGTATTTAGACTTCATCCAAATACAGTTCTTAGACTCCATCCAAACTCCGTTTGATGCTGCTACTCAAAACTGGAACTTCATCCAAATTAGTGTGCATAGCCGAAATTTTAGCGCAAGATTCTTTTAGAGGTCCCAGCTCAGTTTCATACATTTCAAAACTTTTGAACATCATCCAAATTACCCTGTACACAGGCAAAGTTAGTTTCCTGCCATCATCCAACTCTGGAATTTCATCCATGCTGTGTATAGGCCAAGGTTCAATAAAAGTTGCTTTACAGGGACTAACCCAATTTCAAGTTTTGAATAGCATGAAACTTATTTTCAATATAACAGACAATTGACAATATGTAGATTATATAAAGAGTAATCTAAGTAGGGTTTCTCTTTTTCTTTTTTCAATTTTTTTGTTTTTGAAAGTTCGGCAAATGTTTTCTGATCATTTTTAATTTACACTAAATATAATTTGTTTTCCAAAATTTTCCAAAAACCTTTGTTGCCACAGTTATAGAATTCGCCAAAGAAAAAAAAAACTGCATCTAAGGTGTACTAGGATATTCAAATTAGGAAGTTAACACATTAGAAAGAGACTTCAGATTTTTAGGGAATTTCCTCAAAAATAAAAATTTTCCCTCATTTTTTCTAGAGATTTTTAAATTAAAAAACCAATCATATGCTTCAAAAAAATTCCAATTTTGTGTTTGTTCTATGACTGCAATGAAAAAATTCATCACAAAAAGACCGATCACAACTACCCACCACAACAATCCACCATCAACTCCTATGATAGTCCTATCCATCTAAGCTTATTATAATAAAATAATGTCATCAGTACAAATATTTGAAATACCATAGTACCTTGGCAACTTTAACACTAATTACTTTATTTTCAAAAATGTTGAAATTTTATACGAAAATTCAAAGAACAAAATTGTATGAAGGAAAATATTGAATCTTCATGATTATTTCACTTTTTGAAATAAAATTTCAAAAACTAATTAATCAATTACTATAGATATGATTGATGTTCAGCACTAATTATTCTGAAGAAGGCCTACCCAGAAAAAAAGAGAAACTTGAACTTGCACTACTAAAATTCCACAAAATTTAACTTGAGACATTCCCCATATATCACTTAGTCCAAACATCCAAACTATGAAGATATTTCAATAATACCACTAGCAAGTTGAAAACAGAGTATAGTTAGTCATTATTGTTGATATTCTGAAATTTTCAGATTGAAGCTGCCAAACCATTTTTTTTAATTAATTATTTCCACAAACATCTATCAATTTAAACTATCAAACCATTTTTTTTTAAATTAATTATTTTCACAAACATCTACCAATTAACAATTGTTGGTAGACTATGCCACAGACATGTGTCAAAGTTGCCAAGGTACCACTATTTTTTCTAGTGATTTATCACCATTTTTTCTATTTAAAAAAACCATGGCTACTAATACAAAAGGAAAGTATGGTGTGAAAATTTTCAAATCATTGTAAAGTAGCAAGAAACTTATGGGATGGGTCAGAAAACATTCGATCATGATGTGGATTCACCAAAGTAAACCCTTAACCTAATTTCCTTCTTGCCAAAATGGGACATGGAAGATGTTAAATATCATGTGAATGCCACATCTAAGTTATCAAATAGCCTGTTCACAAAAGAATTAGCACCTTCATCACTAAAGTTTGTCATTGTTTATGTCAAAATGTTTGCCATAGTCCTTCTCTTTGTTGTTTTTACTCATCAATAATTAAATGTTATTTGTGATGGTCTTCCATGTGTAGGAGTTCTTACTCATTAACTACAATCTCCAAGGTTTTCAATGATTTTAACATTTTATGTTTACAAACCTTGTTGTTGTGCAAGTTGCAACTTTTCAATGAAGTGGATTGATGGTGATAAGCACTACACAGAATTACATTGATTTTTTTTGTGAACTTTCTCAAGCCTTGGTGGTGAAAAAGAATATGTATAATTTTTCTTTTATCATTATTTTTTTGTGTTTTGCATCATCAAGTTTGTAAAGGTCTTGTGAATGAATTTTGTGTGCACCATGCAAAACAAAAGTCATTTTGAAGTTTGTGCCATCTTAGAAAATTGCAAGATGTTTTGAAGTTTTAATATTTCACATTATCTTCAAAGCATGTTGTGCAAGTTTTCAATGAGAACAATCACTAGTGGTGGGTGTTGCAAAGATCTTCTATCACAATGGCCGCATTATGCATTGATGTTTTTACATGAACTAAATCAAACCCGACAATAAGGGATAATACATTTTCTCATTATTATTATTATTATTTGCATCTTCAAGTCTATAACCATGTTATGAATGATTTTGGTGTGGATTGTGCAATAGGCCAGTTTGTGTGATTTTATATAATCGCAAGGTGTAAGATGCTTGTAAAATTTTAGGTGTTTTTTTGCTTATAGTCATGTATGTACCTAGTAGATCGATGACAAGTGTAAATCGACAATGGATATTGCACATCAACATTGCACATTGATAATCAACAAGTCCAAGGAGTTTGTGTGATGCTTGTTATATAAAATCATATGAATGAGAAAAAAAACTTGACAAAGAAAACCCAACCAAGCCCACTATGCCTTTCTTTTATTTGTTATCATCTATGATTTTTATTGAACATCACTCATATAATGTTAACAAACCCATATCAAAAAGTTTATTCCTTCATGAATGTTTTAAAAATTTGAATGATGTGTTTGCAACATTGATGGTCTTCATTTGTTGTTTTTTGTCCATGACATTTTTAAATGATTTTAAAGCAAAACATTCATGCTTGCAAAACAACAATGGCCCTTCATTCGAGGTACAAGAAATTATCTCATTAGAATAGGTTCCATCTATTATGTTTTATAAGGTTGTTATGTTTGCCCAAGATAAAAATATACACTAGATATAAACGTTTTTTATGATTTAAAAATAAAGGAAATGTTTTTGTCTACTATACAAATCCTGAACTTTTGAGATTCATTGAATAAAACTTATTCAACAAAGATCACACATGAAATTGATTACTTTACAACCTATGACATTCCTTTGCAAAAACAATTGTGTCGAATCTAATTTAAACATTAATGAACTAATGCAATATTAATTTAAGCATTATTGATCTATGCACTATTGATCTAATGCAATTTGATAAAGGAACTTTAAAAACCAAATACCCTATATCCATGAACAATAATTGGACTATTTGTCAATGAGACTAATTCTTCATAGCAAATGGTTAGGGTTCTACAACCTCATTTTGATGTTCTTTACTTTCTAATGCAAAAACTAAATGTGTATAAAAACAATAGTTGTTTGTCCACTATTATGTGCTCATTGGACTTAAGATTGCAAAATTAAAACTTTGTTTTGTTCAATTACATAGATTGTAATAAAGGTTTTGTTAGTTGTTATCCTTTTTTTATCACAATACCACCACTACTCCTACCTACTTACAAATTCAAATATTTCTTTTCCTTTGGGAACTTTATCATGGGTGGTCTTCTTGTTAGTCTTAATTGTGATGTAGCTTTTTCATCTTGTGGTCATGTTTCATCTTCTCCTCCCTTGTTATTTGGTTGTAGTTTTGATCTTTCAAATATAAATTAAATTTAAGATGTCGATATGTCTTTTTGTGAATTTTCCCACACTCGTGAAAAAAATTTCCCATCCATCTAAGGTACGAATCAAGAAGCAAAATTATGATGTCACAAAAAAATTCCAAGACAAATGGGTAATGAAATTCCCATGGGCCGAGTTGTTTACAAGGGAAGATGGAAGTTGAACATTGTCAAGTGTAAGATTTGTACTAATGTAAAAAGGAAGGACAAATTATTTGTTCATAAGGGGGATTCTTTTTGTAATCATGTAGGTTGTAAGAAGACTAACAAGAATATGAGGTCTAATGTGAAAAAAAGGAATTAGTATTATTCCAAAGTGTGTAACCATGCCAAAAATTAAAGAACCTTTATTTTCCGTAGTTGGGAAATTATTGGTGTGCAATTGACACATGGGGTGGCTAGAGAAAAAGTAAGGAAAGACATTCAATTTTTTATTATCCTTCATTCGTTGCAACAAGGTCATCCAATGTTGGAATATGAATCATTGTAGCCATTATATATGAATTTTTGGTAATGCCAAAAAAACATCCAAAAACATTGAAATGAAAATTTGAGTTGGACCATGACAATATTCATGTACCAAGTGGTGACAAGCGTAACTAGGGCAATTGTTCAAGCTACACACTACATTACTTTTAGTTTTGGTAAAGTTTCTAAAGTTCACAACCCATTGTGGTTGTATATCCACTATTATGTGATGAAAAACTAGATGAATTTCATTTTCATTTTTTTGGATTAGGCGTGGTTGCAAGATCAAGGTATGATAACCTAATTAAAATGATTATGGAGGAGTTATTAGTAAGTGGTGGCTTGCCATGAAACCAAATTGCTTAGAAACTCATTTGTTTTGAGGCAAATGGTGTTAATGTTTTGCAAAGCAAAAGAACAAGTGTTACAAAGCAAATTCATGACAACTATGTGCCTATTTATCTAAGGATCCATTGTATGACCCATCACATTAATTTGGAAGTGCAAACCTTGTCAAATTTGCTTTTGGTCATTTGCATTGAAAATTTGCTAAACCTTCCACAACTACTTTACACATTCACTTAAGAAGCAATTAAAGTTTACAAAACTCATAAAAATCTTAGAAACAAAGTGAAACAAGATTTTACAAAATGTGAAAACGAAGTTGATTTCAATATTGGGCCTTACTAAAAGATCAATGACAAAATATTGAATGCTCTTAGTGAATATGGTGTTAGACAACCCTAAAAACCAGCAAGCAAAGATGAATTATGAACATTTATGTGAGCTTTAAATTTAGTTTGGACTTTTTTGTATCTTATTTTTGTTAAAATCCATGCATGCTATGATTAAGTTTACACAAATGAAAGATGTGTTTGTGTGCAACCTCATGGTTATTATCAAAGTTTTCCATGGTGATTTATACAACATGTATTGTGAATAGTCTTCCAACTTTATTACAAACACCTTCTAGGCCTTCAAGTCATTGCTTGAGTGTAAGCATGAAAACATTCAAACGAAATGGATACCTAATCTTAATTTTGGGGGTCAACATTTGATCCTTAAGGTAACTAGTTAACATATATGGACAATGCATTGAGATTTGGAGACCATGATACCTACCTTTGTCACTAAAGATACATTTGTTGATGTGGAATCATTGATGAAGAACCAATGCAAAGATAAATCCTTGGAACTCTCCTTTATTTAATTTCTACTAATTTATCTCTCATTAAGTTTGCACGAGTTCCCTTATTTAATTTCCACTAATTTATCACTCATTAAGTTTGCACGAGTTCCCTTATTTAATTTCTACTAATTTATCTCTCATTAAGTTTGCACAAATGAAGAATGAATTAGCATTAGATGATGTTTCTATTATGCTAGCATGTCTTGCCCAATCTCCATTGTCCAATGCTTATAATGTTTTGTCTTTGCATATTTTCTTGAAGTCATAAGTGTATGCTAACTTGGGTTGATTTTGTAGGTCACTTATTCTAAAATGGTTAGTTTTAGAGGTTCAACTCCTCCATAAGTGCTTTTGTTGGGCCCTGCTCCCACAGGGACAGAGACTATAGCATTTGATCCAACTTTTGGAAGTTTTACCTTATTAGAACCGGTTTCACATTATGTGAACCAGTTTTTTTGGTGAAAGTGTTTAGACTGTTTAGATTGAAACGGATTTTATTGGTGTTCAGAGTGTGGACACAGTAGGTAGATGTACAACATCTTATCTATTGGCAGGGCCAGCGTGCTTGTGATGTGTTGTTTGCTACAACATGTTCATATGTTGTTTGTGTTTTTTTGTTTAAGTGTGTGCTTGCAGTTTGCATTGTGTGTGCAGAATGCATTTAATAGTGCTCACTCACATGCCCTAAACACTACAATTTGAAACAAGTAGCTGCCAGATGCTAGCAAAATCATTTCACACGTTGCCTTAAATAGGTCAAATGCAAAAGAAGATTAGCCAAAGACCTCTAACTGAATTCCAAGGGTAATGAGATTTCTTCACATCTAAAGTTGGAGGAGGGGCCAGAATTTTCACTTTCAAGTTCTAAGTGACAGCCATGTTGAGATTAAAAAACTACCAGTGGGGCCAGACAGAGCTCCCAACACATCTTAGTTTTAGCCAGTTCAGCACTCCATGCCCTTCAGCTGTGGACCCAATGGCTACTTTGCGGAAAAGAAAAGAAAAACACTGCAATGTACTATGGTGGTAGCCCCAGCGAGTTTCATCAAAAGCGGCGACCAAGTAAAAAGAGGGGATGACAAAAACGTCCGCATGCAACAAAGAGGGGACGAAACTGTTCTTTTCCGGCCCTAGTTTTCTTCCTTCTTTCTTGTCGCTGTGTTGTTTTTTTCCGTTGCTTTTCTTTGTTGTGGGTGGCAATGGCGGCATCGGCAGGCGAAGTGCGACATCTCTTCCGTGCGCTGCTGCGCGAGGCGAGCCGTTTCTCCAACTATAACGTGCGGGAGTATGTGAAGCGGAGGGCCATCGACGCTTTTCACCAGTATCGGGACCAATCAGATCCTGCCGTTGTGGATGCGGCTTTCAAACGGGGTTTGCGGCAGCTGGAGATCGCCAGACGTCAGTCCCTTGTCTACTCTCTCTACGGCCCCCGCGTGAAGAGTATCATGGACTTGCGGAGCTCGAAATAAATCCTTCAGCCGTGCATATTTCGAAAGTTAGCTTCTCCGGGGTTTTCTGGATCTAGATTTTGAAGATTTTTTCTTATGGCCTGTCTCTTGGAATTTTTCGATCTTCTGATTTTCTGCGCACTTTGCTGTTTGATTTGGTAAATTGGACAGAACATTGCCGAGTTTTATTTCCAGAAGGTTCTACTGCTCCTTCCAGATAGTTTGGGAAAAATTAGGCATGCTTGTTGTATGCTTGGAGATCGAATGGGGATCGCATGTGCTTTTGCAGACGAGACGAGGAACAGAGTGTAGTCGCAAACCCTAATGCTGCTTGAGGATTACTCCAATGAAGCTTAAAGCTCTGTTAAGCATGATTCACGACCTCTTCTTTCATAAGAAGAAGAGATGCAACTCAATGGACCGGGGATTGTGGAAACCCTAAAACAGGGCTGAAGCAACTTGTTGGGATTTGTAAGGTTTAGATTTTCTTCTTTCAGACTAAAGGATTAAATATGTAAGGCTTGGATTTCAGGATTAGGGCTAGGTACTGGTCAAATTAAAACATCTTTATTTTTGCAGAACTGCATGTTTCATATTGTACCTGGAATTCTGACGAGCTTAGTGAAATCCTTTCATGGCAAATGTTGGGAGCATGGTTCTCATTTTTTCAAACCTTAAACTAGAGGAGTATTTTTTTGAATCAGATGACAGAGTTGCTGCATAACTTGCACTGACAAGTTTATCTACACCCAATGATCATGGCAGGATGATCACTGGAGCTGCATGCAAGCCCAGTCACCCTCACAAAACATATGTTTCTTGACAGAAAATGTGTCTGTTGGAGTATTGTTTCTGCAGTTTGCCTTGACCCTTCACACAAGTTTTAGCCACACTGCCAAGATTCCTGTTCCTTTGATTTTAGGCTCAATTGACTGTGTTTGGAGTTGTCATCAGGTACAACATAATATAAAGGTTCCAGGCTTTCAAATATTCATGGGGATTTATACAGTGTCAAACTGTTGTGTTGCTTAAATCACTTTCACAATCTGAAGCAATTTCAGAAGCAACAATCAGCTGACATAACACATCATATGCACTTCACAGGTTGTTATTCCGCTTGGATTTTATTTGGACTTTGGACCATGCTCACTTGCCAGCTCTATGCACTGTCAGGATAACTTCCCAGCAAAAAAAGCTAAGTCTCAACTTCTTTGCCATTGCTACTTCCTCTTGAACTCTGCAGCCATTTCCTTTCCAGATGTCAATGAGATCAACTGCAACATTAATGCAAAGCTCGCTTGTTCTCCATGTTGCATGAGTTCCTTCACCCTAACCTTAAACCTTTCTTCAACCACATCAAAAGGAAAAGAGAATTTCACACCATAAAACAGCTTCAGTTACCTCAGTTTCTTTTGTCACTTAAGTAGTTATGGCTTACAATCCCAGGTAAAGTGCTCTTCCTCCTGGACAACTTCAGGAGCCATTGTTTCATCATATTTGTAGGCCAAAAAAATTCAGACACTAGGACCCATCGAGACAAGACATTTCTCTCCTGAAACCCCTTGTGGGTCTGCTTCCAGTCTTCAACTGATTCAGTCTAAACCCAAAAACCCTAAAACCCAGTGCAAACTCAACCTCCTCTCCTACTACAGTTCTATGTCCACAGACACATTTTATGGTTTTTGTGAGTGGTTTGATCATTGCTTATATAGTCACCATAAGTGTCACCAACAACTTATATACCATAGTGACACGTTAAAACCCTCACTAGATTAACTAGGTGTGAGAGGGCACACTCAGTTTTTTTTTCCTCTCTCAAAAGGAGACATTTGATTGACCCATCACCAATATTTTTGGAACATGGGGCACTTCCCAAAATAGAAGATTAAGTATCAAACAAAATATTACTTAACAGTTAAACAAATAAACCAGATAGGTATAATGCACAATATATGACTGCACGCAGACCCATGAAAATTACAATTAGGAAAAAATTAACTCTTTAATACTTGGAATGCTAAAAGTTTGGCCTGACTCCAAGGTTTTGCAAGTTCCATCCTAGGCAAATGTGATTGTGAACCATTTTTGTCACCTCCCAAGATGTGCAGATTCTTCACTAAACAAATGGTAATGTGGGCAACATTCCAATCCATAGGATTGCAAGAAGCCTGTGTCATCTCCAACATTTGGAGCTTCTTCCCTAAACCAATGAAAGCTGGGCCCCACTTGTGAACAGCATTTTGTACAGTTCCCAGAGAATCCTGAAACACAAATGCGAGGTGAAGACACAGTGGGACTGGATTAAGCAATTCTTATTTATATGCTGAAAGCGGTCCTTTTCTACCAGTGTTGTTCTGTTGCAATTGTCCCACTGGTTAACAGGGACAATATTTAACAGTGTGATCTGTTAACAGTTGCAATTGTCCCATTGGTGAACAGTGACAATATTTTAACAGTGTGATCTGTTAACAACACATTGTTAAAATATTGTCGCTGTTAACCAATGGGACAATTGCAACAGAATAACACTAAGGACCACTTTCAGCATATAAATAAGAATTGCTTAATCCAGTCCCACTGTGTCTTCACCTCGCATTTGCAGGGACGCACATATATGCCAATTTCAAGGTCTAGAGTTTAGCTGTTTTGTCGCAGGTTAGAAGAGCAGATGCAGCAAGAAGCACTGGCAACACTTTTCATCAGTTGTCAAGAATCCCCTGATGTTGCATTAGCAAGCTGGGAGATTTGTCTCACAAGGACCTGACTGCATGCGCTCTGTTTGTCCCCATCGTCCTCAAGTCTCTTTGTTACTAATTTCCTGCACAGCACCTTCTCTTGAATACTCAATTGTCACCTCAAAGTGGTGCAAATTTTGATCAATTGGGTTGCTTTTCCATAGCTTTTAAAAAAAAGAATTTGATTGTTGGGTTGGCTTTTGATACCCTTTGTTTTTGAAAGTCTGATTGTTGATGTTCATTTCTTTTCATTTTTTCTGTGTGCAGAACATACTTTGAAATACTCAGCTCTCAAGAGCAGTTCAAGGACTGATTTCAGGTTGAACTGAGAAGAGGTGAAACAATATCAACATTCCGAAGCATGATAGGTTCAGATGCTGAACCACCATCAGTGCAATGGTCGGCATGGGTGGTGTCTGGTGATGTAATGGAGATGGCAAAACTCATGGTTTTATTGATTATGCTCACCCTGACTGCCTGTGGCCTTTACCGAAACAGATGTAGGCCATGGGCTGTTTGGTCCCCAGCTTCTCCTTCTCCTAATACTTCAATACCACCACCAACTGAGGCCATGGGTTAGCCCCACCACCCTCCCACTCCCTTATCATTTAGTACACATCTTTAGTTGATTTTCTCTCTATTCATTTCAATTTTTTTTTTTTTTTTCTCTCTGGGGAAAATAAGAAAATCTTATTGCAGAGTGGAAAAGGCTTCCCAAAAAGTATGTGGTGGAAAATTGGAGCAACCTTCTTGATCAGTT
>Ga0116229_10010477_pt1 | contig 13901 bp, 11 predicted proteins | sample S1TSphgellanicum_3_FD_87313 | JGI IMG/M metagenome (GOLD analysis project Ga0116229, IMG submission 87313) | Host-associated microbial communities from peat moss isolated from Minnesota, USA - S1T2_Fc - Sphagnum magellanicum MG | ecosystem: Host-associated > Plants > Peat moss > Unclassified...
CAACATCGCGAGCGCAGCCGCGAGCGGCCACTGAAAGCGCTCGATGTAAATTTTTTGCTGCCGAAACGCCAAATCCTGCTTGGCCAATGGACTCAGGACCTTGGTGAAGATCGTCTCGAGGCCCTCGGCCTCGGCGCCGAGCGGGACGTAGAATCCACCTGCGGCCGCTGCAATGGCCTGGAGCGCCGGCTCGTCGAGGTGCGACTTGATGAAGGCGCCCGAGTCGTCCTTCACGAAGCCGCCGCCGAGTGCGGTGGGCAGTGGGATCAAATCGCCGGCCGGCGTGCCCACGCCGACGGTGTATATCTTGAGTCCGTCGCGTCCGGCCGCCGCGGCAGCCGCGACGGCATCGCCTTCGAGATTCTCGCCGTCGGTGAGCAGGATCATGATCTTCTCGCCGCCCCGGCGCCGGTGCAGCGCGAGGTCGGCCTCGCGGATCGCACTGGCGATGTTGGTGCCGCCGCGCGGAATCGTCTCGGTATCGATCGCGCCCAGGGATTCTTGAAACGCGGCATAGTCGAGCGTGATCGGGTTCACCAGAAATGCGGTGCCCGCAAACGCCACGATGCCGACCGCATCGCCATCCAAGCGGCTCACGAAGTCGGCGATCGCGAGCTTGGCGCGGGTGAGCCGGTTCGGCTTCACATCCGGGGTCAGCATGCTGCGCGAGGTGTCGAGCGCGAACACGATCTCGTTGCCCCGGCTGCTCTGCTGCTCCCAGAAAAACCCCCACTGCGGGCCGGCGAGCGCCGTGCAAAGTGCGGCAAAGGCGCCGAGCAGCAGCAAGCGTTGGGCGCGGCGACGCCACGGCGATACCGAACGTGTCAGGGAGACTCTCAATCGAGCGGCAATGAAGCGCTCGAGGGCGCGGCGCTGGCGCGCATCGTAACGCCACCAAATGAGGACGATGGCGGCGCTGACAGCGAGGGCGACGAGCAGCCACTGTGGATCGCTGAATCTCACGGCAGTCTCCGAAAACGGGTGTGCTGCAGGACAAAACCCAGCCCGAGCAAGGCGAGGGCCGGCGTCAACGCCCAGCGGTACAACTCATCGATGTGCTCGAACCGTTGCACGGTTTGCGCGGATTTCTCGAAGCCGTTGATCTCCTCGTAGATCCTGCGCAGCGAGTCGGTATCCGTCGCACGGTAGAACTTCCCGCCGGTGAGTTCCGCTACAGCCGCCAAAGTCCGTTCATCGACGTCCACGTCGGCCATGATCACATGCACGTGACCGGCTTCGTCGTGGACCGGAATCGGCGCCTTGCCGCGGACTCCGACTCCGATCGTGTAAATCTTGACGCCGAGCGCCTTGGCGGCCTCGGCTGCGGCGAGCGGGGAGATCTTGCCGGTGTTGTTCATGCCGTCGGTGAGCAGAATGACCACCTTGGACTTGCCCGCGGTGGTGCGCAGGTGATTGACGCTCGCGGCGAGCGCCGAGCCGATGGCCGTGCCATCGTCGGTGGCGCCGACATTCACGCGCTCGAGATTCTGTTCGAGCCAGCCGTGGTCCAGCGTGACCGGGCTCACCAGGTATGGGGAGCCCGCGAATGCGACGATGCCGATGCGATCGTCGGGACGCTCCTCGATGAACTTCGCGACGACGGATTTGACGACCTGGATGCGGTTCAAGCGCTGCCGATTCACCTCGAAGTCGAGTGCCTGCATGGAACCGGACACATCGAGTGCCAACAGGATGTCGATGCCGTTGGCGGTGACTTCGGTGCGGCTCTGGATGCGCTGCGGCCGCGCCAATCCCACGATCATGAGACCGCCCGCCAGTATCGGAAACAGCCAGAGCAGCGCCCCGATCCGGCTGCGGCTCGCCCGTGCCACCTCGCGGGCGAGGCCGACGTTGGAGTATTCGATCGCGGCAACGGGTCCGCGGCGCCCGCGCCACAGCAGCACGAGCGGCAACAGCGCGAACGCCCAGAACCACTCAGGTTGGAGAAAGCGCGTCATGTTGGAGAAAGCGCGTCATGCGCCTCCGCAGCCGTGGCACGCACGAATTCACACGCGTTTTGGTAGAGCGACTCCAGGGTATGGGGCGGTGGCGAGACGCGGCCGAATTTTACGACGTCGCATTGCTGCAGGAATTCGGCGAGCTGTGCGCGGTGGCGGGCCAGGCCCGCATCGGAGGACTGCAGCAGTGCCTGCAGAAACTCCTCGGTCGTGCGCGGCGTGACCGGCGCATGAAACGCCTGTTCGATGTAGCGGCGCACGATGCCTGACGCCGTGACGCAGAACTCCTCGGCGCGGGCCGTCAGCATCATTGCGCGGGCCGCCTCGAGCTGCTCGAGCGCGAGTTCGAACGGCAACAGCAGCCGTTGGCGGCGGTGTCGGCGGCGCCAGAACAGATAGGCGGCGGCGGCGAGGCACAGCAGGCCCGCCACACAAGCGACTGCGACGAGCCACGCCGGGAACGGCGCCAGCGGCACGCGGATATCGCGAATGTCGTCAGTCATAGGCGGCTCATGGGCGACTCGTGGGCGGCTAAAATGGAACTCACATGCGACTCATGCGCGCCGTCGCTCGCGATTCTTGAACAGTCTCTGCAACGCGGGCAGATACGGCCCATCGGTGCACAGCTGCAGGGCATCGACGCCTTCGGCGCGAAAATCAGCGAGCAGGCGCCGGTTGCGCTCCAGCGACGCCGCCTCGAAACGCCGGCGCACAGTGGCGCTGCCGGTGTCGAGTTCGACGATTTCGCCGCTCTCCGCATCCTCGAGCGCGACGATGCCGACGTTCGGCAGCACGCGTTCGCGCGGGTCCTCGATCTGGACGGCGATCAAGTCGTGGCGGCGAATGGTCCGGCGCATGGCCCGGCGCAGTTGCGTGCGCGCGCTCGCAGGGTCGCCGGGCGCTTCGAAATCGGAGATCAGAAATACGATCGCGCGCCGATGCAACACGCGGTTGACGACGTCCAACGCGCCCTCGATATTGGTGCCGATTCCCATGGGCTCATGACAGAGAACGTCGCGTACGACGCGTAGCACGTGGCGGCGGCCTTTCTTCGGCGGCAGGAACCGCTCGACCCGGTCCGTATACAGCAGCAAGCCGACCTTGTCGCTGTTGCGAATGGCCGAAAACGCCAGCAGGCTTGCCAGATCGGCGGCGAAATCGCGCTTGCGATTGGCGGTGGATCCGAAGTTGCCCGATGCGCTGATGTCGACGAGCAGGAAAATCGTCAGCTCGCGCTCCTCGGTATACTTTTTGACGAACGGCTTGCCTGCGCGCGCCGTGACGTTCCAGTCGATGGTGCGGACTTCGTCGCCGGGACTGTATTCGCGCACCTCGTCGAAATCCATGCCACGGCCTTTGAATACCGAGTGATAAGCGCCGGCGAGGCTGTCGTCGACCATGCGCCGAGTGCGGATTTCGAGCTGCCGCATGCGGCTCATGATCGCCTTGGTGGATTCGATCGGATCCTGGGGCATGGCTTACGGTACGGGCAGCGTGTTCAGGATCCTTTCGATGACGTTCTCGGCGGTGACGTTCTCGGCCTCGGCCTCGTAAGTCACCGACACGCGGTGGCGCAGAACATCGTAAGCGACGCTCTTGACGTCTTGAGGCACGACGAAATGGCGTCCCTGCAGGAAGGCCATGGCGCGCGCCGCGAGCGTCAGGGCAATCGTGGCACGCGGCGACGCGCCGGTCTGAATGTAGCCGTTGAGGTTCAACGTCGCGGCGATCGGCGGTCGTGTGGCGAGCACGAGATCCACGATGTAGTCGCGGATCTTCGCGTCCACGAAGAGCGTGCCAACGATATGCCGGGCGGAGATGATCTGCGCGGCCGTGACCACGGGCCTCGGTGTCGCGCCGGGTTCGGTCGTGGCCATGGAGTCCAAGATCGCGCGCTCCTCGCTGCGGCTTGGGTAATCGACGATGACCTTCATCATGAAGCGGTCGATTTGCGCCTCCGGCAGCGGATAGGTGCCATCCTGTTCGAGGGGGTTCTGCGTCGCCAGCACGAGAAACGGATTCGGCAAGGGATAGGTCTCATCGCCGATCGTGACCTGGTGCTCCTGCATCGCCTCGAGCAGCGCACTTTGCACCTTCGCCGGTGCGCGATTGATCTCATCGGCCAGCACGAGGTTGCTGAAGATGGGCCCATGTTTGGTCCGAAACGCACCGTCCTGCGGGCTGTAAATCATCGTGCCGACGATGTCGGCCGGGAGCATGTCCGGGGTGAACTGCAGGCGCTTGAATTTGACGGCGATGCAGCTCGCCAAGGTTTTCAACGCCAGGGTCTTCGCCAATCCCGGCACGCCCTCCAGCAACACGTGACCGTTCGTGAGCAGAGCAATGAGGAGACTATCGATCAAGTGCTTTTGACCGACGATGACGCGGGCGATTTCCTGCTGGAGCGGCCCGATCCAGGCGGAATTGGCGATGACCGCCGCGCGCGCCGCGTGCCCGTTCGCGTCCGGAGTGCCGCTGTCGGCGGGCGGGGCGCTGAACGAGGAGGCGGGGGGTGGTTTCATTGAGCGGGGTCCTGTCGTGGGCCGAAACACCCCCGATACTAGCAACGACCGGTCGGCGGGTATCGGTGAGGCTCTAAGCCGCTGAAATAGTTCATTATTCAATAGCCCATTACGAGCTTTGTACAAGCGTCGCTACGCCTCGGCCGATCACGACCTTTGACGGACCGAAGCCCCAAGGCTGTCGCGCACGATGTGCCGATCGCGTATCGGTACGTGATCGGCGCCGATCGGGCATTCGCGCCGATACGGCATTTAACATAGTCCGGGCCGCGGTTGCGAACGGTCGCGCCGTCCCTGTAGGCTCTTGTTAACAATGCGGCGCCATACTCGGCGCTCGTGGGTCAGCGTTGAGATGCCGGCGAGCTGACACTGCTCGTTTTGGCCATACGTTTTACAAGGGATACCTGTACTGTTCGCAAGAAAAATTGAGGGAGATGCAATGGACATGTTGAATATCGGCGCGCGTCAATGGGCCGGGATTGCAATCGCAGCCGGTCTGGCGGGCGCCATACCGCTGTCAGCCGCCTTGGCCGCACCGCCCGCTGATACTGTGGAAGCGCAGGCCCAGGAGACTTGGCGCGATACCATCGTGCGCACGCCGGTGCCGGATGAAGGGTGCTTTCATGCCTCTTATCCCGGCACGGTATGGACGAAGGTGGCATGCACGACGGCGCCGAACCGTCCCTTCTTACCTCGCAGCGGTTTGCACAGCGTTGGACAGACGGTGGGCGATGGCAACGACTACGCCGCCGAGGTGTCCGGGCTCATCTCCGAATCGATCGGTACCTTCCCGTCAGTCACCGGCGTGACCAGTGAAAAGGACGAGGGGGAGAAGAACGACTATTCACTGCAGCTCAACTCGAACTTCATGTCGACGGCGGCGTGCAACGGTATTTCGGGATGCCAGTCGTGGGAACAATTCGTGTATTCCACCGGCGAAAAGCAGGCATTCATGCAGTACTGGCTCATCAACTACGGCAAATGCCCGAAAGGGTGGAATGCCTTCTCGCCGGATTGCTACAAGAACAGTGCCGCTGTGGCGGCTCCCAAGATCGCGATCACGGAGCTCCAGTATCTGAAGCTCTCCGGAACCGCCGTGACGAACGGCAACGATACGCTGGTGTTCACCAGCGAAACCGAGGCCTATAGCACCACCGGCAAGGACAGCGTCGTCGATCTCGCGACCGATTGGCATGAATCGGAGTTCAACGTGATCGGTGACGGCGGCGGCTCGGAAGCGAAGTTCAACACAGGCGCCTCGATTACCGTCAATGTCGAGGTGGTCGATGGGTCGAGCGCCGCACCGACCTGCGCGGCGAATTCGGGTACCACCGGCGAGACCAATAATTTGACGTTGAAGAGCTGCAGCGCGTCGGGCGGATCGGCCCCTTCGATCAAGTTTGTCGAGTCGAACTGAAGCGATCCTGCACGCGGAAACGCTCAACGACTCCGACACCGTTCAACGACTCCGACATCGTTGGCGTGTCGAAGCCCTTACTCGATGCCTTCGGGCAGCGGTTTGATCTCGTCGGGACGGCACGCAAGCCGTCCCGCGAGGGCTACCGCTTGAGTGCGGTTCGCGGCGCCGAGTTTGCGCAATATGACGGTGATATGCGCCTTGACGGTGGCCTCGGTGATGCGCAGGTCCTCGGCGATCTGCTTGTTCAGCCGTCCCGCGCACAACATTCCCAGCACCCGGAATTGCTGCGGGGTGAGTTGCGCGAGGCGTTGGGCGACCTCCAGTGCCCCGGCGCCGGCGCCGATCTCGCCCTGGGACTCCAAGCCGGCCGGCGTCAGGACCTCACCGCGCAGCACCGCTTGAACATTGCGGCCGATGGTGGCGGCATCGGCGGACTTCGACACGAAGCCCTGCGCCCCGAATGCCAGCGCCTGACGCATGGTGCGTGGATCGTCTGACGCCGAGACCACGATGACGGGTAATTCCGGCAGTGTGCCGCGCAGGTGCGCCAGGGCATTGAAACCGAATGCGCCCGGCAGGTTCAGATCGAGCAGTACCAAGTCCAGCAGCGGATGCCGCTCGAGCGCATCAAACAGGCCGTCCACGCTGTCCGCTTCGATCAGCTCGCTGTCCGCGCAGGCCTCGGCCACCGCCCCCTTGAGGGCCAGGCGATACAGCGGATGGTCATCGACGATGAGGACTTGATAGTTCATGGGGTCATTGGTTCGCTGTCAAGCATGCGTGGCACCGGCGTGCCGACCTCCGGCGTGCCGATTTTCGCCGCGCCGACCTTAGCATCGCCGCCCAGAACGGACACTACGACCTTGGTCGGCATACGCCGCCCGCCACGGGTCCTCCCGCGCCGCCGTGACCCAAGGCTGCCTACGACCAAAGTCGAATAGCGGCGCAGGCGTACGGCGCACTAACATTCGCGCAGAATCAAAAACCTGCCCGGACACGAGAGCAGATTTCTTCAGGGGGCTGATGGTGAACGCCAGTGAAGCGGCGCGCCGTGGGAACACTTTGCAGAGGAAATACTAATGAAAAACCGAATTTATTTGAGCGGGACGGCGCTTGGTCTGGCGCTGCTTGGCGCATCGGCGCACGCGGACCTCAAAGACCCGATACCGGACAGTCTGTCGCTCGGCGGCGTGACTTTGTACGGTACGGTCGACATCGGCTACGCCTATCAGAGCCATGGCGTGCCGTTGAGCAGTCAGTATGTCGGCGGTCTCGAGTACCAGGCCTTCACGACGACGCGCAACTTCACCGGATCCGTCTCGACGCTCGCGGAAAGCGGCCTCGAACAGTCCAAGATCGGCATCCGAGTTTCGGAACCGATCGTCAATGACGTGAGCCTGGTGGCGCGGGCCGAGACGGGGTTCAACCCCCTGTCGGGCCAGTTGACCGATGCCTGCGGCGCGCTCGCCACCAACGGCGGCAAGGCGTACGGGACTCAGACGGCGAACGCCGACAGCAGCCGCTGCGGCCAGGCCTTCAACAGCCAGCTGTACGGCGGTGCCAGCAGTCCAACCTACGGCACGCTCACGATCGGCCGTCATAACTCTCTGCAACTCGATACGCTGGCGGTGTATGACCCCCAGGCGCTCTCGTATGCGTTCTCGTTTCTCGGCTATTCGGGTTTCAACGCCGGCGCGGGCAGCACCGAGGCGGCGCGCTGGGACAATTCGGTCCGGTATGCCTTTGTGTATGGCCCCCCGACCACCAATGGGCACGTCAATCTGATGTACACCAACGGCGGCCAGGACACCGGAATCCTCGGCAAGGGCTACGCGCTCGACCTCGGGTTCACCTACATGGGGCTCTCCGTCGATGCCGTGTATGAAAACGCCAAGGGCGCCGTCAACCTGCGCAGTTCGTTCGACGATGTCTTGAACCCGTTGATCAACCCGATCTCCGCCACGACGGGCGGTGTCGCGGTGGCGACGCCCGGACTGGCGGCGTACATCTCCGACGACACGTCCTACAACATCATGGCCAAGTACGTGTTTGACCTGCCCGGGAAGGACAAGCTCACGCTCTACGCGGGCTACACGCACATCGAAAAAGCGCATGGGGATTACGTGACCGGCGCCGAATCCCAGGGCAACTACCCCCTCGACGTCGGGATCAACATCAACAGCGCCGCCTACTACAACATGGAGTGGCTGGGCGCACGCTACGCGATGGCTTCCGGCATGAACTTCTCGGCCGGGCTCTACAAGGTCAGCCAAAACAGCTGGACGATCGGTCTCACGCCGACCGGCACTCAAGGCATCGGCTGTGCTGACGCGGGCCTGCTGTGCTCGGGCGACTTTTACGAGGTTTCGCTCGTCGCCGACTACGTGATCAACAAGCACTATGACCTGTATGCCGGTGTGAACTGGTCCGAGGTCACGGATGGTCTTGCGAACGGCTTTGACACCACGAGCAGCGATGGAACCACGGGAAGCGAAAACCAGACGACTGTGATGTTTGGCGCCCGTGTGAAGTTCTGAAGCTGTGAAGTTCTGATGCGCGCTTCGACGGACGGTTGAACGGAGAAAAGGACATGGCCACATACAGCACGACAGCGGGTACCTTGCCGAAGGGCGAGGAAGGCACACAAAACGATTGGCTGGTGATCGGTGCGTCCTCGCTCGGCACCATATTCGAGTGGTATGACTTCTATCTGTACGGCCTCCTCGCCGCGATCATCAGCGCGCAGTTCTTTTCAGGCGTCAACGAGACCACGGGCTTCATCTTCGCCCTCGCCGCGTTCGCGGCGGGGTTCGCGGTGCGGCCTTTCGGGGCACTCGTGTTCGGCCGCTTGGGCGATATGGTCGGCCGCAAGCACACGTTCTTGATCACCATGGGCATCATGGGCGGCTCCACTTTCGCGGTCGGCGTTCTGCCGAGCTATGCCACGGCCGGCGTGTCGGCCCCCGTGTTGCTGCTGGCCCTGCGCCTTCTGCAGGGATTGGCGCTGGGCGGCGAGTACGGTGGGGCGGCGACGTACGTGGCCGAATTCTCTCCGCCCGGAAGGCGCGGGTTCTTCACGAGCTGGATACAGACCACGGCAACGTTGGGACTCTTCGCGGCGCTCCTGGTCGTGATCGGCACCCGCACGACCTTGGGCGAGGATGCCTTCAAAGCCTGGGGCTGGCGGATACCGTTCCTGATTTCCATTGTGTTGCTGGGCGTGTCGCTGTGGATTCGGATGCAGCTCGCCGAGAGTCCGGTGTTCCTGAAGATGAAGAGCCTTGGCACGACGTCGAAGGCGCCATTGGCCGAAGCGTTCGGCCAATGGGGTAATTTGAAGATCGTGCTCATTGCCCTGCTCGGCGCCGTGATGGGCCAGGCGGTGGTGTGGTACACGGGGCAGTTCTATGCGCTGTTCTTTCTGGAACGGATGCTGCGTGTCGACGGCGCAACCACCAACATTCTGATCGCCGTTGCGCTTGCGCTGGCGACTCCCGGATTCGTGTTCTTCGGATGGCTATCGGACCGGATCGGCCGCAAGCCCATCATCCTGGCAGGATTTCTGCTCGCCATCGTGACCTATTTTCCTCTGTTCAACGCGCTGACCAAGTACGCGAATCCTGCGCTGTATGCGGCACTGGCGTCGACGCCGGTATCGGTCTATGCCGATCCGCAGCAATGCTCGATTCAGTTCGATCCCATCGGCAAGAATAAATTTGATACGACTTCCTGTGATATCGCCAAGAGCTATCTGGCGAAGGCCGGCGTGTCCTATACGCGCATCGATGCGCCGGCCGGCGCGGTCGCTGAAATCCGCAGCGGGACAACGACGCTGACGGCACCGGACCCGCGGGTCTTGACCGGCAAGGATCGCAAGGACGCCATCGCCAAGTACCAGGCTTCCGTCAAAGCCACGCTGACCGCGGCGGGGTATCCCGAGAAGGCGAATCCGGCGACGATCGACAAGCCCATGGTGGTCTTGATCCTGTTCGTGCTGGTGCTGTACGTCACCATGGTGTACGGTCCGATTGCCGCGCTGCTGGTGGAATTGTTCCCTGCGCGGATCCGCTACAGTGCGATGTCGCTGCCGTACCACATCGGCAATGGGTGGTTCGGAGGATTTCTGCCGACCACCGCATTTGCGATGGTGGCCGCCACCGGCGATATTTACTATGGGCTCTGGTACCCGGTGGTCGTCGCGGCTGCGGCGTTGATCATTGGGCTTTTCTTTCTACCGGAAACGTTCAAGCGATCGATCGACGCCTGAGTTTGCACGGGGAACGCTGCGTGCCCTTGTAAGGCGGTGCCGGGACCGGCACCGACCTTCACGGGTAAAGCGATGCCGCGCTGAGTGGAAACCAGACTGTCGAATCCGTTCTATGACGCGCTGTTGACCGAGCAGGCGCATTTCGCGTTGGGCGCGGGTCTCGCGCGGCGCTATCCGGCGGACGTCATCCCATTTGCCGGCGTGCCCGATGCGACGTCAGAGGCGGTTACGGCACTCGCCGGCCTGCTGCTGCCCGGTGAGGAGCTCTACGTCATGGACCCCTTTCCGTCGGTCACCCGCGATCTCCGCGAAGTGGGCGAGCTTCCCTGCTGGCAAATGTACTTCCATGTGAACGGCGCCCCGCAGCGGACGGTCGAGCAGCCGCGGACGGTCGAGCAGCCGCGGACCTTCGAGCAGTCGCGCACTGCCGCCATTTGCAGGCTTGGCGCCGAGGATGTGCCTGCCATGGTGTCGCTCACGGACAAAGCCTTCCCAGGGTTTTTTCGCGCGCGGACCTCCGCACTCGGGCGCTATTACGGCATCCACGTGGCCGGCGACCTCGTCGCGATGGCGGGCGAACGATTGGCTCTGCCCGGGTGCCGCGAACTCAGCGCGGTTTGCACGCACCCCGATCACAGGGGCAGAGGCTACGCGGCGCTGCTCGTCAAGCATCTCCTGCAAGTTCATGCCGCTGCGCATTTACGCAGCTTCTTGCATGTCGCCGCCGCGAATGCGCGGGCGATCAGCTTGTACGAGCGTTTGGGATTTGTGAAGAACCGGGAGATTTTGCTGCGCCGGATCAAGCGGCGGCAGGAAAACTAACTATTCGATTTAGATGCGCTGGTCGTTCAGGCGATGGTGATGACGACATTGCCGATCACGGATGACGTCTCGACCGCGAGATGTGCCTGCACCGTCTGGGCCAGCGTAAATCGCGCACCGATGTGATGTTGCAATACGCCGGCTTCGAGCGCGTCATTGATAAGAACGCAGGCGCGCCGGCGCTGCGAATCGGTCAGTCCATAGACGAACACCAGATGCAGCGTCGTATGGTTGAACATCATCGGATAGAAGGGCAGGAGCGGCGTCGGCACCGCCGTCGAGCCGTAGGCTGCGATCACGCCGCCGGGCTTCAGAACTTGGTTGGAAACCGCCAGGTTGCCGCCGAACTCGACTTCGACGATACGATCCACGCCGGCTCCGGCCGTTAATTCGCGGATGACGGCGCCGGCGTCCTGATCGCGATAGTTGATCACGTGATCCGCACCGGCCGCGTGCGCGACCTGTGATTTCGCCGCACTGCTGACGGTCGTCAACACCTGCGCACCCGACCACTTGGCGAATTGGATCGCGTAGTGACCCACGGCGCCGGCGCCGCCGGTGACGAGCACGGTCTTGCCGTGCAGCGGACCATCGCCCAGCGTGGCGTGACAGGCGGTCATGGCCGGAATTCCCAGGCAGGCACCCGCGTCGAAAGCGGTGTTCGGCGGAAGCAAAACTGCTTGCGCGGACGGCACGCAAACAAATTCGGCGCAGGTGCCGAACGGCCGGCCCCACGCGGCGTTCCACGTCCAGACGCGTTCGCCGATGCGCGCCGGACTGACGCCATCGCCGACCGCATCGATGACTCCGGCGCCGTCCGAATGGGGGATCACGCAAGGATAGGCCAGCGATCTCCGGGCGCCCGCGCGGGTCTTGACGTCCGACGGATTGACGCCGGAGGCATGTACTCGAATGCGAACTTCGCCGACGCCCGGCTGTGGTGTCGGCCGCGCGCCAATCCGAATGACCTCGGGCGCGGGCCCGATTGCTTCGTAATAGGCTGCTTGCATGCGCTCGTCCTCCCGACGCGTTCACATTGCTCGAGGCGCTGACATTGCCCGACGCATTGACATTGCCCGTTGCGCTGCTCGAACACAACCGATGCGGTTTCACGCCCCGACTTATTCGCCGGCCACCGCACGGGGAGGGCAATATAGTGCCCGTACTCAACCGGGCAGGATGGAAAGGCTCCAACAAGGGTGGCCATCTCCGCGGGTCATGCTGGACCAGCATGCAGTTTCCCTTCAGCACTATAAACATGGGGCATCGGCGGCAACCCTGTCAAGGGATCAAACCGGCCGGTTCGTGGAGAAATGCGCGCGGTGGATAAATGCGGGCTGACGGATTGTGGGCCATGGCAATATCAAGTCCACTGACGCAATATCAAGATCACTCACGCAGTATCAAGATCACTGCCGCAGTGACGCGCCGCTCAGTCGGGCGATTGCGCCGAGTGTGGTTTGCGCGGCGTTCAAGCCCAGTCGGAAGTCTGCGTCGCTGAACGTGGCATACAAATCGGTTGGCTGGTGCCAGTGCGGATCCCAGCCGGCGCCGATCTCCCGGCCGCGCTCATTCTCGCGGACGCTGATCGCGGCCACGACGTCCATGAACGGTGTGCTGTCGGTATTGGTCATGTGCGGCCCGACCGCCGCCGGATAATCGCTTGCATACGCCTCGTTCGCCGCGTAGAGCGACCAAGCGAGCTTCTGTGCGTCCTCCGCGAACCGCGCCGCTGATTGGTATTCGATATTGACGTCCGCTTCCGGCCGCTGCTGTGCCGGTAAGGTGCCGTCGGCGCGAGGCATGCCGTGGTCGAACAGCACCATGTCATGCTGGATCATGCCGAGCCACTTCGGTTCCGGGTATTGCCCCGATCCCGGCGGATCCTCGCGGCCTTGGAGGGCGGCGCGCTGGGCTACGTACGCCCGGGCACCATCGAGGCCGGTCTCTTCGTTGTTCCAAAGCACGAACCGGATCGATCGCTCCGTGCGCACGCCGGGTGAGGAGAATACCCGTGCGATTTCCATCACCAACGCGGTGCCGGACCCGTCATCATTCGCAGCCTCACCCCATCCGATGCCGTCCATGTGCGCCCCAACGATGTACATTTCGTCCGGATGCGTTGCGCCGATCTTGGTGCAGTAGACTTCCTCGCGCGGACCGTCAACGCTGGGTTCGGAATTCAACGCCCGAAGTTTCTCATCCGGCTGGCGCAGCGGATCGTCGTTGACGCCGGTGCGGGCACGCGTGCCGCGGTAGCGGCCTCCACCGGACGCGGCGTCGGCCGTGTGTGCAATCGCCGGCCCACTCGGTAAACGCGGGGCGCTCGACGAATAGTCGTATTTCAGGCGGGTCGTGTTCGTACAGCCGTAGCTCTTGAGCTGCGCCTCAATCCATGCGATCGCAGCACGATTTCGGCTGGTGCCTTGTCGGCGGTCGCCGAACTGCGTGAGCCCTTTGATCGTCGACTTAAACCTCTCGAGATCCAGACGTCCGACGAGGATACTCGCCGGATCGGCCGCGGCGGTCGTCGTGGCCGCGGGCGGGATCGGTCCGGTTTGAGCGAGGGTGATCGATGCAGTCGCGATTTCAGCGAGTGCGACCGATCCAGCCGCGAAAGGAATCGCCGAAAAAGCAATTGCCGCGCAAACCATGGCGACGAATAGGGGACATTTCACGCGGCGATCGTATTAGGCACCGCAGGCACTGTCAAAACGGGAGCGCACCGGCGGGGACGGATCCAAAGCCATAGGGAATAAAATCAACACCGCCGGAGTCCTTCTAACATTGGCAGGGGTTGGGAATGCTGAAGGGGCCGATGCCATCGTGAGCGTAATTGAGCGGCGAAATCGATTCGAGGCCGTCGTATTGCCGCACCTGGATGCGGCGTACCGGTTGGCCCGTTGGCTTTC
>Ga0116229_10010484_pt1 | contig 13892 bp, 11 predicted proteins | sample S1TSphgellanicum_3_FD_87313 | JGI IMG/M metagenome (GOLD analysis project Ga0116229, IMG submission 87313) | Host-associated microbial communities from peat moss isolated from Minnesota, USA - S1T2_Fc - Sphagnum magellanicum MG | ecosystem: Host-associated > Plants > Peat moss > Unclassified...
ACGATACGTGGCCCGCGCCCCACTGGCACGACTATGCCGGCTGGCTGCGCGCGACGGTCCAAGCAACCGCGGGCACGCGAGTGCCGCTCTTCATCAACACGTTCGATATGAAGGTGCCGGCCGCGTCGCCGGCCTGGGCGTGGGGCGATTGGTACCAGAGCGACGCCTACCGCATCGGCACGCACGATCTCACGCAACTCGATTTCGCCACGGGTCTGCTGCAGACGCAGCCGCACGTGCCGGTGATGATCGCCGAGTTTCAAGCGGGATGGCTGCAAGGCGCGGACGAGGCGGCACCGCGTCCGAGCGATCCCGCGAACACCGCCATCGCGCTCGGCGAACTGCTGCGCGACGGCGCGCACGGGATCGTCAACTTTCCCGTTCAGGACACGATCTACCCCGACGGGTGGGAAGCGCCGTGGGCCAACTGGTCGTACGCGTGGAACGCCGCGCTCGAGTACGATCTCCGGCCCGCGCCCCGCTACGCGCCGACGTCGGCATTCGGCGACGACGTTGCGCGCTATGGAACGCGCCTGGCGAGCACGCACGTGGCCGCCGATGCGGCGATCGTTTGGCCGCCGACGCTCTTTCCCGCGCGTTCCCTTGCAAACGCGGACTTCGCCATGTTTGCAGATGCAACGATGGCGATGCAGCAAGAGTGCGGGCGCCGCCGGCTCAGTTGCGATCTGATCGACCTGCGCTTCGCCGGCGCAGCAACGCTGCACCGCTACACTGCAATCGTGCTCCCGTCCGTGTTTGCGAAGCCCCTTGCCGCGCGCATGCTGCCGGAGATGCAACGCCGCCTTGCGGCGCTCGCACGTGCGGGCGTGCTGCGCGCGAGCCTCGCTGCACTGCGGCCGGCGTTGTCGGGGGGACGCGATTCGACGCTTCTGCTCTCGAACGACGGAAGCTACGGCTTCGTCGAGGCGATCAACCCCAGCGACGTACCTCGCGTGGTTGGCCCGCTCACCGCGCGGCTCGCGAACGGCGTAGCCTCCATCGAAGCGATCCCGCTGCCGCCGCATTCCGCCAAACTCGTTGCGGTGCGCGCGACCGCGGCGCCGCTGCCGCCGTACGACGTGACGATCGCCACGCCGCCCACGCCGCTACCGTGGCCGCGCTCGACCGGCAAGGCCATCGCCTTCACGTCACCGCTCTTCGTCGACGGCGGCAGCGACGTCTACGTACAAAACGACCTGCTGCGCGTTGCCTTCGCACCCGGCGCCGGTGCGCGCGTCGCCCTGCTGGAAGGCCCGAGCAACGACAACGCGGCGACGTCGATCGGCCTGTTGCGCGACGCCGTCGACCCTGCGCCGACACCGTCGGCGCGCGACTACATCGCCGCGTACACGCATCCGATCGATGCCGGCACGTTCAACCGCGACTACGACTGCCGCGTCGCGACGAGTGACGGCGCGAGCGCCGGCGTCGCCTGCTCGTACGACGCACCGGATCTTCCCACCGGCGGCGCGCGCTTCACGCGCGTGTTGACCCTCGAGAACACCGCGCACGCGGTCGCGGTCACCGAAACCTTCGAACCAACCGACGCCGCCTCGACCGCGCGACTCTGCAGCATCTCCGGCTTCGCGTTCGTTCCGGGCGACGCGCTCATCGCACCGGCGCACGCGCCGTACGTCGGCATCCTGCACGGGCAGCGGCTGGCATGGATCGCCTGGCGCCCGAGCGACGTCGCCGCCGCCGAGGTCCGCGCGTCGCGGGGAACGCAGATCGTGCGGCTCGTGTTCGGCGCCCGCACGGTCGAGTATCGCGTCGGCGTCGCTCCGGTGGCAGACGAGGCAGAGGCACGGCGCCTGCTTCAGGCGAATGCCCCTGGTCGCTCCAACTAGGGCCCACCACGGGGAAGTGGCGGAATGGCAGACGCAGCCGCCTCAAAAGCGGCCGGGGCAACTCATGTGGGTTCGACTCCCACCTTCCCTACCACATACCTACGAAGCCGGTGGCGCTTCCGTGCACTACTCGCTACGATGCACACTCTGGAGGGTGACTTACCGATGAAAACGCGCGCTACGATCATGGCAGCGTTCTTGTTGCTCGCCGCAACGAGCACGGCTTCCGCTGCGATGGACGCGGATCTTCAAAGCTTCGCCGGCAATTGGTCGTGCGTCTTAAAGAGCGGCGGCGCGACCTACTCGAACACCGCTGCGAACTCGGTGTGGGGCAGCTGGATCAAAGAAGACCTCTCGTTCCCCGCCCAAATGGGGCAGCCGGCCTCGGTGGGAACCGCCTATCTCGGCTACGACGCCCAAGCGCACCTCTGGATCTACGACGAAATCGATTCGGTCGGCGAGCACTTCATCAACAAGAGCGACTCGCCGAAGCTGCGCGATTCGAGTTGGACGAGCGCCTTTCCGACGGGGAACACCAGCACCATTCATATCGTCTCGCCATCGCAATATACGGTCGACGGAAGCTACGTGGAAGACGGAAAGACCAGCTCGTTCCACCAGGTCTGCACGCGCAAGTAGCCGGCTGCGACAGGCGCCGCGGCCGCGATCACCCCGGCAAGCGCCACGAGCGCGCAACGCTCGTGGCGGCGCGGAGCGTACGGCGTCGACGTAGCGTTTGATTTCGGCGCGGTTCGCGGCGTCGATTTCGAAAAAGACCAACCCGTACGTGAAGAGGCCGGCGCCGACGGAGCGCCGCCAAATGATGCGCGCGGAGACTTCCATCTCGGAGAACGGCTGCGTTTCGCCGTTCGGTCCCGCGGCGCCGTCGGGCGGGAGCGTGAAGCGCAGATAGAGCAGGCGCCCTTCGCCCAGCGGCTCTTTGCACGAGAGCGAGAGGCCGCCGGTCGAGAGATCGCCCGCACGCGCGTCGGAAAACTCCTCGCCTTGCCGCGTGCGGAACGCGATGCGAAACTGCGTTGCAACGCGCGCCTGCGCGCGCGCCAAGCCGTCGCCGGCGACGGCTTGCGCCGCCTCCTGATGGCCCGACGCACTTTCGCGACGCCACTGCGATATCGCGATCATCAGCTCTTCGACGTCGACCGGCAGCGCATCGAGCGTCACGCGGTAATGGAAGCGCGGGCCGTTCCCTTTGCGCTCCGCGACCCGTCCGCTCAGGCGAATCGGCTTTTCCGCAGGGCCAAAATCGAACGCGACAGCAGCTCCGACATCGAAGAGCAGCACCGAACGCAGGCGGCACGCGGTCGGGTTGAGCTGCTCGATCACGGCCTTCACCGGCGAGCGCCCGCGCGCGTGCAAAAGCGCCGGGTACTCGAGCGAACCTGATTCGCCGGCCGGGTTTCTAGACTGCATCCGTGCAACTCGCGTCAGTGCTGACCATGTCGTCTTAATCTCTTCTTTTTACTCTTTGTGTCCCGTCCTGCGTGCGCGGCCTCCCCAGGGCGAGAACGGTCGCGCGAGGGGTGGCAGGCGTCGACCCGTAAGCATTCCCGATGCTCGGCGACGCTGTCACGTTTCGGCCCGGTCCGCTGCGCGGGGAACTCTCCGTCCCCGGCGATAAATCCATCTCCCACCGCGCCCTGATCGCCGGAGCCGCGCTCGCGGGCTGTGGCGAACGGCTGCACGTCCAGAACTTGAACCCGGGCCGGGACGTCCGCGCGACGCTGGAGGCGCTGATGGCGCTGGGCGTTCGGATCGAGCGGTCGGGCGACACCGCGCAGATCGCGGGCGGTCGCCTGACCACACCCGCCACCACGATCGACTGCATGAACTCGGGCTCGACGGCGCGGATGCTGCTCGGGGTCTGCGCCGGAGCCGGCATCGCAGCGGTCTTCGACGGCGATGCGTCGCTGCGCCGCCGGCCGATGGAGCCGGTTGCGGCGCAACTGCGCGCGTTCGGCGCGAAGATCGAGACCGAAGAGGGCCGCATGCCCGTGCGCTTGCTCGGAACCCCGGCAATCGAGACGCTGAACTTCATCTTGCTCTCGCCGTCGGCTCAAGTGAAAAGCGCCCTGCTGTTCGCCGGCGTCTTCTCCGGCAACGCGATCAAGATTGCCGCCGACGCGCATTCACGCGACCACACCGAGCGGCTCTTGCAGGCGTTAGGCTGGGACGTCGCCTGGGACGGGCGCACGATCGCCCTCGGCGCGCAACCGCCGCCGGTGCAAGGCGAGCGGACGATCTCGGTCGCGGGCGACTTCTCCTCCGCCGCCTTCTTCATCACCGCGGCGACGCTCACGCCCGGCAGCGACGTGATCGTCCGCGACACGGGCGTCAACCCCAGCCGCACCGGCCTGCTCGACGCGCTGCGCCGTATGGGCGCGCAGATCGAGTTGCGCGACGAGCGCGTCGTCTGCGGCGAGCCGGTCGCCGACGTCGCCGTCACCTACGCACCGCTGCACGGCATCGACGTCGCGGCGGACTTGGTGCCGCGTGCCATCGACGAGATTCCGCTCATCGCCGTGGCCGCCGCCTTCGCCCGCGGCACGACGCGCATCTCGGGCATCGGCGAACTGCGGGCCAAAGAATCCGACCGGATCGCGGCCATCGAGCGCCTGCTCGCCGCGGTCGGCATTGCAAGCGAAGCCCAGCCAAAAGGGCTCACCATCGAAGGCGGCACGCCCGCTGCAAACGGCACCGTCGTCGACACCCACGACGATCACCGCACCGCGATGGCCGCCGCGGTCCTCGCTTGCGCCGCCGGGCCTATCGCCATCGACAGCGAACGCAGTATCGACGTGAGTTTTCCTGCGTTCCTTCCCACCCTAGAAAGCGTGCGCGCGTGACGGCGAATACTTCCAACTATACGGTCGACGAGTTCGAGCGGGAATCGCGGCACATCGAGACGTTGATCGGCGAGGCCATGGCCATCGCGTCGGGCGAGAAAGTGTTGTTCTGCGGCTACGGCCCCGACGGTTCTCAGGTTCGCCGCGCGACCGAAGCCGGCGCCCTGGTCACGGTGATCGAACACCGCGACGAGCAGATTACGCGTTTCGCGAATCTCGACGCGAAATTGCTGCGCGGCAGCACCTCGGTGATTCCCGCGCGCGACAACAGTTTCGACGTGGCCGTCTCGTTTCATTATCTGCACGAAATCGATCCGTTCTTTCACGCGCAAGTCGTCGCCGAGTTGGGCCGCGTCGCGCGTCGCGTGGCCATCGTCGAGCCGGCGCCGCCCGGCGACCCGTTGGGGAAGCGCATCGCGCTGCTCTATTCTCAGGCCAAACGCGAGCTGGGGCAGTTCGAATACTACCAGCCCATGGACTACTGGAAAAAGTTGCTGCAGTCGGTCAAGGCCGACGTCGCGCAACACGTGTTCGCGTTTGCCAAGGTTCCGCCGCGCGAGTACTTGACCGACACGGTCGAGTTGCTGCTCCACACCATCGAGGTCGAAGCCGCGCCGAAAGCCTACGTCGAGGAACTGCGTCAAATCGCCAAACGCGCGGGCGCCCATCTGCTGCCTCCGCCGCGCTTCGTGCTGGTCGGTGCGGCCCTCGGAGAACTGCCCGTTCTGCGCTTCTCGGCGCGCGAGGAGCGCAAACGTCCCGCCGCGCCGATCGCTGCTCCGGCGACGCCCGCGCCCGGCAGCGCCGAGCCGGCGCCGCAAACGATCAGCGCCGAGGAAGGCTACGAGTTCCCCCCGATCCAGGCTCCAGCCGCTGCAACGCCGCAGGCGCCCGCACCGCCACAGCCGCCCGCACCGCCACAGCCGCCCGCACCGCCGCAGCCGGCCGCCAAAGCCCCGCCTGCCCCAGCAGCGGCGGGTGGCGCTGCGGCGCCCCCGGCCGCGCCGCAGCCGGTGGTGCGGACCTCCGCTGCCCCGGTCGGGGCGCCGGCGCCGGCTGCCGAACCCAGCGATCAGGGGCTCCCGGCAGCCTTCAAGAAGCGGCCACAGCAGCAGCAACCCGCGTTCGTGCCGCCGCAGCCGGCGCCCGTTCCCGCGACCGAGGAGACGCCGTTCGGCGTGCCGTTTGCGATACCGCAGGAGGAAACGTTCGGCGCGCCGCCCGCCGGGATTCCCCCGTCGACGACGTGGCAATGGGAGCCCCCGGAGGGCGGCGACGACGAAACCCCATTCGGGGTGAAGTAAGCGGTCGAGGGGCCCTAGGAGCGCTTAGGCTGCGGGCTCCGAGCTCTTCGGGGCTGGCGTCGCAGCGGGCGCCGATTCGGCAGCGGCCGGCTTCGCCGGCTCGGAGGTGGCGCTCCCCGACGATCCCGGCGACTGCTTGCGCGAGTCGGTGATGTAGTAGCCCGAGCCTTTAAAGACGATCGGGGCCGCGCTGAAGACGCGCTGGAGGGCTCCGCCGCACGAAGGGCACGGCTCGGCGTGGCTCTCGTTAAAACCGTGACGGACCTCGGTGATCTTCCCACATTGCGTGCATTTGTAGTCGTAGAGCGGCATGGCGAGAGTATACCGGTTCTAGCACTCTCGGTCAACGATTGCTAGCATCGTGCGGGACGCGGAGCGCAGGCGACTAGAGATCGGCGAGGACGGCATCGTCCCGGCGGTACTCGACCAGGCCCTTGAAGTGCACGAGCGCGTCGTCCAGGGCGGCTGCCAGCCGGCGTCCGTGCCGCCAGCGGTCCAGCAACTCGCCCAGACGGCCGTGGTAGGCCGGGTACGTCAGGCGCACGTGGAGGCGCGATCTGGCGCTGCGGTTTTCAACCCGGAAGTCGAGGCGGCGGCGCACCGAGTAGGCGCCGACCAGTGAGAGGTGATAGTTGGCGATGAACGCGTCGACTTCGTAGTGCTGCTCGGGCTCGCCCGGCAGGGTCGAGCGGACGACCACATCGCTGCCCAGCCCCAACGGAAATCCGCCCGAGAGCCGCGCGCTACGCAAGAACGAGAGCCAGACCGGCCATTTCTCGACGGCGCAGATCAGCGCGAACGCCTCTTCCGCCGGCGATTCCACATCGAGGCTCGCGCTGAACGTTCTCACGCCTGGATGGGCGAGCGCATCGGTCACGACGGCCATTTCCGGTGCATTCGTTACCACCTATAGTGGCTCCTACTTTTGTCATCCACAATCAGTTGTGCACGACTATGCACCGATTGTCCCGGCGCAGAAGGCCGTCGCGAAGGCGACCAGGGTCTGCACGCCGGCCGGCAGCGCCTCCTCGTCGATGCGAAACTGCGGCGAATGGCCCGGGTGGGTCGCCCCGGCCTGCTCGCTGCGCACGCCCAGCCTTACGTGCACGCCCGGCACGGCCTGGGCGAAGTAGGCGAAGTCCTCGCCGCCCATCGTCGGCGCGGTGCGATGCACGCGCAGCGAGCTGTTGGACTGCATGTATGCCGCGAAACTCTGTGCCAGCGCCGCATCGTTGACGACCGGCGGATAGCCGCGAACGATGCGCGTCTCGATCTGCACCGCGTACGCAGCCGCGATGCCGTCGGCGATCCGGCGCACGCGCGTTTCCACGCCGTCGCGTATCGCCGGATCGAAGGCCCGCAACGTTCCCGACATTTCCACGACGTCGGCGATCACGTTGTTGCGATACCCGCCGGCGATCGTTCCGATCGTCACCACGACGCTCGCCAGCGGATCGGTTTCGCGCGCCGCGATGTTCTGCAACGCGAGAACCAGCGCGGCGCTTGCGGGAATCGCATCGACGGACGTATGCGGATACGCACCGTGGCCGCCTTTTCCGCGTACCGTCAGGTGCAGTTCGTCGCACGCCGCATTGACCGGCCCCGGACTGATGCCGATCTCACCGGGCGCGAGTCGCATGGCGACGTGCAGCATCGCAATCGCTTCCACCTTGGGATCGTCGAGCGCGCCTTCGGCGATCATCGGCTCGGCGCCGCCCGGCCCTTCTTCCGCCGGTTGAAAGACGAGCACGGCCGTTCCATGCAATTCGGCGCGCATGCCCGCGAGCACGCGCGCCGCGCCGAGCAACATGGCCGTGTGCGCGTCGTGACCGCAGGCGTGCATCTTCCCGTCGATCTCCGATGCAAACGGCAAGCCGGTGCGCTCAGAGATCGGCAACGCGTCCATGTCCGCGCGCAACGCCGCAACGCGGCCGGGCTTGCCGCCGCGGATCACGCCCACCACGCCGGTCTTCGCAAGGACGCGGTACTCGATCCCGAGCGCCTCCAACTCGGACCGCACGAGCGCCGAGGTCTCGCGCTCCTCGAAGCCGAGTTCGGGGCGGCGATGAATGGCGCGGCGTAATTCGACGACGCGCTCGACGACGGAGTCTTCCGGCACTACGATCATGCCGCGCACTTCAGACGGCGGTATCGGCGTTTCCTGTACCGAATAGCGCCGGCAGCATGATCCTGCCCGACGTCGCCCTCGCGCTGCTCGTCAACCGCACCGCCGCGTACTACCAGCAAAACCCGCCGGTCTACATGACGTACACCGAGCACACCCACGTCAACGCGCCCTCGCTCGGCCGCACGCAAGACATCAATCGCTCGGTCGCGGTGCGAGTGGCCGACAACTACGCGGTGATGCGCGACCTGCCGGACGGCGGGGAGCGCACCGGCCAGGCCTTCCCGATCGTCGCCTACTTCGATCCGATCTCGGGCTTCAGCTTCAGCTATTTTGCCAACATGAAGCGCGTCGACATCACGTTGAAACGCGCGGCGCCGATCGTCCTGGCGACGCCCGAGCCGGATCCGGACGTCAACGTGCTCGTGCCGTACAACAGTTACTGGGCCGCCAGTTACGCCGCGGATTCCACCGACGACGCGCTCCATCTCTTGATCGATCCGACCGCGCGCGCGCAGGGCGGCTTCTACCCATCGGAAATCATCGAAGATCCGGCGACGCATCTCCCGTCGCACATCATGATGCGCATCGCCGGCACCGACGATATGACGATCGCCCTCGACTACAAAGTGATCGACGGACACTGGGTGATCGTGCACGGACAATTCAGCGCGACCCAGCACGCGATCTTTCTCACCTTCAAAGTGATCGCAGACGTGACGTTCGACGACATCGCCTTCCCGGCGACCGCCCCCGATCCGCGCCTCGCAGGCACCGCCTCGTCCACCCAAACCACGCCGGCCCCGGATTCCACGCCGGATCCCAACGCCACGCCGGTCGCCGCCCCAACGCCGTAGGCCGCACTGCATCGGTATAAAAAACGTGCAAGCCCGGCTGCGCCGCGCGGGGACCCCGACGTTTTGAACACCGCTACGGCGCTGCGCTCCTCCGCTGATGAGCGTTCCGAGAGTTCGAGCACACACTGCACGTGAAATAATGCAAGCCCGGCTGCGGCCGGGCTTGCATTATTTCATGGCGGAGAGGGAGAGATTCGAACTCTCGGAACGCTCATCACGTTCGTCCGCTTTCGAGGCGGGTGCCTTAAACCACTCGACCACCTCTCCGCAGGCCCCATAGAAGGGACCGGCTTGACTACGGCAAGGTGGGCTCGATCCCTTCTTGGCGCCGTCCGCGGCGCTCGCGGAAGAACCGCTGCAACTGCTCCGCGGCCGCCTCCTCCAGCACGCCGGAGGTCACCTCCAGGCGGTGATTCGTTCGCTGCGAGCGCAGCACGTCGAACGCGCCGCCGTCCGCGCCCCCCTTCGGATCGCGCGCGCCGTAAACGAGCCGCTTGATCCGCGCCGCCACGATCGCGCCGGCACACATGACGCACGGCTCCTTGCTGACGTACAGGGTCGCGTCGGAGAGGCGCCAGACGCCCAAGCGGCGCGACGCCTCCTGTAGCAGGAGCATCTCGGCATGCGCGGTTGCGTCCGCCCGTGCCTCCTTCTCGTTCTTGGCCTCGAGCACGAGCTCGCCGCTCACCAACACCGCGCCGACCGGCACGTCGCCGGCAACGGTCGCTTGCGCGGCTAGCTCGATCGCGCGAGCGATGAAGCGTTCGTCCTGCGTCATGCGCGGGGAGTTTCACACCCGCGCACGGCCGCACCCTCCGCACGCCTGCGAGCTAGTGAGGTTTGTGGTACATCAAGACCTTACTGAGATCGATGCCGCGGACGATGTTGTTGGCATGATACGCCAACCCCCACGAATCGATCGACGAAAGGTCGGGGAAGATGCACGCCTCGAGATCTTCGTCGATCGCGCCTTTGAGCACCCACGCGCCGCCGGCAGCCGTGGTCCCGCCGAATTGATCCGAGCCGCCCAGATACGTGCAGTAGCAGGACGCCGGATTGGCGCCGCCCGGGCAGGTCGCGTTCGACGTCGGCGGTTTGGCATAGTACGCGAGCGCCGCGAGCGTCGGCAACGTCGCGACCAGCGTCGTCAGCATCACGTGGATGCGCGAGCCGTCCTTCTTGAGCGTATATTGGCAAAAGCCCGCTTCGCCCGAGAGCACCAGCTGCGCCGCTGCGGACGAATTATTCGTGCCGTACACGGGCTTACGGATTTCGACGAGACCGCCGGTCGAGCGGCAATACGCTTCGGCCGCGCTCCGGTTCGAGGCGGCGGCAAAGGACGGCTGCGCCGCGATCGCGGGGCGCACCGATGCGCGGACCGGCTGCAGACCCATCACGAGAACGGCGAACGCGAACGCCAACGCGACCAAACGCGGGAACAACTTCACTAGCGACTCCTTCACAAGACAGAGAAACTAGCGAGCATCGTAGCCGCGAGGCTTGCGGCGTGTCATGACCCAATTCGGTCATGCCGGGCAAGTGGGCTGCCGCTACTCTAGATGAGGCCGGCGTTGCGCGCGGCGGCGACCGCCTCGAGGCGGCCGGAGACGCCGAGCTTGCGAATGGCCGACTTGACGTGATTGCGCACGGTCTCGATGCTGCGGCCCGACTGCAGCGCGATCTGCTTGGGAACGATGCCGGCGGCGAGGTCGCGCAGCACCTCGGCCTCTGCGGCGGTCAGGCCGCGCGGCCGCTCCGCCTCCGCGAACGCCGTTGCTGCCGAGCGCACGAACCGCGCAACGCCGCCTTGTCCCGCGCGCTCCAGCTCGCTCGCGAGCGGTTCGACGGCGCCGGGACCGGCGCGCGCGCCGAGCTGGCTCAGCTGGATGCCGGCGGCCGCGAGCGCCTGCTCGTCGGCGCGCACCGGCCCGGCGAAATACTTGCGCGCGGACGCGCCGCGCCCGAGATAGATCGCCGCGAAACCCGCGTAGATCGCGCCGAGCCGCCGCAAGCGCTGCGTCACGGCGCTCTCCGGCTGCGGCCCCGGTGGATCGAGCGCGGCTTGCTCGAGGTACGATTGCGCCGCCGGATCGCCTCCGGCGGCCGCGAACAACGCCGCGAGCGCGTACCGGCACCGCGCCTCCACGGGGTTCGTCAGGTGCTCGCCCAGGCCGTCCAGGAATGCCAGAGCACCGGCGAAGTCGCCCGCCCAGCCGCGCCGCAGCGCGCGCGCGAAACGATACCAGAGGATTCCGCCGAACGACACGTCGCTTGCGGAGATGCGCGGTTCGAGGCGTTCCGCTTCCGCATCGTCGCCGCGTTCGACGGCGAGTTGATACAGGAACGCCGTCGATTGTTTGACGCTTACCGGGTCGCCCCAGGCGGCGGCCGCATCGACGTATGCGCGCACCTGGCGCAGCGTTTCCGCACGATCGTCCCGCAACATATGGCCCGCAAGCGCGAGCGTGTTGTGCACGATCACGATGCCCTTGAGGTCCTGCGTGCGTTGGTGAATGGCCGCGGCCTTTCGCCCAAAATCGGCGACGGCGTCGTAGTCTCCCGCGTAGGCGAAGACGGTCATCGCCCACGTGTAGGCGCGTGCCAGCGCCGGCGTCAGATCGCTGCGCTCGGCATCGGCGATCACGGCCCGCATCTGCGCGAGCGCGTCGGGGATCGTACCGTTGATCGCGAGATGAATCGCATACGGCCCGCGCAGCTCGTTCATCTCTTCGGCCGAAGCCGACACGATCGCACGCTCGATCCAACGCCGCGCATCGTCGCGCGGCTCGTAGAGCTTAAGGATCGCGCGCAGGCGCAACAGTTCGGCGTACCCCGGCGATTGCCGGTCCGCTTTTTCCAGCGCGCGGTCCGCCAGCGCCGTAGCGCGCGAGAAATTGCCGTTGCCGTGCTCCACCCACGCGCGCAGCATCACGATCGCGGGATTCTCTCGCCTGCTTCGAATCGGCAGGCCCGCAATCGCCCGTCGAACCGAGTTGCGGCGTCCGCTTTGCAGCAGCGCGAGGCCGTGGCGTTCCAAGAAGGCGCAGAGCTCGCCCGGCGCGTGAACGCGCAACAGGTCGAGCGTCTCGCCGATGCCGCCGCGTGCGGTCAGGACCGCCGCAACGCGCGACGCCCGCTCGGCGCGGGCCTGCGGGCTCATCTGCGCGATGAGAAAGCCGACGAAGACGTCGTGCAGCCGCACCTGGGCCGGCGACCGATGCAACGGCAGGCCCGCGTGCGCGATCCACTCCATCATCTCGTGCGGGCTGGCGACGCCGAGCGACGCGATGGTGTCTTCGTCGAAGGCACCGGCGAACGCCAGGTGCTCGAGCAGGTCGCGGTGCGCGGCGTCGAGTGCTCCGACGATCTGTTCGGCGAGGTAGGCAAAGGCCAGATCGCGGCCGATGCGCTCGACCCGCGTGAGATCCGGCGAACGGCGCAGCGCCATCAGCGCGAACCGCACGGCAACGGCCCAGCCGTGCGTAAAGCGCAGGACGGCGGCCACGGTCGCGTCGTCGTCGCGCACGCCGGAAAGACGCAGCAGCGCGCGCAGTTCGCCGGCCTCGATGGCCAGATCGTCCTCCGTTACCGGCAGGGCAGCGATGCCCGCCGCGATCCAGGTCGCGAACGGCAGCGGCAAGTGCTCGCGCCCGATCAGCATCACCCGGACGTCCGGCCGTTCTTCAACGATCGTACGCAGCAACTGCATCGATGCCGGATCGGCGCGCAGTTCGTGCGCGTCGTCGATCGCCAGGATGCCGGTATCGGCGGGAATCCGCTGCGCCGCCGCGCGCGCGCTCGTTTTGGGCTCGAGCGGCCATCCGAACGCGCGAGCGAGTTGCCAGAGGAGCCTGCCCGGTTCGTCGGGGGCCGCCGCGGCGTCGATCCAGCGGTGGTTTCGACCTTCGAGCGCCGCGTGCGCGGCGGTCGTCTTGCCCCAGCCGGCGGAGGCGGCGACGATGCAGACCTGCGATTCGAGCGATTCGGCCACCAGGCCGGCGGCTCGCGTCGGAACGATCGCCACGGGAGGGTGGCGCGCTCGGAGGGATTCGAACCCCCGACCCCTGCCTTCGGAGGGCAGTGCTCTATCCAGCTGAGCTACGAGCGCCCGCGCTTATTGCCGGGGTGCGTCCGGCGATGGTCCGGCGCTTGGAATGTGCTTGAAGAGGTCCAGTTTGTGGTCGACGAGGGTGCGATAGAACTTGCGCACGCAATCGGGATGGCCGAAGAAGTAGGTCCGGGCGTACGCTAGATCGTCGCCCGAGCTGTCGGGTACGTAGTGCGAGATCTCGATCTCTTCCATTTGGGAACGATCGACCGGGTGGGGACAGAAATCGCACGGGATGGTGGACATATGAGCGGTTGATATACCTCGGGAACGGCGCCGGCCGCCAGTGGGGCGGCCGGCGCCTTATACTTTGACTCGGGGGTGATTTGAACACCCGACCAAGGGCTTATGAGTCCCCTGCTCTACCGCTGAGCTACCGAGCCACGGCCTCAGAAGCCTGTTTCGACACCGAACTTTAGCAGAACTCCCCGAGGCCGCGCAAGGGGCCGCGGTCACAGCGCGCGCCGGCCGCGCGTTCTACCGCACGGGGTTGTTACTATGACCTTGCGGTTTGCCGGAGTGGCCCTCCTCGCAGGTGCCCTCCTCACGAGTCCTCCGCTTCACGCCGCCGCGGGCGGCGATGGCGACGTCGCCGGCCTGATGGCCAAGCACCGCGCCGCCGTCGGGTGGCAGTTGGGCGACGGCACCTACCGCTCGCTGCGGCTGGAGCGCGACTACACGGACGCGAGCGGGCAACTCGTCGTCCGCACGTTGCAGCGGCGCATCGGTTTGACGTACCGCGATACCATCGAGAATCTGGTGCCGCGCATGCACGAGGAACGGGGCT
>Ga0116229_10010487_pt1 | contig 13891 bp, 10 predicted proteins | sample S1TSphgellanicum_3_FD_87313 | JGI IMG/M metagenome (GOLD analysis project Ga0116229, IMG submission 87313) | Host-associated microbial communities from peat moss isolated from Minnesota, USA - S1T2_Fc - Sphagnum magellanicum MG | ecosystem: Host-associated > Plants > Peat moss > Unclassified...
ACCAGTTGGCCGTTCTGTCCATAGGATGGGCTGGATGATTCGCCTCTTTTTCATTCACCTCTTTACCTTACGTTAACCAACATTCTACCACAGTCAATCTTTTTTGGCTGCTGACCTTTGACCATTTTTTTTTCATTGCCAATTTTTTCTCAACCCTGACCTCCATACTACCCACCCACCTAGCTACTATACTGACCTAAATCTTAGCCCTGCCTACTAACTAATAATTAATCCTTTACTTACCTTGGCAAAACTCTTATCTCCTCTTGGCTAAACCTATATTTCTTCTTGGCTAAACTTCTATCTCTTGGCAAAACCCATATATTTTATTGACTAAATTTCTATCTCTTGACTAAACCTATATATTTTATTCACTAACTTTTATTTCTTTGCTAAACTTATATTTTTTCTTGACTAAACTTTTATCTCTTGGCTAAACCTATATATCTTACTAACTAACTTTCATTTTTTGCCTAAACCTATATTTGTTATTGGTTAAACTTCTTTCTCTTGGCTAAACCTATATTTCTTCTTGGTTAAACTTATATTTTTTGGCTAAACTTCTATCTCTTGGCTCAACCTATATTTCTTATTGGTTAAACTTATATTTCTTGGTTAAACTACTTTTTCTTGGCTAAACTTCTTTCTTTTGGCAAAACCTGTATCTTTTGGCTAAACCTATATTCTTTTTGGTTGAACTTATATTTCTTGACTGAATTTATATCCCTTGGCAAAAACTATATATCTTTTTAGTTAAAATTATTTCTCTTAATTAAACCTATATTTCTTCTTAGTTAAATTTGTACATTTTGGCTAAACTTATCTTTCTTTTTAGCTAAACTTCTATTTATTGGCAAACTCTATATATCTTATTAGTTAAACTTCTACCTAATTCCTACTCTAGAAATTAACCAAAAAAATAGATACATTTTTCAATAATGCCATTTAAAATATTTGCAAAACATCTACTTATTGGCAAAACCTACCTACCCACGCGTCATTATACCTACCTATGCACTTGCAAATTATGGACTTCAATTACAAAAATTATAATGTAAAATGTGGGTATTGCAATTGTGAAATTTTTTTTGGCGGCAATCCTCTACCTCCACTTTGGACCATTTAATGCAAGATGTACTTAGTGTAATTAAAGAATAGGCTTGATAAAAATATTGAGTTAAAAAGACATCAAACATTTATGAATATTTGGACAATTTTTAATACTAATCAAAATCAATCCTAGGTTGGATTTTGGGGGGAAATTTGGCCAAATTTTCACATACAAATACTTGCAACAAGATGCATTTTATCTCTTTTGAAGGTGAATGAAGAAAGTTTCAAGTTGAAGTGACCACACTAAAAGTAAGAGAATAAACTCTTATATCATTCATTTAGTTTTTTCTTTTCATTGTGTTTCGATTTTAATTCATCACTCACTCTTAAAAGATTATTTTGTATGACATTTGTATATGTTTATATAGTTATTAATTTTTATGACATTTACCATTAAAATTGTTTAGGTTTATATATAAATTTTTGGGGTAATTAGTTTTAAACTTTAAGACTAATGCTTCCATTCATTATAATTTTTAATTGATTAACTTTAAAATTCAAAACATAGTTGTTATAAATGTTTTTTGTATTCCATTTGTAGTTTTGTTTGTATGATCATTAGGTTGAAATCATTTATCATTAGGATTATTTTGGGTTTTAAGTTTAAGGCTTAATGAAATGTGTGTTGATTTATTTAGGTTGTGTTTTCAAATCAAAATACAACTCCTTTGAATGTGATATCATCCTTTAACATCAATGGTATGCTATTTTTTCTTAATCATTTTCTCATGGTTTTTTATTGTTTTGTTCATAATTTAAAGAAATCAACTTCCCTGGATGGTTTTAATATGGTCATCAAATTCCGCTAAGAATGTTCCATGTTTGATATATGGATTTAGCATTTTGGCCTCCCATAGATAGTGTGGATTTAGGGTCATAATGTCAATATTACATTTTGCCACCCATATATAGTGTGCATCTTTAAATTGTTATGCATGTATTGCATTTCACTCTCCCATATATAATGTGGATTATGGTCATAATGAGGGTATTGCAATTTGCCCTCACATACAGTGTGCATCTTTAAATTATCATGTAGGTATTGCAATTAAGGCTCCCACATATAATGTGGATTAAGGTCATAATGTGGGTGTTGCAATTTTCCCCCATATACAATGTACATATTTAAAAAGTCATGTAGATATTGCATTTAGGGCTCCCACATATAGTGTGGATTAGGGTCATAATGTGGGTATGGCAGTTTCCCCCCATATACAGTGTGCATTTTTAAATTGTCATGGAGGTATTGCATTTATTTTTTCCATAAATAATGTAGTTTGTTAACTATCATGTGGGTATTACATTTATATTATCCATAGATAATATGGATTTAAAATTTACAATTATGGCCATAGACCATATCATATGTTCTCCATACTTAATATTTAAGGTATTATGTGCATGATTATATAGGGTTTAGATGATGGATACAAATTAAGTACTTAAAACATGTACATTTGCATTAGTATTGAATATGACAATTAACATGTAATTCAACATATTGCAAATATAAAATTTTGGACAACAATATCAATTTATTGTTTTTTCTTGTACAATCAGCTCAAGGCATAGTTTCAAACATGGGTTGTGCTTCAAAATCTCAATATATTGATATTCAAAACCCAAAGAAGTCACCCTTTAACAACATGGACTTGGTGTCGGAAAAAAATGTTCGACATGGAAGGGCACATATAATCGAGGTTGAGTGTGCATACATCCCACATGCATGAATCTAAACGGTGAACGAAACCATGAAGACTCCCCGATGGAGTGGAACATTTATAAGCAGGTACCCTCACAAGAAAATGTAAAAATGCCAAGAATCCAAAACCACCTTGGCCATATTTGGTATGATGTTCTATTATTCATTTTTGTTATATGGAACTTGTTTTTTAACTTCATATTGTACCAAACTTTAAGTCCTAAATTGATTTCACATTTTGTAGGTATGCATGTGGGTATGGGATGGAAGATAATCATGGAGACCCAAATCACCATCAATCCATTAAACGGGGTTGTTTAGCTCAATTTTTGATTAGGTGATTATACACACGACCTGAGGTGGTAGAGATAACCTTCTACCATTGACCTCATCCACAGATCAATGGTGAGCCTGCACATGGAAAACATGACATTGATTCCATTACGTGACCATTTTTTTTTGCCGCACGAATGTCATAAGCCCTCAAGGACCACATTTGGACCCAATTGGGTTTAGGTTACACCGTCAAGTAAATATATGATAAGCATAAGGCAATATGGTGGGCTAGAATCAATGCAGGAGAAGTGATGATAAGGGATGATTTCATTAGACAACTAGACATTGCTTACTTGGATCGCGAACACAAAAAAAGGAGTTGGCGTTTACACCAAAATTTAGCCATTTCCTTTCACACATGGGCATTTAGTCATCCAGATGATGTGTTTTATTTTCAAAATGCAAGTGAGGATAATGGGATTCATGTCCCATTCACAATAGGGATACAAACCCCATCTCAATTGTAAATCATGGTTTCATTAGGTGATAATGGGGAAATTTCAATGGATGCCACCTTTGGCACCAATGATGTGAAATTTCATTTGTTCGCATTGATGGTGTTTGATGCACATCGCACTGGAGTGCCGGTTGCATGGATCATTACAAGTTGCCAAACATGTGATGATTTAGTGGAATGGCTAACTCTTTTGAAGTCAAAGTTTCTAAGGAAAAATGCTAAATGGAAACCTTCATGTTTCATTGTTGATGATGTTCCACAAGAATTACGAGCATTGCCATGAGTTTTATTTTCATTCTACCTTTTTTTGAACTTTTATGTACATGTAGCAATTTCAAAATTTCATCCCATATTCTCCACTTTAAATAATTTTATTAATTGAAATGATAATAAATTGGTATTTTATGCATTGTTAGGATTTTTGGGGCGACGATCAAGTGCCCATTTACCTTTGCACGTGGCACGTCTTAAAGGCTTAGCGCTTATGTTCAATGGAAAAAATCAAAGACAATGAAGTGTGATGTGCAATATTAAATGATCTTCACACCATCATGTACATGCCCATTGAACCAAGTGAAAGCATTGAAACCTTCGTGACTCGTGGGAGAAACAAGATCATTGAAAGTTTCACCCAACATTTACTCAATGATTCATGGACTCGATATTTTTAGACCTATTATTTCCAAGTTAGTACACGAATTAACTTTCAAACCATTATTGTTGTTGCACCATGTTGTGCATATCCCAAAATATTCACTCTTTGAATTAAGGTAAAAACACCAATGGTGGACATAATAATCCCATGTGGGCACTAAATGCAATACTCACATTAAGACCTTAATCCACACTATATGTGGGAGCACTAAATGTAATACTTGCATGACAATTTTAAAATGCACATTGTATGTGGGGGCAAAGTGCAATATTCACATTATGACCCTAATCCACACTATATGTGGGAGCCCTAAATGCAATACCTACATGACTTTTTAAAGATGCACATTGTATATGGGGGAAAAATGCAATACCCACATTATGACCTTAATCCATATTATATATGGTAGAAGGAAATGCAATACCTGCATGATAATTTATGGATCCACATTGTATGTTGTTGTAGATTTATGGATGGTGGGGCTTCAACGAATGCCACATTCAAACCAAGGCACACAAACATCAATTGAGTCTTACCATGGGGCATTGAAACGTTAGTTCTCTTTGGAAACAAAAGAGTTTCAAGGTCGACGAATTGATTGGTTAGTGTGGAGACTCATAACAACGGTTGCAAAACACTGCATGCACACAACTGAAATGAAGAAACGCGGGTTCATAAGAAATAAAGTTGTGGAACGCATTGTGAAAACGAGTGTTGAGAAGGCCACATTGATCCCTCACACCAATGTCACCCATGGGATAGATGATTCGAACGAAATTGGCCATGCATGGATGGTACGAAACCAACAACATCCGAATACAAGGTCCCACTTCCTTTCATCAAATATGCTTGTTGCACATGTGAATGGGCATTGCGTGGAAACTTGTGTAAACATCAAGTTGTCATTTTTCTTACATGTACCAATCTCACTAAAGAAAATATCATTCGATATTGTGGGACATGTTATGGATCTGATCGTGGAGGTTTTGCTACCATGTTTGCGAACCCTACCTATTTGCACATTTATGACAATGAATCTAATGATGAAGAGGCCGATGAAGATCACTCTGAAAAACCATGGGTTGTTGATATGTGTGAGCTTATGAGACCAGATGATAACTCCCCCAATATGGAAAAAGAGAAAGATCACAACCAACCTTCAAGTTCATCCACCTCCACGGAAAAATCGCTTGCTCGAATGGGTGATATAATGCAAGAAATCATCAATGAAGTCAAAAAAGGTGGGGTTCAACTCATAGACCACACCACATCATTGTTGCCTGTTATTGCAATAGATGTACGAGGTATTCGCCTTTCCAAGGTGAATGAAGACATGCATCTCGACATGGTATTTCATTGCGTCAATGATGGAATTGGTAATTCAGCGCATCAGATGAAGGATTGGCATGAGATAATGTTATGGAAATATTCGTAAGAAAAAAGCTCGTGGGTAAAATAAATAAATTTGTTTGTACCTATCCCCCATTTTAATTTTCCATTACTAAATTGTGCATCATATTATAATTGTGTCAAATAATAGATTATTGATGTGTGAATGTGTTGATTTTTGTATCAATGAACATATAGGGTTTGAAATTTAAAGTTACATTGCTAAAGTTACATAAGACATATCTTCTAAAACTCCCAAACAAGAATATTTGACTCAAACATTATATAGAGGTGGGCATTGCAAGTCAATTGTGCAATAATCACCATGTAAATATGCGGGTAATGTTTACCCATCTTGTTTCTTGTGGCATTTAATTGGTATTGCATGCAGGTATTACAAGGTTTAGGGTATATCATAGTTAAAGGTTAACGAACATTAACACAAGTATTGCATATAATTTCATATCTTTCGTGGGTATTAATTATGTTAGATGAAGGTTGTGAATTCCCTACTCCTTCCAGGGGGATTTGACCACTTAATGTGGGTATTGTCCTACTTTTTTCATTAGAATGATGATTGGCTTTAGTTATAAATATCATTTGGATCTTTCTTATTGCATTTGGTCCATTCAATGTAGGTATTGCGTTTGGTGAACAAGATCCCCTTAAGTATACCTAAATTATGAAGGACTAAGTTTTTGCAATACTTGCATAATAAAATTTTATTAACCAAAAGGGGGCTTTTGGTGAGGGTACATGATATAAATTTATGTAGGTATAATGATAAGCTTACTATGGTAAATTGGTAATATTACATTATAGTAATAAAGGCAAAATTACATTAATGATCACCTTAACACTCACTACAAACGATGTAGGTATTGCAAATTAAAGTTTAGAAAAATTAGGACATGCCCACAGTCAATGCTTACACTTAAAGATGAAAGTATTGATAATTGGTTAATTTTTTTAAAATAGGTATCTTTTGGATACGTCCTATTATTTTTATGCACTAAATGTAGGTATTGCATTTGGTAAACAAGATGATCTTACATAACCTTAGATGATGAGGGAATAGGTTTTTGCATTATGAAATCAAGGGGGGTTACATAACATAAATTTACTTAGGTATTGCAATTTGGGATTTAACATAGGGTGCTTTATGGAAAACCTAACCATAAACAAAAAAAGATCAAAAGTTTGCAATACCTACATAGACAAATTGATTTATGCACCAAGGGGTCCTTTCATGAAAATGGGCAATGTAATTATATAAAAATATTATATTACATTTTTTGTTAAAGTTATTGTGTGAGTATTTTATGATAAAGATAATGAAGGTTTTGCTTAAATGCTTTAGCATGGCCACATAATGTGCTAACCCTATTAGATGAAGGTATTGCTCATTTGGTTTATAGTAAATGTAATCCATTCGTAATGGATGGGGGTATTGTGTGCAACATGGCATAAGATTAGCCCAAAATCTACAAATCCCAAAATTAGAGGTCAAAATTAAAACAAGTGGATTGATACAAAAATGTTCAAGTAACCACACTACAAAAAGGATGGTGACAAAAATATATCATGCTAAATTAATCTATAATGGTTCGATACAAAATGGTGCATACGTGCACTAAAGCTATATCTATAATTATTCCTCCGAAGAAGATGAACTAGAAGGAATGCCCATATTGGTGCGACACTTTGTTGCAACTTCTACAACTTTAGTTGCATGGTGATGAATAAATAGTTGACAATGCTCAAGTGCAAGTCGAATTGCATTTTCAACAAAAGCCTCCTTTGTTGTGCCTCGAAGCCTAACACAAGAAAATAAAAAAACAAATTAGATTCCAATGTTAAAATGCAAACAATTTTTATTTTTATTTTAAATATGGAAATATACCGCCCATGAATGATTTCGAAATCAAGATACTTGGATATTGCATCCATTTTTTTGACTCGGTTGCGTTTATTGGACTCTAATGTCCAATTTTGAGCTCCCCATGCAAGTTTCAAAGGCTTTGCATAAGCAACTTTACTTGCCCGAATTGTCTCAACAAGGTTCTTGTCCTTTTCAAGGCGTGCCCATGCACTTTGTGGGATGAACCCCACCCCCATGTTGGAATCCCAATGATGCCCAACAAGATCTCGGAGGCTAAACATACCAACAAAGGCCATTTAACTTGTTCCATTTGTTGCGCATTAGTGAGATCACAAAAACCCAGGAGATGCATCAGGTGGTGATGCAATCAATGAACTCACAGTTGAGAAAAAACCCAGGAGATGCGTCAGGTGGTGATGCAACCAGTGAGCTCACACTTGAGAAAAAACCCAAGAGATGACAATGAATCGGGAGCCTCCCAACGTCGTCATCTTTTGTATTTTCTTAGGTGTAACAAATGATGGCAAGCCTCCCTGGCTTGTTGTCATTTCTTTGCTTTTATTCTCAGGTGTAACAGATGGCGGCAAGCATCCCTGGTTCGTCGTCATTTCCTTGTTTTTTTTCTTAGGTGTAGCAAATGACGGCGAGCTAACAAGCTCATCGTTCTTAACTGTAGAAGATGACAGCGAGCCACGAAGCTTGTCGTCATTTCTTAGTTTTTTTCTCAGGTGCAGAAAACGACGACAAGCCAGGCAAGCTCGCCGTCATCTACTACATCTAAGAAAAAAAAACAAGAGTGAAAAAGAAGCAAAGAAAAAGAAAATGTTGATGTACACTTACTTGCCACAAATGCACTAATTATTTTTTGGAGGAGTGTTTTTTGTAACACCACTAGCAACGTCTTCTGCAACACCACTTCAACATCGCTTTTGTAGCATTGCTTCCTCGTCGCCTTTGCAACATTGTCTTTTGTAGTAGCACTTCAACATTGTTTCTGTAACACCGTCTTCTGCAGCATCGTTTTTGCTCTTGAATGATGGCGGGGTTTAAGGTTTTTGGTGGGGCGGAGGTAGGTAGTTGGGGTTTGAAATGCTTGGGCAATAGAATAGATTTTTTTTATGGGTAGTCGGCAAGTATTGAAGTTAGTGAGAGAAAAAAAAAACGAATTGACCGAACTTCAACGCTTGCAACATATCCAATAATTGGGATGAACTTGAGTTCATCCCAAACGGAACTAGTGCAATCATGGGGGCTGTCTCACTCCGGATCGTTATGTGCTGGTTCAATCTGGCCAAATAGGTGTGCTAATTATTAACCACATTAAAGTTATCCCTAAAAGTAAGGAAAACACAAGGCCAAAACCCTAAGTTTGGTCATAGATGAGGTGAAAATTTTAAAAGCCTGAAAAAAAATACATAGCATTCAAGGGGGGTGAAACTTAGAAAACCATCAATTTTTGTGGTAAATTGAGTTCATCTTGTCTTCACCCTCTCTTTCTTTTTCTGAGTGCCTCCATTACTGCTACATATATTTTCACTGCTCCTACATGTACTGCTTCAACTTCATGGTTAGCAACATGTTTTCAATATCTTTTGCACCAATTTGCATCCCATTATTTTTCAATTGAATTTGAATCCAATTGAATTTTTGGATTTTCAAGTGCAACATTTAAATTCATTTAAATTTATTTTTATATAATAAATATGTTGTTTACTTAAAACTCATGCTTTGCATTATTACACACTATTAGTGATGATTGACTAACACAAAAATAAAATAAAATATGATTTTGTGAAAATTAAATTCCATTTGAATGAAAATACTGTAATACCTTAGCCATTTCAACAACTATCTGTCAAATAATTAATTAATTTTGAAAAATTAATTTCAACAAATGGAATTTTTTAAGTATTCACTATTATCCTTCACAATATTTTTTGATTTGGAAGAAATAAATTTCTGAAAATTTCAACATTTCTGAAAATAATATAATTAGTGTTGAATTGGGCAAGGTACTAGGGTATTGAATGACATTGCATGCAACTTGAATCATAATTCAATTAAATTGAATTTTAATTAAATTGAATTCAAATACATTTAATGAAACTTGAATTTCATAGTACTGTCAAACTTAAACCCAACATGGGTAGTTTAAGTTAAAAGATTTGTAATAATTAGATGCCAACCTTAAACCCTAAACTTGAAAATGAGAAGAAGAAGACTACCAAAAAAACCACGAAGATAAATTTAGGGTTTTGGTCAAAGTTAGCTTCCTTTAAAGGTGTTTAGCTCAATGCCCAATTGTTCTCTTCCTCTACAACTAAATGCCTTTTAAAGCTCACCTTTCAAAATAGTTTCGTCATAACCTACAAAAGCGCAAGGACATTGCGAAAAAAGACTCCATGGACAATAACATACATTAATTATATTGGATTATTAGTCCCACCACATTGCAATTATATTATGTTATACACCACTACATTACAATTACATTACATTATATGTCATCAACATACATGTTGAAAGAAGCATCATCTCAATTTTGTATACACACATATTAATGCACATGTAACATAACATGTCTAGAAATGCTATGGGCACTAAAACATGTGTCCTTAGTTTTTTTTACAAGGGGCATTACATATTTTGACATTCGTTGTCTTATTTTGCATGGTTTGGCTAGGGGCCTTGGGTGTTTTACATGGGGTTATAAGGTCAGAAATGGTTGGGAAGGCAAGTTGTTTACTAGGTTTAGAGTCCTCCTACCCTTTTTTAGAGTCTTCTTTAAACTAATGCCTTGATTCTTGTTCCAAATGTCATCAAAGATGGCTTGTTATGCTTCTACATCTATTACAACAATTGTAGCACTAAGACCAAATTGTGTGTCCCTTGCAAGCAGAACATTTGGAGGAGCATAATCCTTTACAATTAGTCTTACTTATTTTTCACGTTTTCCAAATGGAGCTTAAATTTAAATTTAAAGAGTTATTTAACCATAAAATTATTAATAGAGCTTTTTCCTTGGCCATGGGGTTTTAATTGTAAAAGAAAATAATTTTAACATTTAAGATTGAAGAATAAAGACCATCAAGCAGGTAAAAAAACAATTTTTAAAGTGAAAATTTCATTTGTAATTTATTTATTTTTGTATTTCAAATTTTATTAACATAAATGTATTTGTAGTATATATTATTACATTCTTGGATTCTCAAGTGCAACATTTAAGTGCATTTAAGTTATTTGTACATAATATATATGTTAATTATTTGAAACTTGGGCTATCAATTGCTTCACACTATCAATGAAACAAATTATGGAAAAAAAAACAAAATCTATCATAACTAAGTTCCATTTGAATGAAAATATTGAATGACATTGCATACAACTTGAATTGAATTTTAATTTGATTGAATTCAAATTTCAAAATACATAGTAAATTTAAATTTGGATGGCATCTTTTGACAATCCTATACATAAGCAAAAAGCCTTAGAATGTGCACAACAACATTTTGGAATTCAAATTTCACTTTAAATCAAGATTAATTTCAATCCAATGGTTAGATGAAGAAGATTGAATAAAATCAATGTACACAACATATATAATGTGCAATTTTTTGTCAACCATAGAGCCTCATGTTTGTGGTTCATATGACATTACTAAACAAAAGAAATCTGAAAAAATAATGTAATGCCCAACTATAAAATCTCTTTCTCTTTCATTTGGTATTGGTTTTTTCTTTAAATGCATATAATATTTTGTTTTTATCGCTGAAAAAAATGAAAAAAAACATATTTTGAATGAATCCAAAATATTAATCCAATATTCTTCAAACAAATAAAAATAATCCAAAATGTCATGTCTATACTTACATAAAAAAACCAAATGCAAAAATGCAATATTTGTGACTACAATGTTTGGGCGCCATAGTGTGCTTTTACCCCATAATTGGTTCAAATTAGTCATGTTAGGGTAACAAATAAGCTTAAGTGTGAAAAACTCACAATTGAAGGTGCATATGGAAGTATGTTTGCCATTTCTAGAATGTTTGGGTTGAGCATGAAAGATTTGAAGGTTTTTAGTAAATAGAATAATTGTTTCAAGAATTAGGGTTGAGTTTTGAATGCACACAAAGAGTGATTGTTATAGGGGCAACGTTGCATTGATTGAGTGAGAATGCTTGATTTGTACTTATGGTGGGATTAGGATTTAATAGTAAAAAGGCCACCCAAAGACAAGCCGATAGGGTTTGGAAAGCAATGTGGGAGACGTTAAATTGTACTAGCATTGTTGAATAATACGAAAACCAAGAAGTTGCAAAAGTAGAAACCTTTTATACACCTCTAAATAGTTCAAGCCAGCTCACAAATGAGAATGAGCCTTCTTGGCCAATAGGAACAGGTAGGTGATTGCTCACAACTTATCAAGCAAGATTGATGTTCGATCTACACATGCACATTTACAATCAATTGTTGAATCTAGGTCTTCATTGGCATTCTTCAATGGCCCCAAGTTGACATGCTCCAACAAAACATGTTAGCATTTCTATGGAGGACTTGGGAAAGCCACCAAGGTACAAAGGTTCTACCAATTGTAAGCCTTATAAAGGTGCATATTAGTGAACTCGAAAAGTGAAAACGTTATCCGCAAGCCTTCTTCATCACATCTAAAGGCATGTCATCTAAAGGTGTGTTTCTTTAAGAATTTGAATCTGTGAAACCCTGACATATGTTGTTGTGATGCATTTGATGGTTTGCATGTAATAGGGGTCACAGAGCTAGGATGCAAAGGTCACTATGTGCCCTAGGGATTGCCACCTATCTAGATCCCTTGAGGACAATTGGCTTATCTTTTGTAGATAGGATATCCTCAACAGTTGATGTGGCAACAAAAGTCTCTTGCACCATTTGAGCACTAATTTTAGCACATGCCTGGCAACTCTTCACCCAAACTTAAGAATTTTCATAACCAAGTCAGGAGTGCACAAAGCAGCTTTGTGTAGCACCAACTTCGCCATGTGATAGAGCCCCCATTGAAGCATGCTGAACATTAAAGACGGATGTGTCATGTGTAAGGTGCTTTTTCCTAAGACAATCCACAAGTATGGCAAATGTCTCGCTGACCTAAACTTTTTCTGGAGAATCAGCACTGCAATTTACTGGAACAACACTAAGCTCGAATGATCCCCAAACCCCCCACATCCAGAACACCAATCAATGGAACTCCACATTCCCCAAAGGCTAGTGTTAGCAACCCCAGTAACTCTGAAAATCCATCCTCCAATTCTTGTGATTACACCCAAGTGGCCAACATATTCCCACTTCCAATCTTAAAAGGAAGAGTAACCATAATGGATAAACTAAAAGTGAAGGTGAAGAACCTGTATCCTCAAGCACATGCATGCATGTTAGCCATAGGTTTACTTGCTTGTGTCATAGACCAACACAGCAAGAACAGTAGTGCAACAATGGCAGGAGTAAAGAGAGGAGAAACCCCATCCATCAGTGAGATGATCTCAATCACCCATCCACCAGCCAATCATTGATCATGACAGCTGATCAACGATTAAAGTCCCCTGAGGCTCTAAATTGATGTCCAGCAAAAAAATCATTTCTTCACTCAGAGTACCTGGATCCATGCCTGGCCCTGAACCCCTGAAAGAGACACAATTTTGTCAACTTGCAGATGAGTTTCCTATTGGTAGAGTTTCAGGAGATGTATATAACCTGGTGGAGCTAAAGCGCCCACAAATGCATGATTGTTTCAGGACCTCCTACCACCTGTACTGAAACTACTTCATTTTCGGTGAATGAGATATTGTCTACAGCCCCTGTTATCTGTGCTCAACCTATTTTTTTTCAAGAGATGACATGAACACACAGCATGAGGAACGCTCCAATTATGAGTACCTGTGTAATAGGAGATAGACAGCAAAAAGGAAAGACAATAATAACTTCACAATCTGTGCAGGAATGCCAACCAACCTTCAGAAGACTTTTAGCAGAATGTAGTAATAAGCCAAAAATCAAACCACAAAATTTGAAACCTTCCACAACTATAAGCTGTCTCATTCACAAGTGCACAAAACACCCTAATTTTATTAACTAAAAGATACAGGATAAAAGAGCCAAAGATGGGGGCCAAGGTGACCCACTGTCAGGTTGGAGTTGGTAACTGATCTTGCTCGCCAAATGAGAGTCTAAGCAGGCTATACAGGAGATCACAACTATAAAAAACCACAGAGAAAGAAACAGAACAGACAGAGAGGGAGAGAAGGACCTTGCACCCTGCAGAAGGGAAGTTCATAACCAGGGGCAGCCCATCACCATGGACTAGAATGGGGGGAAGACTATACAATA
>Ga0116229_10010489_pt1 | contig 13890 bp, 12 predicted proteins | sample S1TSphgellanicum_3_FD_87313 | JGI IMG/M metagenome (GOLD analysis project Ga0116229, IMG submission 87313) | Host-associated microbial communities from peat moss isolated from Minnesota, USA - S1T2_Fc - Sphagnum magellanicum MG | ecosystem: Host-associated > Plants > Peat moss > Unclassified...
GAGAGTCGGCCTCCTGACCCACGGCCTCAACTACGGCACGGGCTGCTTCGAGGGAATTCGCGGTTACTACAACCCGGACGACAAAGAGCTGTATCTGCTTCAGCTCCGCGAGCACTACGAGCGTCTTCATGCGTCGGCCCGCATTTTGTTGATGAAGCTCCCACATACGGTCGACGAACTCATCGACCTCACGGTCGAGCTCTGCGCGCAAAACCGCTTCGAAGAGCACATCTACGTTCGGCCGCTCATCTATAAGGCGGCGGAGGACGTGGGCGTGCGCCTCGCCGGCGTTCCCGATGCGTTCGCGATCGCGGCGCTTCCGTTCGGGAAGTACTTCGACGTGGAGATGGGCCTGCGCGCGTGCGTCAGCTCGTGGCGGCGGATCGACGATACCGTCGCGCCGGCCCGCGCGAAGATCACGGGCGCGTACATCAACTCGGCGCTCGCCAAGAGCGAAGCGCAGCTCAACGGGTTCGACGAAGCGATTCTGCTTTCACAGGACGGGCACGTCGCCGAAGGTTCGGCGGCGAACCTCTTCCTCGTGAAGAAGGGCACGCTGTACACGCCCGACCCGGCGCAGAACGTGCTCGAAGGTATCACGCGGCGGACGATCGTCGACCTCGCGAAGACGCTCGGCATTCCGGTGATCGAACGCGCGCTCGACCGTAGCGAACTCTACGGTGCGGACGAAGTGTTCCTCACGGGCACCGCCGCCGGCATCACGTTCATCAACTCGATCGATCATCGCCCGATCGGCAACGGAACGATGGGTCCGATCGCGCGCGATCTCGCCAAGCGTTTCGACGACATCACGATGGGCCGCGACCCGGCGTATCGCAGCTTTCTGACGCCGACGTACGCGGGCCGCGAGGTCGGCGCGGCCTAAGCTCCGTCCCCCCGGGCGCAGCAGCCGGAACGTTCCCCGCCTAAAACGAATCTACGCAATAGTTACTGTTATTCTCGGCGGGGATCGACGTGTTTGCGCGCACCGTTACCGACCTGGTGTTTATTCGTTTTGTAGCCGTTGCCGTAGCGCTCGTCGCATCGGCACTACCGGGCGCGCGTGGAGTCGCGAGCGGTGCCACGGCCGCGCTTCCCGCAATCGTCGCGAACGAGAACCGCGTCGCAGCCGGAGACGCGAGCGGGAAGGTCGTTCGCATCTCGCTCGTCGCGCGCATGGGCCTCTGGTATCCCGACGGTCCGGGGACGCTCGGCATCCCGATCGCGGCGTTCGGCGAAGTCGGCAAGTCGCTCGCGTTTCCCGGCCCGCTCGTGCGCGTACCGGCGGGAACGACGATCGAGCTGCGCGTGCGAAACGCGCTCTCCGACCGGACGCTGCGCATCCACGGGCTCGCGGTCGATTCGAACGGCGACCATCCCGTCGTCGTTCGTCGCGGCGAGACGCGAACGATTCGATTCCGGCGCGACGTCCCCGGTACGTACGGCTACTGGACCGCGGACGAACGCGACTCGTTTCGTAGCGAATTCGATGCGGATGCGGCGCTCGTGGGAGCGATCGTCGTCGACGATCCGCACCGGCCGCGTCCCGACGACCGGGTGTTCGTGATCGGTGCGTGGGATAACGTCTGGCAGCCGGACGGCAGCGCGAATTTCAGTGGCGAACTCCTGACGATCAACGGCCGTGCGTGGCCCGCCACGGAGCGCCTGACGTACGTGCGCGGCCAGACGGTCGCGTGGCGCGTCTACAACGCGAGCGTCGATTCGCATCCGATGCATCTGCACGGATTTCCGTTCACGCTCGATGCGGTCGGCGACGGGCTTCGGACCACGTCGTTCGCGGATCGGGCCGCCTATCGCGAGGTGACGCATCGAATCGCGCCCGGCCAAACGTTCGACGCGCACTGGGTCGCCGATCGTGCCGGCATGTGGATGTTTCACTGCCACATCACCGTGCATACGTTGCCACATCGGCCCACCGCCGAGTTGATCGCGGGAAAACTCGGGAAGCGAGGCCTCGAAGCGAACGTGCATCGCCCGGACGATTATATGGGCGGGATGATGATGGCGGTACGGGTGCTGCCGGCGAAGGGCGACGTCGCGTGGAAGCTTCCCGCCGCGCGACGGAAACTCGACCTCGACGTCGTCGAGTTGCCGAAACCTCAGACCGCGAAGCTTCCGTTCGACCATTTCGCGTACGTGCTCCACGACGAAGGCGCGGCCGTGCCGGCGAGTGGTGCGCTCGGGCCGCCGATCGTGCTGACGGCCGGAGAACCCGTGGCGATCACGGTCACGAACCATCTCCGTGAGGCCACGACCGTCCACTGGCACGGCATGCCGGTGCAACAGAGCGTCGATGACGGCGGGGGCATGAAGGGCATGAGCGATATGCCGGGGATGGGCGGCTCGGATTCGGCGCCGCCGATCGCCCCGGGCGGATCGTTCGTCGCGCAGTTCACGCCGCCGGATGCCGGTACGTTCATGTACCACACGCACATGGACGATACGTGGCAACTCGTCGGCGGCTTGAGTGGCCCGCTCGTCGTCTTACCGCGCGGCGTCCACTTCGATCCCTCGACCGATCACATCGTCATGCTCACGTCGCCGGTCGAAGCGCCGTTCGGTGATACGGCCGCGATCGATGGGTTCGTCGAACCGCCGCCGCTCGTCGTTCACGTCGGCGTGCCGCAGCGCTTCCGGCTGATCAACATGACGGCGCTCAACGCGGACCTCATCGTTTCGCTCGACGGCCCCGGCGCACCGGTGTGGACGCCGATCGCGAAGGACGGTCTCGATCTCGATCCGCGCCTTCGCATTCCGCGCCGCGCGGTACAACAACTGACGATCGGTGAAACGCGCGATTTCACGTTCGTTCCGACGACGCCGGGACACTTGACGTTCGACGTTTTCGACGGTCCGCGCATCGGCGCGATGCGCGTCGACGTCGTGCCGTAGACTGCGGCGCTAACCGAGCGTCGTCTCGACGTACGTCCACAATCGCTCCGCGTCGTCGTCGTTTCGGGCCGCGGGCGCGTGCGGAGCGTCGCGAAGTTTGTTGAAGTAGTGGCCGCTGACGCCCGCTACGTCGTCCGAGGTTGCGAGTCGAACCACGGGGATCGCGCCTTTCGATGCCGGCGGCAAGACGCGCGCGACCAGCGCTTGCGCCACGCCGGGCAAGACGCTCCAGATATTCGTCGCGATCGCGCCCGGGTGCATCGCGTTCGCAGCGATCTTCGGATGCCGCTTCGCGAAGGCGCGCGTCCAAAGGTTGACGGCGAGTTTCGATTGCGCGTAGGCGCGCCAGCTGCGATAGCCGCGCTCGAGTTCGAGATCGTCCCATGCCATGCGCCCCGACTCGTGTGCCGCCGAACTCACGTTGACGACGCGCGGCGCGTCGGCCGCTTCGAGTTCCGGCGCGAGCGCGCGCGTCAACGCGGCGAGCCCGAGAAAATTCGTCGCCCACGTGAGCTCGTGTCCGTCGGGGCTAAGTCTGCGCTTGCCGGCGATGATGCCCGCGTTGTTCACGAGCACGTCGAGACGCTGATGCCCGGCCTTGAATGCCGCGGCGGCCCGTGCGACGGACCTTAGCGATGCGAGATCGATTTCCAAGAGCTCGGCGCTGCCGCCCCGCGCACGGATCTCATCGACGACGGCCGTGCCTCGCGCGAGGTTGCGTGCGCCCACGATAACGTGCGCTCCGAGCGCGGCGATCGAACGCGCGGCTTCGAGCCCGATGCCGCTCGTGGCGCCGGTGATCAGAACGATCTTACCGTCCAGGTTTGCTTAGTCTTGGCTCGCGTCGGGGCTTTCGGCGCTCGGATCGTTGGCGGGCGCTAAATCCCACATCTTGAGGTCCGGCGCGAGCCCCGCCGCGTCGATCGGCGCCGACGGCGTGAACGCCGCGATGCCTTCGTCTTCACGCCACGTCTCGAACTGTCCGATGCCATCGTAGGCCATGCGCGAGACGCGATGGATGAACGCGCGGCCGGCATCGAGGTCGGCGAGTTGCGTCGTCATCACGGCGATCACGTACGGCTCCTGATCGTGATAGACGATGCCCACGTCGTTGAGCGTGTCGTGGAGCGAGCCGGTCTTGTGTGCGATCTTGACGTCCTTCGGTAGCGGCACGGGGAGCAAGCCGTTGTGCGTTTGGCCTTCGAGGATCGCGAGCATTTCGTTCGAGGACCATTCGTCGACGAGCTTTTCGCGCGCGATCGCATCGAGCAAGCGCATCATATCGTGCGGGCTCGTACGCAATGCGTAGCGGATCGTGTCCGTCTGCGAACGGATGTAGTCGCCGAGGCGCGTGTCGGAAAGCCCGAGCTGCGCCATCGTCGTGTTGATGTGCGTGCGCCCGACCAAGCGAATCAACTCGTTCGTCGCCGTATTGTCGCTCTGCGTGATCATCAACCAGAGAAGCTGCTTGACCGTCCGCTTCGTGCCTTCGGGGGCGTCGGCCATATCGCCCCAGCCCCAGTCGCGGTCGCCATTCTTGAGATGCACCACGGTTCCGAGATCGATCGTGCCCGCTTCCATCTGCTTGAAGACTTCCACCATCACCGGGATCTTGATCGTGGAGGCGGCGGGCAAACTATCGGATTCGTTGACGCCCGACGTCATGCCGGTCGCGAGGTCCTCGACTTCGATACCGACGCGTCCCGGCGCGTGCTCGGCGGCGAGCGAGAGTTCCGACTGTAGCGCGACGAGCGGACCGCGGCCGAGGAGTTGCGCCGACGCGGCACATGGCGCTGCTGCGAGCGTTACGGCAAGTAGGCTGAGACTGAGGCGCGTGAAGCGGATCGTCATAGCGTGAACTCCTACATCACCTTATCGGCTCACAGAACCTTTTATACAAGCGTACAATAGGTAAACCAATCGCTCGCCGTTTCGTCGTTAGTCCAGGGAAACGCCGTCTGCCGCGGGCGCGCGAGCTCGGCCGACGATGCCGGTTAGCGCGGCGAGCGCTGCGAGATACGGCAGCGATTGCATCAATTCGCTCGGTACGCCCGCGCGTTGTAAGACGAATTGCAAGGCGGAGAGCGCACCGAACGCGATCGCCGCGCCCGCGGCACCGAGCGGCATCCAGCGCCCGAAGATCACGGCGGCGAGTGCGATGAAGCCGCGTCCCGAGGTCATGCCGTCGGAATAAATGTCGAGCTCGCCGAGCGAGAGGAACGCGCCGCCGAGGCCCGCGAGCGCTCCGCCGACGAGCGTCGCGACGACGCGTAGGCGTCGCGGGTCGACGCCTGCCGAGAGGAGCGCGCGTGGGTTTTCGCCGCACGCGCGCACGCGAAGACCCCACGGCGTGCGGTCGAGAACGAGTTGGAGCACGAGCGCACATGCGAAGGCGCAGACGATCAGGGCTCGTTCGCCGCCATCGCCGAGCGCGTGCACTTCGGGCGACGCGCCGGGCTGGCCGAAGATCACCACGAGCGCGAATGCGGTCCCGCCTGCGGCGAGAAGGTTGAGGCCGGTGCCCGCGACGATCTGATCGACGCCGAAACGCGTCGCCGCGATGCCGAGCAACGCGCAGAGCAGCATCGATGCGAGCACCGCGGCGAGAAGGCCGAGCAGCGGACTCCCGGTCGCGAACGACACCGCAACCGCCGCGAATGCCGCGACGGTCAGCGCGCCCTCGAGCGCGATGTTGAGGATGCCGGCGCGCTCGCAGATCGTGCCGGCGAGCGCGGCGAAGATCAGGGGCGTCGCCTTCACGAGCGCGAGTGCGAGAAAGCCGCTGAAGCTCTCCACTAGCTCGCCGCCGTGCGCGGTGCGACGAAGCGCCGCGTCGCGAGCGCGAGAATGGCGAGACCTTCGACGAACGTCACCACGTCCTTGGGAACGTGCGCGAACGCTTGCATCGAGAGACTGCCGCTTTGCAAGATGCCGAACACGAAGGACGCGAGGACGATCCACAGCGGATCGAGCCCGCCCACGAGCGCGACGGCGATCGCGATAAAGCCGTAGCCGGGCGAGAGTTCCACGTCGAAGCGATGGAGCACGCCCGCAACGATCGTCGCGCCGCCGAATCCCGCGATCGCGCCCGAGAGCGTCATCGCGACGAACGCGGTGCGCGGTAAGTTGATGCCGGCACGGCGCGCGACTTCGGGCGCATCGCCCGCCGCGCGGAGTTCGTAGCCGAACACGGTGCTGCGAAAGACGAACGCGAGGAACGCCGCGAGCGCGATCCCGAGCACGAGCGCGATACTCAGACGCGTGTCCGGAATGAGAAGCGGAAGCCACGAGCTCGCGGGAAGCTCCGACGTTTCCGCGCCGGTCGCATCGGGTGCGTGTAACGGTCCGACCACGAGATAGTTCGCGAGCAGCCCCGCGATGATGTTGAGCATCAGCGTCGCGATCACTTCGTTCCCGCCGAAGCGCGCGCGGAGCGCACCGGCGATTCCGCCCCACGCCGCACCACCGAACGCGCCCGCGATGAGGATCGCCGGAATTGCGATCCAGCCCGGCACGGCGAGCGCCGCGCCGACGAGCCCCGCGCAGAGGCCGCCCATCACGAGCTGGCCCTCGGCACCGATATTGAAAAGCCCCGCGCGAAACGCGAACGCGACGGCGAGCGAAGGAAACAACAACGCGGTGGTCTGAACGAGCGTCTCGCAGATCTGGTCCGTGCCGCCGAGCGCGCCGTGGACGAGCGCGGCGAATCCGTCGATCGGGTTCGCGCCGGCGAGCGCCATCGCGCCGGCCGCGATCGCGAGCAACACGATCGCGCCTAGAGCGGGGCCGCCGTAGGCTCTCGCGCGTGCGGTCACGCGCCGGCCATGAGCGCGCCGATACGTGCACGGTCGAAATCGTCGCGTTCGAACGAGCCCGCGACCGCGCCGCGATAGAGCACGAGGATGCGATCCGAAAGTGCGAGCACTTCGTCGAGCTCGAAGCTCACGAGCAACACGGCGGCTCCCGCGTTGCGTGCCTCGATCAAGCGCGACTGCACGAGCGCGGCCGCCCCGACGTCGATGCCGCGCGTCGGCTGAAACGCGACGACGAAAGCCGGCGCGTGCGCGAGCGCCCGGCCCACGACGACCTTCTGTTGGTTGCCGCCGGAGAGCGCGCCGACGCGCGCGCGAATCGAGGGCGTTCGCACGTCGAAGCGTTCGACGATCTGTGTGGCGAGCGTGCGCGCCGCGCCACGGTCGACGGCGATGCCGCGCCGCATCGGCGCGCGCGCCTGGTCGCCGAGCGCGACGTTGTCCGTGATGCTCCAGTCGAGCACGAGCGCCTCGCGTTGCCGATCCTGCGGAATCGTGCGCAGGCCGGCCGCGATGCGGTCGGCCGCGTCGAGTCCGTCGAGCGGACGTTCGCGAAGCGACATCGTTCCCGTGTACGGCACGATGCCGGCGATCGCATCGGCGAGCGCGACCTGCCCGTTCCCTTCAACGCCCGCGATGCCGACGATCTCACCGCCACGCACGTCGAACGTCGCATCGCGCAGCGCGTGCGCGCCCTCGCCGGCTGCGACACCGCGCGCGGCGAATGCGGCGACCGTCGGCGTCGGCTCGCGCTCGGCGATCGTGGGCAACGCGCCGCCGACCATCGCTCGCGCGATCTCGCCCGCCGACGTATCGCGCACGAGCGAACGCAACACGACGCGACCCGCACGCATCACGGTCACGCGCTCCGCGTGCGCCACGACCTCGCCGAGTTTGTGCGTGATCACGAGGATCGCGGTGCCGCGCGCGGCGAGCGCGCGCAGCGTCGCGAATAGCGTGTCGATCTCCACCGGTGCGAGGACGGCCGTCGGCTCGTCGAGCACGAGGACGCGCGGATCGCGCGCGAGCTCGCGAAGAATTTCGACGCGCTGCGCGATTCCGACGGGCAGCGTCTCGACGATCGCATCGGGATCGACGTCGAGACCGTACGCGGTCGCGAGCGAACGCACGCGCTCCCGCGCCGCCGCAACGTCCACGCGCAATCCACGCCGCGGCTCGCGTCCGAGCACCACGTTCTCCCACACGCGCAGTCGGTCCACGAGCTCGAAGTGCTGGTGGACGAGCCCGACGCGTTCCGCGCCGGTGACGGTCCCCGAACTCGGCGCGAGTTTGCCCGCGGCGATTTGGGCGAGCGTCGATTTTCCCGCGCCGTTCTCACCGCATAGCGCGTGAATCTCACCGGCGAACAGATCGAGGTCCACGTCTTCGACCGCGCGCACGCCGCCCGGATAGATCTTCGAGACCCCCTGCAGCGCGAGCGCGACGTTCAAGCTACAACGTGACCGGCTTAAACGTTGCGAGTTGCTCGCGCGTGGAAGGCGGCACGATCTTGCCATCGACGATCGCGGCCTTCAGCGCTGCGAGCCGCGCGATGTTCGCGGCCCCGATCGTGGCGCGCGTGTAACGGAAATCGGTCAGCCCCACGCCGCCGTCCTTGAGGCCGAACTCGACGTTCCCGGACGGCGTCTTGAGGCCTTGCGCTTCTTGCGCGACTTTGAAGACCGCGACGTCGACGTGCTTGATCATGCTCGTGAGAATCTTGCCGGGCGCGAGGCCGTCCTGATCGGAATCGACGCCGATCGCGTACACGTTCGGCCGCGCGCGCGTTTCGTCGATCGCGCCGAGCCCGGATTTTCCGGCGGCGACGAAGATGATGTCGGCGCCGCTGTCGTACATCACGCCCGCGAGTTCTTTGCCCGACGCAACGTCTTCGAACGACCCCACGTATTTCACGAGGACTTTGACCGACGGATTCACCTGATGCGCGCCCGCGGTGAAGCCCGCCTCGAACTTGCGCAGCAGCGGAATGTCCACGCCGCCGAGAAAACCGATCGTCTTCGTTTTCGTGACCATCGCGGCGAGCGCGCCCGCGAGAAACGAACCGTCCTGTTCGCGGAACGTGAGCGATGCGACGTTCGGTTCGCTCGAGACCGCATCGACGATCGCGAAATGCCGGCGCGGATACGTGCGCGCGACTTGATCGAGGTCTTTGCTCATCAGGAACCCGATCGCGTAGATCTCGTCTTCATCTTCGTCGGCGAGCACCGTGAGGTTCGGTTGATAATCCGCCGCCGACTTCGATTGCAGCACCTGAACGTCGGCGCCGAGCTTTGCCTTCGCATCCTGAAGCCCGGCGTACGCGGAATCGTTGAACGACTTGTCGCCGAGGCCGCCGATGTCGGTCACCATGGCGAGGCGCAGCGGCGAGCTACCGCCCGGCGTCGCGGCGGTGCCTTCGGCCGTCGTCATCGCGGGTTTACTGCACGCGGCCAGGGCCGCCAGGGCGACGAGAACGAGCCCGTTCCGTAAGATCGAGGCGGCGCGGCCGAACGTCATGGCCCCCGTCTTACGGTACGGGCCGGAGGCGTGCCTCTTGCAGCGGCTTAGATCGTGACCGGCGAGGGCATCGGCTCCACGGCGGGCGGTTCCACGATCGGCGGCGCGTCGTCGGGTGGGAGCGGCGGCTCTTCGATCGGAGCGGTCGGCGGTGTCGAGGGCAGGCCCGGGACCGGCGCCTTGTACGGAAGATCCGTCGGTATCTCGACGGGGCCGGGGTCCATAACGGCGCTGGTGTCGCTGTGATAGGGTAGGGTCATGACAGGAGCCTCCGATCGTCCGCGTATACGGCGCCGCTCGCGTGCCGAGCGTCGCGTCACGTACGCACTGAAAGTTCTCGCGCTCGTGGCGCTCGCCGCGGTCATGCTCTTCGCCGCGTTGCAGTTCGTCGGCCGGATCGGGTCAGTCGCGGTGATCGTCATCGGTGCGGTGTTTTTCACGTATGCCATCTACCCGATCGTGCAGCGTCTCAACAAATACGTGCCGCTCGGCTGGTCGATCGCGATCGTCTATCTCGGCATCGCCGCGCTCGCGGCGTTTGCGTTCGCCTTCGTCGTGCCCGCGCTCTACGACGACGTGCAATCGCTCGCGCACGCGATGCCCTCGATCGTGGCCGGCCTGCAAGCGCAGTTCGTCGACCCGAAGAACCCTGTGATCCAGCGGCTACCGGAGCCCGCGCGGGATTATCTCGCGAAGGTTCCGCAGCAGCTGGTCGCCTTCGGCGAACGCTACGGTGCCGAAGGTGCGTCGCGCGTTCTCAACTTCTTGCTTTCGATCTTCGCGCTGGTCGCGACCGTCGTCATCATCCCGGTTCTCTCGATCTATCTGATGATCGAAGAGAAGAGCATCATCGCCGGATTCATGCGCGTCGTTCCGGAAAAATGGCGGCCCGAAGCGGCGTCGATCTTACGCGACCTCGATTCGGTGCTCGGCGGATTCATCCGCGGGCAGATTCTGGTCGGTATCGTCATCGGTGCGTTCATCACCATCGCGCTCTTGGTGTTGCACGTCAAGTATGCGGTGTTGATCGGCGTAGCGGGCGGCATCGGCGACGTCATTCCATACGTCGGCGCGTTCGTCGGCTTCGTGCCCGCGGTCATCGTCGCGTTCGTGAACGACGGCTGGCAGCACGCGCTCGTCGTGACCGTCGTGTTCGTCGTGATCTTCCAACTCGAGGGGCATTTCATCGCGCCGAAGATCGTGAGCGATTCCGTCGGTCTCTCGCCGCTCACGGTGATCGTCGCGATCCTCATCGGCGGCGAACTGAACGGCGTGCTCGGGATGTTCGTGGCCGTTCCGGTCGCGGGCATCCTTCGCGTCGCGCTACTGCACGCGCTACCGCACTCGCGGGCGCCGCTGGTACCGGTCGCGGCCGCCGAAGCGCCTCCGTCGGCGGACGTGCCTACCGTAGCCGCGCCCTCCACCGTCGCGCCGAAGAAGGCGCGCGGCGCACGGGCGTAGGAGGGGACCGAATGGCCACTTCGACGCTTCCTCGTGCCGCCGTCCGGCAGTCCGCGATCCCGGCACGGGTCGACGTCATCGGCGTACCGATGGATCTCGGGGCGGATCGCCGCGGCGTCGATATGGGGCCGTCCGCCATCCGGTATGCGAAGTTGCGCGACGGGCTCGAATCCCTCGGCATTCCGACGCTCGCCGATCACGGCAACCTGCGCGTGCCCGTGCCCGAATCGTCCGAAGCGCAGTCGGCGAGGAACGCGAAGTATCTACCGATCATCCTCGCCGTGTGCGACGAACTTTCGCGGCTGGTCGAGGAGTCGATCGCGAAGGGCGGCTTTCCGCTCGTCCTCGGCGGCGATCATTCGATCGCGATCGGCACGCTCGCGGGCGTCGCACGCGCGCGCAAGTCGCCGCCGGGGCTGATCTGGATCGACGCGCACGGCGACATCAACACGCCGCTGACGTCGCCGACCGGCAACGTTCACGGCATGCCCGTCTCGATCGCGCTCGAAGAACGCAACATCGTCCCCGAAAAGACGGTCCTGATCGGCCTCCGCGATGTGGATGCCGGCGAGCGCGCGCGGATCAAAGAGCTCGGCATTCGCGCGTTCTCGATGAGCGAGATCGATCGCTATGGGATGGTACGCGTGATGGAAGAGACGATCGCGATCGTGGGCACGGATTCGCGGAGCGTCCACGTGTCGTTCGACATGGATGGGATCGACCCGCGTGAAGCGCCCGGGGTCGGTACGGCGGTGCCGGGTGGGTTGACGTACCGAGAAGCGCATCTCGCGATGGAGATGGTCGCGGCGGCCGGCGTGCTCGGATCCCTCGAAATCACCGAGACCAATCCGATCCTCGACGATCGCAATCGGACCGCGACCTTGGCGGTCGAACTCATCTTGTCGGCGCTCGGCAAGACCATTCTTTAAGGACCGAACGAATCGTGGTTCTCCTCAGCCCGCTTTTCTTGCTGGCCGCACTCGCTTCGCCGTCGCCGTCGCCGGCGGCCCCGGTGCCCCCCGGGCTCGGGCCACATTGGTCCTCGGTCGCCACCATCAAAGGTGAGGTCGCGCATTACGAGCGGCCGTCCGCACAGGGTCCCGCCGATCTGCTGTTCGTCACGAAAGAGCCCTGCAATTGCCAGACGGGCGAGCTCTTCGACACGCTTTCCTCACAGGTGCTCGATATCGAGCCGACGGCGGTCGTGGAGCGTTCGACGGATACGGCGTGTGGCCGGACCGTGGACCATCTCGTGATGACGGGCGTGGCCGACGGCGTCAAGCGGCGCAACGTCGACGCCTTCGCGTATCGCACGGCGGACTCGCTCGTCGTCATCACGTACTCGTTTTCGAAACCCTCGCCGAGCGCGCAAGACGAAGCCGCGATGCGTGCCGTCTGTCCGCCGGACGTGCCGTCCTCGTAGGCGGCTAACGCAGCAACGGCAAGATGTCGTCGATTGCGAACGCGACGTGCAAGTCGAGCAGCGTTTGCGAGTCGTCGAGATCGTGGCCGGTGAGATCGGCGATGCGCGAGAGCCGGTATTTCACCGTGTTGAGATGCACGAAAAGCTCTTTCGCGCACTGCGTTTTGTTGCCGCGCGCGCCGAGATAGACGCGCATCGTTTTCACGAGCTCGGGATCGCCCGCGATCGCACCGATCTGCTCGGAGCGAAACGCCGCGAGGCGGTCGCGATCGATCGCATCGGCGAGCAGGCGGTACACGCCGAGCGCGTCGTAGTGCGTGACGCTCCGCGTTCCGCGGATGTGCGCGCCGACTTGCGCGGCGAGGCGCGCTTGCGTGAACGACGTGCGGAGGCCGCCGTTCTCCGTTTGCCAGCGTCCGATGCCGGCCGAGAGTTCGAGTGGCGTGTTCACGGCGAAGACGCCTTGCATCGCGCCGTCGATACGCGCCCGCCAGGCCGGCGTCGGCGGCCCGCTCGCCGGAAGTAACGCCACGGCGATATCGTCGCCGACGACGGTGGAGAGCGCGTGCGAGCCGCCGTGATTGAGCGCATCGTCGAGCGCAGATGCGATATGTTCCATCGATTCGCGGGCGCCCGTGCGCGGCGTGCGACCCGCGCGTACCACCATCACCGCGTAGCCGTCGGCGAGCGCGTAGCCGAGGTAGTCGCCGCGGCGCTGCATCACGTCTTGCGTGTCCGTGCCGAAGATCGTCTCGTAGACGAACGCGGTGCGCAGGCTGCGTTCGTGCGCGCGAACCGCTTGCGCGCGGCCGATGATCAGCGCCGCGACCGTCGCCGCATGCTCGACCGCCGTCAGGTCGATGCGTTCGAGCACCCGACCAGCGCTCGCCACCGAAATATAGCCGTAATATGCATCGCCGACGATCACGGGCGCCATCACGCGCTCGAGCATCTCCAATTGCGGATAGCGGGGCACGTGGATCGGTCGCCGCTCGGAGCGGAGCTTCTCGAACACGTCGTCGCGTTCGAGCGCTTCGACCACGTCGCGGCTCGTTGCCGCATCCGCGAGCGAGCGCCGGCGCACCGGATCGATCGGAACGTCGATGTCGGCGGCCGCAAGGTTGCGATGGCTTCGATCCTTTACGATCGCCGACGCCTGCACGAGATCGGCGAGCGTCGTCACGAGCTCCGAGAGTCCGCGGCCTTCGACGGCGACACGGGTGAGGCGTTCGTGGATCAGTTGCGAGCGTTCGATCTGCTCGCGCTGCGCGCGCAAGAGCGCGTTGCCGATCCAAGAGCGCGCGCTCGCGGGATCGCTCGCGCCCTCCGGCCACGCGATGAGCGAGACGTTCGGAGGCAGCGACTCGACGGCGAGCGGAGCGGCGGGCAGCCCGCACGCCACGACGGCGGCGGCGCCGCGTTCGCCCGCCCACGAGACGAATTCGGCGAACCGGTCGAGGGTGGGTGCGACGGCGACGGCGTGGTCGAGCGTCTCCTCGGGGTCGCCGAGCGTCCAGACGCCGGCGAGCTCCGGGAGGAGCGCGTCGTCGGAGCGTAATGCGAACGCGCCGGGCAGATACGCGAGCAGCTGCCGGCTACACACGAGCATCGACATGGACCGAGCTTACGGCGCCACGCCCCCCATTCTTTTTAAATCGGGGCGGCGTGCCCCCCGATGGCCCCCGAGCCCGCACTCGCGGTCTCCGTTGCGCGACACTGGTTCTGTTTACGTAGGCCGGTGATGAGATCGGGGCGGCGTGCCCC
>Ga0116229_10010493_pt1 | contig 13887 bp, 9 predicted proteins | sample S1TSphgellanicum_3_FD_87313 | JGI IMG/M metagenome (GOLD analysis project Ga0116229, IMG submission 87313) | Host-associated microbial communities from peat moss isolated from Minnesota, USA - S1T2_Fc - Sphagnum magellanicum MG | ecosystem: Host-associated > Plants > Peat moss > Unclassified...
GAAGGGGGGGGGACGGGGGAGGTGATTTGTTTTCCTTTCAGTCAATAGGAAGGCCCAAGGTGCCTTGCTTTTATTCCTTTCAAGTTTGGGGGGAAGGAAAGATTTTTTTTTTCATTTTTCCCTGCTTCCCAGTGTGTTCCCACAATGTTCCCTCTAGGTTCCTAATGGGTTGCCAATATGTTCCCCAACATGTTCTCCATATAAGCACCTCACTTTTATTCCATATGTTTTGGCAAATGTTGTTCTCCTTTCACCTATATAGGTGGGCCCAAGGGGAGGAACTATATACATCAAAACAGAACCTTCTATTTTGAGGAGCCTCCATAATTTCATTTTTTTCAGGAGCAATGGGCCAATCAAATTGGCTTGTCGCCACATAAAGGAAAAAAAAGAAAACTTGGAAGGTACTTTTTGTCTATATTAACACTTCTCCTATTCACTTGGCCACAGTGAACCAGCACCCACCAGCGCACCAATGGATGTCCATTATCACTCAGTTGTGAATGAACCTCAACGGAATTAATATTTGGTTTCACCTTGGTAACCAAATCTGTAATAAGTAGGTCTCATATATAGGTAGATAGGTAGGAAAATAGGTAACTAGTAGGTAAATTGATGGTATACACATAGCTCAGTGTTTTTTTTACTACCTACCTACTAACAACCCACTTGGAAATAAGGCTATTCTGGGGGGTTTGTCCTTTTGGGATTCATTTTACGTGGAGTAAATATATGATTTGCTAATAATAAGATTAATCTGAATTTATCAAAATAAAAAAGAGGACTATTTTGAGGATTGATCCTTTCAGAAAATAAGAGTAATTTTGGTCAATTAAATACAATTATTTGTGGGCTCAACTGATTTAGAAATCACTATGTGTAGGTGGGTAAAGCCCTAGGGTGGGGACATTTTCAAAATAAGGGACCTAGGACAAGGCGATAGTCCAGAGATATCATATTTGATGAAATATCTCAAGGTTATGGTCTTGTGATATCCAGAGTAAAATCTAAATTTCAAATTTTGAAATTTAGGTAGGATATCATAATTTTACCTAGATCCGGATATAAGTAGGTATGGGGGTAATGGGAAAAGGTTTTGGGTAAGATAGAGGGTATAAGGTGTAGGGTAGTTGATAGGGCTAGAAAGTGAATGTTTAAAGGTAGTTAGATTAAGTATCCTAAGTTTTTGAAAGCTTTTCATTAGATTTGAAACAGTTAATCCAGATTATGAAAATTAACTTGAATATATGATATATATTGTTTGACTATATATTCAATATTCTCAAAAACTGGTGAAATGTTTAAAAAGTGTATTTGAGATCCTTTTTGGATATTTGAAATGGGTTTTCTTAAAAAAAAGACTGAAAAATTAGTTCAATTTTCAAACCTATTTTGAAAACTAGATCCAATAGAATTTTTTTTAATGTTATATTTGCCCAACATGGTGTGAACTCAACATATAAACATTGTTTTGCAAGGTTAATAGTGTGGCATGCACGATTGGTCCAAATGTGAACCCATTACATGAATATAGAGTGAATTCAACATATGAACATTATCATGCAAGGTATATATTCAATTTTTGAAAATCCAAATATGAAAGGAAATCTTACTTGAATTGCATGGTAAACAAGTATGATACATTTATGATATCAATATTGGCAAATTGAAAAATCTTGTACCTTCTTACTCTGACCTCGCAATCGGAGAGCACACCTTTGTGCTAGGTTATTAATCCCAAGTTAATTGATATATTTTAATAACTGTTTCAAAAATTTCATCCACTTTTTGGAACTGGGCCAATTTGTAATGCAATTCATATGTGAGAATTTTTTTTGTTATTGACTTTTGTTACAACAACCAAATGGCAAACTTGAGCCATATGTACTGGAAATCGGCTTGGAGTGGGAGGGGACTTATATATAGAAGTACCCTCAACAATTTTTTTGCCTACGAAATTTTCCATTGTTGTGATTTTTTTCTTGAAAAACATTATTATTTCTTTCTTTTTGAAAAAAAATCATTAGAAAAGAGATATTTTGGGTAATGTTCACCTGATGTTTATTTTTGGTTATTGTTAATAATTTTTTTTTTTGAAAGGTTTTAATAACAAGTCACCATTTATTGTTATTTTTTTCTTTGGGATGCTCACAAGCTAGTACTGACACTCCAGCAAAAAGTTGAAAAATAAAAATATGAGTATCATGGGAAGTTCAACATTTCAATGTCCAAAAAATATTTTATTTTGAAGATTTCATGTAAAAAATATATATTCTTGTACATATGAAAACACTATTTATTTTCCTTCATAGTTTTTTTCCTTTGCATAAATATGTTTTGTCAATTTCAACAGTTCCAAAAGCTAGATAACTCATATTGAAGTTGCCTAAGGACATAATGTCAAGAATGGAAAAAGCTAGTGGATAGAGGTGGGAGGGGTCAAAAATTCAAATACCTATGTTAATCTATATTTTCATGTATATATATATATACACACACACACACCAATTGTTATCAACTAGTAACCAATGAAGTAATATGATTTTGAAACTTAGTTCAGTTATTGCTTGGTAATAGGACCTTAAATGAATTAGTCTCTTGAAATAACCAGTAATAGGTGATAAGGTAACTAGTGGGTTAAATCAATTGGTAACAAATTTGTTACAGTAATTGGTTGTTAATAGTAACAAGTTGGTTTAAAATTGTGACTAGTAGTTGTAGTAGTTTAAATTTAAAATGGTATTACATTTGGTATAAATAAAAGGATTGAACAATAGATAAAGATATTTTTGAAACTTCTTGTAAACTTTTGAACCTTTGGAACTTCTTTTTTCTTTTAATTTTTAGATATTACTTCTTGCTAATATTTTTGGTTTATGAATAGGTTCATTTAGAACTTTGATATTTTATTTCTTCAAGTTGCTATGAAAGTTTAAATTCAATTTTGCTTTTGCATTTGGGAGAAACATCTATATCTAATTTCCACAAAATACTAATATAAAGCAACTTGTTGATATCATTTAGACCATAATTAGAAAAATTAGAAGATAATTATTCCTAAATTTAAGAAGAATAGAAAAAACCCTTAACATTTTGGTGAACATGTAGTGGAACAAAATTGTGAGCAATCAAACTTACATTTTTTGGTTTTCAGCGATTATTTTGTTTTGAAATTTGTAATAATTTTAGTAGTTTTCTAAAAGTTTTTTATGCCTTGATGATTTTTGATTTTTGGAGCAACATGTTGATCAAACAAACTTGAATTAACAATTGTTTTAAGTTAGTATAAAAGATGTCAATAGTAGTCACAAAGGGCCCTAAAAGGTAATTATAATTAGGACTACCATAGCAACCCATTCATGAGGTGGTTCCATCACAAAAACAACCACATTCTTAAAACAAGGGGATTCAACCAGTTGGTGTTCCTAGCAATGAGCTTCAACAATTAGTTATGGCAAATTTACCTCTTCATTAGATACCAATAGAACATGAGGAAAGAAAGGAATCACAAGCACCTTTAATCGGTCGAATTTTGACACCTCATAAGTCATCCCAATAACAGAGGTTTAATGCACAACCAAGTGGACAAAACACCACACTTGTTCGATATGCTAATGAAATAACCTCTGCAACATAGAAGTGGCAGTTTGTAAAACCAGTTATTACATTCCCAAAGTTGTTATACCATCTCGATTAACATTGGTTACTGGGTACTACACATTTGAACTAGTTCTTTTTTTGAATCCAACCATAGCAGATTTAGAATTAGAATGTGATCAATTTTTAAATTGATTGGAATAGCTACGTGTGAACCATACCGACACAACCATGTGCGGTAGTTATAATTTTTAAGAGTTGCATCAGGGTTATTTGAGTGTGGTAAGTTTATTAAGGGTTTTTAGCAACTTCATAGGGAATGATGAATACGTTTGGTGCGTGAAGGGGTTGTTTTCTTTTTTGAAATGTGATATTGGTGAATAAAGTGTTAGGTTAATTCTTTTTTCAACAAAAAGCTAGTAACCATAGTTTTAAAAACTTTGTTGAGTAATTAAGGGTGATAAATTTCTAGAAGGTTGGAGGTAAATGTAGACACCAGAATTCACGGTGTTCAGCACAACATTGGTCTTGTTTTAGTATTTAGTGAATGATAAGGATGTTTAAAATTCATGAAGTAGTTGAAGGGGTGTTAATGAAAGGTCCAATAAAAATAGAACAATCTTCAAGCCATATGAACATAAGTTTAATTCGAAACAACTTAATGATTAAATAGATAGTGTGCCAATGGTAATAGGAGCTTCATAATGACTAAAACATTTATTTAGATTATGAATAAGCTCAACAAGGAGCTATAAATACATGTTAAATCTTGGGCTATGCCATAATGATAGTTCATAACTATAGGAAATCTAGGATGTGTCGAATGGTGCGAATTAGGTAATCCGCCTTATTATTAAAAGGCAGTCGACAAATTAAATTGCACAACCCACGATAATGTCCAACGTCAGGAACTGAAAACCATGCAAAGATAAAAGTATCTTCAATTTTGTAATAACCTTCATATATAGTTTCAAGTTCGTCACCAGAAGCGAAGCTGATTTGCAACAAGATCACTAGGGTGCAAAAGCTCGGAGAAATACGATAATACTAGGCTCAAGGGGGTTTAATTTCAAGACGAGCACACACCTTTTGAGGTTCGGATTCTTCATCACGAGGATGTTACATTAAGGTCAGATCTAGAGATGACTCCAGAGATGGTTTTTCATTCGCTTGTGCGACTTGGGGCCCGTAAGATGTGACCATGTATAACGCCATAATTTCAAGGAAAGGAAAAAGGTTAGATCTTCAATCAAAATCAAATTGACAATGAAGGTGTGAAGGACTTGTTACATTGAGATGTGTAGTCGTAATTTATAGATCAAGGAAAAAGAAGGAAAATCATGAATAACGGCCTAAAACCGTGGTATAATAAAACCTTAAGGTCAAAGGAAAAAAATGGAAGGTTTAAATAAAGTTTGTTAAGGGGAAAGTGGCAATAGGTGAAAAGGTGTTTTTCTTTCACCTTCCATTGGCCACCAAGCAATGGAACATTCCATTAGCCACTAAGCTTAGAACATTCCATTGGCCACTAAGCATTAGAACATTCTATTGGCCACTAAACTTGGAACATTCCATTGGTCACCAAACTTGGAACGTTCCATTGGCCATCAACCTTTGGATCTACCTTCATGTCCCTTCTCTTTCTCTTTAAAAGGCATATTCGGATCATTGGGGGCTCTCTCTTTCCTCGGACATAATTTTCAATTCAATCTCGAATATTTGTTCCCACAAGTTTTTTGAGGAAGAAAAGAATGATTAATCTTGGTAGATGGGAAAAGGAAGGAAAGTAGAATGAAAATCTTGCAATAGTTTTGAAGGAATGAAAGTGAGTAGTGATAGTGTTGGGAGGTTGGAACTTTAGAGAAATCTCACAATCCCTTTCGGGTTTGGTAGCGTAACTTATTATTGGTTTAACTGCAAAGCTTAGGATTTGATAACAAGTTGCGCCTTGTAATTAGCTTTATAATGAGTTTAGGCAAGCCGAATTTGAATAACCTATGTGTTAGAAACAATATTTCAAATGATTCGTGGTCTGCAGCCAAGTTGAATTTATCACCTTTGTAAAACCCTTTCGAGTTTCATAGCATAATTTTTTGTTGGTTTAGATGTAGAGCTGAGGATTTGGTAGTAAGGTGCGCCTTGTAATTAGCTTTCTAACGAGCTAAAGCAAGCCAAATTTGAATAACCTATGTGTTATAAACAATATTTCAAATGATTAATGGTATGTAACTAAGTTGAACATGGTGTTGAGTCCTTAAACGTTGGTTTAAATGAATGACAATTTGACATAAAATTCTAGGATGTGGAGTGTTTGAACTTAGAAAATATATCTATCAAATCTAACCGTAAATGATGCATAGGAAGCAAACTATTTAGTTTCAACTACAAATGCAATCTAACATCTAGAAATACACTTGCATTTTTCCTTCACTTGTAACATTTGTGCTTTCAAGTATAATCACCTCGTAGAACTGGGAGTAGAGGGACAGAAAGTCACCTCACATTATGCAACTTGGAGCGAAAACCTTCACACTAATCTAATTCTCAATAACATATAAAATTAGTGCACATAGTCACAGTACTTGTTGATGTCCAACAAGCACAACCTATCATTCAAGGTGTTTGGCCAAATATACCCGTTTTAAGAACCATTGGACGACCACTTGCTTAACGAAATATATCGATTACAACCCCATGTAACCTGCTATTGAAATTGCATTAACCTATGCATATTGTCAAAATGTTGGACATGAATTTTAAAATGTCCCAAGTTGTGGATGATAAACTGAAATGATTCATGAGAGAAAAATTCAAAACTTCTCTACCACTTGCCGCAATGAGCACACTAGTGATACAAGTTGGTGTACCCATGTCACAAACCCAATCACAACTAGGTTTGGTGACTCATCTAAGAGTGGTTAGTCAAAACCTAGGTTGGGAACAACTTGTTACACCATTGATAATAAGATAACCTAAAGTTGCACCATATCCAATGTGGTATAATACAGTTCCACATTTTATACCCATGGATCCTAACATGTATTCTATGTATTATTTTGGAATCAAAGGACCTAATCCATTGATTTCTGGAAGAAAAGATAAATATGTACTTGGTACTACCCAAGCAGAATTGGTGCCACCTATTGAGCAATTAGAGCAGATTCAATATCCTGTTAAGATATTAACTTTTGGATTAAAATAACCAATTTTAATTTCTAGGGGGTTCCAAATTTTTTAAGGAGTACAAAAATATTATCACATTGTCACCATTTTTGTACTCCTTTGCACAGTCCTATTTGACCATGTAAAGACATAAAATGGACAAGATTAATGGAATCATGAATTATAATGGTCTAAAATATGGTACTTATAAATATTTTGATACATTTTGATTCATTAATATTCATGGGGATCAAGATATAGGACAAAAAAGGATTCCAATAAGGACTAGGTCCTTTTTGTCCTTAGTGGTACATTTTAAAGAATTTGGACCCCAAGGGTGTACCTATTCAATAGACAATGGCTGCAACTCTACCTATTAACATACATGTTGCCAATGTACTACATGTCCATGGTAATGATATTTTAATTCAGTAGCCAAGAAGGGTTAATTTACATCGATAGCCCAATGGAAAACCACTTTGAAATTCACCTAATGGAAGATCACCTAACTGAAACCCACCTAAAGGACCACCACATGATTCACATGCTGAAGTTTATAGATGGTCAACACTAGATTCAAAAATGTTCATACCACCATGGTACCCACCAATCATAATTTGATCTAAACCAATCGATAAACTGCCATATCGAAAATTTCAGTACCCAACATACATGAAGGATACTAATCCTAATGCCCACATTAAAATTTTCAAAAAAACTATTAGAGTTAATGGGGAGACTATGGAAGCTGATATCATCACTTTATTTGGTTTCATTTTAAGAGACAATATTTCAAAATGGGGCAAAAAATTTGTACAAGATTATCCCAATTGCACTTTGGAGGAGTTGGAACAAGTGTTTTGCAAATGTTTTTGAACTGTGAAGAATGACAAAGAAGTTTGCATGTAATTGAAAAACCTCCAACAACAAGTTGGTGAACGGGTAGAGGTTTATTATGAATGTTTGTTAAAACTTGCTAATTGTTTGCAAATCAAGGCTATTAATGTGTTATTAATTATTATCTTCAAAGCAGGTTTGTAACCATACCTTAAATTAACAACATGTATGCTAAAAGATACCCTTATCAAACATAAGGAAGCTACAATTATCTACGAAGAAAATGGATCGGTCATAACAAATTACAATGCCTTGATAACACACCCAAAATCAAAACCAATTGCATAACCTATAATCACATGTACTACTGCTAAACAACAACTTACCTATTTAAACTGTGGTAAAACTACTCATGTTAAATAAACATGTCACATTAGGAAAAAAAAGAACCTACAATATTTGTTGTTTCCACTAAAGTTGTTAAACCGGTAGTTGGAATTACTTGGCAACTTGTTAAACTAGCTAAAATACCATTGAGATATCCTTGTATTATTTGTTCTAACTCTGAACATTGTGCATTTGAGTGTCCTAGAAAGACAAAAATTTAGACCATGTTTTGAATTAAACTAATCACTACTGTCACTATAACAGTGAAATCTTCTAAACCTGATAATGTACTAATTAATGTAGTTGTTGTTATCATGACACGTAGTCAAGTACCAGAACAATAATGCTTAAAGAACGTGAACCGATGAAGACAAAAACAACAACTAATTGACAAACTAAAAAACCAACTACGTGATTATTTTGTTCACACAATTAGGGAGCTACAAGGGAATGATTCAATGTCACAAGCAATCATTTAGTTCAACGGATTACTTCATTCAAATTGGGCGAGTTTACTAAAACCAATGAATCAACCATTTATTAACAAGCAACATGTTTTGTTGACTTCACAAACTACCTTACTAGAAAAGACTTTGAAGGATATTTTGAAAAATAACACTCAGGTTTTAGAGACCAAGTACATAATCAACTTGGGACAATTATCAAGGATTGTGCCAAACATCAAAAGATACATTTAAAAACTAGTTAAGCCTATTCAACCAATAAAACATGAACCTGATCAACTTGAACATGCTTGTGTAGTAGTGGCGCGCCATTAACCACCAAATGGCAATAATTCAAATCTAGGTTGGTAAAAACTTTATTGATGATATGCTAATTGATGGAGTTTTGGAATTATTATCATTATTGAGAACTTGAAAATACAATTAAGTCAACCAAAGCCTAATCCAACACCTTATAATCTGAGTATGGCAAATCAAACAACAGCTAAACCACTTGGTCTTATTAGGGATTTGAAAATATTTTTTCATGGTATTTCTTATATCGTTACATTCAGTGTCATCAATAGTAGTGTTGTAAATTCTAGTTATTCAATGTTGCTAGGACGCCCATGGTTGAGAGATGTAAAAGTATCCCATGATTGGGGAACTAATATTGTTACTGAGCAATTTGGTGCTCAAACCAAAAGACCAAAAGTTTTGGTATTTGTGTACATTTACAATATAAAAGCAAAATTATGAATATTCATGATTTTTATAACATGTTTTAGTTTTCAAACCCAAATCATTTATATCTAATTTGTACAATAATTCAAAATGAATGAAATCTTATTGACACAATATATAATTCTAGTTTTTCTTAAAATCCTACACATTATAATCTACATTTAGTCAACAACTTAAGCTTTTTGAAATGCATTAAATTCCCCAATAGATGTGGGCAACTTTTATAAGTTTAGGCACCTCAACAAATGAAGGCTTGGAATGCATTTAATCAACCAATATACATAGGTAATTTTTGCAAGTTTGAACACCTTAAGAAATGAAATTTTTTGAGTGCATTCAATTGGCTAATAGATGTAGACAATTTTTACAAGCTTAAACACCCTAACAAATTAAAGCTTTGGAGTGCACTCAATTGGCCAATAGATGTAGGTATTTCTTGTAAACTAAAAAAATTATTCAAATCAAGGTTGTAGAGTGCACTCAATTGGCCAATAGATGTAAGTAATTCTTGCAAGCTCAAGCACCCCCACAAATGAAGGTTTTGGATTGCATTCAATTGGCCAATACATATGAGTAATTTTTGCAAGCTTGAACAATCATTCAAATGAAGGTCTTGGAGTGCACTCAATGTGCCAATAGATGTACATAATTCTTGCAACTTTGAACACCTCGACAAATTAAGGCTTTGGAATGCAATCATTTGGCCAATAGATGTATGTAATTTTTGCAAGTTCGAACACCTTGACAAATTAAGGTTTTGGAGTGCACTTAATTGACCAATTAATGTAAGTAATTCTTGCAAGCTTGAACACCTTGACGAATAAAGGTTTTGGAGTGCACTCAATTGGCCAATAGATGTAGGTAATTTTTGTAAACTTGAACACTTTGATAGATTAAACTTTTGAAGTGCATTTAATTGGCCAATAGATGTAGGTAATTCTTACAAGCCTCGACAACTTGATAAATGAAGGTTTTGAAGTGCACTCAATTGGCTAATAGATGTAAATAATTCTTGTAACCTCGAACACCTCAAACACCTTAAGGTTTTAGAGTGTAGTCAATTGACTAATAAATGTAGGTATTTTTACAAGCTCAAATAATTGTGCAAATCAAATTTTTGGAGTGCATTCAATTAGTGAATAGATGAAGTTAATTGTTGTAAATTTGAACACTCTGATAGATTAAACTTTTGAAGTGCATTCAATTGGCCAATAGATGTAGATAATTCTTGTAAGTTTGAACACCCTAATAGACTAAATTTTAAGAGTACATTCAATTTTTCAATAGATGTAAATAATTATTTCATATCAACACATATTGACATATTAAGGCCATGGTTTTAAAAAAAATTTAAAAATATAAATGATTTCATTAAATGGATTATTTGTAAGTGATGGCAATTAAACAAATTACTTGGCAACTTTTGGATCATGCATTTTTGGAGACACAACCATCAAAAGTTATTCAAATCTTGACCTTGGATGAAATTATCCACTGTATTTGGTGAAGCTTTTGTTAGGTCAAGTAACTTAAGGTCGTGAAACTCCTTTGAACCATTTTGGAAAATGAAGGCAAAATTGCACATTCTTTAAAACAAATGCCTTCTAAATTTTTCACCACCTACCACATCAAACAAATTACCAACAATTGTCAACATGAATAAAAATAAAATTTCATTTTAATGCCATGTTTTTAATGAAAAAAGATTACATCTCCTTAAATAAAGCTAAAACTTATGGTTTCATTTGGAATTTTGACAAAAAATATATACCATAGGATTGCATTAGCACATGGTCCTCAAACTTGATTCTTTTGCAAAGATATATTTAGTTTCCATATAAATTAACTTATTGTAACTTTTGTTGCAATATTTCATCCCATGTCTCGCAATTGTTCATGCAGGGTACAAGTCGTCATCTTCTATCCATTTGATTAAAGATCTAGCTTTCAAGTTTTGTAATATAAGCATAGGGATTGACGAATCATCTCCATTCCAATATGCTCGACAAAAAGTACTTTTCTTGAAACTAACAAAAAAACAAGCAATATCCAAAAACATGTTTTGATGTTTCTTATTCAAGTGGTCATAAAACATTCACAAAGTTTCCAAAGCATTTCATTGTCAGAGCCTCTTGTTATATTTCACCCACCTTTCAATTCATTCAATACATCTTTCCATATTTCCAAATCGCAAATATCACACAAATAACAACCCAATATTTCAAGGCTTAAAGGGAAGCCCCCACAAGCTTTTATAATCTCCATAGAAATGAGTTTAGGGTTTCATAATAAACCCTAAACCCATACCTCAATTGTTACCAAGGTATAGTCATTTCCTTTTGAGTATTGCTTGAGGATGGGCTCTTGGCAGTTCTTCTAATGTCACAAGAAGTGCATTTTTTCTAGTCAACTTTAGGTTTGCATCTCTTTGGAACTAATTGACACTCCAAGTACAATTGGAAGGAATGAGTCTTACATGAAGAAAAAATTGAAGTTTCAAATTGACTAGGTTAAATCACTCTTAATTTTCATAATGTTTCCCGACTTCATTTGAGTTGCAATCAATCTTTCTAGTTCTGAACTATTGTAGAAGCTCAACTCCAGGAGCAAAACTAAATGTCTAGGCATACTATTTAGTCAAGGTACAAAAGTCTCCTTCTCTTTGTGAATTGAAAATCTTTTTGTCAAAAATTGTCCTTGGAATGGCTTCTGTATAACATCAGCCACCACTGTTAACTTTTTGACATACTTGTATGCACATGTGGAGTGGAACAAAGCAGTGAACTCTTGGCATCAATTATGTAAACGACAGCATGCTAATAATAGTGTAAAACCATATGAGCAAACCTCTATGGTTCATTGCCATCAATTTGAGAACATGGACATGGGATGAATGCCAAGAAGGTTGACATGTAGGCAAATAGATAAACCTCCACTTATAAACAGTCAATTTCAAATAATCCACATTATCCATGCATATGCTCATGTTCCAAGTTTATGTAAGTACCATGTTTTCTTTAACAAAATTTTCCATAGTATTTGCCCCAATGAAATCATCCACAACCATTGATGACATATTGCACCTAAGCTCAATTCACATCAAGGGTCAGTAGGGATATCTATTTTTGAACCCTATGTTGATTTAAAGGTTAAAATGACTGAAATTTAAGGAGTAAACTTAACCCTCGCCTTGGGTGAACTAGCACCCACATTGGTAACATGGTAAATTTTTAAAAATAAAATTGAATTATATCTAAATATTAAAAATATCCCATGCTTAGATCAAATCAGGGTCTCCGAAATCAAACTTAACATTTTTTGGGCTTAACATGGCCCCTAAGAAGATTCAATCAAAAAAGGTTAAAATACCAAGGGGGGTGCTGGTTCACCTTGGCAATGTTGTTCACACAGCGGGAAAGATAAAATAGTATGATGGGTTTAATTTAACCCTACACTGAACGATTCACATTGCGGGGTTTTCCAAATTAAGCAAATAATTTGGGCAGCTTGGGGAAACTCAGGAATTCTTTTTCCATAGTGCCCAAAAATATTGGGCACTCTTGAGAATTCCTGAGAAATGTTTTCAAGGAGATTTGCAAAAAATCAGTTGATTGGGAATTTTTGTGCTGCCAGATCATTTTGAGCATATTATATATGTTTGAAAAAAATTCATTTCTGCTCAACAATTTGAGAATTTACAAAATCCTGATGCTCAAAAAGATTTGGGAGAAATTTTTTCCAAGATGTTTCAAAAAAATTTGGCAGTTTTGGAAATTTTGACTGACCTGGAAAATTATAAAGGTTGATTTATTTTTCATTTCTGCCCAAAAACCTTTGGACACTTTAGAAAAATCCTGATTCTCAAAAGAGTTGAGTGTTTTGGGAATTTTTATGTTGCCTGATATTTTTGGTCACCCTATAGAGGTTGAAAAAAAATCATTTTTCCCCTACAATTTTGGGCACTCTGGAAAAATCCAGATTCTCGAAAATGTTGAGGTGTACTAAAATGTTGGATCCAAAGACTAGGTGACACAAAGCGTGGAAATTTTGGAAGTGTACCACTCACAGATACTATGCTTGGTCCCACACGCCCTTGTACTACATGTGTGGGTTGGGCATGGGACCATGGTTTTGAAATTTGTGAATCTACCTCTTACATTATCACGAGGGTAGATGCTACCAAATTTAGAAGCCTATTGCTAATTATTTCAACTTTGGTTGTAGGCGAATCTTGAAGGTTGGCCCCCTACCAATTTGGAGGTAAATATTCTGACGACGTCTGGGTAGAGTCCTGAGAGGAACTATGACTCACTACGGATTTAGACCATTGTTGGGCGGGTATTATAGACTACACAAGCCCTTGCTGGGTATCATGGCGGTTATATAATCGCAATTCTCAGAAATATGAGATACCCATTCTTTAATGTATAACCCATGATCCTCAAATTTTTTTTGAATTAGTCAAATAACCAGCGGTTCTTCTTTGAAACCTGGCAGTTTTTAAGGTTTTTGATATATCTAGAACCGGCGGTTCTCCGGATCGGAAAAGTTTGAAAAACCAGGCAGTTATTTGTAAAAATCAAATTTGCGCCCGACACTAATATCAGTAGACACGAGTGACACCCCGGGGGGGGGGGGGGGGGGGGGGAAAAAAAAAGAGAGGCCGGCGCGCCCCCCCCCTCTTCAAAAAAAAAAAGAATGTGGGGGTGGGAAGAAA
>Ga0116229_10010494_pt1 | contig 13886 bp, 11 predicted proteins | sample S1TSphgellanicum_3_FD_87313 | JGI IMG/M metagenome (GOLD analysis project Ga0116229, IMG submission 87313) | Host-associated microbial communities from peat moss isolated from Minnesota, USA - S1T2_Fc - Sphagnum magellanicum MG | ecosystem: Host-associated > Plants > Peat moss > Unclassified...
TCGCGAGTCGGCGTGCGGTCCTCCCGAGAGAGCGCGCAAAGTGTTGAGAGTGCCGGATTTTCCCGTGCTCTCAGAGCGGAAAAATGGCAAGAATCACGCTCTTACTACCACGGTTGCGATCAAGGTGCTGGTATTAATTTCAGTTGGACTGTTTCAAAGCTTGAAATGAAAAGCTTTTGAGTCTCTTCTTGAGCAATTGAGCTAGAAAATGGAAATCTAGAGGGAACATTATGTAGAAATTTTTTTTGAGAGAGAAACAAACAGACAGAGAGAGCGCGAGTGTTTGCAGCAGCGGTATTGAAAAAAAGAAACTGAAGAAGAAAGCTCAGGTGGGTGTGGGTTGTTCCTACTAGATTCAGAAAATGAGAAACTTCAAGCTGCGATTAGGTACCGAGAGTGGGTATCTATTGGGAGCTTCTGATCGTGAACTATGTGTGCAAGGAATTCGATTTCTTCGCTGGGCTGACGCCTCCATCTCTCCCTCCCGCGAAGGTGAAACCTTGAATCTAGTCTGCAGTGCAGGCTCCCCCCAGCACAGCAGCACAGAGAGAGAGAGAGAGTTTGGGGACCTCATCCAGATTTCGAACTCAGAAGCCAACCAACCATTGGCACCTGGATCCGTAGGTCCCATCACCTGGATTTTGTTTAGGGGGCACAAAGGGAAGGCTACTAGTAGGCGCGAGGTAGGTAGGTAGGTACCTAGTCTTATGAGGGGCTCCGGGATTCGGGACCTGAGTTTTGGAGACCTTGAGACATGTGGGGGAACCTCATCCAGATCTCGAACTCGAAAGCCGAGCAAACATTGGGACCAGTGTTTTTTTCTTTTCTGGCGAATTTTTTTTGGCGGTGACCAAAAAAAAGCACTCGCCAAAAATTCGTGAACTGTACAAATGGTTTCTTGGGATTTTTTTTTTGGCGAAAGTTGGCACTTTTTGAAAAAAAATAGTTAGAAGTCGCCACATTCAGATGCTGAGGTCATTAGGTACTCTTCTGGATGGTGGCCAGTCCACCTACTTGATAAAATTTTAATTAAAATTTTGTTTTTAAAAAAGGAAAAAAAAAACCCTGCTTGGGACCTGGATCCGTAGGCCCCATCACCTGGATTTTGTTAGGAGGAAGAAGGGAAGGCTAGAGTAGTAGGTGCTAGGTAGGTACCTAGTCTTACTAGGGGGCAAGGCTCCGGGACCTGAGTTTTGGAGACCTGGATATTTGGGGACCTGGAAATTTTGGAGACCTGGAGTTCGGTCGTTCCTAAGCCGTAGCGATGGAGAAGATGAGGAGGATGAAGCTCCACTGCAGCGCCCACGAGGAGAGTACACACACGGACGGATTGCAAGCAGAAGAAGAAGAAGAAGAAACAGGATGCAAGAATGCATTTTGAATGCAGCTTGGAGAAGAAGAATAGTCTGACTACACTCTGGAAGTTGTAGCGGGAGAAGAGGTTTAGGAACGGAACTGTACTGGTCTGGTGAAGCTCCGGAGGTCGGGTACCAAGTTCTGCTTGCTTGCTGCATAACTCCTCCGAGCTTGGAATTGAAGTTCGTTGGCGGAGCTGAGTTTTTGTGAACGGATTGGGGAGTCTGGAGTAGTGGAGCGCAGGATGTAAGTGCGGATTTGAGGTTTTTTTTTTTGGTTGGGTCTCCCCGGCTTTGATTCTTAGTAGAAAATGGACGCAGCTTGTGATTACTGTGAACAGGGTCGAGCGACAGTCTATTGTAGAGCAGACTCGGCGCGTCTTTGTTTGTCTTGTGACCGTCACGTACACAGCGCCAACGCGCTCTCGTTACGGCATGTGAGAACGCTTCTTTGCGACGGATGCAATCTTCGACCTGCAGTGGTTCGATGTCCCGTGGAAAAATTAGCCTTCTGCCAGAGCTGTGACTGGGATAGTCATGGGAACTCTCCCATCGCGTCGCAGCATCGCCGTCATGCGTTTGACTGTTTCTCCGGCTGTCCATCGGCGGCGGAGCTTGGTAGCCTTTGGGGTTGTGACTTGGTGCCCACTAGTGTCGAGTCTCGTGGTGTGTCCACCGCCACTAGAGCAGCAGCTCCTCGAAATCTCCAAGGATTCGTCAACAGCAACGGCAGTAGCTATGGAGGTCCTGGAAAAGTTGCAACGTTTGCATCCATGTCTGCAGCTGCAGCTGCTGGAGGACCTCCGCTCCTTGCCAAGGTCTGTTCTATGCTCTCAAAGTCCATGGTCCTTTCAGATCAGGAGTGTGTTCTGTTGCAGGAGAAACCCTGGGAGCTCCCATTTCTGGCTCACATTTGGGTTTTTACATCTGAGGAGAGACTAACCTTAGAATCACAGAAACCCTTCTTCTTCTTCTTCTTCCAATTCTCAACCTGGAGAGCTTGCTGTGTTAAGGTCTCTCATTATAGCAAGCTTCCAATGGACCAGCACAAGCAAGAGAGGCAAGCTGGACAAGCCCTAGCACAGTCTAGGGTCTGATCAGCACCTCGGAGTGTCCTTGTTATCTATCAAAGGGAGGTAGATGTTCAGACACCTTCGTTTGGGTTTTCACATCTGAGGAGAGACTAACTTAGAATCACAGAAATCCTTCATCGTCTTCTTCTTCCAATCCTCAACCTGGAGAGCTTGCTGTAGTAAGGTCTCTCACCATAGCAACCTTCAGATGGACCACCACAAGCAAGAGAGACGAGCTGCACAAACCCTAGCACAGCCTAGGGTTTGATCAGCTCCACATAGTGTCCTTGTTATCTATTAAAGGGAGATAGATATTCAGAAACCTTCATTTGGGTTCTCACATCTGAGGAGAGACTAACCTAGAGTCACAGAAATCCTTCTTCCAATTCTCAACCTGGAGAGCTTGCCGTACTAAGCCTCTCATCATAGCAACCTTCAGATAGACCAGCACAAGCAAGAGAGACAAGCTGCACAAACCCTAACACTGCCTAAGGTTTTATCAGCTCCAGAGAGTGTCCTCATTATCAAAGGGAGATAGATGTTCAGAAACTTTCATTTGGGTTGTCACATCTGAGGAGAGACTAACCTACAATCACAGAAGTCTTTCTTCTTCCACTTCTCAACCTGGAGAACTTGCTGTATTAAGCCCCTCATCATAACAACCTTCAGATGACCAGCAAAAGCAAGAGAGACATGCTTCACAAACCCTAGCACAGCAGAGGGTTTGATAAGCTCCGCAGAGTGTCCTTGTTATCAAAGTGAGATAGATGTTCAGAAATGTTCAGTTGGGTTGTCACATCTGAGGAGAGACTAACCTAGAATCACAGAAATCCTTCTTCTTTCAATTCTCAACCTGGAGAGTTTTTGCTGTATTAATTTTTGCTGTTCAGAAATCTTTGAAAAAATCTCAAGATCTGTTGTTTGTTTCTGCAGCATCCAGTAGTGTGTAATGTTTTACTAATACTGAAGCTCCCCCCACCCCCCCAAAAAAAATCATCCATCCTCTCTTGCACAAGATTTTCAGTGTCAACTAGGGTTCCTTGCACAAGAGCATCATCCTCTCTTCAAGGCAGGTCCTTGCTCAAGAGCATCATCCTCTCTTCCAGATAATGGGAAGTTTGCACAGAGAGAATTTTGGTGGCCGTTTGGTTTCTTTCCATTTCCTTTTTTGTGGCAAGAGGCCTTTCTGTTTAGTGATGGGGAGGCGTGGTGGTGGTGTGGGGCCACAGAGTCCTGTGCCGACAACAGGCCCAGTGGTGATGGGGAAAGAAGGAGGAGGAGGACAAGGAAGTAAACAACAATCCAAAGAAGCAGTAGTACAGCAGCTTCACAAACTGCAAGTTCTAGACCCACAGGTGCAGATGCAGGAGGTGCCTATGTCATTGTCGTTGCACTTATCAAAGAAACCTCCAAGCTCTTTGCAGTCTTCTGCTTCAGAGCCTTTGACAAGAGCATCATGTGTATCTCAGATACAGGAGCAAGAGCAACAGCCAAAGGCATGTACAAATCAACAGCCACACTCAAATCATCATCAACAACAACAACAACAACAGGCAGCAAATCTGCAGAATTCACGATCTTTGGACTCTCAGATATTAGCTGTGTCTGAAACACTGCAGCTGAAAACTGAAGTTTGCAGTGATGGTCTCATGCAAGGAGGTGATGCTCTCTGGCATTCCAGCTCCTGTCAGGTGCAATTCTTCTGGACGTTCAAAAAATTTCTTCTTCAAGATTCAGGAGCATTGCATCTTCAATACCAGTAGCAGGACATATGGTAGATCTAGTGTTTCAGTAGAACCATGAAACATATACAGTTATCATCATGTTGTTGCAGATTTGTGAATTGAAGGAAAGCTTATGCAATGTGGCTCATGAGCATTCGTATCTGATGTTATTGTGCGTGCTTGTGGTGGACAGCTATGGGGACAAAATATGCAGGATCTTGGAATTTGTGGAGGAGAAGGGGATCCATGTGAGGGTTTCAGCATGGCAGACATTGATCTTTCATTCGATAACTACAAGGACATTTTCTCAAGCACACAAGGTCTTTCATCTTGGTCCTCCAATGACATAGAGGCTGCTGCCAGCTGCACACCCATGGGCCAAGACACTGTTGGCGAGAACCAGTGTGAACATATGCAAAGCATCCCAGAGTTGGAGCTTCTTGAAGTGAACAATGTAAGGTTCTCCTGTCTTACCGTTGAATCAATTTGTTTGTGTTGCATTTCTGTTTCATATTTTAGGTTAATTTGTAGCACCAAGAGAGATATTGAACCAAATGCTTTTACAGACACATTTCTGGTTACCAATTTTGGAGGCATGTTTTCCGGGTTCTTGCAGGGTGCCATGACTGGTGGCAGTGGTGGCCCTCAAACTCAGGGATACAAAGGGGAGTCAGCTGGACAGGGGCCTGGTCCACCTCCATCTCCAGAGATGAGTGAAGTCGGGATGGTGATGGGTGCAGCAGGACTAAGCAGTTCTAACATGGAGAGCTTGCAACTAGTGAGCCAGCCAACAGGGTCGAGCTTGTCACTTCCACTTTCTGGACTGAGTGGTGACAGTAGTGATTACCATGAGTGCACTGCAGCTTCATCTATGTTTTTGAATGCTGATCCACACTCCTGGGGGCCTACAAGTCCTGATAGTGGAGCAGTCACCCAAGCACGCAACTCAGCAATGCTTCGATACAAGGAGAAGAAGAAAATCCGCAAGTATGCAACCAAAACATAAATCATTCATTTGGCCTCCTTTACATATCATGACCTTTTGTATATCAGGGAACCTTTGTATAAAGTTCTGTTATGTCATTTCTGCTCTCTGAACTGGTGGCAGCAAGGTCTGTTTCCTGAGCTTTCAGCCTTATTATACTGACATGATCATATGCTATTTTTTTTCATTCAACTTTTGTGAAAGGTTTGACAAGAAGATACGATACGAATCTCGAAAAGCACGAGCGGATATACGCAAGAGGGTGAAAGGGAGGTTTGTGAAGGCAGGTCAGGCTTATGACTATGATCCTGTTGGGACCACCAGGAGTTTCTGAGTATTCTGACAAAATGCCATGGATGTCACCTGCCACCTCTGCCCAGATATTTATCTGCAGTATGGAGCTAGTTCCTTGACACTTGCAAATTTGACGAACAAAACAGGAGGCTAATTGAAACAAACTTGTGCACCTTGCCCCACTGTTGCTTTTGACTCGCCAGTGTATCATTCGGGCACATCCAACTCTGAAGAAGGAGACACCCTACCCTAGATTGTGTATCTTTTGGGTGCATCCATCTCTGAAGGATCCATCCATCCTGATCATTTGGGTTTCATGCATCTGAATGATCCACCCTAGGGTGTCACATCCTTCACCTTATGGGCAGCAGGCACAATGTGTTATAGTAGCTAGTTCGCAGCTGTTTGATTTTGATCAGCTGAAATGTTTCTGTCTCGTGTCAGCAAGGCAACGGGGTGTAATCTTGTTAGAAGCTTTTGGGTACTGTTGTCTTCTAATTAGGTTTGAGGGTTTGTACAATATAATGCCGACTTGCTGTTTTGTAAATAAATTAGGCACCTAACATTTGGATGGCAGACTTTTTTCTTGTTTGAAATTTCAAGGGGTCACATTGGGTTTTTAGGCAACTTCTGGTCTGCTGGCTAGTAGTGTTTGTTGTGGTCCGCTTGCTTTTTGAGTACCACAAAACAGAATTCAACTGTTCCTCCTGTGTAATCCGACTTTGGCCAGAATTGCACACCAGGATTCTGAGTTACCAGTTCCAGTAGAGCCTCACATCACAGAGAGGTGATGGTAAGATAGTAACAGTTAGGGTCTAGCACCAGACTTCTAAAAATTATATCACTGCAACTGTATGTTTACACCAGTTGGTCAGATGGGAAGAGGATTTGTTATGTAATTAATTCAATGTCACAGATGTACTGATTATCCTGAACTACTATGCTGCCTTTTTCAGTGTTCTTCACCAACTCAGTTGTGCTTTGTTGAATTTGTGCTTGTGGATGTCTGTAAAATCCTGTGTCTGAGTGTAATAAAATCAACCTTCAGGTCCTGACCTTAGTTTTGCATGTTCTGTCCTGTAGTAAGGTGCTATTGTGCCTTTCTTTTGGAAAGGTTACTTATTTTTCCTGCATTGATAATAACCATAATCAAGAACCCACACAGAGAGAGAGGATGCTAGTTTGATTACAAAAAGGTCATTAGAAATCATATGGGCTCACTATGTGCTACAAATTTGTTTTCTAAAGGCAAAACCCATCCTTGGGAATTGTGCATTTTAGCATCATCTTTGATTGAAATTTGCAGAGATCTCAGATTGTGAAGCTAGCTAGAATGAGAAATTCATGTCCTACAATGCAATACATTTGGAAAAACTGAACTTGGCTGGAAGCGCATTTCACTTCTATGGAAACTTTCTAGTGAGTTTCAAAGCAGATGGGGTGGTGTACAGAGGGAGGGAGATTGGAGTCCAAAACTGCAAGAAAACATGGTAATGTACAAAGCAGAAACCTTAGTCTCCTACTACCCAATTTACCTTCTATGTCAGATAAAAACCCTAAACTTCAGAGCTTCAGGGAGCCAATGTACAAAATTTCTATTATACCTGTATTTTGCATTTTTAAAGAATGAAAAGGGAGGTAGCTTTTGATGGCACCAAATTTCCTAAGGGAATTGCTGCTGGTTATCATGCTTGAACTGGTTCAGGAGCAACTAGTGAAAGTGGTGGTGGCAGTGACACAGGCTGCTGCCTATGTAAATTCACAGAAGTTAATAACTTTTGGTCTTGATTGGGCTTAGCAAGAAGAGATGGCACATCCACAGTGAGCGAAGAAGTCCTTGCCTCATACCCACGTTCGGACTCCCATGCTGGGTCAACAGGCGGTAGAACATAGAGCTCTGCAGTCAGTGCAATTGGGAAGTCTGGCAATTTGGGAGTAGTCTCAGGAGACCTGTACAGATCAACAACCCAAAAATAATAAAAAATTCATGGCATGTTTTCTTTATAGATGAACCACCTAAAAACAAAATCAATCATGCTTTTTTTTTATAGATTAAGAACCCAAAAACAAATAAGTAAAAGCCATACATGCATTTCTGATAACAAATTGAAATCGTTTATACTGTTACAGCATGATGCCATATTACCAATCTGTTCAGTGCAACTGGGAATTGCCACTTTCAGAATTACAGTTTTGAAGAGTGTTTTATGACGAAGTTCAACACTATAGAGAAACACACAAAAGAAAAAGATTGGTGGGATTCAAGTGGCTTACTTCTCTTCATTGTAATTGTCCCTGAAAATACGAGCCTTGTTCAAAGCCTCTCTTGGTATTCTCTCTGACAAGTGTTTCATTGGACCCCAGATTGGAGGAAGCAGTCTGTCACCCACCCACCCACACATGCACCCACCACCCCGGTTTTTAAAGTTAGAGTGAGGCAAAAAAACTCACGCATGACTGAAAGGAAGGCAAAGAATTTGCAATCAAGGCAGGGTTTAGGGTTTAGGGTTTTAGAGTTTGAGGCCATTTGGTATGTTGTACACAATGCAACATGTGTGAGCATTGGTTGAGTTGAATATAACCATGTGAGTGTCAAATTGAAAAAGGGAGATGGGTCTGTAATAATCATCAGCAACTTCTGATGATTTAAACTTTTTGCACTGGGGATTTCCTACAGTGCAGGATTTAGTGCCAATGCTATGATATTGGGTTTCTCTAGTGGCATCTCTGACAAACCTTGAAGAAGGGTGAGTGTTGTTAAAATACAAGCGATGTCTTTGTCCCTCTTTCAAATAGCTGACAGACTCTCTAAAACATGCGAGAGCATGCGCATGTGTGTCAACCTCAAAGCCTTCCTCCAGTACCTGAGCATGAAAGTAATATGCCATTGCCTGCACACCAAAACAAAACTGCAGTTATCAGTTGCACCCAAATCCTTGAAATTAAGAAGAAAAAAGACCCATCTCCAAATCATAGAACACCCACAATGATGATGATGATGATTTCAAGCCTACTCCTACTATGACTTTTTGACCTTCTTGTCACAGGAGTGGTGGGAGTGTGTTGTTTCTGGAAACACAAGTAATGGGTTTCTGGAAGGAGCTCTTACCTTTGCCTCCACAAGCTTCCACTTTGCACAGAAGAATATGTTTAACTCCCCACTCTTCCACTGGGTTTAGATGCTTCTAGAAATATAAATATTGGGTTTCTGGAAGGAGGTTTTTACCTTAGCCTCTGCAAGCTTCCAGTTTGCAAAAAGAATGTATTTTGCTCTCCACCCTTCTGATGGGTTTAGATGCTTCTAGAAATACATGTTATGGGTTTTTGGAACAAGTTTTTTACCTTTGCCTCCAAAAGCTTCCACTTTGCAAAAAGAATGTGTTTTGCTCCCCACCCTTCTGCCAATGGCATACATGCAAGCTTCTCTTGTGCCTGATAAAATAAAGGAAGGAACCCATCATGCCCAACACAAAAAAATCACCAATGTTTTTAAAGTGAGAGAGATAGGAAGTAGTTTTATAATGGAAGTGAAAAGATAAGAACTTGAGGGAGTCAGAGTTATATACTATTTTCAAAGTGAGGGGGAAAATGATGATTTAGATGACTAAAGAAAAAAGTCGAAAAGCTGAAAGAACAAACCTGTTCCCAACACTTGACTTGCTCACATGCTAACCTTCGTTTTACTGCTAGTGACGCTGTTACATTTTCAACTGCAAATCCTAACTGTAGTTCCACTGCCTGTATTACACAAACAACCAAATATCAAGTTGCTAGAAAATTTACTGAAATGTATAAACTCCAGAAAAATACAATAATCCCTAATGTCTTGAAAAACTGGTTCATGAAGCTCCAGTAATGTGCATGTTTAATAATTTGGCCAGGGAATATTAACCTGGCCTAATGCTTGATGTTGCAATGCAATGAACATTCCTTCCATCAAATCTGCAGGTAGCTTAGCCCTACCCAACAACACCAGGCCACCCCACAGAATGTGCCATCAGAGTATGAACAGAACATTTCCAAGTTCAAGCATGGCATTATTGCTATCTCTCCCTCATCAAGCATGATGCACCCATACTAGGAGGGAGTGGAGGGACAGTATTCTTCATCAATAATGGTGAAAGAAGAAGTGTCTTACTTTATGTGATCTGGCACATTTGGTATCACTGCACTGATGGCACACTCAAAATATGACACTGCTTTCAATAATGTTTCAATTGCCATCCTCTTGCTTTCTGGTTATTCATCGTCACATGTTAAAACTTTGTTGTAAACTTTTCAATTCACAAAGCATAATGGCATGACTAGTAAAAACATCAAAATCTCATGAGCTGAATTCAACCACCCATGACATGGGTAGACCACTTAAAATGTGCCATTGAGAAAAAAACCCAATCCAACCCAACCCTACCCAACCTTCAAGAATGAGGAGAGAGGAAGAGAAGCTGGAAGAAGTTACCGTTTGTTACTGTATTCCAAGAGCAAGATGTGGCCACATATCGCCCAAATGCAAATATTGGATGCAAGGCGTAGCAAGAAAACATCGCTTCAAAAATTTTGCTGTTGTAGTCATCAATCTCCAATGTAGGCATGAGCATAAGATTAGCATCTTGCATTGCCAGCATGCCCAACAAATGAAGCACCGACAGAAGCTCATAATATGCACTTGACAGAGCTGTTTCCTGCATCCACCCAATCCATCATTCACAACATGATTAACACCCAGATTACAGTGGGTGATGGTTTTAAGGCCAGTTTTCTCAAGGAACTTTGCATCCAATACCTCTATGCAGTTCTTTTGTGCTTGTTTCCAATGTAGTGAAGAGATTTAGAGACCAAAAGATGCAGATTGAAGAACTCTCACAACTCGTTGTGCTTTTGCCAATTGGTGAGCATAGTAAAACCATGAGGATCATCCCTTCTGACCCAAAAAATGTGAGGATTGTGAACAAATAACTGACCTTTTTCTCATCTTCCACATTAGTCCATTCAAACCTGAAACCTGAGCTCAGCTTTTCCCCTGTCACAAAAGAATCATGTTTCTCAACATAATTAGTCTAGAAACTCAGCAACTTTCAATTGAGACATTAATAAGGTCTTGAGTGGCAGATTATGTCATTTTGTTTCTTGACAACATTATTATATGACATAATTTTCCAGTGATGATCATACACTCGTTTGTAATAGGGACCAAAATGTGTGTGTTGAACATGACTTTATTCTTTTTCAAATCATTGAATCTGCCACCCCAGACTTTAATGTCATGGAATGGCCACACCCTTACCCATCATGTTGAGTATGTTGCTGCATGGCTCACCCTAAAGGGCTTGCCTCACCTGGCACCTCACCCAACAGAACAGGCAGGAGGTTGACCAATTCCATAGTTCAAAACAAGGAAATCAAAAAACAGAGATATAGATCCACAATGAAGAGCACTGCAATGGTGATACTGATCATCACATTGGAGAAACCCCATCATCATTTTATCAACATATTTGAAAAACCATTAAGACTCTTCCTTCACCTACTAAGTTTTACATCAGAGATTTATGTTCCACACACACCCCTAATCTTATGTGCAAGTAAAAGAAGCTCCGATCAGAGAAGTTCCCCATAGGTTGCAAGTCCAATTCTCAAAGATTTCAACAAATACCACTAAATTTCTTTTCCAGTTTTTTCCAGCCAAACCTTTTTGAGAATTATTTAACACCAAACATCAGTCCCAGGTCCAGTGTCAGACAAGTAAGTGCACAAGTGAAGAAAAACCTAAATGAGAGAGAGGTAGAGAGAGAAAACTTGAAAGAGAGACAAAGTTTGAAGGAAGGTAAATGGGCGATCACCACCACCTACCTCCAGTTGTTAAACCCATAAGAAGCGGCAGATAATCTTCCAAGGCTTTAGCAAGATCAACAACACCTGCAACAACACAAGATGATCATGAGTTCAACCTTGTTTTGTTTTGTGTTGTGTTTTTATGTTTGGTGTTGGGGGTGTGTGTTTTTTTAAAACTTTTTTTCAGTCATGAATCTCTTTAGAGTTCAGCTAAAAAGAGTGCAAATCCAACAACAAAAAGCCATGTGAAAATCCCCATGAAAAGTGAAGGAGAATCAAAGTTTGAACAACAATTGTGTTGTGTATTTGTGTTTAGTGTTGTGGGTGTATGAGTTTTTTTCTTCTTCTTTTTTCAGTCATGAATCTTCTTCGAGTTCAGCAAAAAAAAACAGTGCAAATTATCCAACAGACAAAATCCATGTGAAAATTCCCAAGAAAAATCAGAGTTTGAAGGAGGATCAGAGCTTGAATTAATAATAAATCTGTTACCTTGCTCATCATCAGCATGTCTCGATTTGTGTGAAGAAGATCGATCGGGCTTTGCTGCAAGATAGGAAATTCTGGATCTCAAAGAGACCAGGCGAGTAGCAAGCTCTGGTGATATAGAAGAGGAAGAAGCTTGTTGTTGAAGAAGAAGATGAGCAGTAAGCTCCACGTTTTTGGGTGCTCTAAAACCAGGCACAAATACATAAACCTCACCATTTGGTGCTGAACCTCCTCCTCCTCCTCCTCGTCCGTATGTCGACGATTCCCAATCTTCTATAGCATCTGATGACTGTATACATCCCATTACTCCCACACACACTCCCAATTTGGGCTTGGAAAACAAACCCAAAAACCCAAACAAAGTGGAGATAGGGAAGAATCTACAGAAAAAAGAAACGGAAAAAAAAAAAAACAAAGAGAAGATGGGTGTTGTTGTTGTTATTGTTGTTCCACCAAAACCTTCAAACACAACACCCGACCAAAAAAAAATTGTAACAAGAAATGTGAAATGATCCACACACAAAAGACACCAAAATAAAAAAAAAATAAGAAGAAGCAGAAGAGGAAGAAGAGGAAGAATTTGATGAAGAAGAAGATTCTTGAGCTTCTTCTCTGATGCACTGAAATCTCTCAATTTACAGAGAAGTTCCTTACAGAAGAATCTCCCGAAAAAAAATTAATAATTTTTTTTCTTAGAAATGGAAGAAAATTCAAAATGTTTTGCTGCTTCTGCAACAACAGCAAAAACGAAGAAGAAGAAGAAGAAGAAGAAGATGGAGAGATGGGGGAAATGGCAACAAGAGATCTTTTCTGTGCGAGAGAGAGAGCTTGTTGCGCTGGCGACGCAACACGGCGCCACTGACTGTGTCATTTTTAACCCAAGGTGGGTCAGTCAGAGTATAGTCATCAATCTCTTTGTTAAACTCTAGTCGATGTTGGTTTAAATTGTTTTCGGGATCTCAAATTAGTAGCAGCAACTGTTTCGGGACCTCAAATGAGTGGCAGCAATTGTTTTCAGGACCTCAAAGGAGTAGGAGCAATTGTTTTCAGGACCTCAAATGAGTAGCAGCTGTTGTTTCAGGACCTCAAATTAGTGGAAGTTATTGTTTTCAGGATCTCAAATGAGTAGCAGCTGTTGTTTTCAGGACCTCAAATGAGGAACAGCTGTTGTTTCAGGACCTCAAATGAGTAGCAGCCTGTTGTTTCAGGACCTCAAATTACTAGCCGCTATTGTTTTCAGGACCTCAAATTTAGTAGCAGCTATTGTTTCAGGACTTCAATGATTTTTCATTGAAAAATTGGACTCAAATTCGCCAAAGTTCAAAGAAAAACTGAAAAATTTCCAAATCTCCAGATTTTTATGATAAGTTCCAGTAGGTAGGTAGCCAAGAATATAGAAGGATTTTTTTTTTTTTTTTTTTTGCCTGTCTACTATCATATTTAGTATGTTTCCAAATTTTGCTAAACTATTTTTTTGGATGATCATCACTTTGGCTACAACACAAAAATCCTTAAAAGAAACCCTGCTTGGACACACTATCAGGCTCTTTCACCCTGGACCTTGGGTGAAGCTTAGGCTCCGCCTGCGGTTAACCGATTAGAAGGCTTTCCCTTATACAAAACTTACGATCAATGGACCTTTAAACTAAGTACACTTTTTTCCGTAATGTGGACAAAATTGCGATCAATGGACCTTGGAACTATGCACACTTTCATTAACATACACAAAATTTATGCTCAAATGGACCTTCAAACTAAGTACATACACATACAAAATTTATGCTCAAATGGACCTTCAAACTAAGTATGTACACGTACAAAACTTATGGTCAAATGGACCTTCAAACTAAGTACGTACACATACAAAACTTATGGTCAAATGGACCTTCAAACTAAGTATGTACACATACAAAACTTATGGTCAAATGGACCTTCAAACTAAGTACGTACACATACAAAACTTATGGTCAAATGGACCTTCAAAACTAAGTATGTACAGGTAAAAAACTTTTGGTCAAATGGACCTTCAAACTAAGTACGTACACATACAAAACTTATGGTCAAATGGACCTTCAAACTAAGTACGTACACATACAAAACTTATGGTCAAATGGACCTTCAAAACTAAGTATGTACA